>Ga0299914_10001863_pt1 | contig 14250 bp, 15 predicted proteins | sample RVTome_10_FD_201361 | JGI IMG/M metagenome (GOLD analysis project Ga0299914, IMG submission 201361) | Soil microbial communities from uranium-contaminated site in the Upper Colorado River Basin, Wyoming, United States - RVT153D57 (version 2) ...
GCGGATCCGTCTGGACGGAGTACGGGAAGCCCGTGACGAGCAGCGCATCGACGAGCGTGTCGGTATCGGACACGTGCAGGCGCGCACCGTTGAGCCACGCGCCCCGGCCGCGCTCGGCGGCGAACAGTTCGTCCCGCGTCGGGTCGAAGACGGCGGCGACGCTCAGCTGCCCGTCGACCTCGAGCGCCAGCGCGGAGCAGAAGATCGGGACGCCGTGCGCGAAGTTCGTGGTGCCGTCGATCGGGTCGAAGATCCAGCAGTAGCGGGAGGGCGCCGCCGACGCGCGGCTGGCGCCCATCTCCTCGCCGAGCACGTCGTGGCCGGGGCAGCGCTCCGCGATGATCTGGCGGAACATCCGTTCGATCTCGACGTCGACGTTGGTGACGAGATCGATGACGCCTTTCTTGCTGACGTCCAGCCGGCCGCCGAAGGCGGCCATCTGGACCGCACCGGCGCGGCGCACGATCTCAATGGCCAGCGTGAGAAAGGGTGAGGCGTCGGGAGGAGACCCGGGCGGCGCGGAGGCACTCAAAGCTGCTCGGCCTTCGCGAGCTTCTTGACCATCCGCACTTCCATGCCGCCCTCCGGCGCGCGGCGCAGTTCCACGTCGTCCATGAAGTTGCGCATGAGGAAGATACCGCGTCCGCTGGACTTCAGCATGTTCTCGGGCGCGAGCGGGTCCGCGATCTCGCCGGGGTCGAAGCCCTCGCCTTCGTCCCGCACGCTGACGGCCAGCTCCCCCGTCTCGGGATCCGTCGAGGAGGTGAACACGACGTGAACGAGCTTGTTCCTGTCGTTCTGGTTCCCGTGCTTGATGGCGTTGATGACCGACTCGCGCACGGCGACGCCGACCCAGTGCATCGAGTCCTCGTCGAAGCCCACGCGGCGGCACAGGTGATCGCTGACGACCTGGACGAAGTCGAGCATGTCGAACGCGCTGCAGAACTGCAGGCGTACGGTCTGGCCATTGGCGTTCATGCGATCCGGCCCGCGCGCGACGGCTGAGTCACGACGGCTGTGAATAACATAACGATGATCGGCGGTCAAGCACGCGCCGCCGGCGCCAGGTCGTCCCGCACCCCCATGCTATATTGCGCGGATGCCTGCGCTGTCCGAGGCGGTGATACACCCCGCGACGCGGGTGCGGGGGGCGATCCGCGTTCCGGGCGACAAGTCGATCTCGCACCGCTATGCCCTGCTCGCCTCCCTGGCGCGCGGGCGGTCCACCATCCGCAACTACTCGACGGGCGCGGACTGCGCCTCCACCCTCGCCTGTCTGCGCGCCCTCGGCGTGGAGATCGAGGTGGCGCGCGGCGACGAGGGACGAGGGCCGACCGTCCGTATTCTCGGCCACGGGCTGCGCGGGCTGCATCGGCCCTCGGGCGCGCTCGATGCCGGCAACTCGGGTACGACGATGCGCCTGCTGTCAGGTGTGCTGGCTGCACACGGCTTCACGGCGGTCATCACCGGCGACGAGTCCCTGCGGCGCCGCCCCATGGGGCGCGTCATCGAGCCGCTGACCGGGATGGGCGCCCGCTTCGCGAGCGACGGAGGCCGGCCGCCCCTCACCGTGACTGGCGGCGATCTGCGGGCGATCGACTACACCGTCCCGGTCCCGAGCGCCCAGGTCAAGAGCGCCATCCTGCTGGCAGGACTCCAGACGCCTGGCGAGACGACCGTCCGTGAAGCCGTCTCTACAAGAGATCATACGGAATTGGCGCTCCGCGTGTTTGGTGGCTCGGTCACAGCCGGCGGCACCGCCGTGAGCGTCCGAGGCGGGACCCCGCTCCACGCGGTCGAGCTCGACGTGCCCGGCGATATCTCATCGGCCACCTTCTGGGCCGTGAGTGCGGCGGCGCTCCCCGGCTCGGAGGTGGAGCTGACGGATGTCGGCCTCAACCCGACGCGAACGGCGCTGTTCGACGTGCTCGCTCGCGCCGGGGCGATTGTCGAGTCCACGCTCGAGTCCGGCTCGGGCGCGGAGCCGCGAGGACGCGTGCGGATCCGCCACGGCGGCCTCCGGCCGCTCACGATCGGGCCGGACGAGGTGCCGGGGCTCATCGACGAGCTGCCGGCGCTCGCGGCCATGGCGACGCACGGCGGCGAGATCCACGTGACCGGCGCGGCCGAGTTGCGCGTCAAGGAGAGCGATCGCATCTCGGCGCTGGCGGCCGGCCTGATGGCGCTCGGAGCGGACGTCACGGAGCTGCCCGACGGGTTTCACGTGCGTGGCCGCCGGCCCCTGACGGGCGGCACGGCGCACGCGGCACACGATCACCGGCTCGCGATGGCGTTCGCCGTGGCGGCGCTCGGCGCCAGAGGCCCCTCGCTCGTCACCGGCGCGGACGCGGTCGCGGTCTCCTATCCAGGCTTCTTCGAGACGCTGGCGGCACTCACCGGTGCGGACGGATAAGATCTATCTGGTCGGCTTCATGGCGGCCGGCAAGTCCTCGGTGGCGCGGGCACTCGGCAGCCGCCTGGACTGGCGCGTCGAGGACATCGACGATCGCATCGAGGCCCGGGAGGGGCGCACCGTGGCATCGATCTTCGCCCGCGAAGGCGAGCCGTACTTTCGCGCCGTGGAGCGCAGCGTGCTCGTCGATCTCCTGCCCCTGCGCCATCTCGTCGTGGCGACCGGTGGCGGCACCTTCGTGGACCCGGAGAACCAGGCGTTGATCAACCGGGACGGCCTGTCGGTCTGGCTGGACGTGCCACTGCCGGAAGTCATCAGCCGGATTCCCGCGGACGGGCGGCGTCCCCTGGCCGCCGATCGCGAGCGGCTCGAGCGCCTCTACGCGGCGCGTGCGCTCGCCTACGAGCGCGCGCACGTCCATCTCGACGCCGGCCGGACCCCGGTGGAGGGTCTCGTCGAGCAGGTGCTCGACGCACTCGAGCACACCCACCCCTGACGATGCGTTATCTCGTCCTCACCGACATTCACGGAAACCTCGAGGCGCTCGAGGCGGTGCTGGAGCACGCGGCCGGCCGGCAGTACGGCGCCGTTCTCGTGCTCGGCGACCTCGTGGGCTACGGCGCCGATCCCAACCTCGTCATCGAGCGAATCGAAGCGCTCGCGCCGGCCGCCATCGTTCGCGGCAACCACGACAAGGTGGCCGCGGGCGTGGAGGATGCCGAGGGGTTCAATCTCACGGCACGGAATGCGGTGCAGTGGACCTACGACGCGCTCACGCCGGAGCACCGGGCGTACCTGCGAACCCTGCCGGTCGGTCCTCGCGTGGTCGATGATCTGATCGAGATCTGCCACGGGACTCCCTTCGACGAGGACGCCTACGTCTTCGACGAGCTCGACGCGATTCGCGCGATCGAGGCCTCCCGGCGGCCCGTGTGCCTGTTCGGCCACACCCACGTCCCGCTCGTCTGCGCGCGCACCGACGATGAGCTCGAGGTGTACACGCTGGACGGAGACCCGTTCACGCTCGACATCGAGGAGGGGCGCCGGTACCTGGTGAACCCGGGCTCCGTCGGCCAGCCGCGGGACGGCGATCCCCGGGCGGCCATGGCCATCGTCGATACGGAGGCACGCCGCATGGAGCTGATCCGGGTGCCGTACTTCGTGGAGCAGGCGCAGTACAAGGTGCGGGCGGCGGGGCTGCCCGAGGTGCTCGCGAAGCGGCTGGCGCTGGGAAGGTAGGGGGGGGAAGGGGGAAGGGAAGAGGGAGAAGGGAGAAGGGAAAAGGGACAAGGCCGGCGGCAGCGGGGACGCTCGCCCGCGTCTGGTGCCCCGTTCCTTCTCCCTTATCCCTTCTCCCTTCTCCCTTCTCCCTTTTCCCTGTCCTGTCTCCGCCGCAGCTCCGCGGCGTACGCGTCCCGCACGGCGCGGGAGCCGAGGACCCATCCGATCACGATGCCCAGGAGCAGGATGAGCGGGATGTACAGGAAGTGTCCGGCGCCCATCGGTTACGCGGAGCGCGGGTTCACGGGGCTCTTCTCCCCGAGGCGCCGGCGCAGGCCGGCGAGCTCACGGTCGACCGCGCCCAGCCTGCGCCAGATCGACCAGAGATAGACGAACACTCCGAGCCAGATCGCCGCGTACGCGGCAATCACCAGCGGCGCGGCCGGCAACTGCTCGACATCGTCGAGCTCGGAGATCGGCACGAACTCCTCCTGGCCGGCGGGCGCACGCCCCTCCTGGGCGGCAGCCGCGCCGCCCCCCGCGACGAGTCCGAGAACCACTGCCACGAGCAGCAATGAACGCATCATGACTCCTGCTCCAACCGCTCTAACGGCCAACCCTGCCCCTGACCGCCAATCCCAGGCGCCATAGTACCGATTGCGCGGCTCCGTCGCCACACATCCCGTGCACGCCGCCTCCTGGAGGCGTGGCGCTCGAGCAGATGAACAGCCGCGGATTCGGCGTCGCGTAGGGATCCATCCGGGCGACGGGACGGAACAGCACCTGCCGCCAGTCGTTGGAGCCACCGGCGATGTCCCCGCCCACGAGGTTGGCGTTGCGGGCCTCGAGGTCGCGGCTGGTCCACGTGCGACGGGAGAGGATCGCGTCGCGAAAGCCAGGCGCGTAGCGTTCGACCTGCTCCTCGATCGCGCTGGTCATGTCGCTGGTCGATCCGTGCGGGACGTGGCAGTACGCCCAGCCCGTGTGGCTGCCCGCCGGCGCGCGCGTGGCGTCGAAGAGGCTCTGCTGGGCGAGCAGCACGAACGGCCGGGCCGCGAGTTCCCCGCGGACGGTCCTCCGTTCGCTCTCGACGATCTCCTCCAGGCTGCCGCCGAGGTGCACGGTGCCGGCCTGCCGGCACGCCGGTTCGCGCCACGGGATCGGCCCGGACAGCGCCCAATCGATCTTGAAGACGCCCGGCCCGTACCGGTAGCGCGCCAGTCTCCTGCGGTACGCGGCCGGCAGCGCATCGCCGGCAATCCGCACGACCTGGCGCGGCGTGAGGTCGAAGAGCACTTTTCGAGTGGGTGGAACATCACGAAGGCTCCTCACGGGATGCGACGTGCGAATACTTCCCCCGCGCTCCACGAGCCGCCTCGCCAACGCGTCGGCGATCGCCTGCGACCCGCCCTTCGCGACGGGCCATCCGACGTGGTGGGCGGCCAGGGCCAGGCTCAGCCCGAACGCGGCGGTGAAGGGCTCCTCGAGTGCGCGAATCGAATGGGCGGCCAGGCCTGCGAACAGCACCCGGGCCGGCGCCCCCTCGAACCGCCTGACGACCCGCGTGCCCGGCTGCATCGCGATGGCGCCGAAACGGGCCATCAGCCAGAGATGCCGCGGCAGGCGTATCGGACGCAGCATCTCGCCGAATGTCCGATCCGCATCCGTAAGGAACGGCGCGACCAGTCCCCTGTACGCCTCCCCGTCCGCGCCCAGCGAACGGCACGTCTCGTCCACCGATCGATGGAGCACCGCGGCAGGTCCGTTCTCGAGCGGATGCACGAGCGGGACATCGGGATGCACCCACGTCAGGCCGTAGCGCTCCAGCTCGAACGACCGGAAACAGGGCGAAAGCGCGCCGAACGGGTGCACCGCCGAGCAGAGATCGTGAACGAACCCCGGCCGGGTCAGCTCGCCGGATCGGGCGCCGCCGCCGATGGCATCGTTCGCCTCGAGGACGAGCACCGAGAGCCCGGCATCCGCGAGGCGGTTGGCGGCCGCGAGCCCGTTCGGCCCGGCGCCGACGATGACAGCGTCATGGGGAGGGGACACGTCTGTGCGGACCGTGGTGTCGGCCGGCTTGCGCCATTGTGCTAGAAAGGGTTGGCAGGCCGCAATTTGCCGTCGTACACTGGGCGCGGCCGGGCCGGCCCCCGGCCACTCCCGAATCTTCAATGGCACTTCGCTCCTCAACCCATCTGGCCGCCGTCTGGGCCCTGCTGCTCCTCGCCGCGTGCGGCGGTGATTCTCCCACTCAGCCCGGACCGGGTGACGGCCCCATCGTCCAGTCGGTCACGCCGAACTCCGGGCCGGTTCAGGGGGGGACGGCGCTGACCATTCGCGGCGCCCGCTTCGCCGCGGGTGCCATGGTGACGATCGGCGGACGAGCCGCCTCGGACGTCAGCGTCCAGAGCGCGGATACGATCACGGCGAAGTCCCCCGCCGCGACGGCAGCGGGCTCGGCGGATGTCGTCGTGGCCGTGGCGGGTAAGAGCACCAGCCTGTCCGGGGCCTTCACCTACGTGACGGCACCTCAGAACGCGCTTCCGGTGATCGAGTCGCTGACCGCGCGAGGGTCCCGTGCGCGCCAGCCGGCCAACTTCGCCGACCTGGGCGAGAGCATCACGGTGACGGCGACGGTGACTGACGAGGAGACCGCCCCCGAGGATCTGGATTACGAGTGGAGCGCCACCCTGGGGACGTTCAGCGGCAGCGGCAGCACGGTCACCTGGCGGGCGCCCTCGAGCGCCGGGACGCCGGTGAACGTGACGATGACGCTGCGCGTCATCGAGCGGTTCGGCGCCGGCGGCGCGTTCTCGCACGACGTCACGCGCACGCGCACCGTGTCTCTCCATGACTCGGCCACGGAAGTGGGCGACATGGCGCGGCGTTTTCTGATCGAGTTCTCGAAGCCGCAGACCAATCAGGACTGGCGTGACGTGATGGCCGATTTCGATATCGAGGGCACGACGTGTCCCGACCCCTCACAGGTCGAGAGCGAACGCGAGGACGTGATCAGGCACTACACGCACTTCGTGATGCACGACTACACGATCGGGCCTGCCTCCACCAGCTTTCGATTCGATTCGGCGTGCACGGTGCCCGGCAGGAGCGCCCGGCCGGGTGACGGGTGCGTGACCCTCGGCGTCATGTGGGATTCGACCGACACGCGCACGAACGAGCGGCGGGTGACGACCGGAACGGATTACCTCAGCGCGGTGTACTCGTCCGCTGCCCGGCGGTGGTGGCTCTGCTCGAGCGACTTCCGCGGCTCCTCCACCTTCGGTCACACGTTCTACGAGCGATGAGCCCCGACGCCGCCCGCAGGCGTTCTCAGCGCTCGTCGAGCTCCAGGTACAGCTGCTCCACCTCGGCGCGCTGGCGTTCCAGGCGGACGCGCGCGGCGAGCACGACCAGGTAGAGGACGAGGAACGCGACGAAGCAGAACCAGAACGGCTCCCGCATGCCGGGGCCGAGCGATGGCACGACGGTCGTCTTCGGGTGCAGCGTCCGCCAGACGTTGACGGAGACGTACACGAACGGCACGTTGGCCGCGCCGAACAGCGCCACCGCCGCGCTCAGGCGCTCGGATCCGGGCCCGCCATAGCGCCGCAGCAGCAGGTAGGCGATGAAGATCATCCACAGGAGCAGCGACGACGTGAGCCGCGGCTCCCAGTCCCACCAGACGCCCCAGGCCTTCCGCGCCCACAGCGGCCCGGTGATCAGCACGAGCGTGCCGAGCAGCACCGTGAGCTCGGCCGCCGCAAACGACACGCGGTCGTAGCGCGGCTCCCGCTTCATCAGGTACAGCAGCCCCGCGATCCCGCAGACGAAGGCGGAGAGGAACATCACCATGCCGATCGGCGCGTGGAAGTAGAAGATCTTCTGCACGAGGCCCATCGTGGCCTCGTACGGCGCGTTCATGATCAGGAACGGCGCCGCCGCGAACAGCAGCGCGCCCAGGCCGACCGCCGGCAGATACAGACGCTTCATCTCCCTGCTACTCCGTCATGAGCGGCTCGAACGTCCAGAGCGACAGCACGATGAACACCACGTCGAAGAAGGCGAGGAGCGCGATCCAGAACTGCCCCATCGCCAGATCCGCGGGCTCGGCCAGCAGGGCCGCCGTCCCGCGCACGCCCGCAATGATGACCGGGACGGTGATCGGATACAACAGGACCGGCAGCAGCACGTCCCGGCTCCGGGCGCGCACGAGCATGGCGGCGAACAACGTGCCCACGGCGGCGAACCCGATCGTGCCCAGCAGGAGCAGCAGCACGAGCGGCAGCGGGTGCGCGAAGAGGGACGCCTGGAACAGCAGGGCCACCAGCGGCACCAGCAGCAGTTCCACCGCGATCAGCACCGCCAGGATCGCCGCCAGCTTCCCGACGTAGATCGCCGGGCGATCCGCGGGCGCGAGCATCAGGGCCCGGAGCGTGTCGCCGAACCGCTCCCGCTCGAACGTCCGTCCCAGTGCCAGCGTTCCCGCGAACGCGATCGCGATCCACAGAATCCCCGCGGCGGCATCGACCACGACGCGTCCTTCCCTGACCAGGGCGAAGGCGAACACGAGGACGCACGACACCGCGAAGAACATGGTGGTGGCGATGATCTCGCGGCTCCGCACCTCCACCGTGAGGTCCTTGCGCGCGATGTGCCACGCGGTGCGGACGAAGCGCCCCATCACGCGGGCTCCGCGTGCACGCGGGCGTACTGCGCCCGGAGGCCGGCCGGGTCGCTCACGTCCCCGGCGAGCCGCCCGTTCGCGAGGATCACGGCGCGCGTGACCACGCGCTCCGCCAGGAGCAGGTCGTGCGTGGCCAGCAGGACGATGCCGCCCTCGCGCGCGATCGCGGCCAGGCGGGCGACGAGCGCCGAGGTGGACGCCTGATCCAGCCCGGTGAACGGCTCGTCGAGCAGCAGCAGCCGCGGCGCGTGCAGGAGCGTCCGCTCGAGCGCGAGCCGCTGGCGCATCCCGCGGGAGAAGCCGGACACGAGATCGCCGGCGCGGTCGGACAGGCCCGCGCGATCCAGCGCCTCCCGGACCCGCCTGGTGACGTCGGTCAGATGCTGGAGCCGGGCGAAGAACGCGAGGTTCTCGGCCGCCGTCAGCTCCGGGTAGAGCTGCGCTTCATGGCCGAGCAGGCCGAGCTGCGCGCGAATGGCCGCTCCGCCCTCGTCGGCGGTGCGCTCGCCGTAGCGCACCTCCCCGGCGGAAGGCCGCAGCAGGGTCGCGGCGATCGCCAGCAGCGTCGACTTGCCCGCGCCGTTGTGTCCCAGGAGGCCGACGATCTCGCCGGCGCTGCAGGCGAAGGAGACCCGCGACAGCGCCCGGCGTCGCTCGAAATGGCGTGTGACGTCGGAGAAGACGAGCCGGTCGAAGATCACGGTCAAACGGCGGCGCCGCGGTCCGCAGCCGGCGCGCCCGTGGCGTCGAGATCGGCGTAGATCCGTTCGAGCGCCGCCACGAGCGCCTGCCGCTGCTGCTCGAACGCGCCCGGGTCGATGCGCCCCGCGCGGCGCTCCGCTTCCAGCGCCGCCAGCGCCGAGAGCCCGCGCTCACGGGCGGCCTCGAGCGCCCGGCGCTCGATCTCCGCGTCGGTGGCGCCGCCCGCCCTGGCGGCGGCGAGCCAGACGCCGGCGCCCACGATGACGGCGACAAGGCCAAGGGCAATCCAGAGCGGCGCGCGGGAGTGGTGCGGCAGACCCGTCACCGTCACCTCGAGCGGCGCGCCGGCCGCCAGCGTCGGCCCGCTGCCGACGATGAACGGCACGTTCTGGATCGGCGCCTCGCGGACGCGCGTGATCTGGGGTGAGGCGACCTGCATCGCGCCCACCTTCTGCACCGCGAGCAGCAGCGTGTCGGTGGGAACCGGAAACGCCTGGCGCAGCGTCAGCGTGCCGCCGCCGGGGTCCAGCCGGAACGCGATCGAGACGTCGGTCGGACCCGGAGGCAGCGTGCCGGTCAGGAGGACGCGGTCCTGCTCGGCCACGGCCTGCCGCGTCGATCCTTCCATCACCGTCGCGCCGATCGCCCCATCGGGCAGGTCGAAGACCAGCGGGCCGTCGAGCGCGACCGCCGCGCCCGATCGGTTCACGACCTCGAGCAGATAGAACACCTGCAGAATGTCGTTCGAGAACTCGATGGCAATGCGCGAGTTGGGGCCGAGCGCCAGCGGCGGACCCTGCGGAACGCCCGGCGTCGCTGGCGCGGGCGCCGGCGAAGGCGGAGCGGCCGGACCGCCTCCGCCGTCCGGGGATGCCGCCAGGAGCGTGCGCACTCCGCCGCGGGCCGGTACCTGGAAGGGCGACGAGACGAGCGACTCCCCTTCTACGACAGCCCGGGCATGGACCTCGGTTCCCGCGGGGAGATCCGTGAACGTCGCGCGGCCATCGCCGCCGGTCATCTCCCGGCGCACGTCACCGGCGCCGTGCAGTTCCACCGTCACGCCCTCGAGATTGTTCGTGATGGCGCCGCGAACCACGCGGACGGTGACCGTCCGGTCTGGCAACTCCTGGCTCGGCATGGGGATGCCCGACATCGCGCGGGGGTCGGGCATCTGCGCGGCGAGCGGCGCGGCGAGCAGAGCGAGCAACGCGAGGACGGCGCTGATCCCCGGCAGGGCTGAAGCCCTGCCCCACGTACAAGCTGAAGCCCTGCCCCACGGGCGCGCTGCAGCGGGCAGGGCTGAAGCCCGGCCCCACGGGCGCGCTGCAGCGGGCAGGGCTGAAGCCCGGCCCCACGGAGCCGCCTTCAGGCGGCCCGAACTCCGGAGTCGGCGCGCCCGGTAAACGCTCACCGGCCAATCACCGCACGCAGGGCATGACCGCACATCCTGCAGAAGCGGGCATCGGCCTCGATCGACGTCCCGCACTGCGCGCAGGTCGGTGCCGTGCTCGCGGAAGACGCGGCAGTGTCGGCAGGCGCCGGCCGTTCCCGGAGGTCGCGCTCGATCATGTCCCGGTACGAGGCGCCTCCCTCGAGCTGCTGCATCAGGCGAACGGCCCGGGCGCGCAGGCGCGCCCGCATCTCCGCGTAGTCCGCCTCGGCAATCTTGCCCATGGCGCGATCGAACTCCAGTTCCTTCAGCGAGCGCAGCGTCAGCGCCTTGTCACGCTCCAGCGCCACCCGCGTCCGTCCCCCGACGAGGCGAGGCGCGTCGGCTGTGGGTGGAAGCGCGAACGGCACCAGGGTCCTGTACAGACCAAACGCCGCCAGTCCGGCGCCGGTAATCGTGAAGAGCGCGAGCGTCAGCTCGATCGGCGGCGCGCCGCGCAGCGCCACGGCGGCGGCGGCGGTGAGGGCCAGCGTTGCGCCGATGAAGAAGTGTCCGGGGCGGAGAGCCCAACCCCCGGGCGGTGGAGGCGAGGCGCCCGCCGGCGGAGGCGGCTGCATCGCCTCCCGCCGGGGCTCAGTCAAGGTCGCGGAGCTCATCGTCCAGCCTCGCCTGCAGGGAGTCGTCTGGCGCCGCACCGGCGGCCGTCCCGGGCTCCGGGTCGCCGTCCCGCCGTCGCGACCAGCGCCGCGCCATCACGGCCACCATCGCAAGCCCGCCGACCCCGGCCGCGTACGGCACGAACCAGGCGAGCCGGTTGAAGCCCTGATCGATCGGCGCCGCCAGGATGTGCTGCCCGCCGTACTCGTCGACGAACGCCTGGATGATCTCGTCGTGGCTCTTGCCGGAGGCCAGATGGGCCTTCAGCTTGGGGATCTGCGTGTCGAGCCCGGAGCAGTTCGTCATGCCGCAGTTGTTCAGTGAGCGGCGGCAGCCGCAGGTGCAGAGGATCTCGCCTTCCAGCCGGCGCTCGAGGTCGCTGCGCGGGATCACCGGGACGGTCCGCGCCTCGGTCTCCTGCGCGCGAACCGGCGCCGCGAGCCCGGACAGCACCAGCAGCAGGACGGCCCCCGTGGTCGCCGCCTCCGCAGGCAGGCCGGCGAGCGCGAAGCTGTAGGCGCGCTCCGGCAGCAGCGCGATCCCCGTGCCCAGCGTGAGGATCCCGAACCCCACCCAGATCCAGTTCACCAGCGGGTTGATCATGACGTGCAGGCTCGCGCTCTGCTCCGCGATCTCGTACGCCGGCATCACGACGTACAGGTCCTCCGTCATGCCGCGGCGGATCGCCACCTCCGTCGTCGGCTCCTCCTCGTGCTTGCGGAAGAACCACTTCGCCGGATACATCTGTCCGAGCTCGCGGTCTCCCTCGAAGACGGTGACGTGCCCCGTCACCATCTGCTTCTGGGCGTCTTCGGTGATCCGGATGGCGTCCAGGCGGATGGTGTACGGCCCGACGATCGTCTGCTCTCCCGGCCGGAGCAGCGCCTGCTCCTCTCGCTTGAAGCCCTCCCCCGCGATGCCGAGGAAGATGAGGACGACGCCGAGGTGCACGACGTAGCCGCCGTAGCGGCGCTTGTTGCGGCCCACGAGGCCGACGAGCGCGGTCAGGGCGTCGGTGCGGGTCCCCTGCTGCCGGACGCGCGCGCCGCGCGCGAACTCCTGCACGATCGTGGCGGTCACGAAGGCGCAGATGACGAAGCAGATCCCCGATGTCCACACCCGGATGCCCAGCGCATAGATCGCCGCACCGGCGGCGATCGACAGCACGACCGGCCAGAAGAACTGTTCCCGGAGGTTCGCGAGCGACGACTTCCGCCACGCCATCAGCGGGGCCACGCCCGTGAGGAACAGCAGCGCCAGGCCGATCGGCGTCATCCACTTGTTGAAGAACGGCGGGCCGACGGTGAGCCGCTCGCCCGTGAACGCCTCGCTCAGCGTCGGGAACATCGTCGCGAACAGCACGAACACCGCCGCGAACAGGAGGATCCAGTTGTTCACCAGGAACGCCGCCTCGCGGGACGCCCACGAGTCGAGCTCGTTCCGGCTCCTCAGCAGCGGGAGGCGCCAGATGACCAGGCCGAAGCTGAAGACGATGATGGCGATCATGAAGACCGTGAACATCATCGCCAGCTCGCGGTCCTCGCCGAACGCGTGCACCGACTGGACGATGCCCGAGCGGGTCATGAACGTCGCGAAGATCGTCAGGAAGAACGCCAGGATCACGAGCGTCACGTTCCAGACGCGCAGCATCGAGCGCCGTTCCTGCACGATGACCGAGTGCAGGAAGGCCGTGGCCGGGAACCACGGCAGCAGCCCCGCGTTCTCGACCGGATCCCACATCCAGATGCCGCCCCAGCCGAGCTCCTCGTACGCCCAGATCATCCCGAGCATCAGCCCGATCGACAGGAACAGCCAGCTCACCATCGTCCAGCGCCGCACCGCCCGCAGCCACGAGTCGTCGAGGTACCCCGTGACGAGCGCGGCGATGCAGAACGCGAACGGGATGGTCATCCCCACGAAGCCGATGTACAGCGACGGCGGGTGAATGACCATGTACGGGTTCTGCAGCAGCGGGTTCAGGCCGCGGCCGTCCACCGGCAGCTGGGTCAGATAGGTCTCGAACGGGTTCCTGTGAATGATCATCAGGAACAGGAAGAACATCTCGACCACGGCAATCGTCGCGACGACGTACGGGATCAGCTCGCGGTGGCGCTCGCGATTGACGCGGACGGCGACCGAGCCGAAGACCGACAGCAGGAAGACCCAGAAGAGAATCGAGCCGTCGAGACCACCCCAGTACGAGGTCAGCTTGTAGAAGAGCGGCTGCGCGGTGTCGGAGTACTGGTGCACGTACCGGATGCTGTAGTCGCCCGCCACGAACGCGTGGACGATGATGCCCGACGCCACGGTCATCAGCGCCGCCACGAGGTACAGCGCGCCCGTCCCGCTCTCGACGAGGCGGGTGGAACGGCGCCGGGCACCCGCAACCGACATGCTCGCGGCATAGGCGGCCGTGACGAAGGCCGCCAGGAGGACGAACGCGCCAAGTGAGGCCATGAGTCGAGGCTACCGAATCAGTGAAGAAGCAGGCGCGGCGGCGGTCCGCCGCGATCTAGACGCCCGGACGGACGGCAGAGTTGCTGGCCGGCTTCGGCTCGTACTTCGACGGGCACTTCGCCATCACGCCGTTGGGGTCTACGCGGAAGCCGTCCGGCGTGAGCGTCCCCTTCAGCACGACCTCCGCGTCGTCCTTGAACGTGTCGGGGACGATACCGCTGTAGGTGGCCGGGACGACGGCGCCCTTGCTGTGGACCTCGAAGCGGTAATCGAGTGAGTCGCGTCGGCGCAGGATCGAATCGCGCACCACGTATCCGTGAAGCTGGAGCCGCTTGCCGTACCACGCGTCCGGCTGGCTCATCACTTCATCCACGTGCTTGTAGTACTCGGTGCCTTCCCGCAGCGTCGACCACAGCAGGCCGCCGAAGCCGAGGACGAGCACCAGCGCGGTGAGCACGACACGGACGAGGCGGCCGTGAGAGGGACGCATGCCGCCTCAGAATACTGCCCGGGATGAGTCGGGTCAATGGTGGGAAAGCATTAAACCACCGGCGGGAACGCTCACGACTGCAGGTCCCGCAGCAGGCGTCGCAGCATGTGCACCGGCAGGCCCACGACCGTCGCGTACGAGCCCTCGATCCGCTCCACGAACCTGGACGCCAGCCCCTGAATGCCGTAGGCGCCGGCCTTGTCGCGCGGCTCGCCGGTCGCCACGTACCAGGC
>Ga0299914_10001866_pt1 | contig 14243 bp, 14 predicted proteins | sample RVTome_10_FD_201361 | JGI IMG/M metagenome (GOLD analysis project Ga0299914, IMG submission 201361) | Soil microbial communities from uranium-contaminated site in the Upper Colorado River Basin, Wyoming, United States - RVT153D57 (version 2) ...
TGGGTCTGCGCGGTCTTGCGCACGGGAGCCCAGCGGGGACGCTCCTCCTTGTCAGCGCGGTGCACGGGAAGTTTTTTGTTGTCGTCGGCGAATCGCCTTGAGCAGCAACTGCGGTACGTAGTGGTGCTTCTGCGGAGCGTTCACGATTCCTCGCGCTTCAACTGAGTTGTCGTCGTGGGTGTCGCATCGTCGTCGTTCCTCATCACGTGCCCGTCTTTCTCAACGTTGGGTGTGGTCCCTGCCGCGTAGCGTTTCCAGGTCGCGCCGGATTTGGCGGCCAGGGCTTCGGCGGTGGCGGGGTGGTAGCCGAACATTCCGGCAACGATGGAGGCTGGTGCTTCACGGACGAGTTGGCGGATGGCGGACGTTCGCGCGTCGAGGTTGGGCAGGGCGAGGTTGCGCGCTGTGGGCAACGCATCGCTGGGGTGTCCAGTAGCGACTCCCGGCAGGCCGATTCTGTCAACGCCGGTTGAATCCTGACCCGGCTGTTCCGCCTGGGTTCTAGGGCGGAACCAGAGGGTCAGTATTCAGCCGGAACCGACAGCCGATTCGGTCTCCGATTGGGCTCCGTTGCTCACAGAGCGCCTGATAGGCAGCACCAGTGCGCGACATCAGCGCTGGCAAAAAATGACGTCTGACCTGCACAGACTAACCCTGGCTGACACTATCCGGCACTAGTTGACAGGGCATTCCCACGGATTAAAAGCCCGTTGGTCGGATCGCGGTGATCTTGAAGGACCGTTTGCGCAGGGCTTCTACCTGCGGTTTCTCCAGGCTAATGATCATGTTTACGTATGTTAACGCACGATGTGGGCTCCGTCATGTCTCCGTTCGCTCTGCCGTGCTCAACGGGCCGCGTTACCACATGACCTGATGTCTTGCCTCGTCGCGGAGAGACGGCGGTCAGCGTTTCCGTCTGACCGAATTCGTGAACCATGGTCTCTCGATGCGGGGTCCTTGGTCCCGCAACAGTCTCAAGGACAGTGCGATGAACCAGGCATGGACTCACGTGCTTCCGAGGACGGCCCCCGATGACTTGGATCCGGTTCACTACCGGAATCGCGATCGGGGTGGTACTTCTCCTCGTCGTGGTCGCAGCGGCGGCGATCTTCGTGGGGAACCAGTGGTCTGCGATCAGGGAGTTCCAGGATCAGGTGAAAGCGGCGAACGCCGAGATCCGCGAGATGCGCGAGGAGCGAAGCAGCCTTGACCAGCGGTTGAAGGCCACCGAGACGCAGCTGGAGCGTGCGCGGGCAGATCTCAAGTAGGCCCAGATGCACGCCGCCGCGGCAGTTGCACAGGTCAAGCAGGCTCAAGTCGCAGCAAGACGAGCGCAGGCCGCAGAAGCCGAAGCAGCAGCAGCCGCGGCCCAACGGGCAAGTGCTGCGGCGGCCGCCGTGGACGACCGCGTGATCACCGGCACCTTTACCGATCCCGCCGACGCCACGGCCTTTCTGAACCGACACGGCGGAGGATCATGCGATTGGGCCTCGGCGACCACGATCTACTGCGAGTTCATTCCGCAACGGTGAATCTGGTTCCGCAGCTGACTGTTTCGAGTAAGCACGGCGGCATGGACATCCGGTAGTACAGCGCCGGGGTCCGAAGTTCGCGCCGATTGCGGAGACGCGCCCACCAGATACGGCAACGCGGCTAAGCCTCGATCCACCGATGAGAGTGGTCGGGTGAGTGTGCCGTAACGCGAGGATGCCCTTACGGGCTGGGAGTCTGGGACTTGCGACGGTTCCAAACACCTCAACCCGGAAGGGCACCTCTGGGATGCGACTCTCTCACACCCTTGGCCGGACGTCGGTGGCGTTCGACGATCCGAATCTCGTGTCGGCCGGCGGTCTGCTGCCTGTGCTCGCGTTGGCCGAGGAGGCTGGGCTACCGGGTCTGGCCGATGAGCATCTCAGCGTGCCGACGGACAAGGGCGCGAACGCGGGGTTGAAGGTGTCCTCGTTGGTCGGCGGGATGGTCGCCGGCGCGGACAGCATTGATGACATGGCCGTGCTCCGGCACGGCGGGATGGGACGAGTCTTCGCCCGGGCCTACGCTCCCTCGACGTTGGGCTCGTTCCTGCGGGCGTTCGCCTTCGGTCACATCCGCCAGCTCGATGCGATCGCCTCGCGGTTCCTCATCGCGCTGGCCGGGCTCACGCGTCTGTTGGGCGACCCCGGTCTTTCTGAGGGTTCCAGCGATGCCGGGAGTGAGGGCGGGTACGCGTTGCTCGATGTCGACGACACCATCATCGAGGTGCACGGTCACGCCAAGCAGGGCGCCGGGTTCGGCTACTCCGGGGTGCGCGGTCTCAACGCACTGCTCGCCACGCTGACCACGGCTGCGACGGCGCCGGTGATCGTGGCCCAGCGACTCCGCAAGGGTGCGGCCGGGTCGCCCCGCGGTGCGAAGCGTCTGGTCGGCGACGCGGTCATGACCGCACGACGGCTGCTCGGCAAGACTCGGTTGATCCTGGTCCGGATGGACTCGGCGTTCTACGGCCGTGGCGCCGTCCACGCCGCGCTGGCCGGTGGCGCCCAGGTGTCGGTCACCGTGCGAATGGACAAGGCGGTCAAGAAGGCGATCGCAGCCATCGACGACGCCGCGTGGATCGCGATCGAGTACACCGATGCGGTCTTCGACGAGGCCACCGGCCGCTGGATCTCCCGGGCCGAGGTCGCCGAAGTGCCGTTCACCGCGTTCGCCGCGCAGAAGAAGGCCGACCAGGTGGCGGGACGGCTCGTGGTCCGCCGGATCCCGGACTTCAACGCCGAGAAGAACAAGGCGGCCGGCCAAGACACCCTGTTCGACGTCTGGCGCTTCCACGCGTTCTTCACCACCACCAACCCCACGGTCTTGAACACCGTCGCGGCCGACAAGACTCACCGCCGGCACGCGGTCATCGAGCAGGTCCACTCCGACCTCAAAGGCTCCGCACTGGCCCACCTGCCGTCCGGGGTGTTCACCGCCAACGCGGCCTGGCTGGTGCTCGCGGTCATCGCGTTCAACCTCACCCGCGCCGCCGCCAGCCTGACCGACCAGCAGACGGCGAAGGCCACCACCGCGACGATCCGTCGCAAGCTGATCACGGTGCCAACGCGCGTAGCGACCTCAGCCCGTCGGATCACGCTGCACCTCCCGAACGCCTGGCCATGGGAGGACGCCTGGACGGCGCTGTTCGACCGGGTCAGCGACCCGCCACCACTCCTCGCGGCCTGACCACCCAGCAGCCACCGCTGCGCGACCGAGGACACCTCGTGGAACGCCCGGACAGCGAGGTCCGGCGAACCGCCGCGCCCCGAGCCGCTCACTCCACGGCGGCCTTGATCACACGATCGCCATCAACCCCGTCGGTGGATCGAGGCTAAGGCGTGTCTGATGGGTCTTGGTGTTGGGGTTTGATAAGTCCCGGGGCGTGCTTGATGGACATGATCTGACCGATGAGGAGTGGGCGCGGCTGGAGGCGTTGCTGCCGGATCGGACGCCGCGTCGGGGTGGCCGGTGGGTGGATCATCGGCGGGTCGTCAACGGGGTGTTGTGGCGGACCCGCACTGGGGCGCCGTGGCGTGACCTGCCGGAGTGCTATGGCAACTGGAAGACCATCCACAGCCGGCATCGCCGCTGGTCGGCGGACGGAACGTGGGAGAAGATCCTGCGTGCGCTACGGTCCGGGTCCGGTCTTGTACCTGCTCCACAGTGGGCAGTCCACGGGCAATGGGGTCAGGTTTGCTCCCGGCCGCCGCCCGCTCCAACCGCCCGATTTCTTGACCGCCGCATCGCCGACCTCGAACTCCAAACACTCGAACCCGCCGCGCAGCCCGCCACCGACTCCACAGGTCCACCAGAACAACCCCGACCTGCGGAGTCATTTGTTTCTTGATCGCGGCCCGGAGTCTCAAATGGCGCCGTGATCGGCAGTCATGGCCCCACCGGCGTCTCCGGTGTTGACCGTTCCGCTCGGCTCGAACAACAGGATCGCGGTCTCGCCGTCGCTGACCGGCTGGTGATACACACCTCGCGGCACCACATGGAGCTCTCCTGGTCGCAGCGTCACCTCGCCGTCGTCGAACCGGATCGTCAACTCGCCGTCGATGACCAGGAACAGCTCGTCGGTGTCCTCGTGTCGGTGCCGCACGAATTCGCCCTGCACCTTCACCAGTCGCACCTCGTAGTCGTTCACCGTCGCCACCGTTTTCGGCGACCAATGCTCGCTGAACAGCTTGAGCTTCTCGGTGATGTTCACAGCCCGCATGCCAGCCAGGCTGCCACACAAAGAAGGTCCCATATCCACCACAACGAAGATCGTGATCTTCGGCGCGACCGCGATCGCATTGCCCATCGTTCTCGTCGGCGCCGCCGCTGGCGCGGTCGCCCACTACGACCACGTACACGTATCGGTCTACTAGTTCTGATCATTCGCTGTGGGGTCTCACGGACTCGCTGCGGGCGTCACAGTCGGGCTGGTCGTCATCGGCTGCTGTTGCGCTTTGAGCTGGATCTTCGCCTTCCTCGGCATCATCTCCCCCGCACCCCTGAATCCCTCCAAGGCGTCGCGATCTTCATCCTCGACCCCTCGCCCCGCTCTCCAACGCCTTCGTCCCCGTCGAAACGCTGCCAGGCTGGCCGCAGATCTTTGTCCACGTCAACCTCGTCACCTACCTCGTCCAAGCCGCCCGCGAACTCCTGACCGCCGGTACCATCGGCGCGAACTTGGCCGTCTTGATCGCCGCCGCCGCGATCATCGTCGCTGTCGTCGCGCCGCTGTCCGTCCGCGTCTACATGCGCCTCACGTAGTCCTGCCCGCGGTCGCGGCCTCGGATACACGCACGGCTTCTCACCGCCAGCATGCATTTTCGGGAGATCGGCGCCGGTGTGTCGATGTTGTGGGTCGTCGTTCGTCTTACTTGTGACCAGACTGGGTTGAGACGAGGAGGTAGCGATGAAGTATGTCGCGCTGATCTACCAAGGCGACGCGCAGGAGCGGCAGGCCGCGTTGTCGGAGGAGGAGCAGAAGCAGGTCTACGCCGACTACCAAGGGATCAATGAGACGCCGGGCGTCACGCCGGTGCCGCCGTTGGGACCGGCCGAGAACGCGACGACGATCCGCGTCGAGGACGGCAGGACCTTGATCACTGACGGCCCGTTCATCGGGATGAAGGAGGCCGTGGGCGGCGCGTTCATCCTGGAAGCCGACGACCTGGACGCGGCCATCGAGGTGGCCGCCCGCGTCCCGGCGGCGCGCTATGGCGGTGCCGTCGAGATCCGTCCCTCGGAGGTGTATTGGTAACGCGACTCGACCAGGTCTTCCGGGAGGAATGGGGCCGCGTGCTGGCTACCCTGTACGGCTTCCTCGGCGACGTCGACCTCGCCGAGGAAGCCGCGCAGGAAGCGTTCGCGATCGCCGCCGATCGCTGGCCGCGCGACGGCGCCCCGGACAACCCGCGCGCCTGGCTGATCAGGACGGCCCGCAACCGCGCTACGGACCGCATCCGCCGCGACAGGACCCTCACGGGCAAGCTTGGCCGGCTCGCCACCGACCGTGTGGACGAGATGTCGATGGACACCACCACGTTCCCCGATGAACGGCTGGAGCTGGTCTTCACCTGTTGCCACCCAGCGTTGGCGGTCGAGGCGCAGGTCGCGCTCACCCTGCGCACGCTGGGAGGGTTGACCACCGACGAGATCGCCCGGGCGTTCCTGGTGCCGGAACGCACGATGGCGCAACGACTCGTGCGCGCCAAACGCAAGATCAAAGCGGCCGGCATCCCGTTCCGCGTGCCCCCGGATCACCTGCTGGGTGACCGTGTCGACGCCGTGCTCGGCGTCGTCTACCTGATCTTCAACGAAGGCTACGGCGGCCGCGACGACCTCGCGGCCGAGGCGATCTGGCTCGGACGCGCGCTCACCGAACTGCTGCCAGCCGAACCCGAAGCCCACGGGCTGCTGGCCATGATGCTCCTGCACGACTCCCGACGCGAAGCACGGTTCAACGACGGTGAGCTGGTGCTGCTCGCCGATCAAGACCGCTCCCGCTGGAACACGACGCAGATCGCCGCCGGCCGCGCCGCGCTCGACCGCGCCATCCGCCTGGGCGGACGCGGGCGCTACACGCTCCAGGCCGCGATCGCCTCGCTACACGCCGAAACACCCTGCGACTGGGCCGAGATCGCCGCCCTCTACGCAGAACTGGGCCGCCTGACCGGCTCGCCCATCGTGGAGCTGAACCGTGCCATCGCCATCGCCGAAACCGACGGGCCGCAGGCAGGCCTGAGCCTCATCGACGGACTCGGCCTGCACGACTTCCGCTACCTCCACTCCACCAGAGCAGAACTCCTCCGCCGTCTCGGACGCACCGACGAGGCACGAGACGCCTACCTCTACGCCAGAAAACTCACCGACAACGGCGCTGAACGACGCTTCCTCGAACGCCGACTCACCGAACCGGCAACCACTACAAACGACGACACCTGACCGAACGCACCCACCAGCGGGACCACCGCTTTCACGGCGTACTCAAGGCCGGGGCGGTACTGACCGCGGTCAATCCTCTGTGCACGCCGGGCGAACTGGCCCACCAGTTCCACGACGCGGGCGCAGCCTCTTGCATCCTGATTATAACGAAGTTATAGTCGCCATATCGATCGTCTGAGAAAGCAGGCCGTCATGAAGGCATTCGTCGTCGAGAAGTACGGGCCCAGCGGCCTCCGCCCCGCCGAGGTGTCCGAGCCGAAGGTCGGCCCGGACGACGTTCTCGTCAAGGTGCGCGCGGCGAGCATCAACCCGCTGGACAAGATGGTGCGCGATGGCGAATTCAAGCAGTTGATCAAGTACAAGAGGCCGTTCGTTCTCGGCCACGACATGGCCGGCGTGGTGACGCGGGTCGGGCCGGGCGTGCGTGGCTTCAAGGTCGGGGACGAGGTCTACGGGCGTCCGCGCGATCTGCGTATCGGAACGTTCGCGGAGTACATCGCGATCGACCAGCACGACGTCGCCCCGAAGCCGGCCACACTGGGACTGCACGAGGCCGCGGCTGTTCCCCTGGTCGCCCTCGCCGCCTGGCAGACCCTGGTCGATCGCGCCCAGGTCAAGCGCGGTCAGCGGGTGCTCGTCCACGCCGGCGCCGGCGGCCTGGGCTCGACCGTGGTCCAGCTTGCCAAGCACCTCGGTGCCTACGTCGCCACGACGGTGCGCACCAGTGACGCGGACCGGGTGCGCGGACTCGGTGCCGATGAGGTCATCGACTTCACCCAGGCCGACTTCGCCGATGTGCTCTCGGGCTACGACGTCGTCATCGACTCGCTCGGCGGCGCCAACCTGGAGAAGTCGCTGACCGTCCTCAAGCCCGGCGGCCTGGCGATCAGCGTGGTCGGGCCACCCGATTCGGCGTTCGCGCGGCAGGTGGGACAGCCGATCCTCGCCCCGGTTATGGCGGCCCTGAGCCGCAAGGTGCGTAGGCGGGCCCGGCGGCTCGGTGTGCGCTACTCGTTCTTCTTCATGGAGGCCAGTGGGGCACAGCTGCGCGAGCTGGCCGCCCTGTATGACGCCGGCCACCTGCGCCCGGTCATCGACGAGCGGACCTTCACGTTCGACCAGACCCTGGAAGCTCTGGCCTACGTCGAACAGGGCAAGGCACGCGGCAAGGTCCTCATCACGATGGGCGGGGACGCTCGATGAGCACGAACGACATCCGGTTCACGGAGGTCCTGCGATGAGCGTCGTGAAACGTGACTTGGTCGGCCGGCGACTGGTGGTGACCGGAGCGGCACGCGGCATCGGGGCGAAGGTGGCCCGCGTCGCTGCTGCTCGGGGTGCTCAAGTGGCGCTCATCGGACTCGAGCCGGATCGGCTGCGAACTCTGGCCGGCGAGCTCGGTCAGGCGGCCACCTGGTGTGAAACGGATGTCCGCGACGGCGCGGCTGTCCAGACCGCGATCGACAAGAGCGCGCACGCCATGGGCGGCATCGACCTCGTGGTGGCGAACGCGGGAGTGGTCGCATACGGCACCGTCCGACAGGCTGACGACGCGGCCTTCGAGAAGGTGATCGACGTCAACCTGAACGGCACATTTCGCACCCTCAAGTCCGCGACCCCGCACCTGGCGGCCACCGGGGGTCACGTGCTCGTGGTGGCGTCCGCGCTGTCCTTCCTTGCGCTGCCGGCGATGGGGTCGTACACCGCGAGCAAGGCGGGCGTCGAGATGCTCGCCCTGGCCTACCGCCAGGAGGTCGCGCAGCTGGGAATCACGGTAGGCCTGGTGCATCCCTCGTGGATTGGGACCGATCTGGTGAAGGGCGCCGAGCAGGACCTCCCGTCGTTCGTTCGGCTGCGCAAAGAACTGCCGTATCCAGGCAACGTCACCACCAGCGTGGACAAGGCCGCGGAGGCGATCGTCGACGGGCTGGTCAGGCGGCGTGGCAGGGTGTACGTCCCGCGCGCGGTCGGTGCTGCCAGCTGGGCGAAGGCCGCGCTCAGCTCGCCGGTGGCATGGCCATGGGCCAAGCGGTTCGCGCGCAAGTGGGTGCCCGCACTCGAGCGCGAGGTCCGGGCGCTCGGGCGCAACGAGCAGCTGACGCCGCCGGGCGGCGATCCCGGCGACTAGGCACGGCCTAGCGAGATCTGCGCGGAGTACGGCGCGCGAGGACGGACTCATGGGAAGCGCGAGCGCGCTCCGGGTTGTCGCCGAGGCCGATGGCGAGCGTGATCCCCATCGGCATCATGACCTGAACCACGGCGTCGTCGAACTCGGTGAAGTGGTCCGCCAGTTCCAGCGTGATGTAGCCGTGCGCGAAGCTCCACATCGCAGCCGCGATCACGCGGGGATCTTGGGCCTCGACTCGCCCGGACGCGACGAGTCTGGTGCAGGCCTCCGCGAGGTGTGCCCAGGCGGCCTTGAAAGCCGGGGAGTGGCCACTGCGGCGGACATCCTTGGCCGGCGTCGGCCGGTAGGTCGCCCGGGTCGACAGGCCGAACATCAGGTCGTACAGGTGGGGATTGGCGCGCGCGATCTCCCGCGTCGTCAGGGCCATCGAGAACAGGTCGGCGATCGGATCCTCGGTGACCGGCGTTGCCGCGAAGGCCTTCTCCATCTCGGTGTATCCGTGGTCGACGACCGCACGGACGAGCTCGGGGATGCCGCCGAAGTAGTGGTACACCGAGATCGTCGACACTCCTGCCTCGGTCGCCACGGTGCGCGCCTTGATGGCCGATGGCCCCTGCTCCGCAAGGAGCTTGATGGTGGCTTGCACGAGACGTTCCGGCACGCCGTTCGCGATCGCTTCCTCCGTCATGGCCCCATGTTGTCACCCGTGGACCGGATCGGACGCGGGGATTGCCGAGAGAGTATAACTTCGTTATAGTGGTTGGACTGGCCGAACCACTCATCCAAGGAAGCGTCATGGCAGCAGAAGTCAGGGGAAACCTCGAGATCGAGGACCGGGGCACCGTACTGGTGGCGCGGATCGACGGCGGCCCGCTCGGGTTGTTCGGCAACGACATCGCCGAGCAGCTCGATGCACTCGTGGACCGCGCCGATAGCGACCCGGACATCCACGCTGTGGTGTTCACCGGGACGCATCCGGAGCGATTCGTGAGCCACGCGGAGGTGCGCTGGCTGCAGGAGGGGGGCGCGAAGGTCCCCTCGGTGAACGTGGCGGGCGCCGCCGCCCTCGCGCGCACCGCCAAGGGTGTCAACCGCGCCGGCGGATTCCGGTCGCTCCTGGGCAAGACGCCGCTGTGGCCGGCGGTCCAGCTTGAGCGGGTGCACCAGACGTTCCTGAAGATGAACCGAAGCGGCGTCATCTTCGTCGCGGCGCTGAACGGCTCCGCGCTGGGCCTGGGCGCCGAGTTCAGCTGGGCCAACGACCTGCGGGTGATGGCCGACGGCGACTTCTTCATCGGCCAGCCCGAGGTCCTGCTGGGCATCATGCCGGGTGGCGGCGGCACGCAACGCCTGACCAGGCTGATCGGCACGCACCGCGCGCTCGTGACGATCCTCGAAGGCAAGCCGTTCTCCCCGGCGGAGGCGCTGGCCGCCGGAGCGGTAGACGACGTCGTCCCGCAGGATCAGGTCCTCGCCCGAGCCATCGAGCTGGCAGCGCACCTCGGCTCGCGCACCAAGGGCTCGGTGGCCGCCATCAAGCGGTCGGTCTACTTCGGTGGGTCCATGTCCTTGACCGATGGCCTGCACGTCGAGCGCGCCGAGTTCCTCACCACGGCTCTGTCCAAGATCGGCCAGGAGCTGATGCTCGACTACATGGCCACGACCGAGGCCGACGGCGAGCTCCCGTTGTACACCCCGGGCGTCTACGACGAGGCGCTCGCGACGGGCACGGTGCCCGGCATCCGCACGCAGCAGGGAACGGTGAACCGCTGATGCCCAAGTCAAAGCCCTACACGCGGCACGACGTCTCCTTCGCCTCGGGCGACGCCACGTGCGCGGCCTGGCTCTACCTCCCGGCGGGCGTCACCGCGCCGCCGGTGGTGATCCTCGGCCATGGGCTTGGTGCCACCCGCGAGATGCGCCTGGACGCCTTCGCGGAGCGCTTCGCCGCGGCCGGAATCGCCGCCTTCGCCTTCACCTACCGGCACTTCGGCGACAGTGCGGGACAGCCGCGCCAGCTGCTGTCGATCAAGCGGCAGCTCGCCGACTGGGATGCCGCCATCGCGCATATCAAGGGGCGCGACGACGTCGACCGCACGCGCCTGGCCGTCTGGGGTAGCTCCTTCGGCGGGGGCCACGCCATCACCGTCGCCGCGCGCCACCACGAGCTCCTCGCCGCGGTCTCGCAGTGCCCCTTCACCGACGGCCTCGCATCGGCGCTGGCGCTCGGTCCGCGCGCCTCCCTCAAGCTCCTGCCGTATGTTGCGCGCGACCTCGCGGCGCACCTCCGCGGAGCCGATCCGGTGACCCTGCCGCTGGCCGGACCGCCGGGATCGCTCGCGTTGATGAACGCACCCGACGCCCTGCCCGGCTACGAGGCCCTGATCCCGCCGGGCACGCCGTTCGTCAACGCGGCGGCCGCGCGGGTGGTGCCCACCATCGCGATGTACCGGCCTGGCCGGGCGGCGAAAAAGGTCGCCATGCCGATTCTCTTCTGCGTCAGCAACCACGACACCGTCACCCCGCCCGAGCAGACGATCCGGTATGCGCGCACCGCTCCCCACGGGGAGATCAAGACCTATGACGCCGGCCATTTCGCGTTCTACCTGGGCGAGCCGTTCGAGCAGCTCGTGACCGACCAGATCGCGTTCCTCACCCGTCACCTCCAGCCCGTCGGCGCTCCTTCCTCAACCCACTGATCTCGACCCTTGCGAAAGACAGGACCGCTCGCCATGGAGTTCGTCACTCTTCCGGACCGACGCGCCCAACAGGACCCGACGGGACCCGCGGTCGCCGACACCTGGGGCTCGCTCACCAACGCCGAACTGCTCGACGCGGTCCTGGCGGCAACCCGCAGGCTGCACGCCCTCGGCATCGACAAGGGCGACGTGGTCGCGGTGAAGCTGACGAACCGCATCGAGTTCGTGGTCCTGCTCTTCGGGGCGTGGCGGCTCGGCGCAACGGTCACACCGGTCAATCCCGGCCTGACCGAGGGCGAGGTCGTCAGGCAGCTGGCGGATTCGGCCGCCCGGCTGCTGGTCGTCGAGGAAGACGACGCGAGCACGGCGACCGACGTCCCCACGCTCCCGGTAGGCGATGTCTACGACGCTGGGTCGGGGTCCGCTCCGGCTCCCCACGTCGACCCGGCGGCGCTGGCGCTGCTCATCTACACCTCGGGGACGACCGGTGTCCCCAAGGGCGTCATGCTCGACCACGCGAACCTGGACGCCATGACCGAGATGGGTCGTCAAGCATTGGAACTGGGTACCGGCGATCGGTGCCTGCTGATTCTGCCGCTGTTCCACGTCAACGGAATCGTCGTCAGCGTGCTCACGCCGCTGCTGGCCGGGGCAAGCGTGGTGATCGCCGAGCGGTTCAACCCGAGCACGTTCTTCACCGTTCTCGAGCGCGAGCGGCCGACGTTCTTCAGCGCGGTGCCGACCATCTACAGCATGCTCACGGCACTGCCCGAGGACGTGCGGCCGGACACCTCGTCGGTGCGCTTTGCCGTCTGTGGCGCCGCGCCGGCCTCGGCCGAGCTGCTGACTCGCTTCGAGGAGCGATTCGGATTCCCCCTCGTCGAGGGTTACGGCCTCTCCGAGGGCACCTGCGCCTCGACGATCAACCCCGTATCCGGGACACGGAAGGCGGGCACCGTGGGGCTGCCTTTCCCCGGACAGGAGCTGCGCATTGTCGACCACGACGGGCACGAGCTCCCCCAGGGCGACGACGGGGAGGTCGTGGTGCGCGGCCCGAACGTCATGCGCGGCTACCTGGGGCGCCCCGCCGACAGCGCCGCGACCGTCCGCGACGGCTGGCTTTACACCGGCGACATCGGGCATCTGGACGCCGACGGTTACCTCACCCTGGTCGGCCGATCCAAGGAGATGATCATCCGAGGCGGCGAGAACATCTACCCCAAGGAGATCGAGGACGTGCTGGCCGCGGATCCCGCCGTCCTCGAGGCCGCCGTCATCGGCGTCCCGGATGAGACGTGGGGCGAGGTCGTGGTCGCCTTCGTCGCGGCGCGACCGGGGTCGGCGATCGACGTCATGGAGCTCAAGGCGCGCTGTGCCGCCAGCCTGAGCGGCTACAAGCAACCCACGGCGATCCACGTGATGGCATCCCTGCCCAAGAACGCCGTCGGCAAGCTGGACAAGAAGTCCCTCAAAGACGACGGCATGATGCCCGCGGGCCGGGCATGAGGACTGCCCAGCCGACCCGCCGCCTCAAGATCCTGGACCGCGCATCGTGGGCGGGTTCCCGAGCCTGAACGCCCGCCCGCAGCCCGAGCTGCGGACGTGGCTGGAGCGGATCACCGAGGCGCTGGCCAAGCACGACGCCAACCACCCGGACGAACCGGCCGCGCCGTACGCGGTGAACCTGATCGTGCACAAGAGCAACGACCGGCTGTACGAGGACCTGGCGCTGGTTGAGGAGTACCAGGTGCCCATCGTGATCACCTCGCTCGGCGCGGTCACCGAGGTCAACGACCGGATCCACGCCCACGGCGGCATCGTGCTGCACGACGTCATCAACAACCGCTTCGCGAAGAAGGCGATCGAGAAGGGCGCGCAGGCCGCCGGCGCCGATCTCGCCTACGCCGGGTCGGTGTTCATCTCCACCGAGGAAGCCAACACCGCGGACGGCTACAAGCAGATGATCGTGGACTCCACCGTGTCCGACATCGTGTACACGAACCTGTTTACCGGGGTGCACGGCAACTATCTGCGCGGCAGCATCGAGGCGGCCGGGCTCGACCCGGCCAACCTGCCCGAGTCCGATCCGTCCGCAATGGACTTCGGCACCGGTGACGGCGGCGACGGTGACGCCAAGGCGTGGCGCGACATCCGGGGCGCTGGTCAGGGTGTCGGCGTGGTCGACGCGGTCCGGCCGGTGGCGGACGTCGTGGACCGGTTCGCCGCCGAGTGCGCCCGGGCGCGTTCTCGGTTGGATGTCTAGTTGTTGCGGCTTCGCGCAAGAGTGATGTCACTGCGGTCTCGCGCTGGTGACCTAGAGATCAGAAGGAGCCTGCACCGCGGCCCCTGGGGCTGCTACCAGGCATTTTGTAGGCAGCAGTTCGTCCAGGGCGGCGTTTAGGTGCGGTGTTAGACGGGAGTTCATGCCACGGCTCCGGCTCCATGGATGTTCCTGTTGATCACGGTAGCGTTCGTGCCTGTGGAGGACGGGTGCGTGTGTGGCAACTCCGTCAACGGGTTTTTTTTTTGCACCCACCTTCGATGCCCCGCATCTCCGCGGTAGCGATACGCGCTTTAGGAGACTCTCTCAGCGCGGGCGAACATGGCTTCTACCAGCGATTTTTGCTGAACCAGAGTTCGCACCACGAGGTGCTGTAGGCACCGTTTCGGTCCAGTTCGCACCACGACTCGCACCACGCTGCGTGCAGTCGGGGCGTTGCGCCTCTTCTCCCGCTGCGATCCCGTGTGGCGCCTCGTCCTGTCCCAGTCGACGTCTGATGAAGTCAATGACGCTTGTCGTCATGGTCATAACGCGCCAACGCCATTGTGATGCACTCGGCGTTGACCGGCTCCGTGACGCGGTTGTGAGCGGCCCGCAGCAGCTCCGACACGAGGTGGCGAGCCGCAGCTCGCCCAGCCTCCTCGCGAACGTGATCGATCACTCG
>Ga0299914_10001867_pt1 | contig 14240 bp, 12 predicted proteins | sample RVTome_10_FD_201361 | JGI IMG/M metagenome (GOLD analysis project Ga0299914, IMG submission 201361) | Soil microbial communities from uranium-contaminated site in the Upper Colorado River Basin, Wyoming, United States - RVT153D57 (version 2) ...
CCGCTTGCTCATGTTGGACCGATGAACCTCGACGAAGACGGCCGGTAGGTCGACCCCCAGCGCCGTACGTGACGCAGAGGACATCGGCCAGCTCCTCGGCTACTGCCTAGTACGCGGTGACCGGGTCATCGCCGGTTCGCAGGGCCCCCGCCAGGGTCGCGAAATGCCTCGGCGGCCTAGCCGGCGTCTTCGTTCAGCAGCGTCCGTCGGTGCTCCGCCAGCTCGGGGCGTTCGGCCTCGGTCTCGAGACCGAACACCTTGCGGAACTCGGCGACTCGCCGCATCGGCGTAGTAATCCATGACGGTCAGGATGCCAGCGGCCGCGGTCGGGTGGTCAGGGTGATCAACCAGTCGTCGATCACGGCGATCTGCACGGTCGCGGTGAACCGCACGGCGAGCTTGTCATAGCGGGTGGCTACTGGCCGCCACCGCTTGAGCCGGTTGAACATGCACTCCACGGCGTGCCGGTCACGGTAGTCGACGCGGTCGAAGCGTGGCGAGCGCCCACCCGCGGCCCCGCGCCGCTTGCGGTTGCGGACCTGGTCCGCGGGTTCGGGGATCGTCGCCCGGATCCCGCGGCGGCGGAGGCAGGCCCGGTTGGCTCGCGAGGAGTACGCCTTGTCCGCCCGCACCCGCACCGGGCGGCTCCCGGGGGCGGCCGAGTCCGGTCCGGGCGACCTTGACGGCGTCCAGGAAGGGTTCGAACTCTGGGCTGTCGCCGGTTTGGCCGGCGGTGATGACCATCGCCATCAGTCGTTGGCCCTGCTCGGCCGCGGCGTGGACCTTGGTCGTCAGCCCGCCCCGGGAACGGCCCACGGCGTGATCGTCAGGCTCGGTAACGACGCCGCCGGGCGGCTCGACCTGCTCGGCGCCGTGGCGGCAGGCGCCGGCCGCGTGGTGGTGAGCACGTGAGCTGGTCGAGTCGACCGACAGTTCCCAGCAGATCAACCCGCGGCCGTCCGCGGCGGCGCGCAACAGGTCAGCGACCTCATCCCACACGCCCTGACGATGGAGGCGTCGAAAGAGCCGGTAGACGCTCTGCCACGGCCCGTACCGCCCGGGCACATCACGCCACGGAGCGCCGACCCGCACGCGCCACCGGATCCCATCGACCTGGCGCCGCAGATGCCGGGCAGGCCGACCACGAGACGACACCGGCAGCAACGGCTCGAACATCGCCCATGCCTTATCACTCAGATCACCACGAGCCACGACCCTGAATCATTGCCGAACCCGGCAGACGACACGGAACGGACTTCCGAAACAGGCCCTAGCCCTCCCACACGGCCTTCGCGGCTCGATGTGTGTCAACGCCGCCCAGAATGGGCGCCGCTAACCACTAGTGGGCTTCGTCGAAGTACTCGAGCACAAGTGAGTTGCCGCGGAACCAGGAGCATGCGAGCGCTGACCAAACGCTGGCGGGGAACTCGCCATCGACTCGAAACAGTTTGCGGTAGTGGTCTCCTTTGCCGCGGGCACGGAAGTCTTGTTGGGTCTGCGGGTAAGTGCCGGCAGCGAACGCTTTGACGGCGCCGTCGCAGTGAACGAAGGCCTTCTTCGTGGTGTCGCGGATGGCGTGGAGGTATCGGGCGAACACCCACTCGTCGCCGGGCTTCGGCGTCGGCATGAATTCCTCGATCTCGACGCCCTTCAGTGGCCCGTCAGCCGTCCACCGAACGGAGAGTCCGGCGTAGGGGTGCAGCCAGGAGGTACCGCCATTCGGGTCCCCGTGGAACGTCTCTCCTAGTGCGGCCAGTGAGTCGAGGTCATCCTCACTGAGTGAGCGGCCGTACCAATGATCCCTTTCGAAGAACTCTTCGTACTCGTCCTTGTAGCGGAGACGGCGTTCGTCTAGCGCGAACCTAACAACGAGGTGGTGCTGCTCGGCAAGCCGCAGGACGGTTCCAATGAGCTCGTAGTGGATGCCGGATCCATAGCCGCGTCGTAGGAGCTGGTGGTACTGGAAGGCGTACTTCCCAGTGTGGAGACCCCAGGGTCGGGCGTCGAGACCGGCGACCGTAACGAGGCCACTCTCATCGAGGAGCGGGATGAGGTTTGGCGCGGCCGCAAAGACGCGCGAGTCGGGCGAAGGGTTGTTGAAGAGGTCGATGGGCAGGTCGAAGTAGACCGCTGAGGCAGCCGCTTCAAGTAGAGACTCAGCCGTCGACGAGGTCTGCAGCATCTCTGGGAGTCGTGCATAGATCCCGGCTACTGTCTCGGGCTCTTCTGCGGCCCACTGATCGAGGACGTCGACGGTCCGAGTGCGTGCGATACGCACGTCCGGTCGATTGATCCGTGAGCGTGGATGCCGTCTTGATAAGCGTCATGTTGACGTGCGCGGGCGCTCTCAGGCTGCGGAGCAGCCATTCGCTGGGATGGATGTGGAATGTGAGGGAGCGAGTCCGGATGGGGAACCGTTTCGATGCCTACCTGGCTGGTCGGGTGGCGACCGAGCCGACGTTGGGTACGACCAAGGACGGCAAGCCGTGGGTGACCGGAGCCCAAACGCCGACACGGGGAGTGGGAGAAGTCGCAGACCATCTTCCACGACGTCGTGGCGTTCGGGCGTCTGGCCGAACGCACAGTCGGGACGGTGCACTCCGGTGACGCCGTGATCGCGCACGGGGAGTTCCGATTCCGCAGCTACGAAGGCCCCGGTGGGATGACGCACACCGGCACGCAGTTCGTGGCTGCGCGGCTGGGTCCGGACATCCTGCTGTCGGATGTGACGGTGCACCGAGGTCATGGCCGCGAGGCGGAGCTCGAACGGTCGCGTGAGGTAGCCCGCGAGGCTCCTTCGGCGGCGGAGCCACAAGCGGAACGAGCCGAGGAGGCCCCGGCGGCTGGTGGCGGAGCCGGCACGGCCGCGACGGCGCACAGGCCGTCGGCGTCTTCGGCGAGTCACGGAATTCAGGCGCTCGGGCCGGCAGCGGAAGCGCGGTCGCCGAGCTTGTAGTCGGTGAGATCCGCTGTACCTGGTGCCCCTGTCCCCGCGCAACGGGTGAAGGGGCGCCGTCACGCTGCCATTTGCTTGCCGGGCGGGTCCGGGCATGGCCGGTCTTCATCGTCGCCACAGCCAAACCCCGCATTCCCCCCTCAGATCATGGCACTAGGAGAGGGCAGCAATGACCGATTATGGGCCGCGCGACCCGGACGATCCGATCGGCGACGGTGACGATGGTCTGTTTGAGGAGTTGGTGTCCGCGGCGCTGGGCGGGGACTTACCGCATCCGGTCGACTGGTCGGCGCTGTCCGCGGCCCAACGGCAAGACGAGTTACAGCGGTTGTGGCCGTGGGTGGTCGAGCTGGCCAGGACGTGGCCGGTGTCGCGGGACGTGCTACCGCCATGCTGGTACCGGCACGAGTCGCTGATCCGTGTGCTTTCCGCCGCGCGGGACGCCTACCTGACCGGCTTCGAGCCCACTCAGGCCGCGTCGGGGGCGGCGGACTGGATGCTCGTGTGGGAGGCCACCGAGGAGCGGTTGCGGCGTTGGGTCGCCCGCACAGGATGCCGGTCTGAGCATCACGCTGACCGGATCCAGCGCTGGGTTGCCGACGAGGACGTGGCGGCCGTCGGGGTGGAGGAGTTCGAGCGGTTCTTGGTCGACGACTTCGAACGCCACGCCGCCGACGCTGACGAGCGGCAGTAGCTGACATTCAGCGCTGCAGGTGCCGTGTCTGGGCGCTCTCACCCGCCGAGGTGAGCATGAGCGCCGACACGGAACAGCGACTGGAGGCCGCGTTGGCATGGGCCGCGCGTGGCGTGCGCGTGCTGCCCGTACAGCGCGCCGGGAAGGCACCGTTGACCCGGCACGGGCTGCATGACGCGAGCATTGACCCGGACGTCCTAAGTGGTTGGTGGTCGCGTTGGCCGGGGGCGAACGTGGCGATCGCCACCGGCACCCCAGGCGTGGATGTGCTGGACGTGGACGTGCGTGGGCAGCGATCCGGGTGGGCGGCGCTGCGGAAACTCCGGGACGCCGGTGTGCTGCCGGTCGGGGCCCCGTTGGTCAGGACCCCGTCGGGCGGCATGCACCTTCATTTCGTTGGGACGGATCAGCGCAACGGCTCGCTGCATGCGCAGCAGCTCGACTTCCGGGCGACCGGCGGCTACGTGCTCGTCCCGCCCTCGTACGCGGACACGGGAGAGTACGCGGGCTTCTATCGATGGGAGCGCACGGGAGCACCCAACGAGCGGCTCGACTGGAGCGCTGTGACACAGCTGCTGAGTCCTCTCCCGGCGGGACCCGGCGTCCACCAGACCCGGCCAAGGCCGCCTCGGCACGGGTCGGACGTCCACACGTTGGCGGCGGCGGTGGAACGAGAGCTGAAGGGCAACCGAAACAATCTACTGTTTTGGGCGTTTTGCGAGGCCCTGCGCTGTGGTTATGACCTGCGGCCGATCGCCGAAGCCGCGCTGCGCAACCCGTACCAGGAGCGGATCACGGTGCGGGAGGTGGAAGCGACGTGGCGGCAGGCGGTCAAGCGGGTCAGCCGCGACGGGCAGGCCCGCCGCTCACCCGCCCTCACCGCGGACCGCCACCCGGTGACGTCGCCTGACCAGGTTCGTACGCCGTGACCGCGAACGCACACGGCGTCGTGTCGAACTACCGCGTTCGGTTCTCGCTGGCATTGTCGCGGCTGAGGATTGGACTTGTCGTGTTTCGTGGTGTGCCCGCCGTACTGCGCTCCCGGATCCTGTGGATCGCGATCGGTGTTATCACGGCGGCCGGTGTTGCCTTCGTGTTCACAGTGGCCGTCACGGCGGCCGTGGTGATCGCCGTTCGGGGCCAGAAGGTGGACCCGAACGTGTTCGCCGAGCTGGCCGTGTCGCTGGGCCTGGCTGCGGCTGCTGCGGTCCTTGCAGGGGTGGTCGTCGCGTGGCGCGCCGTGTGGCGGGCACGGGCTCGGCGGTGGCTGCCGCTGTACCAGGCGATGGTGCGTGACGCGGCCAGCACACCGGATACGCACCTTGCCGAGATCGTCACGCCTCCAGACCCTGCAGCCGGCGACCACATGCTGGTTGCGGATCTGCACACCGGTACGCACGGCCTGCTGTGGCTACCCGGGCTGGCATTGCCGCGCGGCACAGTCGTGTGCTTTACCCAGACTCCGAAGGGACCACAGATGCGGGCCTGGATGAGTCGCGGGCTGTGGAGGGCCTGTGCGCGTGAGGTTGCAACGATCGTCAGGCGTACGGCAAACGCCGACCGCGAACGCCACGACGCAGCCGAAGAACACATCCGGCCTCGCCAACGAGACGATAGCCGCTGTTGAACAGCTGCGCGAGCACAGCCGACGCTGAGGAGTCGAGCATTCCGGTGCTGTGGCGCCCGGGGGCGTCCTCGGCGCGGATTCCTACAGATCGAGGCTTCGCTCCGGCTGAGCCTGTTGGCGGTGTTGCACTGGAGGCTCGGGTTGGGCGGCGAGCCAGCGGGCGTGTAGGAGGGCTGTTTGGGCGCGTTGGCGGTCGGCGCGGCGAGTCCATTGGCCTCCACCTGTGGGTTGGCCAAACGGGTCAGCCAGGTCGGTGATGCCGTCCCGGTCCCGGTAGGCGGCCACGGTAGTGCCAGCCCGTTCGCATTGCAGCCGTGACGCTGGGTCGTTGGGCGGTGGGCCGAGCCGTTCGAGCCACGGCTCCCCGGCCGTGGTCGAGCACCGAGCAGGCACGCTGGCGGCGCGGGTCGGCGCCGAGGCGGTCGGCGACGGCTACGGCATCGAGTTCGGACGAATCGACGGTCACGAGTCCAGCGTGGCAGTTGCGCGGTCTGCTTGGAGGAGGGCCGAAGTCAACTGCCCTCGGGAGGTGATACCTAGCTTGGGAAACATGCGGTAGAGATGCGAGCCGACAGTTCGGTGCGACAAATAAAGCTGCTGACCGATCTCGCGGTTGGTCAGTCCGGTCGCGGCCAGCTGAGCGATCTGGAGCTCCTGCGGTGAAAGCCGATCACGTGCACTGACCTCGCGCTTGCGACTGGTTTCGCCCGACGCTCGTAGCTCTCGAATCGCCCTTTCGTACCAGGGGACCGCACCCAAAGCGTCGAAGATGTCCCGGCTGGACCGTAGAAACGGACGGGAATCGCCGGCTCGCCGGTGCCTTCTCAGCCATGTTCCATATGCCAGGAGATGCCGTCCATGGTGGAACGGCCATGACGCGAGCTCGCCTCCCAGACCTTCCTGAAACAGCGACTCAGCGTGGCCGTGGGCAACAACCATCGGTCGAGTCACCAGGAGAACTGTGCCGAGCAGGGACGAGCCGGTCTTGTCGTGTAGGGACTCCATCGCCCGGACCAGCCGGCCGGCTTCGTCGTGGCGATCCAGTGCGACTGCCGCTTCGACGTAGTCGACAACGGCCCAGTGGCACGCGTAGGGGTGGTAGACGACGTCATCCGGGTCGAACACTCGTCGAACATGGTCAAGAGCCTCTTGGTGACGTCCTTGCGACAACGCCGACAGACCTCGTGCCATCTCGATCGGCGCCAGGAACGTGTAGGCGCCGAGGGGCATGAAGAACGCTTCAGCCTCTCCGCACAGCAGCTCAACCCCCTCCACGTCGCCTTGTGCTGCGGCAGAGAGAGCTTCGGTGCCTTTAGCAGCCATTCCCCACATGGGTTGTGCGGTGTCGACGGCGAGCTGCCGGACTTCCTCTCCGGCGGCACGGGCAGCATCCCACCGGCCGAGGTGGTAATCGGTCAGCATGCGGGCTACGAGTGCCTGCGTGAGCAGGACCATGGCGCCGCGAGTCCGGAAACGCACGATGGCGTTGTCGAGTAGTGGTGCGGCTAGCCGGAAGGCCCCGATGCCAGTCGCTGCGGTACCTAGGTTTAGCACGTCGGCTGGGTGTTCAAGCGAATCTGGTGCGAAAGCGGCGATACGTTCCGCGACCACCTTGCCCCGTTCGAATGGGGCGCCGTACCCGAGGATCGTGATCAATGTGGGATCGTCCAGATCGGCGCCGAGTCCATCTGCAGTGTCGAGCAATGTCTGTGTCGTGTCGTCGTCCGGGTTGGACCACCAGCAGCGCAGAGCGACGTTGAGCAGCGTCTTCATGGCCCGGTCGACCGAACCTTGCGCGGCCATCCGGCTTGCCAGGTGGCAGAGCGATCGCACCTTGTCCGCTCCGGACCAGCTGGGATCGCCGAACCACTCCTTCAGCCACGAGACTCTCAAGCGGTCCTCTTCGGTGAGAGCGGAAGCTGCCGCCTGGTTGAGGAGGTCAGCGGCCTTGGCGTGCAGGTCGGCCTCGAAGGCGAGCTCGGCCGCGGCCGTCAGTCGGCGTCCCCGCTCTGCTTCGGATCCGCTCAGCTGAGCGGCTCTGGTCAACGCCGCCACTGCGACCTGTGCCATCCCTCGATTGGTGGCGCTCGCGGCCGCCGCCTCCAGTTCGGCGGCGATGTCGTCGGCCGGGCCGACGATCGACGCCGCCCGATGCCAGGTCCGTCGCTCAGGAGAGTCGGTTAGCACTTCGGCGAGCGCCGCATGGGCGGCCCGCCGCTGGGAGGGCAGCGCACTCCGATAACACGCCGTCCTGATGAGGGGATGCCGGAAGTGGACCTTCGGATCCTCGATCACCAGCACACCGGCTTTCACCGCAGCTGTCAGGAGGTCTTCGCCTCGGGCGGAACTAGTCAGTACCTCGGTGGCCCGGACCACCTCCGCCAGCTCGTCCGTGTCGTTGGCAGCGGCGACCACTGTTGCCGCGTGCACGTGGTCCGAAAGGGCCTTGACCCGATGGGCGAAGGCGCGCTCCAACCGTGCCGTCAGCGGCCCGGCGGTCGCGACCGTTCGGCCCATCGATGACCAGGACGTGGACAGCTCGATCAAAGCCAGTGGATTCCCGGCCGCCAACTCCAGTATCTGACGGCGGGCCGTCTCGGGCAGGCCGGCGGCTTGACGATTCAACACCTCCAATGACTGACGCTCATCGAGCGCCGCGACGACGACCTCCGTAATGCTTCCGTCCGAGAGAGGGGAGTCGAAACCGTCCCTCAAGGCGAACAGAGATACCACCGGTTCGTATTCGATTCGCCGAGCCACGAAAGCCAACGCCGAGGCGCTGGACGGGTCGAGCCATTGGACGTCATCGACGACCAGCATGACCGGCGTATCCGCAGCCTGGTCGGCGATCAACTCAAGAGCCGCAAAGCCCACCATGTATGACTCCGCCCCGGACTCAGCCATGCCGAAAGCCGAGAGCAACGCCTCGCGTTGCCGCCGAGGAAGAGCGTCAGCGGCTGACAGAACCGGTCTGAGAAGCCGATAAAGCCCGGAGAACGGGACCGTGGCCTCCGATTCGACGCCGGTGGCACGAAGGACGGTCATTCCCTCGTCGGCGGCATGTGTAGCCGCCGCACTCAACAAGGAAGACTTGCCCACCCCTGTCTCGCCCCGCAGGACTGTGGCCGCTCCACGCCGACGAATCTCCCGCAGCAACTCTGAGAGCAAGCCGATTTCCGTGTCTCGCCCGACAAGGGTCGACGTGGGCATGGCCCGATTATGCACGTCGGTGCGGACACGGAGATGCCGAATTGCGACCTCTCGCGCGAAGCCGGTGGTCCGGTCAGGACGGGTTTGCGTCGGGGCAGACGGCGGTCACGCCATTCGGCGAGGCGAGCCTGCCGATATCCCACCCGGCCAACGTGGCGCCTGCCAGGTAGGCGCTCTCCAGGAACTCCAGGATCGAGCGCCGCGGGTTCTCATCAGCCCGGGCGAGTTCGTACCGGTAGACAGCGAGATGACTGTCACCCCGATCCAGCCATTCGGCTCGACCCGGCCGTAGCAGTTCGGAGGTCAGCGCCGGCGGCTCCGGCGCGGTGTACGAGTAGAACGCTGGTTCCGGGAAAGTCGCGTCCCCGAACCAGAACCCCGAGCTGATCACCTCCCGCGAATACGCCTCACGCGTGACGGAGTCGGCCGAGGGCGGATGCGACACGTGACGATCCGAGAAGCGGGTGACTGCCAGGTCCATCGTGTGCCAGAAGTAATGCACCGGGCTTGTCTTGCCCAAGAATCGGCCGGCGAACTCCTCCAGGATCAGGTTGACCTGAGCGAGGATCCGCCAGAAGCGGTTAATCGACATCGGGTCGTAGTGATGATGATGGAAGTCGTCGGCGAAGGGAGTGTCATCGGCGAGGTCGAACGGTTCGGGTCGCTCGATGACAAGTTCAATGCCGAGGCTGCCCAGAATCGACAGCGTCTGATCGTAGAACGATGCAACCGAGTTTCCTGGAACCGAGAATGACTCGAGGCTCCCCTCGTGGGTGGTCACGATCAGGCGGTGGTCGACGAAATCGAAGTCGATCGAGAAAATCGGGGCGCAGCCCATAGGCCGTGTGGTCAGCCCGCGGCCGGTGAGGTGGAAAGGAACGTGCCACCAATGATTGCGGCGGGGTGCAACTGCCAAGCGAACCTTTCCGACTATCTGAAGAAAGCGGTGCAGAGTCTCTTTGCTCTCAGCCCATGAGCACAGCGGCATCGGCGGGAAATGCTCGGCTGGGCTGTGGTTCACATCTCTCCTCGCGACTTGGAATCCAATTCGGCAACTCTGCTCGAATGCCACCGTATGCCGCCCGGAAGGGGGGCGGCGTCAGTCATCCGACTGACGTGCCTGTCGGGCACCGATGCAGTCATCTGACCGAAGACGGCCACAGCCGTTCTTCGTAGGTTCGAAAGAGCGGGATCCGCCGAGGCGAGGCGGAGAAGACGATCCCCCGAGGCAAGGAAGGAGGATATGGAGATCGACGACGGCCAGGGCATCGGCCTTGATGTCGCGCTTACCGGCACCCTCCCCGGCGGCGATCCCGACATCGCACGCCACCCTCACAGACGAGGCGCATGTCGTTTGTCCCTACTCGCAGCTTGCTGATGTCCGGCCGGTCCCGGCCGCACCTGCCACAACGAGACAGTAAGGAAACTCGAAATGAATGCGAACACCAGAACCCCCACCGCCGACTCCCCGTCGTACTCCGCGGACCGAATCCCCGATGATCAGCCCGTCACCAACGTCGTGCTGGTACATGGTGCCTTTGCCGACGGCTCGGGCTGGCGCGGCGTGTACGACAGGCTCACGGCTCGGGGCTATCGGGTCACCATCGTTCAGAACCCGCTGACGTCGCTCGCGGACGACGTTGCGGCTACGCGGCGTGTCCTCGATCGGCAGGATGGTCCCACGATCCTGGTCGGTCATTCCTGGGGCGGCACCGTCATCACCGAAGCGGGCATTCACCCCAATGTGGCCGGCCTGGTCTACGTGTCGGCTCTGGCTCCCGATGCCGGCGAGACAACGGCCCAGCAATATGAAGGATTCGCGCCTACGCCGGAATTCGTCATCGACGTCGGAGAGGACGGATACGGCTTCCTCAACCCGGACAAGTTCAAGGCCGGGTTCGCCGCTGACGCCAGCGACGCCGATGCAGCCTTCCTGCGCGACTCGCAGGTGCCGATCAATATGTCCGCTTTCGCCGTCCCGCTGGAGAATGCGGCATGGCAGACGAAGCCGAGCTGGGCGGTGATCGCCACCGAGGACAGGGCGTTCGACCTGGCAATGCTTCGCCACATGGCTAAGCGGAGCGGAGCAACGATCACCGAGGTGTCGGCAAGCCACGCCGTCTTCATGACACAACCGGACGTGGTAGCCGATACGATCCACCACGCTGGACAGAGTGCGGTTGCCGCCGCTAAGTGAACGGCCGAGACACGGCGGCGGTGTGCTGACGGCGAGCCGTCCGGGATGCTCGTGACTTAGCCCCTGCTATCCAATGCTGGGATAGCAGGGGCTAGGTCATTCGCATGTCCAAGACGCCTGGAGGCCCGGCCGCAGGCAGTGCGCGTCGCTGCGATACGCGAATACACTGCCGCAATGACTGGGCTGCGCGGCGAGCGGGCCCCGGCCCTAACAGCCTGCCGCGCCTGGTTCGGCGCGGTGGTGGTAGCCGCGACTGTGAGCGGTTTGGTGCTGCTGATCTGGCCGGACGACACAGGGCAGTTCTTCTCCTGGGGGCTTGGCCCGCCGCCCCTGGCGAGCCTGGTCGGTGGTCTCTATCTCGCGTCCGCGAGCTTTGGCTGAGCTAGAGCGCCCGATCTTAGGTTGCGTGGCCACAGTGAGCACGAGCGCGTCACCGCGACGATGAAGGTGCGCTTGAGGCCGCGCCGTTGGCGGTCGCCGCACTTTCAAGGACGCTGTCGTCGGCTGTGTCAAATGAGCCAACACTTCTTGCTACATGTCCGGCCCCAGCGTCGGCTGGGCCTGCTGGCGACGCGGGGAAGGGTCCGGTTGGGTAGCCGCGAGGCGACGGGCGTGGAGTGCTGCGGCTTGAGCGCGTTGGCGGTGGGCGCGGCGGGTCCATTGGCCTGCAGCAGCTTTGGGTTCGCCGAACGGGTCGGCCGGGTCGGTGATGCCGTGCCGGTCCCGGTAGGCGGCCACGGTGGCGGCAGCCCGTTCCCACTGCAGCCGCGACGCCGGGTCGTTGGGCGGTGGGCCGAGCCGTTCTAGCCACGGCTCTGAGGCTGCAATAGCTCGCTCCACGAGCGCCTCGGCGCGTTGCTCGATCAAGGCTGCTCGTTGGGCCAGTGCGTGCCGCATCTCCGGGTCGGTCGCGTGGTCGGCGGCGGGAATGAGTCCGGCGATCAGCGGTCGTGTCGGCGGCGTCGCGGGGGTGGCGATCTCGCTCCACCGGTGCACCCGGTCGCGCAGTACAGCGACCGGGTCGCCGGTGGCGGGCAGGTTGGCCGCGAGCCGGGGTAGTGCAGTGTCGAGGTCGAGCCCGGCGGCGTCGGCGTGTCGCCAGGCGGCAGCCAGACCGGGCCAGGAGTCGGAGCGAGTGAGCTGGGCGGGATCAGCGTCGGGGAAGCATGTCTGGGATAGCGCGGTCCAGCGTTGGCGGCGGGCTTCGCGGGCGATTGTGTCGTACTCGGCGGCCAGCTGCGCGATCGAACCCACCTTGTCGTGTTCGGCGCGGATGGTCTCGTGGGCGGACAGCTCGGCACCGGTTCGGGCGAGGACCTGTTCGAGCAGGTCGCGGACAGTGGGCTGTTCGGAGTCGGGGCCGTACTCGTCGTCGAGGCCTGCATCGGTGCACACGTAGGCGGTGTTCGACCGCCGGGCGCGGGTCATCGCCACGTACAGCACCTCGCGGGGCATCTCCGGCCGGACCAGGGCGTGGGCGGTGTCCACGGTGTCGCCCTGGGCTCGGTGCGCGGTGGTCGCGTACGCCAGCTCCACGTGCGCGGCCACGTAGGCGGCGGGCAGGGTCAGCACGCCGGTGTGTGGATTGTTGGCGCGGCGAACGGCAACCGACCCGTCGGTGAACCGGCGAGCGACAATCCACAGGTCGCCGTTCTTCACCCACGACGACGGGCCGGTGGACAGGGTGCGATCGATCCGACGCGTCACGATCCTGTCTCCGGCACCGGCAACGGTGCCGTCGTGCAACCGCACGCCGTCTTGTTCGACGAGTCCCCAGGCGACGCGGTCGGCGCGGGCGCGGCTGTTGAGCTCGGCGACCGCGGCGTTGGTGTCCGCGATCAGCAGGGACGAGCGTCCGGCAGTTTCGTCGGCGGCCCACGCGGTGTAGGCGGCATCCATCATGTCTTCGGCCGCGCCATCATGGATGCGGCCGTTGACGGTGTAGGTGTCGATGGCGCGGACATCGCCGATGCGGAGCTGGATGCTGCCGGTGCGTTCCCACGCGTTGGTGAACCGGTGCACGGTGGACAGTTCCGCGACGTCGGCACGGTCGTTCGCCAGCATGCGGAACGCCCCGCCCGATTCGACGGCGGACAGCTGCGCCCAGTCCCCGGCGAGCAGGACCTTCGCCCCGGCTGCGCGGGCCTGGGTGGTGAGGCGGTCCAGAGCGAGGGTGCCGCACATCGACGCCTCATCGATGACCAGCAGCTGGCCGGGCCGGAGTTCCCAACGCCGGATCTGGGCTCGTATAGCGGCAGCTGTCGTGGTGGCAGCTGTGGCGCGCCGACGGTTCCCACGGGCCTGCGCCGCGCTGGCGGTGTCCGTCAGTTGCCGGAGCCGGGTCCGGCGGTCGGGGTTGCGGGCCTGCTCCGCTAGCCACTTCGCGGTGTTCTCGGTGGCGGCGCCGAGGGCACCGGCGAGCACTTCGGCGGCCTTCGCAGTGGGAGCGAGCCCGAGCACGCTGCCGGTGCCATGCTCGGCTTCCCAGGCGGCGCGGAGTGCGTCAAGGGTGGTGGTCTTCCCGGCCCCGGCCGGGCCGACCAGCAGGTCGAGCTGCCTGCCAGAGGTTGCGACCGCGTACACGGCGGCGGCTTGGTCCTCGCCGAGCGGGTGGCTGTCCGGGGCGACGGCGGCGAGCACCCGCTCGACGGTGTTCGGGTCGACGCGCGGACCGCCCATGGTGCGGGCCGACTCGAGCAGGTGGGCTTCGGCGTCCAGGATCGTCCGAGAGGTGTAGACCGCGCCGTACTCGGGGGTGAACTGGCTAGTGCCGTCCGGACGGCAGAACTCCACCGGTGTGGACGCCGGTGGTGGCGCGGACAGCAGCACCGAGCGTTGCTGGACGGTGTCGATGAGCAGGCGGTGCAACGCGTCCCGGTCAGCAGATCCGGCGAGCCGGTACTTCATGGTCGCCCGGGCGGCCTCGGCGTGAATATTCCACCTGGTCCAGGTCGACCTCGACTCGTGCAACCGGGCGAGCACCTCATCCACCAGCGCTTCGATGTGTGGGCCGCCGAAGTCATCCACTCGCAGCCCGCGGTCCCGTGCCCGTCGGTTGACCGCCTTCGCCACCAGCACGCCTGGGTCGTCCATCCCCAGGACGGTCGCGGCGCGGTGGCGCCACTGTGCGGCCAGGACGGCCAGTGGGTAGTGCTTCTTGGGGTCCCTGGTGGCTAGCGTCGCGCGCTGCCGTAGCCACAGTACGGTGACATCGTCGGGGTCGCGGCCGGCGCGTTTCCGATACTCGGCGACCAGCTCGTCCTTGGTCTTGGCGATCTGATTCCGGCGTTGGGAGAACTCGTCGATCAGCTCATCCGGCACGCCGGCGATCTCCCAGCGGGCGTGCTTCAACTTCCGCCCGGCGTCGCGTATCTCCCAAGTGACGCCGAGCCGGCGGGTGAGGTGGTCGGCCAGCAAGGTGTCGTAGGTCTCGGACATGGCTACCGCGCTGGGGAAGATGACGCCGCGGGAGTCAAGAGTGCGCCACTTTCCGTCGGCAGCCTGGACGCGGTTCGCGACCACCAGGTGAGTGTGCAGGTGAGGGTCGTTGGCGCGC
>Ga0299914_10001868_pt1 | contig 14235 bp, 12 predicted proteins | sample RVTome_10_FD_201361 | JGI IMG/M metagenome (GOLD analysis project Ga0299914, IMG submission 201361) | Soil microbial communities from uranium-contaminated site in the Upper Colorado River Basin, Wyoming, United States - RVT153D57 (version 2) ...
GGATCAACACCCCAACCGGCTTCGCCGCCCGCGTGATCGAGCGGCTCGCCTCATCGACAGGCCTGCCTTTGACCGAAGCCCGCGACCACTTCGAGGCCCAGGGCGCACGCGACGGCCTGGTCGAAACGTCCGGCCAGCTGCGGACCGTCGCCGTCAGCCTCTACAAGATCGTCAATGACCTCCGCTGGATGGGTTCGGGCCCACGGGCGGGGCTGAGCGAGATCAGGTTGCCGGACCTGCAGCCCGGTTCGTCGATCATGCCGGGCAAGGTCAACCCGGTGGTCCCGGAGGCGGTGGCCATGGTGTGCGCCCAGGTGGTGGGCAACGATGCGGCGATCGCCTGGGGTGGCGGGTCCGGAGCGTTCGAGCTCAACGTCATGCTGCCGGTGATGGGCCGCAACATTCTGGAGTCGATCACACTGCTGGCCAATTCGTCTCGCCTGCTTGCCGACCGCTGCGTTGACGGCATAGAGGCGAACGTCGAGCGCTGCCGCGAGTACGCCGAGTCGTCTCCGTCGATCGTCACCCCGTTGAACCGCTACATCGGGTACGAGAATGCCGCTGCGGTGGCCAAGAAGGCTCTTTCCGAGCGCAAGACAATCCGGCAGGTCGTCATCGAGGAGGGCTACGTGGAGCGCGGCGACCTCACCGAAGCCCAACTGGACAAAGCGCTCGACGTTCTAGGGATGACGACGCCCTGACTCGACGCTGCGGGGCTAGGCGCCCGACCGGTGCGCCACGCTGGACAGGCCGAGGTGTTCCAGCGCCCGATCGATCCCAAGTCCGGTCGGCATATCATCGATCAATTGCCGCCAGCTCTCTAGGTCAGACCTCCATCGGCGCACATACTCGGTACAGAGATCGGCGGTGATCTCCGCGTGAATATCACGCGCCGCACTGAGTGACGCCACCATCCGCGCTTTGAGGTCGGCGTCCTCGATGACTCGCTCCACCCGAACAAGCAGTCGCTCGATGAAGCGAGACCGGCGGCCGAGAAAGCTCTCCCAGTACTCGTGGTCTGCCCGCGCGAGCGGCAGCTGATCGTCGAGCAGCCAGAACAGCCCCTCAGCGAGACAGTCGCCGAATTCCTGACCGCGAGCCCGTTCGACATTCGCGAAGGGGTCGAACTTCTTCTGCCGCATGCTGCCTGTGACCGCCACGCGGGGTGGCTGGGCATCGCCGACAAGATAAAACCAGTCACCGCAGTAGTTCACTGGGAAGAATGACCGGGTACGGGTTGGTGCGACCGCCATCCCACCGGCTCCGATGAACTGCTCCTGTGGGCCGCCGATCGCACGAAACGCATGGCACACTACGGAATTGTCCGGAAAGCCAACGTTCCGGAAGCCGACAGCGGCGAAGCGGTCCAGCAACCCGGCAGCAGCTCTGGCGTGTTGTGGATTGACATCGAAGATATCGTCGTCCAGCAAGAGCACGCGCCCCCAGCCGGCAATTCGTGACAACAGCAATGCCAGGTTGCGCTTGTCGCTGGCATCTGTCTTATGTTCGAACTCGGAGCTCTTCACCAAAGCCCCGGCTGAAGTGGGAGCCAACGCGTCCTGGCAATCTTCTATGTCGAGCGCAATCGTTGCTACGCGCAACTCTTGACCGAGGTGTGTAGCATCTTTCGTCGAGTTCCGGCGGCTGCAAACGGCTACCAACACGCAATCCAGGGCCGAGGCGAGTGCCATGGCTTCACGCATCCACGAGACCGGCCTAGCTGTGGGTACGACCAACGCGTCGATACCCGCCTTCGCGGTAGCAAATGACGGCTTCCACGCCAGTAACTGTCGGTGGTTCGCGTGATGACTCCGGAATGCGGCCAGCCGCGCCATCGGATGCCGAACCCGCCGCCGGACCGTGCCATCCACCGAGTCAGCGTAGACGATCTTCTTCTACTTCACCACTACAAGCTGGTAGGCCATGGGATTCTCGATTTCACCACGCCCTGCCAGCCGACGTACTCCAGTGCTTCGGCGAGGCCAAGACCGACCGGCTGCTTCTGGAGAAACGACCGCCAGATTTCGAGATCGATTCGCCACCACCAGACGAACTCTGTACAGAGCTCGGACGTGATTTGCATCCATTTGCGCCATGCCGCATCCAATGAAGTGATGAGCCTTTTCGTGAGATCGGGGCTGAGCTCATAGTTCGCTACCTCTGTGTGCAGATGCCCGATGAAATAGCCGCGTCGCCCTAGGAATTCCCGCCAATGAGCTTCGTCAGCACTCTGGGTCGTAAGCCCCTGATCAAGCAACCAAAACAACCCTTCGGCAAGGCAGTCTCCGAGCTCCTCTGAACGCGCCCGGTTCGCGTCAAGGGGATCATGATTCTTTTGTGCCATCTGCCCTGTCACCGCGACTCGTAGTGGTTCACCGGTGCCTAGCATGTAGAACCAGTCTTCATTAAAGATGTCTGGAAAAAAGGATCCGTTCCGCATTGGGGCTACAGCCATACCACCTCCGCCGACGAACTGAGCCTGCTCATTCCCCAATTCTCGGTGCACATGGCACACGACCGAATTGTCTGGGAAGCCAATGTTGTTCAGGCCGACTACCTCGAAATCGTCCAATAATCCAGCAGCCGCACAGGCGTCCAAAGGTTGAACATTCGTAATATCATCGTCGAGGAAGAGCACTCGTTCCCAGCCCGCCAGGCGCGCCATATACAGGGCTAAGTTGCGTTTTACGCTGGTGTCTGATGGACGCATGAAGTCCCGCTGCCCCAGTAATCGCGTCGTCGCGAAGGCAGGCAGGCTACCGCGGTTGTGCCCCACGTCCACCGCAATCGCTGGCACATCCAGCTCGTCCGCCAAGCTCGCCGCTTCAGCCGCCGTGAGCCCTTTACTGCAAAGCACGAGCAGGGCCGCGCCCAATTCCCTGGCCAACTCCATGGATTCTTGCAGCCATTGAACCGGGCGAGCCGCAGGAACGACCACTGCATCGACGCGCGCCGGCGTAGCTTCGCTTACTGGCACCTTGACCAGTAGCTGCCGATGTGACGAGTGGTGCAATCTTAGATCGACAAGCGGGGGATTTGCGTCAAACGTAGTCACTGACTCTCCGGCCACTCATGAAGCCGGTTGTCAGGTAGTGTCCAGTCCGGCGTCAGGGCCTTACGTCCTTCCAGAACGATGATGCGCATCAAGATGCTGAAGGCGTCTGCGCCGGAGAACCGCTCCTTCAGGTAGTCCGCATTGCGATCGCGAAACTTTGGGTCCGTCAGTGCCCGGACAACCGCAAGCGTGCCGACGCTGTACAGACCGGCGCAGACGGTCAGGGTGCGCTTACGGTTCGCCGGGTTTGGTGCTCGCAGGAACAGCCCTACGTCTCGGGTCAACTCTTCGCCGTCAAACAGCACTGGCCTGTGTTCGTCCACCCCGTCGCCTGTCGGCACTCCGAAGTAGGCGTGCTGAGGATCCGTCTCGTCCGACACCTGTCGTACCGGGAAGTCCGGCACGAGCTCTGGGATTCGCCTCGCGAGATCGTGCCAGTCGGGGCCACCGAGGATGACCAAATGGGCGGACAGATCGTCGGATTCCAGGTCCATGAACCTGAACACCCGCACGTCGCTTTGCGGGTTAGCGGCACGGATGTGACCGTGCAGCTCGAACAACGCATCAATACTTCCGTAGGAGTAGAGCTCGCCGTAGGGAAGGGTCGGATGGGTGGGCGTAGCGTCGGGATTCCGCAGTTCGAGAGGGATCTCCGCGCAGACGATACTTACCTGGTGGCCGTCGCCGAAATGCCAGGGCCCACGTAGCGCACTTGCGTAGTCAGGTACTGGCCCAGCTGGTACAGAACTAATCGCTTGCGACCGCAACGACAGAAGCTCCCGCTCGAGTGCAGCGCACTCAGACTTCTCCCCTTCGGTCAGCTCGTCTTCCCGCAGAAGCCGAAACGAACCGCCCTCGACTGAGCGCTTGGTGGCGAAGAAGGTGGCGTAGGCGGCAATCCGCCTCCTCGTAGGAGCGGCTGTGCCGTTCTCCCATGAAGAGATCAACGGCGTGCTGAGGGGCTTCTTTCCGCCAAGCGCCTGACCGAGCGCCCGCTGAGTGATTCTCACACCGCCGAACCTGGACTCGCGAAGTTCGCGGAGACGACCTGCAAGGTCGCTGGCTGCGCCAATGATCGGTGGTGCCGTCACAAGCTTCACCTCACTTCAGCGAACTCCACTTATCAAGCGACATCGCAGCCTAGCGACGAGAAGGTAGGTCTGGCTATTGAACTATTATCCTCCTCGCTGGAACGAGACTCAATCGTGACACGGTGGAGAAACCCGCTTGGAACTGGCCACTTTGAGTGTATACAAGCCGTTAAGAGAAGAAAATTCCGCTAGCAAAGTCGCCGCCGCCGGATCTACACTGGGAATTAAGTGCACTGCTCCAAAGTTCAGTGAAGCTCACTGAAGAAGCGGAGGTGATGGCCGTGGCGAACGTAGCGATGTGCCTCGTGACCCGATCACGGTCGCCGCCACCAGCCCGACTCTCCCCTGTGCTGACAAAGAGCAGGGCACCCATGGCCGCCACCACAGGTGCCCAGAGCTCCCTCAGCGACCTCCATCAGGAGGCCGATCAGAGGAGTCACACATGAGCACTTTACTCCTGTTTCGCATCACTGGAAACGACTCCATTGACGTGGTGTCCCAGACCGCCGAATCGGTCGGAATCGGCGACAACCGCATCGTTCTCTTCGTGATCGTGGCGCTGGCGACCGTCGCCGGCCTGCATCTCGCCTCCCGTGCGATGAACCCCATCGCCGAGGTCATCAAGTCCGTCATCGCCGTCGGACTGGGCCTTCTGCTCATCGCAGCGGCAGTAGGACTCGCCTTCGTCCTTGCCATAACAGCGATATGACAACGGCGGGTTGGCCCCGCCCGGGGACGGGGCCAACCTAGCCATCGAGCCATCTGCGGTAGCCACAGCGGCGTGGCTGTCCACGTACGAGCCTTGAGGAGGTCAGCCATGTACGTCGACACGTCCTGGACCGAGTACCACTCCGCTGACGCATCGATCCTCACGGCCGCATCAGTGCCGGAGGCCGACACTGCATCGAGCGTCGGCGCCGTTCTCGTGGTCGGCTTCCTGGTCACCATCACCGTGATCGCATTCGGCCGGGTGCTCGCACCGATCGCCACCTCGGCAAGACGTTGCTCGGCGCCGCGGGCACCGTGCTGCTCACCGCCGGAGCCTTCGTCCTGCTGGTGATACTCACGGTGATGTGATTCGGCCCGAGTCGGCCGCCCCAGCGATGTGACGGCCGACCGGCCCACACTCAGGGCAGCTGCTCGAGCATCTCGGTGACCAGTGCGGCGATCGGGGATCGCTCCGAACGGGTCAGTGTGACGTGCGCGAACAGGGGATGACCCTTGAGCTTCTCCACCACGGCGACTACGCCATCGTGACGCCCGACGCGCAGGTTGTCACGTTGCCCGACGTCATGGGTCAGCACGACGCGGGAGTTCGTCCCGATCCGCGACAGCACGGTGAGCAGGACGTTGCGCTCCAGCGACTGGGCCTCGTCCACCACGACGAACGCGTCGTGCAGCGACCGGCCGCGGATGTGGGTCAGCGGCAGCACCTCGAGCATGCCGCGGTCGGCGACTTCCTCGACCACGTCCGTCGTCGTGAGAGCACCGAGCGTGTCGTACACCGCCTGCGACCACGGATTCATCTTCTCCGCCTCGGTGCCGGGCAGATACCCGAGGTCCTGGCCGCCGACGGCGTACAGCGGGCGGAACACGAGCACCTTCTGGTACTTGCGCCGTTCCAGGACCGCTTCCAAACCAGCGCAGAGGGCCAGTGCGGACTTCCCCGTCCCCGCCCGGCCGCCGAGCGAGATGATGCCCACGTCCTCGTCCATGAGCAGATCGAGCGCGATGCGCTGCTCTGCCGACCGGCCCCGCAGGCCGAACACCTCGCGGTCACCACGCACGAGCCGGACGGTCTTGTCGGCGGTGACGCGTCCAAGTCCGCTGCCGCGCTCGCTGTGCAGGACCAGACCGGTGTGGCATGGCAACCCCCGAGCCGCCTCGATGTCCGCTACGCCGGCCCCGTAGAGCGCGTCCAGGTCGCTGCCGGCGATCTCGAGTTCGGCCAGGCCGGTCCACCCGGACTCGATGACCGCCTCGGCGCGGTACTCCTCGGCGTGCAGGCCGACCGACGAGGCCTTCACCCGCAGCGGGAGGTCCTTGGACACCAAGGTCACGTCGTCGCCGTCGGCTGCTAGATTCCGCGCCACCGCGAGGATCCGGGTGTCGTTGTCGCTCAGACGCAAGCCGGCCGGCAGGACGTCCGCGTCCGAGTGGTTGAGCTCGACTCGCACGGTGCCACCCTGGTCACCGATCGGTAGCGGCCGGTCGAGCCGGCCGTGCTCCATCCGCAGGTCGTCGAGAAGGCGGAGGGCAGCGCGGGCGAAATAGCCGAGCTCTGGATGGTGCCGCTTTCCTTCGAGCTCTGTGATCACTACTACGGGCAGTACGACGTCGTGCTCGGCGAACCGCCTCATCGCGTACGGATCGGCGAGCAGGACGCTGGTGTCGAGGACGTACGTACGGCTGGCCCTTGACGAGCGAGCGGTGGACTGGGACCTGGTCGTGCTCCTGGATGCGGCCACGTCGTCTCCTTGAGTGGCCGGGCGCACCCTCCCGGCAGTTCTCATCGCGCGGGGACCGGGACCGGGCCCTGGAGGGCCTGGGTGCCGGCCCTCCTTCCGCGCTGTTGGCGCAGCACGTGGACGAGCCTCCCGATCGGCCGGTTATGGCTCCGGCCGATACCAGTCACGGTAACGCGGGGACGGGTCTCGAAGAAAGGGACACACCCGAACAAGTGGTTAACGCCATGTTGCGCGATCCCGGCCGCGAAGCGCTGCTCCACCAGGCTTGGCGGTGCCGTACCAGGCGCACGCGCATGGTGCGGCACCCACAGGACTGCTGAACGTGATCATTCGGCAGCCGTGGTGGTGGGTTCCGGGCGGTAGTTCGGGGATTGATGGCGGAAGTAGGTGTCGTAGACCTCGTGATATCGCCCGCCCGCGCGCATGAGCGCGTTGTGGGTGCCTTCCTCGACGATCCGGCCGTGATCTAGCACGATGATCCGGTCGACGTGCTCAATCGTGGATAACCGGTGCGCGATGACGATGGAGGTACGGCCGGACAGCACTACGTCCAAGCCTTCCTGGATCTGCGCCTCGGTGAGCGGGTCGACACTGGCCGTGGCCTCGTCCAGCAACACAATGGCAGGATCCTGGACGAGAAGCCGGGCCAGCGCGACCAGTTGGCGCTGACCCATGGACAACGCGCGGCCATGCTCGCCGACATCGGTGCCGAGCCCGCTCGGCAAGGCGTCAACCCAGTCACCGCCGCCGACGTTCATCGCCGCTTGGCGAACCTCATCATCGGTCGCGTCCGGCCGCGGATACCGAATGTTGTCGGCGACCGTGCCACTGAACAGGAACGGCTCTTGCGGAACAGCCCCGATGTGCCGCCGGTACTGCGGTAGATCGAAACTGCGGACGTCGCGTCCGTCGATCAGCAAGGCACCGCCCTGGTACTCGTAGAAGCGAGTTATCAGCTTGGCCAGAGTGGATTTGCCGGCGCCCGTGTGGCCCACGAGCGCAACATTCTCGCCGGCCACAACTGTGAGGTTGAAGCGTCGCAGCACCGGCGTGCCGACGTCGTACCCGAAGGTGAGGTCGCGGAACTCGATGTGGCCGGACAGCCGGTCGACGGGCTGATTGTCATTCTGAACGACTCGCGGCTGCGCGTCGATCAGCGCGAAGACTCGCTCGGCGGCTGCGAGCCCCTGCTGGAATTGCGACCAAAAGGCCGCGATGGACGTCAACGGGAACCAGAACATGGCGACCGCCTGCAGGAACAGGTACCAGTCGCCCGCACTGAGTGTGCCGCCGAGCACGGCCGTGCCGCCCACCTGGACGAGCACGACGGTGGCCAGTCCGGCCACGAGGAACAGGACGGGGAAGATGCCGGAGAAGATGAATCCTTGCCGCAGGGTCACCGCGTAGCTCTGCTGGTTGATCGGTCTGAATTCGTCATAGACGGTGCGTTCCTGGCGGAAGTTCTTGGCGACCGAGATCCCGGCCATCGTCTCTTGGAGGTTGGCGTTCACCCTGGCCAGGGAGCGTTGGGCGCGCCGGGTGCTGGAGCGTGCCACCTTGCGGAACATCAGCGCCGCACCCATCACGATCGGCGCTACAGCGAGCGTGAGCAAGGCCAGCGAAAGACTGCGCTGGAACAGCAACGCGGTGACGAACACCACCAGCAGGACCTGGCTGATCAGGTTCATGGACAGGGTGACGACGGTGGCGAAATCGTCGGTGTCGGACGTCACTCTGCTGACGATCTTGCCGGAGGGATGCTCGTCATAGAACGACATGTCGCGCTCGAGTACCGCGTCGAAGGCGTCACGCCGAAGCTCGAGCACCACATCACCGGTGACCAGCGCGCCGTACCACTGCCGGACGTAGTTGAACACCCAGCCCAGCACGCCGACCGCGAGGATCGCCCCGGTGAGCACCCATCCCACGCTCGCCACCGTGCCGGCTTCGATCCGGTCGACGCCCCAACTCACCAGCAGTGGTACCGCCGCCTGGGTGGCGGAGTGCAGCACGATCATCGCCGCGACCAGCATCATTGCCGGCAGCGTCGGGCGGAAGTAGCGCAGGATTCGGCGCAGCAGCTCACGATCGCCATAACTGCGGTCGTAGCCCTCGGTGTCGAGACCGTCGAGCAGGAATCCCATCTACTCGCCTTCTTCCCCGCCCGCAGGACCGGCGGCTCCCGGCGGGCTCGCAGCCAGGCCGGCGGTTCGCCCGGGGACCTCGATCTCGTCGTAGTGGGCAAAGATCCTCCGGTAAAGCGCGCTGCGGACGAGCAACTCGTCATGTGTGCCGAAGTCGACGAGCCGGCCTCGTCGGAGCAGCAGCACCTTGTCGGCCCATCGGATCTGCGACAGCCGGTGAGTGATCAGCAACGTGGTGCGGCCCTGCTGGATTCGGTCGATCGCTCGCTGGATCTTGTCTTCGGTCGTCGAGTCGATCGCACTCGTCGAATCGTCCAGGATCAGGATCGCCGGATCCGTCAGCAGCGCCCGGGCGATCGCGAGCCGCTGGCGCTGGCCGCCGGACAGCGTGACCCCGCGTTCGCCGATGACGGTGTCGTACCCATCCTCGAGCTCGCCGATGAACTCGTCGGCCTGGGCATCGCGAGCCGCCTGCTCGATCGCCGCACGATCGGCGCGCTGGCCGAGGCTGAACGCGATGTTCTCCGCGACCGGACGGGAGAACAGGACGATGTCCTGTTCGATCGTGGAAACCTGTGACCGCAGCGAGTCGAGGTTCCATTCACGCACATCGACACCGTCGATCAAGACGCGGCCGGAATCCACGTCGAAGATCCTCGGCACCAGTTTGACCAGCGTGCTCTTGCCGGAGCCGGTCTCGCCGACGATGGCCACCGTCTCGCCTGGCTCGATGGTGCAGCTGACGTCCTCGAGGGCGGCTCGGCTGCCTCGATCGTCGCCGTGACCGAACGTGACGCTGGCGAACTCGATCCGGCCGTGCATCCGGGCCGCGTGGCCAGAGGTGTTCTGGTCGAGCTCGGTCTCGGAGTTCATGATCGACAGGATGCGGCGTGCCGACACGACCCCCAGCTGGACCATCGAGTACGCGAAGATCGAGATGAACGTCGGGAAGCCGAGCAATCCCATCAGCCCCATGAACGCAACGACGTCACCGACGGTGAGATCGCCGGCGTTGTACATGATCAGCGCATGCCAGAGCGCCGCGGCCATCGCCACTGCAAGCAGCAGGGTCGGCAGGTACCGGGCCTGGATGAGTCCGTTACGGACGAACGCATCGCGGTACCTGCGAGCATTGACCTCGAACCGGCGCCGCTCCTGTTCCTCCTGCGCCGTTACCTTGATGACCTCGACCCCTCGGACCGCTTCGGCGAGCCCCGCGTTGAGCGTTCCGAACTGCTCGCGCATCTCGGTCGACACCGGGCTCAGCTGGCGCATGTAACGGCGCAGCGCGAACACGAATGCAACAACGAACAGCAACGGGACAAGGAGCAGCCGGGGGTCGATGAACGCAATGAAGAACAACGGGATGATGCCCTGCAATCCGGAATCGACGATCAAGTCGATGCCCGGGTTGACCATGAACGACAGCTGCCGGATGTCGTTGGCGGCCCGGGCCATCAGGTCGCCGACCCGCTGACGGTTGTGGAACGTCTGGCTCTTGCCGAGCAGGCTGACGTACAGCTCATCACGCGCATCGCGCTCGAGACGCTTGGACAGCACCTCGCTGCTGAGCCGGGCGGCCAGGTCGAGTACACCCCGCAGGACCACCACGACGGTCAATGCGAGCGAAACGACCACAAGTGACCTGGCTCGATCGCCGCGATCGGTGAGCACGGCGTCGAACGCCACACCGGTCAGGGTCGGAACCATCGAGTTGAGCGCGACCATGAGCAGCGAACCACCGAGGAACACGGTGAGAACCAAGCGGTGCCGGCGCACTTGGGACCACAGCCAGTGCACCGGACCTCGCCGGTCGGTATGAAGCGGTTCGGCGGTCGCGAACTCCGACGTCTGAGCTGGCGCGAGCACCTGACCAGTTCTACCTCAGGACACTGACAGGCCTCACACCATTTTCCGCCCCTACTAGACCGGGACCCGGGAGCGATTCATCGACCGCTTCCGAGTCCCGGGCGATGTGGCAGAGATGTTCGAGTCAGGGCTTACGACCCACCGCGCCAAACGCGTCGATCGGCGTGACGTTGACGATTTCCGGCCGCCAGCTCGTGATCTGCACCATCCCCGGATCGACCATCTCGAGCCCTTCGAAGCACTGTGCGAGCTCCTGCGGGGTACGCAGGTAATACGGCACCCCGCCGGACTCCACAAGCTTGTCCGCGCCTTCGCTGACGGCATCGCCCGTCGCGGTGCCATCCCACAACACCAGGTAACTTCCGGAGGGGAACGGTGCCATGAGCCGGTTGACAATCGATCGAATCTCGTCGAGCTCCGCGACGTAGCCCATCACACCCATGAACATCACGGCCACCGGCTCGTTGAAGTTCAGCACGTTGCGGGCGTCGGCGAGAATCCGGTCCGGATCGTGGTAGTCGGCGTCCACGTACGCCGTGACACCCTCTGGAGTCGTGTTCGCCAGCAACGCCCGGGCGTGCACGAGCACCAGCGGATCGTTGTCCACGTACACCACACGCGAGTCAGGATTGATCCGCTGGGCGACCTCGTGCGTGTTCTCCATGGTGGGCAACCCGGCGCCGACATCGAGGAACTGGCGAATCCCTTCGTCCGCGGCCAGATAGCTCACGACACGAATAAGGAACTGCCGCGATTCCTTGGCCATGGTGACGATGTCGGGGTAAGCCTCGGCGACGGCGTCACCGGCGGCTCGATCGGCTTCGAAGTTGTCCTTGCCGCCCATCCAGTAGTTCCACAGTCGCGCGGCATGCGGAATTGAAGTATCCAAGTCAGCCGCGGGACCGCGGGAAACGTTCTCCGTCGACGTTGGTGCGTCGTTCATGTGTCGTTGACTCCCGTCTCGGCGTCGCAATTACCTGGTCAACCGCAGCCGTACGCACGCCTGCGGTCGTCGCGCTCACCGGCACACCGGCATCGAGCACCCCGTCGGCGGGAGCAGGTGCCCCGCCCCAACGTCGCCACCCCGGCGGAGCCGACGGCTCTATCCAAGCAGGCTTGGGCCGCATATACCAAGATTCATCTGGGCCCAATGTTAAAGGTCCGGGTTCGTACCGACTGGACAACTCAATGTCCACGTGATGGTGCGGTCGATCAGGGCTTGCGACCCACGGCGCCGTAATAGGAGAACTCGCGGTCGGTGTACTGCGTGTCCGGTGCCGGCCGCCACTGCGGAAGCGGAACGAGGCCGGGATCAAGCATCTCGAGGTCGTCGAACAGGCTCAGAACCTCGTCCTCCGATCGAATGGTCACTGTCGTCGCACCGCTCTCATTCCACAACCGCCCGGCCTCGTCCATGGCCTTGCTGTGGACTGGATGTGAGATCACCAGATAGCTACCGGACGCGGTGGCACCCATCAGCTTGTTCAAGATCGACTTGGCTTCCTCGGTGGTCGGGACGAACTCGAGGATCGCCAGCAGAGAAACAGCGACTGGTTTGCTGAAATCAAGTGTACGGGCGGCACCTTCGAGGATCGCATCCGGATCACGGAGGTCGGCGTCAATGTAGTCGGTCTTTCCATCGGGTGTGCTCGTGAGCAATGCACGAGCGTGAACCAGCACAATCGGATCGTTGTCGACGTAGACAATCCGGGACTCGGGCGCGACCGCCTGAGCCACCTCATGGGTGTTGTTGGCCGTCGGGATGCCGGTACCGATGTCGAGGAACTGGCGGATTCCCTCGGCTCTGGCGAGATACCGGACCGTACGGCCGAGAAACTCCCGGTCCGCGCGGGCAATGACACCGAACTCCGGCAGCGCGGCCAGAATCTGCTCGCCGACCTCACGATCGGCGGGGAAATGATCTTTACCACCGAGCCAGTAGTCCCAGACCCGAGCTGGGTGCGCGACACTCGTGTCGATCTCTGCCACAGGGTCCGTGGGTGGGCGCTTCATCCACTCCGGCGTGTTGCTCATTGGATCCTTCGCTCCTGTCCAGTGTTGATGCATCGCGCTATCCGTTGACCAGCGATGTCGGCAGCGGCATGTTTCGCATCTGGCAGCTGCCGGCGCCGACCGGACCTATGTAAGCAGATCACCGGGTGAACCACCAGCCGCCAGATTCACCTCGCCTGAGCCTTGAAGTCTCGCAGAATCTCGTCGAGGATCTCCGGAGTTCGCGCCGGCGGCTCGGCCTGGATACACAGCTGTTCCATCATCGCTGTGTAGTAGTCGACGTCCTCCGCTTTGTCGAGGTAGAGGGCGCTGTTCATCTGCTCGATGTACACGACGTCGGACAGGTCCGGCTCGGAGAACCGCAGGATGGTGAACGCGCCACCTGCGGCGGCGTGGCCACCCGCGGTAAACGGGATCACCTGGATTCTGACGTTGGATAGCTTCGCAACATCGGCCAGGTGGGCGATCTGCGCGGCCATGACCGACGAGCCGCCGATCGGCCGCCGCAGGGCTGCCTCGTCGATGACCACCCACACCTTCTTGGCCGGCTTGTCGCGCGTCAACAGCTCCTGCCGACGCATCCGCAAGCTGACCCGCCGGTCGATCTCCCAGCTGGGTGCCGAGCGATTACCAAGGATGATCACTGAGCGGGCGTACTCGGGCGTCTGCAGCAGTCCCGGAATGAACTGAATCTCGTACGTCCGGATCAACGATGCGGAGGCTTCGAGGCCGAGATACGACTGGAACCAGCTGGGCAGGATGTCGCCCTCACGGTGCCACCAGCCGGGTGTGTTGGCTTCGCGTACCAGCCCGAGCAGCCGAGCACGTTCCTCTTCGTCGTCGACACCGTAGAGCGTCAACAGGTCCGCGACGTCGCGCTCTTTGAAGCTGACCCGCCCGAGCTCCATCCGGCTGATCTTGGACTCAGATGCCCGGATCTCCCAGCCTGCCGTCTCCCGGCTGATGCTCTGAGCCTCACGCAGCCGACGAAGGTGTGAGCCGAGCAGCATCCTGAGCGCGGTGGGGCCACCACCGGCCCCACCCGGTAATTGCGCCATACTCACGCCGTAAACCCCCGGGGCGTCGCCACATCCTCCAAACGGCCATGCTACTCGGTCTGAGGATCATGACGCCAGACCCCGGGGGCAGGCTGTCGCGGTTCTATACGTACCGGGCTGCCGAAGGTGTCGGACTACCGGTTCACGAAGCTGTCGAACTCGCCGTTCTTGGAGCCGGCAATGAAGGCTGACACCTCAGCCTCCGTGTAGATCAGCGCGGGTCCGTGAGGATCTCTCGAGTTTCGCATCGCGATCCCTCCGCCGGGCAGCTGGGCCAGCTCTACACAATTTCCGTTCGGGTTGCTGTAACTGCTCTTCTGCCAAGTGACACCGGTCAACTCGTCCGCCGAGATGCCGTTGTGTGCCTTGAGCATCACGTCTTCTCCACTCTGGGTATGCCGCGACGGGCCGAGGGCTGTCGCTTGCAGGGGATGTGCACGTGCGTGCGGACGATCTTGCGTCCGCACGGAACAACATAACATGCGGATGCACGTGCATGTGCATTCTTGGACGCCGGATTCTTGCCCAATCCCGCAC
>Ga0299914_10001869_pt1 | contig 14228 bp, 13 predicted proteins | sample RVTome_10_FD_201361 | JGI IMG/M metagenome (GOLD analysis project Ga0299914, IMG submission 201361) | Soil microbial communities from uranium-contaminated site in the Upper Colorado River Basin, Wyoming, United States - RVT153D57 (version 2) ...
ACCTCGACGATGTCGGGGACGAAGAACCGGGCCATGTCGAAGTCGTGGATCGTCATGTCCCGGAAGATGCCACCGGATGCCGCGAGGTATGAGGCCGGGGGTGCCGCCGGGTCTCGGCTGATGATCGAGAGCTGCTCGAGCCCGCCGATCTCACCCGACGCGACGCGGGCCCGCGCCTCAGCGAACCCCGCGTCGAACCGGCGATTGAATCCGAGCGCGACAGGGACGCCTGCCGCGGCGACTTTGGGACGAAGCGCGTCGACGCGAACGATGTCGAGGTCGATGGGCTTCTCGCACAGAACGGCGATCCCGGCGTCGACGGCCGCGGAGATGAGGTCGACGTGCGTGGGCGTCGGCGATGCGATGAGCACCGCATCGACCTCGCCTGAGCGGAGGACCTCATCCGAGGACTCCGTCGCAGTGCCGCCGTACCGTTCGGCGACCGACCGGGCGCCCTCGACGAAGGGGTCGCACACCCAGGTGAGCACGGCATCGGGATCCGCCGCGATGCTCGCGGCGTGGACCTGTCCGATCCTGCCCGTGCCGATCAATCCGAATCGGAGCGGCCTCTGGTTCATTTCCTCCTGCTTTCCCATTCAGCACCACCGCCTGAGCACGTCGCGATTGAGCCGCTGGTCAGCCGCCCGCTCCGATCGGAACTCCGCCATCGAGATGTCGCGTCCGGCGAGCACGTCCTGTTCGACGACGACCCAGCCGGTGAAGCCCAACGCGTCGATCGCGTCCATGACCGCCGCCACGTCGATGCCGCCCCTGCCGAACGCGACGAACGCGCCCGACGACCAGACCTCTTCCATGCCGCCACCGCGGGCGAGCACGCCTTCGAGGACACCCAGGTCGACGTCCTTCACATGCAGGTGGTTCACGCGAACCCCCCACCTCTGCAGCACCTCGAGGGGGTCTCCCCCGCCGATGACGAGGTGACCCGTGTCGAGTGTGAGTCCGACATCGACGCGATCCAGGAACCGGTCGATCTCATCGGGGGATTCCACGAAGGTCCCGGCGTGATGATGGAAGGTCGGCTCGAAGCCGGCAGCTCGGACTCGGTCGACAGCAGCCTGGGTGTTCGTGATGAGCCGTTCCCACGCTGCGTCGTCGAGCCGGTGTTCGGCGGAGCCGCGCCCGGGTCGGGCCTTGCGAGCAGGTGAGCCGTGATCGGCGAGCGTGGGCTTCGGCAGAAGCCGGGGCCCTGCCTCCGCGGCGTCGGCGAAGACGCGCAGTGCGTCGTCGAGGCCCGGAAGGGCCGCTTCGAAACCGGCGTCGTCCGACAGGGGCAGCTCCACCCACCCGCCGGCGAGTTCCAGGCCCCAGCGATCGAGGCGCCGCCGCAGCTCCTCGCCCCTGCCGAAGTAGCCGATCGGCCCCAGGTCGACGCCGTCGTAGCCGGCCTCGTGCAGGATCGAGAGCATGTCGTCGGGGTCGAGCACCTCGGCGTCATCGGGGGTCATCTCGAAGACCCCGAAGCTCACCGGCGCGCCGGCAACCGTCGCGTTCACCGGCGCGGCTCCTCTCCGAGCAGCGGCCGCTGAGCTGTGCGCAGCCGCTCGTACTCGTCGCGGGCGCGTTGGGTCGTCTCGAGCGAAGACACCTCGGAGATCGGGACATCCCACCACCCCTCACCATCGGGCCCGTAGATGAGCGGGTCGCTGTTGATGTGGATGAACGTCGAGCGGTCGGATGCCTTGGCTGCGGCGATCGCAGACTTCAACTGGTCGACCGCGTCGGGACGGGACTCGACCTCGATGACGTCCATCCCGTAGCTGCGTGCGTTCATCGCGAGGTCGACGGGCAGCACCTCGTCGGTCTGGAAGTTGCGGGCATCGTCGTCGTACCGCCGATACATCGTGCCGAAGCGCTCGGATCCCACCGTCTCGGAGAGGTGTCCGATCGACGCGAAGCCGTGGTTCTGGATCAGGATGAAGATGACCTTGATCCCCTCGGCCACCGCGGTGACCAGCTCACTGTTGAGCATCAGGTACGAGCCGTCGCCGACCATGACGATCACATCGCGATCGTCGCCGTCCGCCAGCAGGCCGCGCTTCACCCCGAGCCCACCCGCGATCTCATAGCCCATGCACGAGTAGGCGTACTCGACGTGGTACCCGAGCGGATCACGCACGCGCCACAGCTTGTGGAGGTCTCCGGGCAGCGAGCCCGCGGCCTGCACGATGACGTCAGCAGGGTCGCTCGAAGACTGCACCGCCCCGATGATCTCGGGCTGACCGGGCAACGCCAGGCCCGACGGCGAGAACACGTCGTCGACCTGACGATCCCACTCCGCCTTCTCACGCCCGATCCGCCGCGTGTACTCCTCGACGACCGCGAACCCCTCGAGCGCTGTCGCCAGTTCGACGAGCGCCTCCCGGGCATCCGCGATGACGGGCAGCTGGGAGCCGTGCTTGTACGCGTCGAACGCCGCGACATTGATGTTCACGAACCGAACCGCGGGGTTCCGGAACGCGGTGCGCGACGCGGTGGTGAAGTCGCTGTAGCGGGTGCCGATGCCGATGACGACGTCGGCCTCGGCCGCGAGCCGGTTGGCCGCGGTCGTGCCGGTCGCGCCCACGGCGCCGGCGTACTGCGGGTGATCCCAGGGCAGCGAGCCGCCCCCTGCTTGCGTCGTGCCGACCGGGATGCCGGTCGCCTCCACGAGCGCGCGCAGCTGCTCCTCTGCGCTGGAGTAGAGCACGCCGCCGCCCGCCACGATGAACGGCCGTTCCGCGGCGCGGATCGCCGCGACCGCGCGCGCGAGGGCGCCGCGCTCGGGGAGCGGGCGCCGGATGTGCCACTCGCGGTCCTGGAGGAACTCGACCGGGACGTCGAACGCCTCGGCCTGCACATCCTCGGGGAGGGCGATCGTGACCGCGCCGGTCTCCGCCGGGTCGGTGAGGACCCGCATCGCGGCCAGGGCGATCGAGGCGAGCTGCTCGGGTCGCTGCACCCGGTCGAAGAACCTGGAGAGCGGCCGGAACGCATCGTTCACCGTGAGGCCGGCGTCCCACGGCTGTTCGAGCTGCTGAAGCACGGGGTCGGCGACCCGCGTGGCGAACGTGTCACTGGGCAGTAGCAGCGCAGGAAGCCGGTTCGTGGTGGCGAGTGCCGCACCGGTGAGCATGTTCGTGGCGCCTGGTCCGACCGACGCCGCCGACGCGAACGTCGCGCGGCGCCGATGCATCCGCGCGAAGCCGACCGACTGGTGCACCATCGCCTGCTCGTTGCGGGCCTGGTAGTACGGCATGAGATCGGGCTGCTCGACGTTGAGCTGCTTCAGCGCCTGGCCGACGCCTGCCACGTTTCCATGTCCGAAGATGCCGAACACGCCGGGAATCGTGCGCTCGCGCAGATCGCCGTCGACCGTCCATTGATGCGCGAGGAATTCGATGAGTGCTTGGCTGACTGTCATCCGCTTCGTCGCAGCCATCAGTGGGGGCCCTCCTTCTCGTTGCCGTACGGCAGGCGTGCGTCGACATCCTGTCCGTCCCAAGTGTCGCGGACCCACGCATGCGCCGGGTCATCGCTGATCAGCCACACTCGCTCGGAGTCGGGCCCCGCCATGACGTTCAGGTAATAGAGGTCGTACCCGGGGGCAGCGACGGCGGGGCCGTGATAGCCGTACGGGATGAGCGCGATGTCGCCCGTGTGCACCATGGCATTGATCTCGATGTCGCCCGCGGGCGACGAATACGTGCTGAACAGGCCGAAGGCGGACTCCGCGGCCGCGCCGGCGGAGTCCTTCGCCGGTGCCACCTCGAAGTAGTAGATCTCCTCGAGTCGCGACTCGTGGCCGGGTACATGCTCGTCATGCTTGTGCGGCGGATACGACGACCAGTTCTGCGCCGGGGTGATCACCTCGCACACGATCAGGCGCGCGGCATCCAGTGCCTCTGGGGTTCCGAAGTTGTGCACCTGCCGGCTCGAGGCGCCCGCGCCGCGAAGCTCGACGGGCGTCTCCTCAGCGGGAACGTACCGGGTGGACCGGACCTCGCTCGTCGGGGACGTCGCGACGGCGACTCTCCCCTCTCCCATGAGCACCGCGGTCGCCGCCGAGGAGAGGTAGAGCACGTCGGTCGGACCGTCGAACACCGACGTACGGCCGACGAGTCGCGAGGTCCCCGTCGTGGTGCCTTCCGTGTGCTTCACGGTGAACGACCCGGCGAGCGGGACGACGATGCGCTCCACTCCCGTGTCGGAGAGGTCGAGGACGTCGCCGGACTCGAGCTGTGCCACGCGGATGCCGGTGTGCTGCCAGCCCGGGACGGAATCGTCGACGACGCTCGCCCAGCCGTCGCGGGCGAGGGTGCCGCGGCGGTGGAACCACCGCTGGTCGATGCTGCTCATCGCGCGGTGGCGGCGCCGACCCGGGCGGGATGGACCAGTGCTGCGGCGGTGTCGACGGCTGCGGCGACATCGCCATCGGGCGGATAGAGAAGCGTGCGGCCGACCGTGAGACCACGCACTCCCGGCAGCGCGAGAGCGTCCTCCCAGGCGGCGAACGTCTCGTCGGGGTCGACCCCCGCGTCACCGCCCAACAGCAGTGTCGGGAGCGTGGTCGCCTCCATGACGCGCTCCATGTCGGCGACGACGGGGAGCTTCATCCAGGTGTATGCGCTGCTGGCTCCGAGGCCGGCGGCGATGGCGACCGAGAGGATCACGGCATCCGTCGTCAGGTCGTTGACGACGCGGCCGTCCGTCCACCGGCTCAGGAACGGTTCGAGCATGATCGGCAGTTCGGCGGCAGCCGCCTCGGTCACCGCTTGGGCGGTCGCCTCGAGAATGGATGCCGTCGCCGGATCCTCGAGATTGATGCGGATCAGCGTCTTCGCGAAATCGATGCCCTCACGCGCCATCGTCTCGACGTCGTACGCGGTGTAGCGATCGTCCATCTCGAAGCTCGCCCCCCGCAGGCCCCCACGGTTCATCGAACCGACGATGACCTTGTCATCGAGCAGGCCGAGTGCCGCGAGATCGTCGATGATGTCGGGCGTGCCCAGCACGCCGTCGACGCCAGGACGGCTGAGCGCCACCGCGAGACGCTCGAGGAGGTCGTAGCGGTTCGCCATCGCGGTGGGGTTCCTCCCCACGGCGAGCGCGCCGCGAGCCGGATGGTCTGCCGCGACGATGAACAGGCGCCCATCACCGTGCAGGACGTCACGGCGGCGACGGCCTGCCAGGGCATCGCCGATCGCGGAGGGTCGCGTGGCCCGCAGGTCGCGGAGCTGCTCGAAATCCGCAGCGCCGAGGATCGCGCTCACGGGCGCACCCCCGTCTCGATGAGAGCGCCGACCTCGGCCGCGGTGGGCATTGCCGTGGAGCACTCCCGACGGGATGCCACGATCGCGCCGGCGATGTTGGCGAAGCGAAGGATGCGCTCCAGGTCCCATCCCGCGAGGAGCCCATGGCAGAGCGCGCCGCCGAAGGCATCGCCGGCACCGAGGCCGTTGACGACCTCGACGAGGTACGGAGGGACCTCGACGGTCTCGCTGCGAGTCTTCGCGAGCACGCCCTTGGGCCCCTGCTTGACGATGGCAAGCTCGACACCTCGATCGAGCAGTGCCGAGGCGGCCCGCTCGGGCTCGGTCTCGCCCACCGCGACCTCGCACTCCTCACGATTGCCGACCGCCACCGTCGCGTACTCGAGAGCGCGGCTCACGTGCGCCGTCGCCTCGGCGGGCTCGGCCCAGAGTACCGGACGATAGTCGAGGTCGAAGATCGTGTGCCGCGCTCGTGCGCGGGCGTCGAGGGCCGTGAAGTGCGCGGCCCGACTCGGCTCCTGGCTGAGCCCCGTCGCGGTGAACCAGAACACGCTCGCAGAACGGATGGCCTCGAGGTCGAGCTCGGCGGGCTCGACGTTCAGATCGGGCGCCTTGGGCTCACGATAGAAGTAGATCGGGAAATCGTCGGGCGGGAAGATCTCGCAGAAGGTGATGGGCGTCTTCAGCGCCGGGTCGACTGCGACAAACCGGTTGTCGACACCGAGGCGCTCCAGTTCCTGGAGCAGGTAACGCCCGAACGGGTCATCCCCCACTCGGGAAATGAGACCGACGCTGCGGCCATAGCGCCCTGCGGCGACGGCGACATTCGCCGCACTGCCTCCGAGGTACTTGCCGAAGGTCTCCACTTGCTCCAGGCCGACGCCGTCCTGCAGTGGATAGAGATCGACGCCGAGGCGCCCGAACGCCAGGATGTCGAAGGAGGTGAGCCTGTCAGTCATACTCCGCTGTACAACCCTCTTGAGTGAGTTTCGTTGACCTCGGCGGGTGCCGCCATCATGTCCTAACAATAGCACAAGTGATTCTCGCGGCAACGGTGACGGTTGCGAATGACGAGCACATAAGATTGACAGAACATCTGGCTGACGTGCGGGGGAAGACTATGGCCGGCGAGGAAACCTACTGGCCCGACGAACTCTTCGCCGACCTCGACCGCACCGGCCCAGTGCCCCTCTACTTCCAAGTGTCGACCCGGCTCGAATCCGCCATCAGCTCGGGCGCGGTTCCCGCCGGTGCGCGGCTCGAGAACGAGATCTCGATCGCACAGCGGCTCGGACTGTCGCGTCCGACGGTCCGGCGCGCAATCCAAGAACTCGTCGACAAGGGCTTGCTGGTGCGCCGTCGCGGCATCGGCACGCAGGTCGTCCAAGGGCAGGTCACCAGACAGGTCGAACTGACCAGCCTCTACGAGGACCTGCAGAGCGCCCACCATGAGCCGGGCACCCAGGTGCTCGCCCACGAGATCGTTCCAGCGACTGAGCTCGTCGCCGAGTACCTGGGCATCTCCCCCGGCGACGATGTGGTCTATCTGCGCCGCCGGCGCAGCACCGACGGCGTCCCGGTCGCAGTGCTCGAGAACTACCTGCCCTCCGAGTTCGCCGACATCACGACGGAGCAGCTCGAGCAGCGCGGTCTCTACCAGATCCTGCGAGCTCGCGGCGTCACCATCCGGATCGCGCGGCAGAAGATCGGGGCGCGCCGCGCTCAGGGTGACGAGAGCGAAGTTCTCGACATCGACCGCGGCGGTCCGGTGCTGACCATGGAGCGCGTCGCGTTCGACAGCTCCGGTCGCGCCGTCGAGTACGGTACTCACTGCTATCGCCCCGACCTGTACAGCTTCGAGACGACGCTCGTCGCGAAGTGACCGGTCTCGTCGACCCGTTGGGTCTGTCTCCGTCGTCGATCTAGACTGATCGGGCACTCGCGGGAGTGGTGAAATCGGCAGACACGCAGGATTTAGGTTCCTGTGCCCTCGGGCGTGTGGGTTCAAGTCCCACCTTCCGCACTCAGGCCGACGGCGCTATTCCCGCGGATTCCCGCTCATCCGAGCTCGAATGAGGTGATGCCGAACACCTTCCTCCATTCCGTGCTCCGAGGTTCACCCGCGTACATGCGCGCAGTTTCGAACTCCGGTGTCATCGACCGCTCCTCGGCCATCTGAAGGGCGGCCGGGTTGTTGCCCGGCACATCCACCGAGAGCTTCTCACCGGGCCGGACCGATGCGATCATCGCATCGATCAGGGCACCGGCGACATCGGGTGTGTCCGCGAAGAGCGGTCCGACGCGCGAGCCGTCGACGGCCGGGCGGAGCATCCCGTACCCACGAAGATCCCGCTCCTCGATCGCGACGAACGTGCGCGCATGCGCTTGAGCGAGCCAAGCCCTGACGAACTCGAACCGCGAGCAACCGAAGACGTCACGGTCGTACTGCAGCAGGTCCTCGACATCGGTACCCCTGAGCCGACGGACTGCAGGAGACACCTCCGAGCGATTCGCGGGTGCCATCCTGACGTATCGGATGTTCCGATGAGCGAGTGCGAACCCGGAGCGCCGATAGCTCTTGATCTGGGCCATCACTCCATCGAGCCCCGTGCCGGTCGCATCGACCTGCTGACGGGCGGAAGGATCGGTGGCGAAGAAGACGTCCGCGTCTCCCCGGCCGGGATTCCAGCCTTCGGCCGCCGCCCACTCCACGACGACGTCGAACTCGGCGCGGCTCATCCGGCGTATCACAGAGTCGTCGACCATCGTCGCTCAGTATCCCGTCGGCAGGCGCGGCGTGTACGGCTCCTCGAGGGTGCGGATCTCGTCGTCGCTGAGCCGTATCTCGAGCGCGGCCGCGGCATCCGACAGGTGATGCGGCTTCGTCGGCCCGACGATCGGGGCGGCGACGACGGGGTTCTTCAGCACCCAGGCCATCGCGACCTGCGCCATCGGGATGCCCCGCTGCTCGGCGACCTGCGCGACCGCGTCGATGATCGCGCGATCGCCCTCGCCGAAGAACCGCTGGCCGACGGGGTCGTTCTCGGAGCGACGGCTGCGCTCGCCGAACGGCCTGGCCAGGCGGCCCTTCGCCAACGGGCTCCACGGGATGCTGCTCACACCCTGATCGGCGAGGAGGCCGAACATCTCGCGTTCCTCCTCGCGCTGCATGAGGCTGTACTGGTCTTGCATCGAGACGAACCGCGTCCAGCCGTGCAGGTCGGCCGCGTGCTGCATCGTCGCGAACTGCCACGCCCACATCGACGAGGCTCCGAGGTAGCGGGCCTTCCCTGCCTTGACCACGTCGTGGAGCGCCTCCATCGTCTCCTCGACGGGCGTCTCAGGGTCGAATCGGTGGATCTGGTAGAGGTCGACGTACTCGGTGCCGAGCCGGGCAAGTGAGGCGTCGATCTGCTCCATGATCGCCTTGCGCGACAGGCCGGCGCCGCCGGGGCCGTCGTGCATGCGGAAGTTCACCTTGGTGGCGAGCACGATCTCCTCCCGGCGCGAGTACCTCGTGATCGCGCGACCGACGATCTCCTCCGAGGTTCCGTAGCCGTAGACGTTCGCGGTGTCCCAGAATGTGATGCCGAGTTCGATCGCCTGGCGGAAGACCGGCTCGCCCGCCTCGTCGTCGAGGGCCCATTCGTTGAATCCTCGAGACGTGTCACCGAAGCTCATGCACCCCAGTGCGATGCGGCTGATCGTGAGGCCCGACGGGCCGAGACGGGTGTACTCCATGAATGTGTTCCTCCCTGAGACGGATGCCGCGCCGAGCGAGTGCGCGTGGTCCACGTCATCGACGCTACGCCGGGCCGGCACGGTGTGGGAGGCACTGACAGTGCACGGAAGATCCGCCCTCCCACACCGCACCCTTCCCCGTTCCGGCGTCCTCCTATGACGCCCGCGACAGGCTCTGCCCCGCGGCGGCCCGACCGGCTGCGCGCGCCTGCTCGTGTGCGACTCCGCGCCGCTCTGCGGCATCCGCCGTCGCCAGATTGGGGCGGAACTCGACCGAACTGATGTCGTCGATGCCCGCCCAGCGCAGCCAGTCCTCGAGATACGGGGCCTGGAAGTCGCTGCCGAACGAGCGCGGGCGTTCTGCGCCGTAGACGGCACTGGTGTACAGCGCGACGGCGCTCTTGCCCTCGAGCAGCCCGCTGTAGCCGCGTTCCGGGTCGAAGCCGAAGACCATGCCGGGCTGGCTCACGACATCGATGAACTGCTTCAGGATGTACGGAATACCGGCATTCCACATCGGGACACCGAAGAGGTAGACGTCGGCCCCGGCGAACCGCTCGAACGCCTGTCGAGCGCGATGCCATGCGGTCTCCTGACTCCCGACCGGGTGCTCGCCGGCGAAGATCCGCATCTTGGCCCCGGCCCCATCAGGACCGAATGCCGGAAGCGAGCCATCCCAGAGGTCCCAGTGCTCGACGGACACGTCGGGACGAACAGCTTGGTAGGCATCGAGGAAGGTGCGGGCAAGCGCGAGCGACTCCGACGCCTCTCCTCGTGGCGAGGCGGAGATGTGCAGCAATGAGGTCATGAGTGGTTCCTGCTCTCGAGAGATCAAACTATGTGCGTGCGCACGCTAACACATATGTGCGCGCGCACACAAACTGCTAGGGTGTCGCCATGTCGACGACCGATGCCGAGCGAGCCTGGGCGGCACTGCTCCGCACGCATGCGCGCCTCGTTCCCCGCCTGGACCGGGAGATGCAGGCCGCGACCGGACTGCCGCTCGCGTGGTACGACGTGCTGCTCGAACTCCACTCAGCCGGCGATCGCCTGCGGATGAGCGAGCTCGGCGAACGGGTGGTGCTCAGCCGTACTCGCGTGAGCCGGATCGTCGACGACCTCGTGCGCGCTGGACTCGTCGCGCGCGAGGTGAACCCCGACGACGGCCGGTCCTCGTACGCCCTGCTCACCGCGGAGGGTCGCCGCCGCTTCCGCGCCAGCGCGAAGGTCTACCGCGCCGGCATCCAGCGCGAGCTCGGTGACGGTGTCGATACGGCGACGCTGCGATCGCTTGCCGAGACATTGGAGGGACTCAGCGCTCGGGTTGCGTCTCGCTGAGCCGTGCCGGCTGCTGCTCGGCCGCGCGCGCCTCGGAGGTCGCCGCCCAACTCGCGAGCAGCTTGAGCCGTTCCTCGCTCGCCGAGCCCGGCTCCGCGGTATAGGCGAACATCGTGAGGCCGGGGTCGGCCGGCAGTTCCATCGCCTCGTAGGCGAGCTCGAGGTCTCCGACGACCGGGTGGCGCAGACGCTTGACTCCGGTGCGATGGAACCGCACGTTGTGGTTCGCCCACTTCTTCCGGAAGGTCTCGCTCTGGGTGGAGAGCTCGCCGATGAGCTCCATGAGTCCGCGGTCGTCGGGGTTGCGGCCAGCGGTGGAGCGGAGGATCGCGACGAGGTCGTTCGTGCCCTGTTCCCAGTCAATGTAGAAGTCACGGGATCGAGGATCGAGGAACACGAACCGGGCATTGTTCGCCGGCCGCCCGGGTTCGGCGGTGGCGAACACCTCCGAATAGAGCGCCCGGCCGAGCGGGTTCGCCGCGAGGATGTCCATGCGATCATTGCGGATCCAAGCCGGAACGCCGACCCATCCATCGAGGAGTCGCTGCACGCTCGGCCGCACATGCTGCGGCGACGTCGAGCGGCGCCGCGGGCTCGCGAACGACGCCGCCCGGGCAGCACGCGCGAGATCGAACAGGTGCGCGGTCTCCGCGTCGTCGAGCTGCAGGGCGCGGGCGATCGCCGTGAGCACCTCGTCGGACACTCCGTTGAGGTTGCCGCGCTCGAGTCGTGCGTAGTAGTCGACGCTCACTCCCGCGATCATCGCCACTTCCTCGCGTCGCAGACCCGGCACTCGGCGATGTCCGCCGTAGGCGACGAGGTTCGCCTGCTCGGGGGTGATCTTGGCCCTGCGCGTGCGCAGGTAGTCACGGATCTCGGCGCGATGGTCCATGTTCCAAAGGTACGTGGAACGCACTGGCGGAAGGAGGTACTGGCAGTACGTGGATGGACAGTGACTCCCGCCGCGAGCCGGGTCGCAGTTGCATGGATGCGGCGATCGACTTCGATCGCGGGATGAGAGGACTCCATGCGAGCAACGCTGATGTACGGGGCAGGCGACGTGCGCGTCGAGCACGTGCCCGATGCGGCCATCGTCGAGCCGACCGACGCGCTGGTTCGGGTCGTGCTGTCGTGCATCTGCGGCAGCGACCTGTGGCCGTACGGTTCGATGCCCGCGTCCGAGCATGGACGGCGGATGGGCCACGAGTTCCTCGGCGTCGTCGAAGACGTCGGTCGCGACATCCGCTCACTGAAGCGGGGCGACCTCGTCGTGGCACCGTTCGTCTGGGCCGACAACACCTGCGACTTCTGCCGGCAGGGACTGCAGACCTCCTGCCGGCACGGCGGACTCTGGGGCGGCGAGCTCGATGGCGGCCAGGGTGAGGCGGTGCGGGTTCCGCAGGCAGACGGCACGCTCGTGAAGCTGCCGGTCGGCGAAGACTCGTCACTGCTCCCCGACCTGCTGGCGCTGTCCGACGTGCTGTGCACCGGGCACCACGCGGCAGTCACCGCGGGGGTGAATGCCCACACCACGGTGACCGTGGTCGGCGATGGCGCGGTCGGGCTCTCCGCGGTGATCGCGGCGAGGCGCCTCGGCGCCGAGCGCATCATCCTCATGGGGCGCCACGACGTCCGCACGAGCCTGGGCCGCGGGTTCGGCGCCACGGATGTCGTCACCGAGCGCGGCGCGGAGGGTATCGAGCGCGTCCGTGAACTGACCGGCGGCGACGGCACCCACACCGTGCTCGAGTGCGTCGGCACCCGGCCTGCGGTGGAGATGTCGATCGGTGCGGTGCGCGACGGCGGCGCGATCGGCCGTGTCGGCGCGCCGCAGTACTCCGAGATCCCGATGGACTTCGGCACGGTGATGCGCAACATCACCCTCACGGGCGGCGTCGCACCCGCCCGTGCGTACATCGAAGAGCTCATGCCCGACATCCTCGACGGCACCATCCGGCCCGGCCGGATGTTCGATCTCGCCGTCGGCCTCGACGACATCGCGAGCGGCTATCGTGCGATGGCAGACCGCGATGCGCTCAAGGTGGTCGCGCGGCCATGACCATGGCGGACCCTGCATCCGCTCCGCGTACGGCCCCGACAACCCGTATTTGCGAAGTACGACCGCGTGACACCCGACGGGCGCGCGGAGGCTCAGCCCGCGTAGTCGGAGACGTGCACCGCCGCGGCATCCGCCTCGATGCCGAACGCCTCCGCGGCGTCGCAGGTCGCACGCGCTCGGGCGATGCGGGGCAGGTCGCTGCCGTCGCGGATGCCGCATCGCTCGAGCGTATCGAGCACGTCGAGTGCCCACGCGAGCTCATCGCCAGATGGGCTGAGTGCGTCGTTCACGATGGCGACCTGCTCTTCGCGCAGGCACAGCCGGCCGCTCATGCCGAGCGAGGCCGCGTGCGTGGACGCCTCCTCCAGCACCGACGGCTCCCGGCGCACGGTCGGCCCGTCGATCGGGCCGGGCAGGCCCGCGGCACGACTGGCGCTCACGAGTCGGGACCGCGCGTAGAGCAGGGCCATCGGATCGTCGGCCGCCCCGGTGTCCCGGCGGAAGTCGCCGCTGCCGAACGCGAGCCGTCCGACCCCGGGCGTCTCGGCGATCTCGAGCGCCGCCTCGACGCCGCGGGCGCTCTCCACGAGGGCGACGATCGGCACCGCGGCGTGCAGGGCGTCGATCGTGCGACGAACGTGCCTGGATGCCTCGACCTTGGCGAGCACGACACCGGCGACGAGCTCGCGACCGCGGAGGAGCGCGACATCCGATCGCCATTGGTCGGATGTCGCATCGCCGATGCGCACCCAGGGCCGCAGCCCCGACTCGGCCACGGCGACGAGGGCGCGCCGCGCGAGGCCCTTGTCGACGGCCACCACGCCGTCTTCGAGGTCGACGACGACGACATCGGCAGCGGATGCCGCGACCCGGTCGGCGAGGTCGGGCGCCGACCCGGGAACGAGCAGCCACGACCGGGCGATGGCGGCGGGCACCGCGGATGCGGTGCCCGCCTCTCCGATCGACGACGCGACGGCTGACTCAGCGACCACGGCCCTGCCCGGCCTTCTCAGCCTCGAGCTCCCCGACGATCGCGGCGATCGCCTCGGTCGACGGGCGCTGCTCGAGCTCGACCTCGGCCTGCTCGTCGGGCGAGAGGTGGTCGTCGACGCTCATGGTCGTCTCATCGAACGGCCGGTCGCCGGCGAGCACGCTGCGCAGCTGCTCGCGATCGAGCTGCTTCGTCCAGGTGCCCACGAGCAGTGTCGCGACGGCGTTGCCGGTGAAGTTCGTGATCGCGCGCGCTTCGGACATGAACCGGTCGATGCCCACGATCACGCCGACGCCGTCGACGAGGTCGGGCCGGTGGGCCTGCAGGCCGCCCGCGAGCGTCGCGAGCCCGGCGCCGGTGACGCCGGCGGCCCCCTTTGACGCGACCATCATGAAGAGCAGCAGGCCGATCTGCTCGCCGAGCGAGAGCGGCGTGCCCATGGCGCTCGCGATGAACAGCGATGCCATCGTGAGGTAGATCGCCGTGCCGTCGAGGTTGAACGAGTAGCCCGTCGGCACGGTGATGCCCGCGACCGACTTCGAGACGCCCACGTGCTCCATCTTCGCGATGAGGCGCGGCAGGGCGACCTCGCTCGACGACGTCGACACGATGAGCAGGTACTCGCGGCCGAGGTACTTCATCATGCGGAAGATGTTGACCCGTGCGACGGCCCACAGCAGCGATCCGAGCACGCCGACGATAAAGATCGCGCAGGTGATGTAGAACGCGATCATGAGCGTGCCGAGGCTGATGATGGCCGCGACGCCCGTGTTGCCGACGACGGCGGCGATCGCGCCGAACGCGCCGATCGGCGCCACCCACATGATCA
>Ga0299914_10001870_pt1 | contig 14226 bp, 19 predicted proteins | sample RVTome_10_FD_201361 | JGI IMG/M metagenome (GOLD analysis project Ga0299914, IMG submission 201361) | Soil microbial communities from uranium-contaminated site in the Upper Colorado River Basin, Wyoming, United States - RVT153D57 (version 2) ...
CCGGAGGACGGGAGAGGGGAGGGTGCTGGCCGGAGGGGGGTGACTGGCGTCGCGCGGCGCGGTCAGTCCAGGTGGTAGAGGAACCGGCCGCAGTGCTCGCACGACTCGAGACGGGCGTTCCGGTCCGCGACGGACGCCTTGGCCGTCGCGACCGCCATGAAACAGCCGTAGCAGATGCCGTTCAACACCGGCACCACCGCGCGCATGCCCTTGTCGACCATCATGCGGTACCGCTGTCTCACCTCTTCGCGCAGGCGCGATTCGAGCTCCCCGGCCTTCTCGTCGAGCGCGTGGATCGCCTCGTCGATCGAGATCGCGAACACATCGGATTCGACGTCGGTCAGGCTACCGTCGGCGAGTCCGCCGCGCTGCGTACGGATGTCCTGGATCTCGAGCAGCAGTTCCAGCTGGGGGTGCACCGGGGATCCTCCTCCTGCGAGAGGCGCGGGGGCGTGGCGTCAGATGCCCTTCGACTCGAGAAGGGCCATGAAGTCCCCGGGGCTCTCGAGCGCCGCGAGCGCGTCGGACACGTCTGGCTCCTTCCCGAACTGGGCGATCTTCCCGAGGACCGGCAGGTACTGGTTCGAGACCTCGAGCGGCGGAGCGACGATGAGGAAGATGTAGCGCACCGGCTTCTCGTCGATCGCCTTGAAGTCGAGCCCGGACGCCTTGCGTCCGAAGGCCACGCGCAGCCGGTTCACGACGAGAGAGCGGCAATGCGGAATCGCGATTCCGCGCCCGATGCCCGTAGAGCCGAGGTTCTCGCGTCGCTTGAGCATCTTGAAGAGGATGCCCTCCGACTTCTCGTCCAGACCGAACACCGACACGAGCTCCTTGAGCGCGTCGTCCTTCGTCTCCGCTTCCAGGTCGAGCCTCACGGTGTCCGGCGAGAAGAAGTCTCGTAGCAACATGTATGTCTCCTCCCCGACACGGCGGGGCAGTGGTCGGATTCGAGAAAGAACGCGCGGCCACGCGGATCGGTCCCGGAGGACCGCCCGCCGCCACGCGCAGGTCCGAGTATACCGGACCCCGACGAAGCGTGTCAAAACGCCCCGGGGCGGCCGCTCGCGGGGCGAATGGCCGGGAACTTGCGCGGAACCGTAACGTCGACGACCGTGTAGGAACGATCGGCGCGGAATTCCGCGTCGGTCGTGTTTTTTGACAATTGGGGGCGACCTGGCTTCGACGTGTTCACCGGAAGCCGCGGGAGCGTGCCGAGGTGCTCGGATCCTCGTTAAACACCGGGAAACCTTCAAGTGCCAACAACGAATTGGCTCTGGCCGCGTAACCTTACGTAGCCCGTCCTCCGAAACCCCCGGCCCGAGGGGTTTCGAGCGGACGTCGACAAATCGGGCTGGTCACCGAAGCCCGCCACTGGCGGAGGTGACGAGATCGCGGCGGTAGCCGCATGGTGGCTGCCCCGACCAGGGCCGTTCGCGGGCCCGGGTCCGGGGGAGAAATCGATCGCGAACTACGCACGTAGAAACCGTGGTGGATGGGCTCGCGGACGCGGGTTCGATTCCCGCCGCCTCCATCTCGTCCGGGGCGCCTCCCCACGGGGAGGACGTCTCGGCTTTTTTTATGTCCCGCGGTCCGAACCCCGGGAGGACCCGATGCTGGATGAGCTGAGACAGAAGCTGTCCGACGAGGCCGAGACGCTCCTGCACGAGCTGAACGTCATCCTGCCGCGCGAGATCGAGAAGGCGGTGGCCCAGGGCGACCTGCGCGAGAACTCCGAGTACTCCGCCGCGCTCGAGCGCCAGGGGTTCGTGCGCGCGCGTCTCGACTACCTCGCGCGCCGGTTGTCGACGCTCGGCGACATCGACGTCGAGCACGTCCCGGGGAACCGTGTCGGATTTGGCTCGCGCGTCACCGTGAAGGACCTCGGCGATGGCGAGACCGAAGAGTTCCTCGTGACCCTCGGCGACGACCTCGACTTCGACGGTGGAGAGATCTCCATGGAGTCGCCCATCGGGAAGGCCCTCCTCGGGAAGCGCCCCGGGGACGTGGTGACGGTCCGGCTGCCAGCGGGGGCGCGCGAGTTCGAGATCGTATCGCTCAGGACTCTGCACGATCTCGTGGAGGACGGCACTTAGCGGATCGCGGGGCGGTCCCCTGGTGACCGCGAGGCCTCAGAAGACCTTGACGGGCGGGATGAAACGCTTGGGGTTCTCGCGCACGTCCTGCAGGAACGCGTTCAGGTCCACCACCGTCTTCAGGAGCGCCTCGTAGAGCCGTTCGTCGGTCACCATCTGCCCGATCGCGCCCTCGCCCCGCTCGATCAGGGCGAGGAGCGAGTCGGCCCGCGCGGCCGATGAGGCCACCGCCAGATACAGCGAGTCGGAGCGCACCAGCCGGCCCAGCGTCCCCTCGCCTCGGACCACGATGGCGGTGACCGAGTCGAGCCCCGCGGTCGTCGCGACGAGACGCTCGTAGAGTTCGTCGTCCGTCAGCAGTCGGCCGAGGGCGCCCTCGCCGTTCGCGACGGGCTCGATCACGCGGTTCAGGTTCTCGTTGAGCGCGACGAGGCTCCCGTACAACGCGTCGTCCACGAGGAGCTGGCCCAGGCTCCCCTCGCCGGCCGCGACGCGCCCCAGGGTGACGGTCAGGTCGTTCGACAGGGTGATCAACGCCTGGACCGCATCCGCGGCCTGCGCGAGGAGCTCCTCGTAGCTCAGGGCGGGGGCCGCGGGCAGCGTGTCGCCGTCGGCGAGCACCGGGCTGTCGGCGGAGCCGGGCTCGATGTCGATGAGGCGATCGCCCAGGAGCCCCTGCGTGCGCACTCGCGCGCGGGAGTCGGCCCGGATCTGGTCGCGGATCGAGACGTTCACGCCGAGCCACACCGCCACGGCCTCGCCCGTCGGCGGGCGCTCCTCGGGGCGGATGAACTCAACGCGGTCCACCTGGCCGACGTTCTGGCCCGCGACCTGGACCGGCGCCCCCGGCACGAGCCCGGCGGCCGATTCCATGAGCGTGACGAGACGATACCGGGTCCCGAACACGTCGCCGATGTTGCCGATGAAGAAGATTCCGAATCCGAGGATGACGAGCGCGAGCATGAGGACGAGCCCCACCCGCACCTGATCCCAGGTGATCGGTGCCGACCTACGCATCGGATCCCGCGTGCCGCGTCCTGGGCATGTCTCCGGCCACCTCCTCGATGCTGTGCCTCGACGGGCTCCCCGACCCGACGCTCTCGACGGGCCCCGCGCGTCCCCGCACGATGCGGGCGCTCAGGCGAGGAACGCCTGCACGTAGGACTCCTCCACCGCGAACATCTCCTCGGGCGTACCCTTGAAGATAATGCGTCCGTCCTTGAGGAGCGCCGTCTCGGTGGCGATCCGCGAGGCGGACTTGATGTCGTGCGTCACGACGACCGCGCACACGTCGAGCTCCTGCCGGAGCTTGAGGATCAGTCCGTCGATCGTGCGCGTGGTGATCGGATCGAGCCCGCTCGTGGGCTCGTCGAAGAGCAGGATGGGGGGCTCGTGGACGATCGCCCGCGCGATCGCGACGCGCTTGCGCATCCCCCCCGAAAGCTCGGCCGGCAGGAGATCGAGGACGTCTTCGGGATCGAGGTCGACGAAGCTCAGCACCTCGTTCACCCGGTCCACGATCTCCTCTTCGCTCAGCCGCGTGTGCTCGTACAGCGGGAACGCGATGTTGTCGAACACGCTCAGGGAGTCGAACAGCGCCGAGCCCTGGAAGACCATCCCCATGCGCTCGCGCAGTTCGAGGACGCCATCGTGGGAGACGGCCGCGATGTCGCGGCCCTCGATGAGCACCTCGCCCCGGTCGGGGGTGAGCAGCCGGAGGATGAGTCGGAGGATGGTCGACTTGCCGACCCCGGAGCCCCCCAGGATACAGAGCGTCTCCCCGCTTCGGACGTCGAAGCTGATCCCGCGCAGCACCTCGTGATCCCCGAAGGAGAGCCACACGTCCCGGAGCTCCACCGTGGACGTGCCCTCGCTTCGCGGAAGCGGGTCCGTCGCGAGCTCCCGCCGGACCTCCTCGCGGACCTCGGCGCGGAATGCCTCGTCCTCGGGAGAGGAGCCGCGCCCTTCCAGCTCCGCGCCGGGGTCGACGTCGCGCTCCGGGCTCACTCGACGAACAGCACGATGAGGATCTGGGTGAGGAAGTAGTCGGTCGCGAGGACGAACACCGACGTCGTCACCACCGCCTGTGTGGTCGCGCGTCCGACACCCTCGGTTCCGCCCGTCGTCCTCAGCCCGTAGAAGCAGCTCGTGAGGGCCATCAGCGCCCCGAAGACGATGGGCTTCACGAGCCCCTGGATCAGGTCGACGGGGACGTAACGCAGGACGAAGCCGTTGTCGGCCAGGGTCGTGTACACCGACCGCATGTACAGATCCGCCGTCAGGTCGAGCTTGACCAGCGCGATGAGGAGCCCGCCGAGGATCGCGATGAGATCGGCGAGCACCGTGAGGATCGGCAGCATGATCACCGCGGCGACGAAGCGGGGGACGACGAGCTTCCGGATCGGATCCACGCCCATCGTGCGCAGGGCATCCACCTGCTCCGTGACCTTCATGGCGCCCAGCGCGGCCGCCATCCCCGAGCCCGCCCGTCCGGTGACCATCAGGGCGGTCAACACCGGTCCCAGCTCCCGGATCGTGGACGCCCCGACCAGCCGCCCGATGTACATCGTGGCGCCGAACTGCTTCATCTCCACTGCGGACTGGAGCGCGAGCACCATCCCGGTGAAGAGACCGGTGAGCACGACGATGAACAGCGAGGCCACGCCGACGGTGTCCATCTGCTGGACCACATCGTGGCGGTAGAAGGGGCGGCTGAAGCAGCCGCGCAGCAGACGGACGAAGAGCGCGAAGTACTCCTGGACCGAGAGTGCGGCGCCGAATACGGCGTCGCGGGTCAGGCGGGCGGCGGATCGGCTCGCGGAAGCCTCGGCCATGGATTCGTCTTCGGCGCTCCGAGGAGGTTCGTCGCTTCTTCGCGCCCGGCCGCTCCCCCCGGTTCGACCGCGGGGAATCCCTCGTCAGGGCCCGACGGCGGAGGTTACCGGCGCCCCCCGGCCCGATGCAAGCAGAAGGAAGGGCGCGTCCACCTCCGGATCACGCTCGCCTCGCACGCTCGCCTCGCGGCCGGGTCGAGCTCGTCCGGGCATGGCTCCCGAGCGCTCCATCTCGTACCATCGCGCGCCCGGGATGTGTCCCATGTGGCCGTGCCGGACGGAGCGGGAGCGCCATCCCCGGAAGCGCCGGACGACGCCGGCCGTGGCGCCACACCGATGAAAGGAGCGGGCAGTGACGAGGACGGGACCGGTACACACGGATCGAGCGCCCGCGGCGATCGGGCCGTACTCGCAGGGCACGTGGGCCGGGGAGCTCTTCTTCTCCGCCGGTCAGATCGGTCTCGATCCGGCGACCGGGGAGCTGGTCGGCAAGGATGTCGAGTCGCAGACCCGCCAGGTCATGCGGAACCTGACCGCGGTCCTCGAAGAGGCCGGTCTCGGGCTCGCGGACGTCGTGAAGACCACGATCTATCTGGCCGACATGGCGGAGTTCGGCCGCGTGAACGAGATCTACGCCGGACCGCTCGAGGCGCCGTATCCGGCGCGCTCGACGGTGGCCGTCAGGGATCTTCCGAAGGGCGCGCGGGTGGAGATCGACGTGGTGGCGCGCGCCGCGGGAGCGGCGGGCGGCTGAAGCCCCGACCACAGTCGGGGCCAACGGGGGAGCGGATGGTGACTGGTGTCGCCTGCGGTCTTCAAAACCGTTACGGGGCGTTCGTGCGTCCCGGGTGGGTTCGATTCCCACACGTTCCCGCCATCGGCCGCCGATCCGCGGCCCCGGTGCGGATCGCGACCTTCCTCGCGGTCTCGGCACTCGTCGCGGGGGCGACGTCCATGGCGGCGCAGGAGCCCCGGATCGCCCCGCCCGACACCGCCCGCACCGCAGGGGCGACCTCCCGCGCCGACACGATCCCCCCCGTGAGCCCGCTCGGGGCCCTGGCCCGCTCGATGGTGGTGCCGGGGTGGGGGCAGGTCGAGGTCGGCCGCCCCGGACGCGGCGCGATCTACTTCGCCGCCGAGGCGGCGAGCCTGTTCATGGTGTTCAAGTCCCAGTCGACGCTCTCGGCCGCGAAGCGCGCCCGCCCCCGGGACGGGGACCTGATCGACTCCCGTACCCAGGAGCGCGAGAACTGGATCGTCCTGTCCGTCTTCATTGCGTTCATCAGCGGCCTCGACGCGTGGGTCTCGGCGAATTTCTGGGATTTCGAGCCCCGGATCGAGGCTCCGACGGACGGATCGGCGGGTCTCGCCCTGTCCCTGTCCCTCGGCTTTCCGTGACCGGCGTCCCGACGCCCGCACCCGCCGAGCCCGCCACGGCTCCGGAGCCCGGCGCCGGACGCTCCGGAGCCGGCGCCCCGATCGGCGTGTTCGATTCGGGGGTCGGGGGCCTCACGGTCCTGCGCGCGATCCACGCGCACCTGCCGGGCGAGTCGACGATCTATCTGGGCGACACGGCGCGCGTCCCGTACGGCCCCAAGTCCCCCGAGACGGTGAGGCGATACGCGCGCGAGGCCACCGACTTCCTCATCGGACGGGGCATCAAGGCCCTGGTCATCGCCTGCAACACCGCGACCGCGCACGCGTTCGGCACGCTCTCCAAGGGCCTCGACATCCCGGTCATCGGCGTCGTGGAGCCGGGTGCGCGCGAGGCCGCGGCCGCGAGCGCGACCGGCGTCATCGGGGTCATCGGCACGCGCGGGACGGTGGCCAGCGGCAGCTACGAGCGGGCCATCCTCGCGGCGCGGCCGGACGCCACGGTGCGCTCGCGGGCGTGCCCGCTGTTCGTGGCGCTGGCCGAGGAGGGCTGGGTCACCGGCGACGTGCCCGAGCTCACCGCGCGGCGCTATCTGGCACCGCTGCTCGATGCGGGGATCGACACCCTGGTCCTGGGCTGCACGCACTACCCGCTCCTGCGCGGCCTGCTCGCCGAGGTGACCGGGACGGGCGTGCGTCTCGTCGACTCGGCCGAAGCGACCGCGCGCGAGACTGCCCGCGTGCTCCAGAGCGGCCGGCTCGCGGCGCCCGGAGACGAGCTCCTGTCGCGGGAATACTTCGTCACGGACGACACGCGTCTGTTCGGCGAGCTGGCCGAGCTCTTCCTGGGCGCGCCCGTGACGCGGGTCGAGGCGGTCGAGCTGGGGGACGGACCGGACCGCGACCGACGCTAGAAGACTTCCCCCGGCTCCCGGCCGGCCACGCCCGGCCGACCCCCGCGATCCGCGCCTCCCGGCGCCTCCTCGCGCTCGAGCCGGATCTCCCGCGGCGAGACGACGGCGTGGCTCCGGTGGTGGATCCAGTCGCCCGCGTTCAGATAGAAGCGCCCGGGCCCGACCTCCTCCAGCTCCGGGCGGTGCGTATGCCCGAAGATGACCAGGTCGAGGTCCTCACGGTTCTCGAGAAGCCGCCTCGCATGCTCGGCCAGGCGGTCCGCGCGGGAGGTTTCCGGACCGGGCCCGGCGGCCCGCTTGTCCCCGGTCGCGCTCGCACGGCGCGCGACCGGTACACCGAGATCGGGGTGGACCGCCCGGAACAGCGCGCGCCCCACGCGGCTCCGGCTCGCGCGCTTGAGGAGGCGGTACCCCCAGTCGCCGCCGCCCAGACCGTCGCCGTGCGCCACGTACGCCCGCCGCCCCCCCACGTCGAGGACGGCGGGGCCCTCGACGAGGTCCAGCCCGACCTCGTCCGCGAGGAAGCTCCCGCCCCATGCGTCGTGGTTCCCGCCGAGGAAGCGGATGGCCACGCCGTGGTCGACGAGCGCCCGCAGGGCGGTGAGGGTGGCGAAGTGGCCGCGTGGCACGACCTCGCGGTATTCGAACCAGAAGTCGAACAGGTCGCCGTTGATGAGCAGGTCGTCGCCGAGCTCCGGGACGCGCTCGAGAAAGCCGACGAAGGCGCGCTCGGCAGCGGCGGGGATCGCGCCCAGGTGGATGTCGGAGACGACGACGGTGCGTGGCATCACCGGCCAAGCTCGGCGGGCTCTCCCGGGCCGTCAACGGCGCCTCCGAAGGCCGAATCCGTCGCGTGAGGCCGCGCATTGACGGCGTCGCGCGTCCGGCGTAGGCTCGCGGCCCGCCGGGATCCCGGGACGACCGGGAGCCGGGGAGGAGAGGAGAGCGCATGACGGGGTACGTGGATATCCGGGTCCGGTACGCCGAGACGGATCAGATGGGGAGGGCGCACCATCGCCACTACCTCGTCTGGTGCGAGCTCGGCCGCACCGCCCTCATGCGCGAGCACGGAGTCTCCTATGCCTCGCTCGAGCGGGAGGGCGTGCTGCTCCCCGTGGCGCGCGTCGAAATCGAGTACCGCGCACCGGTCTTCTATGACGAGCTGGTGCGGATCCACACGCGGGTGGAGCGGGTACGCAGCCGGGATGTCGTGTTCGCGTATCGGCTCACGCGGGACGCCGACGCGACCACCGTCGCCCGGGCCCGCATCACCCTCGCGAGCGCGGACCGCGCAGGCCGGCCGCGACGGTTGCCGGAGTCGGTGCGCGACGCGCTGGATCGGCTGGCCCTCGTCGACGAGCCCTCCGCGGAGGAGGTACCGTGAACGCACGGTTTCTTGACCGGCTTTCTCGCCGCCCCCTACCTTGCACCCCCATGAAGGCGCGCAGCCTGCGCCGCGCATCGTCCCTCCTCGTCGTCGTGCCGCTCCTCGGGTGCGCGGGGGGGTTCGAGACGGGCGAGCCCCTGAGCGATCCGGGGGCGGTCGCCGCCCGGGCCGCGGAGGCGTCCGGCGCGGATCGGCCGGTGCGCGTCATCTTCCAGTGGGAGTACGCCGATGAGCGCGGGAATCTACGAGGGGATGGCGTCGCGAGGGTGAATCCACCCGCCCGTTTCCGGCTCGACCTGTTCAGCACGGCCGAGGGCTCCATGCGCGCGGCGCTGGTGGACGATGCGCTCGATGTCGGAGGCGACCTCGAGGATGTCGAGCTCCCGCCGCCCGCTTTCCTGTACGCGATGACCGGAGTCTTCCGTCCCGGATCCGGTGCGCCCAGCGAGGGCTTCACGAACGGCCCCTACGAGGTCGTCGGGTACCCGGTCCCGGACGGCGGCGTACGTCACTTCTATCTCGAGGGCGGGCGGCTCGTCCGGGTCGAAGAGCGCAGGGACGGCCGCCTCGAGCGACGCATCGAGCTCGAGTGGGGCGAGGACTCCGTGTGGCCGAGCGAGGCGCGGTATCGCGCCGACGTGGATCCGCGCACCCGCGTCCGGTGGGCGCTCGAGCGTGTGGTCCCGCAGAACGAGCCGTTCGAGGACGAGATCTATGACGTGGTCCCGGCTCGGTAGCCTGGCGGTGCCGCTGGTCGCGGCCGCGTGCTACAGCTTCTCCGGCGGCGGAGGGTTGCCGGGCCACATCCGCACGGCGTATGTGGAACCCGTCGAGAACCAGAGCACCCGGTTCGGCCTCGCCGAGACGCTGACGGAGCGGCTGCTCGACGCGGCCCGGCAGCGCCTCGGTCTGCAGCTCGCCTCCGAGGACGAGGCGGACGCGGTCATCCGGGCGACCATCCGCCAATACTCCGACGATGCCGTGAGCTTCGATGCCGTGGAGGGGCAGGGCGCCGACGTGTTCCAGCGTCGAATCACGATCACCGCGACCGTCGAGATCCTCGATCGCGCCCAGGACCTCGCGATCTGGAGCTCCCAGTCGCTCAGCGGTGCCGGCGAGTACGAGCCCGGATCCGAGACCGAGGATGTGGGAACCGAGATCGCGATCGAAAACCTCGTGCAGAAGATCGTCGATGGCGCGCAATCACAGTGGTGACGTGAACCGTCAGGCCGGGGCCAGCCGGGTGGGCTGCCTGCTCGGGATCCTCCTCCTCGTGCTCGCCGGATACGTGGGCGTCCAGTTCGCGGGCACGGAGATCGACTACCAGACGCTCAAGAGCGAGGTCGAAGACCTCGCCCGCGGGGCCGGCGAGACCGGCGACACGGGGATCCGGGAGGCCATCCAGAACGAAGCCGCCCGACTCGAGCTCCCGGCCACCGCGGGGCGCTCCACCATCCGCCGCATGCCGCCCAATCGCATCCTGATCACGGTCCAGTATCCGGACAGCCTGTCCCTGTTCGACCGCTGGCACTGGGTCAGACAGCGCCGGATCGACGTCGACCAGACCTACTGAGGCCAGACTCCATGTCCGACCCCTTCCACCCCTCGCGCGGGCGAGCCTCGCGCCGCCTGCGACGACTGTTCGCGCTCGCCGTCGGGCTCTGGGTCGTGTTCGGGGATCCGTTCGGGGCGCCGGCGGAGGCGGCCCCCGGGGCGCCCATCGCGGTCTCGGCCGTGGAGGCCCGGGGCCAGGAGGAGGGCGTCCAGGAAGGCCAGACGCAGGAGCAGGACGGGGAGCAGGGGGTCGAGGTCGGGGAGGCCGCGGGCGAGCACGGCATCGAGATCGCCCACATGTTCCTCATCCTCATCACGATCCTCTTCGTGGGGAAGCTGTTCGGGGAAGGGGCGGAGCGGCTCGGACAGCCCGCGGTCCTGGGCGAGCTCATCGCCGGCGTGGTTCTCGGGGGGAGCGTCCTCGGGATCATCCCCCCAGAGGGGACGCCGATGCGCGAGGTCATCCACGTGTTCGCGGAGATCGGCGTCTCGATCCTGCTGTTCGAGATCGGGCTGGAGACGGACCTGAAGGAGATGTTCCGGGTCGGCCGCTCGGCCTCGGCCGTGGCGCTGATCGGCGTGGTGTTCCCGTTCGGTCTCGGGTTCGCCTACTGGTACTTCATGAACCCGAGCATCGGCGTGCACCCGCCCGGGATCGACTTCGCGATGGTCGCGGTCTTCGTGGGGGCGACGCTCACCGCGACCTCGGTGGGGATCACCGCGCGGGTGCTGTCCGACCTCGACAAGATGCACACGGCCGAGGCGCGCATCATCATCGGGGCCGCGGTGATCGACGACGTCCTCGGGATCATCATCCTCGCCGTCGTCGTGGGTCTGGCGAGCGGCGCCGCGGTGGGCGCGCTCGCGATCAGCAGGATCTTCGTGTTCGCGGTCGGCTTTCTCGTCCTCGCCGTCGTCATCGGGAACCGCGCCGCGCCCACGCTGTTCAATCTCGTCGACCGCATGCGCGTCCGGGGCGTGCTGCTGGTGGCGGCCTTCTGCTTCGCCCTCCTCCTGGCGGCCCTCGCCGACCTGTCCGGCTCCGCCATGATCATCGGCGCGTTCGCCGCGGGGATCGTCCTCTCGTCCACCAACCAGTTCGACGCGGTGGAGGAGCGCATCAAACCGGTGGCCGACATCTTCACGCCGATCTTCTTCGTGGTCGTGGGCGCGCCCGTGAACGTGGCCCTGTTCATCCCGGGCTCGGCGGACTTCAGCGTCCCCGTCCTCGTCGTCGGGGCGATCCTGACCGCGATCGCGATCATCGGAAAGCTGATCGCCGGTTTCGCCGTCCGGCGTCCCGAGATCAACCGGCTCGCCATCGGCGTCGGCATGGTCCCGCGGGGCGAGGTGGGGCTCATCTTCGCCTCGTTCGGGTTGCGGGAGGGCATCCTGTCGGGGGAGGTGTACAGCGCGATCCTGATCATGGTCATCGTCTCGACGTTCATGGTGCCGCCTCTCCTCAAGCCGCTCCTCGAGCGAAAGTCCACCGTCACGCGCTCGGGACCGCCGATCCACGAGCACGCGTAGGGGCGCAAGGGGGTAGCGTCATGGGACGGAGACCGGAGGCCGGCGCGCCGCTCATCCTGGGCTCGCGCCGTTCCGCCCTCGCCACCCGCCAGGCGGAGTGGATCGCCGCGCGTCTCCGGGAGGCCCGGCACGGGCTGCGCACCGAGATCCGGACATTCGTGACCCGGGGCGACCTGCGCGGGGACCGGCCGCTCCCGGAGATCGGCGGCAAGGGTCTCTTCACGGCGGATCTCGAGGCGGCGCTGCTCGCGGGCGACATCGACCTCGCCGTCCACTCGCTCAAGGACCTGCCTACCGCTGCCGAGTCGGCTCCGGAGGGGACGGGGCTGGCGGTGCTCGGGGTGCCGGCACGCGAGGACCCGCGTGACGTGCTGGTCCTGCGCGGCGCCGGGCTCGGGCTCGCCGATCTCGAGCCGGACGACCGCGTCGGCACGTCGTCGGCCCGACGGGCGGGCCAGCTCCTGCACGCGCGACCCGACCTGCGCGTCGTGTCGGTGCGCGGGAACGTGGAGACCCGGCTGGCGCGGCTCGACGCAGGAGCGGCCGAGGCCCTCGTACTCGCCGCGGCGGGGCTCCGGCGTCTCGGCATCGAGCGCCAAGGGGTCGTGCCGCTCGAGCCCGACGACTGGCTGCCCGCCCCGGGGCAGGGGGCGCTCGCGGTGCAGGGGCGCGCGGACGACGTGGAAACGGCGGCGCTCGTGGCGCTGATCGACGATCCCCACACGCGGGCCGCGACGACCGCGGAGCGCTCGTTGCTCGCGGCGCTCGAGGGCGGGTGCCACGCGCCCGTGGCCGCGCTCGGGCGCGTCCGTGGCGCCGTGCTGGAGCTCCGCGCGGCGGTCTACGATCCCGGCGGCGGCCGGGCCCCGGTAGCGGCCGCGATGTCGGGACCGGCCGACCGCGCGGCCGACCTCGGCCGCGAGCTCGCCGCCCGCCTGCTCGAAGACGGGGCCACGGGTTTCGTCGGAGCGGTCGCGGACGCTTCGGGCCCGGATCCCGGGAGCGGCGGAGCGTGAGCGGATCGGAGTGGGGAGGCGGCGGCGAGGGGGCGCTGAGCCGGGAGCGGCTGGTCGAGCGCTTCGGCCCGGGGCGCGACTTCTCGCTCGTGTTCACGAACGGCTGCTTCGACCTCCTGCACGAGGGTCACCGGGCCCTGCTGGAGCGGGCGTCCTCCCTCGGAGACCGGCTCGTCGTGGGTCTCAACAGCGATGCGTCGGTCAGGCGACTCAAGGGGCCCGACCGCCCGGCCACGGGCGAGGCGGATCGCGCCCGAGCCCTCCTCGCCCTCGACACGGTCGACGCCGTGACCGTGTTCGACGAGGACACGCCACTCGCCCTCATCGAGGCCCTCCGGCCCGATGTGCTCGTGAAGGGGGCCGACTATGCGCCGGAAGAGATCGTGGGCCGCGAGATCGTCGAGGGCGACGGGGGCCGTGTGGTCCGGGTTCCGCTGGTGCCCGGTGTCTCGACCTCGAGGATCCTCGAGCGCGACGGCGACGGATCCGAAGACTGACGGGGGGACCGCGTACCCCGTCCGCATGCCACGGGACGGTGACGAGGCGGCGTCCCGGCGCCGGGACGCCGGTCGCGGGTCAGGGCACGAGCGAGCGTCCCCCGCCTCCGCGGTACGCGTACTCGAACGTGAGGCAGCCCGGGGTCGCCCCGGGACAGTAGTAGCTGATCACCCGCAGCTTCGCGTGGCCACCCTCCGCCGTGCGCAAGACGTACACCTCGGGGCGGGGCTCGAGGGTGTGGGCGAAGAAGCTGTAGCGGTACCAGCGCTCGAGCGCCGGGTGGGTCGGCTGGGCCCCCAGCCGCCCGCGCGTCGTCGCGTAGCCCGAGGCGGGCGCTTCGGTGATCTCCTCCCAGACCCGCGGGTCCGCGACCGCGCCCCCCCGGCCCGCGAAGGACTCCCCGCCGTTCACGATCAGGTGGAAGCGCCGCACGGCCAGGTCCCAGGTGGGGTCCGCCCCGTCTTCGACCGTGATGCCGCGATCGAAGTCGAAGAACACCCAGCGCGTCTCGTCGCGGGCGTCGAGCGTCACCGTGTCGGTCACGAGCCCCGTCCCGGCGGGACGCGCCGTCAGCTCGCTGGGCGCGAAGCTCGGCATCCGCGGACGCGTGAGCGAGGAGACGAAGACGACCGCGATGAGGACGAGGAACACCCCTGCCGACACGATCAGCCATACAGGCCGGCGGGCGTCGGTCGATCCCCGACGCCTCGCGTTCCGGTCGGGGCTCAGCTCGCGCGGCCCCGGTCGAGGAACCGGCGGAGGTTGATCAGATAGTAGCCGAGCGCCAGGGCGAGCACCGTGAAGGTGACGCCCAGCGTGAGCTCCAGCGTGCCGCCCTCGCGCCAATAGCGAAGGTACTCCCACCCCGCGAACACGCCGCAGAACAGGATCGCCATCGTGATGAGGAAGCGGTGGAAGGTGATGATCGACATCTCGACTCCGGGCCGAAGGCCCCGTTCGCGAATCGCGCGCCCCTAGAAGCCTGTTGAAGAACTACGGCGGGTCGCGTTCCCGTCGCCACGG
>Ga0299914_10001871_pt1 | contig 14226 bp, 13 predicted proteins | sample RVTome_10_FD_201361 | JGI IMG/M metagenome (GOLD analysis project Ga0299914, IMG submission 201361) | Soil microbial communities from uranium-contaminated site in the Upper Colorado River Basin, Wyoming, United States - RVT153D57 (version 2) ...
TCCGAATAAGCCCCCACCTCAAAATAAACCGAAGCCGTACCCAACACATCTTTGCCTATTTCCGCCAGCAAAAATAGATAGCTGTCCTGATAAATGCTGCGCTTCAGCCACTCATCGTCATAAAATTCTTTGTAGGGGTAATCCTCACCATAACTGCGATAAAAGAGGTTGCGCACGGCCGGTAAATCAGCCTCAGTCACTTGACGTACGTTGATTGCAGATGCCATCTTATTTCTCCCAATGGTCTCACCTTCCCGTAGGTGCTAACTTTCTGTTAGTATGACCAGGGTACTATTTTACCGCAAAATGGCGCAAATGAAGGGCTATTTAAGCAAATTGCACGACAGAACAGAAAGCACAAATTCAACAAGCTCAATGTTTGAGATCCTTACTTCAACCTTTTGGGAAAGTCACAGTGGCGTACAAATAATCAAACTCACCCCAGGCCAACATCAATTCATCGGCATTAACAGGCTTTGGTGCATCAGCAAACGCTGGATCATGTACGAGAAAATCAGCCTCATCATATCCCACTACCAAAATGACGTGTCGCGTGTCGGTTTGCCAGTAAGAAAGTTCGTTGGTACGGATAAACACAAAGGGGACAATGCCGATGAGACTATGTTCCCAGTAACCGCATCTAGCCAAAGCCGCCCGACCTGCTCAATTCTACCTCGAGTGGGAGAGGTCAAAATCACATCCACACGCCAGTGCAAGTGACTGTCACTAAAAATTAGTTCTGGATTTTCTGCACCCAACAAGTTACCAACATTCATTAAAAGCCAGACATTGGCTTTGCGGCGGGCCTTTTCAGCGGTAAGCACTTCTGCTTCAATATGAACCTTGACAGATAAATAAGACTCAACGGCAAGCTCTTCCGTATCTATCACCATTTGTACCATAGCGACATTATAACACAGATTTTATCTAGTACCCTACCCTGGTATTATAATGTGATTCATAGATTCGGCCGTTATCCTTTCTATTTCACACTCGGACTCAACAAATCCCTGTTCCCCCGAATTGTGTTACAATTACGCGCTTTGGAAAGATGAAATGGCACGAGCCTTAGTAGACATACGCATTCTACAACGTGAATATTTGCTGGCTATTAGTCGAGCCTTGACGGCCGAATTAGATCTGCAAGATGTCTTGCGTATTATCTTGCAATCGGCCGTGGATCTGGTCTCGGGGCGGGCGGGGATGATTGCCCTGGCCGAACCCCACTCGGAGACCTTTCGGGTGACGGCCGTTACCGGCATTCCGGCTGAATCGGTAGACCATTTTGCTCCTCTGGTACGTGGCCTTTCTTATGAGGTGGGCGCTGAACGAGAGGTAATGGCCGAATTAACGCGACGGCTGCAGGAAGTGGCCCGCAAGGCCAATATTGGCCTGACCCAAGTATTGGCTTTACCCATGATCAGCGGTGAGGAGCTGATCGGCCTGATTTATGTTTTCCAGTCGGGTAACTATCTCTTTGTTGAAGATGCTGCCAATTTGCTGCGGAGCTTTGCCGAGCAGGCAGCCATCGCCGTCAAAAATGCCCGGCTCTACCAGCAAATCAACAAGGAAAAGCAGCGCCTGGATGCCATTTTGGAGCAAAGTGCCGATGGGGTGATGATCCTCAACCCGTCGCTGGATATTACGGTCTTTAACAAAGCTTTGAGCACGATGACAGGCTGGCCCGCCGAGAGTGCGATTGGTCGCCATCATGACGACATGTTTCAATGGCTTTCCCTACAAACGGATGGTGATTTGAACAGTGCCCTGGAGAATGGTTGGCCGCTGCCCAATGCCGCCCATTTATATGTAGAAGGCGAGTTAAAGCGTCGCCGTAATCCACTCTACCAGGAGGATCGGGAGCGAATTAGTTTGGGCATCACCTATGCGCCGCTGTTGGGGCCAAACGGCCAAATGACCGACATTATCGCCAACGTGCGCGATCTCACCCGTTACCGCCGCGAGGAAGCTCTGCAAAAAACTTTCATCTCTGTCATCAGCCACGAACTCAAAACACCGGTATCCATCATCAAAGGTTATGCCGGCACACTGCGCCGCCAGGATGCCCACTGGTCGCCAGAAATATTGCACGAATCATTGACAGTTATTGAGGAAGAGGCCGATAATCTAACTGACTTGATTGACAATTTGCTAGAAGTGTCACGGGTGCAGGCCGGCACGTTCAGCCTGGAAATTAGTGATGAAGTTTCGCTGCCGAAATTGGCAACGACAACGGTTCGCAAATTTAGCAGCCAGACAGACAAGCACCAACTGTTGACCAACTTCCCCCCCGACTTCCCGACCATCTATGCCGATGAACGCCGTCTCACCCAGGTGCTGAACAATTTGGTGAGCAATGCCCTCAAATATTCAACCGAAGGCGGCGATATTGTAATTAGTGGTGAAGTCCATCCTCAACATGTGACCGTTTCAGTGCGCGATGAAGGAATTGGTATACCCGCTCATGAGCAGCACCGCATCTTTCAGCAATTTTCGCGCCTGGACAATGCTCTCAGCCGCAAAACGGAAGGCACTGGCCTGGGGCTGTATTTGTCCAAAGCAATTATTGAAGCCCATCGCGGCCGTATCTGGTTTGCCAATAATGAAGATGGCCCCGGTACGACTTTTACCTTTTCATTACCAATTACCTAATTACTTGGTAACCGTTCATTATCTCTAGGTGCTGATCCTCCCGGAGGTTCCTCTTAGCAAGACCTTCTCTGGGGGAAACCTCCGGGAGGGTGAACGCTTACATTACCTAATTATGTAATTACCTTCGAGGAAATTTCATGCAAACTCAAATTAGCTGCCCGCGCTGCGGTACCCCGTATGTGGCCGAGATTCACCAGATGATTGATGTGGGACGGCAGCCTCAAATGAAGATGCAACTACTTAATGGTGCGCTCAATGTGGGAGTTTGTCCCCAGTGTGGCATGGCAACTCAGGTCTCTTCCCCCCTGGTTTATCATGATCCTGCCCATGAACTGTTTATGATCTATGTCCCTCCGGAGGCGAATTTGAATCAGAGACAGCGTGAAGAGATGATCGGCCGTTTCACCCGCCAGGTAATGGAGGCCACCCCCCCGGAGCAGCGCCGTGCCTATCTCTTCCAGCCCCAAATGATTTTGACGATGCAGACCTTTATGGAAAAGGTGCTGGAGACGGAAGGTATTACCAAAGAGATGATTGATCGCCAGCGCCGGCAGGTGGAAATGCTGCAACAATTAATTGGTGCTGCCCCTGACGTAGCCGATCAGTTGATTAAGGAGCGGGCCAAGGAGATTGATGAGGATTTCTTTGCTATTCTACAAAGCTACGTGGAGAATGCGTCACGGCTGGACGACAATAAGCAGTTGCTGCCGCTCATTAATCTGCGGGCCAAGTTGATGACAGAAACGGCCGTTGGCCGCCAACTGGAAAAGCGTCAGGTCGCCTTGCACAAGTTGAGCCAGGAGGCGAAGAAGCAGGGGAGCTTGACACCGGCGATGCTGTTAAAACATATTCTGCAGCACCAGAAGAATATGGAAGTGGTGGAATCTCTAGCCGTGGCTGGGCAAAGTGCGCTGACGTACCAATTTTTCCAACTGCTAACGGCCGAAATTGAGAAGCTAGAAAAAGCCAAAGACAAACCGGCTGTGGAACGTTTGAAGGAAATCCGCCGTCGTTTGTTGGAGTTTCAAGAGGCTGTGCGTAAACAGTCGGAGCAAATGATCACGCGAGCGGAAGGGCTGTTACAACAAATTATGTCAGCGGAGGATAAGGAAGCGGCCATTCTGCAAAACCTGAACCGCATGGATGATGCCTTCATGTATGTGCTATCCAATCGTATTGCCCAGGCTGACCAGCGCGGCCGGACGGATGAAGCCCAGGCCCTGCATCAAATCTACAACTTTATCCTCCAGCAAACAGAGCAACACGCGCCACCAGAGGTACAATTGCTGAATGATTTGCTGGAAGCCGAAACCGAGTTGGAACGGACACGACTATTGGATGATCACCAGGAGTTGCTGTCAGCCGAATTGGTACAGGTAGTAGAAATGTTACGCGAACGGGCCGGCGAAGAAGGTCAGACAGAGATGAGCGACCAGTTACGTCACATCAAAACGATGATTCAAAGCAGACTAAACTAAAACCTCTCGAAGGTTTAGTGGGGCGTATTATCCAGGCGGAAGCCGTGTCCGCGCACTGTAACGATATACTCAAAGTCATCTAGCTCGACCAACCGGTCGCGTAAGCGCCGCACCAAAGCGTCAATGGCTTGTTCCGAGACACCAATGCCCTCTGTGCCTGGCCACACCACTTCGATTATGTCGTCACGGCTGCATACAGCCCCATTGGCTTCGTAAAGGAGATGCAGCAGGCGGAACTGGGCCAGAGAGAGCGGCGGCTGGAGTTCCTGGCCATTGATGAAAACGGCCCGTTGGGCTTCATCCAGCACCATGTTGCCTTCTAAGCTGGGGGCTTCAAAAGTGAGCGGCAAGGTGGCATCTGTGCCCACAAAGACAAGCTTGACGGCCAAGGCGATTTGAATCTCGTCGCCATCTTGCAAAGGTACGGTGCCGGTCACCTGTTTGCCGTTGAGGTGAGTACCGTTTTTGCTGCCGAGGTCTTGCAATTGATAACGGCCGTTCTCATGCAAAATCTTCACATGCTGCCGCGATACCTGGCGTTCCGGTAACATCACATCACACTCACTGCCGCGCCCAATCACGAATTCATCACGATCAATCGTCCAACGTTCGCCGACAAGGATCCCTTCACGGGTAATCAGAACTGGTTTTTCTTCCATTGCTTCGCCCCTTATCATAGACATACTATAATAGTAATCAGTAAACGGTAATCAGTAAACAGTAAAATTAGACTGAATACCGAATAGTGACCACTGAATACTGGATTTCGACTCATGCTTGCACCACATAACGTAGACACTATTTTACGAAAACGCTACAAGCTGACCAATATTGTTGGTCATGGCGGCATGGGCAACGTCTATCGGGCTGAGGATCTGCGCCTGCCTGGCCGTCTCTGTGCCATTAAAGAAATGCAGCCAGATCCCAATGATACGCCTGAAGCCTGGGCACAGGCCCAGCACCAATTTCTCAAGGAAGCAAGCATCCTCGCCCAACTGGATCATCCCAATTTGCCCAAAGTGTCTGACTTTTTTGCGGAGGGTGAACGGGATTACCTGGTGATGGATTATGTGCCCGGACAGGATTTAAAGCAGATATTAGAAGAGAGCCGGCGAGACGGCCGCTCCCTCCCCGAATCCCAAATCCTGACCTGGGCTGAACAAATTATGGATGCACTGGCCTACTTGCACCGCCAATCACCCCCTGTGTTACACCGTGATGTCAAACCGGCCAACATTAAGTTAATGCCTGACGGCCGGATCAAGCTGGTAGACTTTGGCCTGGTCAAGCTGATGCTTCCCGACGACAATCGTACTATCACCGTCGTGCAAGGACGGGGCACGGCTCTTTATACCCCTTTAGAGCAATATGGCGGTGATGGCGGCCACACCGATGCCCGCACTGACATATACGCCCTGGGCGCGATGCTTTATCATTTGCTGACCGGTATGCCCCCCCCGGATGCCAAGGCCCGCTTCCTCAATCCCCGCTCTTTAAAGCCACCGCGTGTTCACAAACCCGAGATTAGCCCGCAAACATCTGAGGCTGTGATGTGGGCCTTGGAGATGCACCCTGACGAACGGCCGGGCAGCATAGAAGGGTTCCGCGAAGTGCTTTCAGGCAGAGAAAAGCGGCCGGGAAAACGGGGGGGACTAATGGCCGAAAATGGTTTCTCCGATGCCCTCAAACAAAACCGGCTGCCCGCACTCCTGGCCCTCCTACTATTCATCTTAGCCATCATCCTCACTATCCTATAGTCGTTTGACAGTTCACTACATTAACAGTATAGTCTGTCGCAAATTTCTGGCGTATTTCCTGATAATTTAACAAATCCATATCAATCTAGGGAGAGAAAATGGCGAGTGTAACCTTCCGAAATGTAGTCAAATTGTACGGTGACAACATGGTCATCAAAGATATGAACCTGGACATCGCCGACAAAGAATTTGTGGTCTTTGTTGGCCCGTCCGGGTGCGGCAAGTCCACCAGCTTACGCATGTTAGCTGGTCTGGAGGAGATAAGCAGCGGCGAGATCCTCATTGGCGACCGCGTTGTGAATGATGTGCCGCCTAAAGACCGGGACATTGCCATGGTCTTTCAGTCTTATGCCCTCTATCCCCACATGTCTGTCTATGACAACATGGCCTTTGGTTTGAAGCTGCGTAAAACTCCTCGTGCTGAAATTGAGCGACGAGTAAAAGAAGCGGCCGACTATCTGGGCCTGTCTGACTTGCTCGACCGCAAACCGAAGCAGTTGTCGGGTGGTCAGCGGCAACGCGTTGCAGTGGGGCGGGCTATTGTGCGGGAACCGGCCGTTTTCCTTATGGATGAACCTCTCTCTAATCTGGATGCCAAATTGCGGGTGAGTGCCCGGGCCACCATCAGCAAACTGCACCAACGTCTAGGCACAACTTTCGTTTATGTAACCCATGATCAAGTGGAAGCCATGACTATGGGTGACCGGATTGTTGTCTTACATGATGGCATTTTGCAACAAGTAGATACGCCCCGCAATCTATACACAACGCCCCACAATGTTTTTGTAGCTGGCTTTATTGGCAGCCCCAGCATGAATTTCTTCAACTCAACTCTCGTCAAGGAAGAAGGCAATTTCTTTCTTGATACTGGCAGTTTCCGTGTGCGTGTCCCTGATGACCATAAGAGCACATATAGCAGCTATGTGGGCAAGGAAGTTGTTTTTGGCATTCGACCCGAACATCTCCACGCCCCGGAGTTCGCGCCACCCAACATTGCCCCCTCGCCTATTGAGGCCACTGTTGAAGTGGCTGAATTGTTAGGAGCGGAAATAAATCTGTTCTTAACCGCAGGTAAGCATAGCTTTTCGGCTACACTAGACCCGCGCGTGAATACCCACGCCGGCAGTAATATTGACCTGGTGATGGATATGAGCCACATGCACCTGTTTGATAAGGACACGGAGATTGCTATCCGGTAATCAGTATTCAGGGCTCAGTATTCAGTGATCAGTAATCAGTAGCAAGTAAGCCGCCTATCAACGGCGGCTTTTCTTTTGATGATGCCCGCCCCACACTACCAAAAAGGTGATTCGTTTCCTGTTCAGTTTGTCTGGCGCTTACCTGATGGTGACACTATTCGGGCACTATTTACGGTGGAGGTATTAGCCCTGGTGCCGGCCGCCGATAAATACATTGTGCGTTTACAAGAATTAACTGCGGGCCGGCAAGAATCAGCAGATGGGGAGTCGCGCCCGGTGGCCGACTTAACGCGGGAGTATTGGCAGTTGGTCGGCCGTCTACAAGATCGCCGCATCACGATTGCTTTCGAAGCGGTTGACGGCCGTCCCCTGCACCTGCGCCTGGCAACTCTTACCGGCGAACACGACTTCTTTTTTCGCTTTGATAAGTAACTATGCAAACAATCGTCGCCACAAATTCGTTTGAATCAATCCCTCCGGGTCGCAGCGCTGCTTCAAAGCTATAAATTCATCAATGCGCTCCTGCCCCAGGCTGGCCCGGACGATTTCCGGGCGCAAGGTGCTGTCTTTGGCGAAGTAGAAACGGCCGTTTGCTGCCAACACAATCTCATCCAACTCCCGAGTTAAAGCCACAATCCGCTGCCGGTTCCGGCCCGTAATGCGAAAATCCATGGCCAGCGAATAGCCATCCACACAATAAGAAATGAGGAAGGGGTCAGGGCGATGACGTTTAAGGACTGTAAGGAAATTGGGGAAGCCCCTCTTCTGGCAAAGCCGCAATATCTCGTTAAAAGCTGCCAAGGCATTTTCTTTAGGAATGAAGGGCTGGTATTGAATCAGCCCACCTGTGCCAAAAGGTTTGTTCCAGTCGAAATAGTCAAGCAAAAAGTGGAAAAGAGCGTGAGGCTGTTGGTAGCTGTGCTGCCCTTTGAACTGGGCGGTATGGAACTTGACAAGGTTGACATAACGCATGCCAAAATTATTCCAAAACGGCCGTTGAAATCGCCAGATAATCGAACGCGGCAAGATGCCCATAATATCCTCTGGCAAATGCTGCCTATCCACGCGCAGCGTCTGGCTGGGGTGGGGATCTTCCCCAGGTCGCAGATAGTTAGCGCGATGGATTTCCGTGCGCCCCAAAGACTTGCCCCTGGCAAAGGCATCCCCCCAGGCCACCAGATAATCAGAATCGGACAAATGGCTGTCAAAATAAGCCATTGTCTCGGCCAGGTTCGGCTTCGTCACCGCTTCCACATTGAGCAGACCAGAGTAAATCCGCTTCATCTGCATGGTGACGGAAGTAAAACAGCCTAACATGCCAAAGCCGCCAATAGCTGCCTGGAAGATCTCTTCGTTGTGCTCGCGGCTGCAACTGATTAACTCGCCCGTTGGCAGTAGAAAATCAAAAGCGAGGATATGATCGCCAAACACGCCCATATTCCAGCCATTTTTGCCGTGGGTATTCATGGCCGCACAACCGCCTACCGTCGTCTTCATCGTGCCGGTGGCAATGGGGATCCACCAGCCGTCGCCCAGAATATACTCCCATAACTGCTGCAAAGTTACGCCAGGTTCGACGGTAATCCGGCCGTTTTCCGGCTGCCACTCTAAAATACGGTTCAGACGCCGCATATCCAGCACAATGTTTTCGGCATTCATGGCGGCATCGCCATAGCTGTTGCCCCCGGCCCGAAAACCAATGGATCGGCCGTTTTCCTGGGCCACTTCAAAGACATGCCGCACCCCTGCTACTGTAGTCGGCCGGAACACATAGCCCACACTGCTGCTGGCCCGGCCCCAGGCTTGTACCTGCTCCAGGCGCTCATTGGGCAGAGCAGGTAGGGTTGGCTCTTCACAGTTATCTATTGCTTCGTTGATTTGTTCGTTAAACATCAAACCTGTTGATAGCCTCCCGGAAGTTTCAAACTTCCGGGAGGTAATTTCTATCAAAAGCTCAGCCGCCGGAAAATAAATGAGGGAATATGATGGATAATGAGGCTTACCAGGCGCCAGCGGGCCGGGATATAGACGGTCTGCTTTTTTTGCCGGGCAGCTTTGACAATGCGTTCGGCCGCTTCTTCGGCCGAGATAACCCAAAAGGTTTTGGGGGCATTTTCCAGCAGCACCGTGTCCACAAAACCGGGTTTGATCGTTGTTACGGTCACCCCATGCCGGGTGAGACGGTTGCGCAGGGCTTCCAGATAGGTGCTGAAGGCCGCTTTACTGCTGTTGTAAACAGGGCTGCCCACACGCCCCCGATCCCCGGCAATAGAGCTAACGCCCACAATGTTACCCATGCCGGCCCGTTCAAAGCGCAGAGCGGCCTGGTTCAGCCAGGCAATAGCCCCCAAGATATTGACATTGATCATCTGTTGGTCTTTCTCAAAATCATATTCGTTCAGAGCGACGCGAGGCTGTACCCCGGCTACATAGATGATCAAATCCAGCCCGCCCAGGTCGCGCACAATGGTCTGGAAGAGGCTGGGAATAATCTGGTAGTCGGTGACGTTGTGGGTGTAGGTGAGGACCCGGCCGTCGGCCGCCGCCCTGTTCACCTGTTCGCCCAACTCCTGTAATTTTGCCTCGCGCCGGGCCAGTGCCGCTACAAGATAGCCTTGCCAGGCTAAATGGCGCACCAGGGCCGCGCCAATTCCCGAGGAGGCACCGACAATGATGGCCCTTTGCTTGGGTTCTAATGGGCGTTCTACATTCATAATCTAGTACTCAGTAATCGGTAAACGGTAATCAGTTTACCAGGTTACGCTGACATTTTGAAAAAGGAGACAGGAGATTGACCAGTTTTCAGTCTTCGATCTCCAAGAAAATACCAATTCATGCCCTTTGAGAGTATAGCAGTTTTCCTGACGGCCGGAATTACTCTTTGTAATAAGGAGGTGGTTGGGCCGTAAAAGCATGGTGTTCTTGTAAGACGGCCGCTATCTGGGCCTGGGTCCTTTCTGCTAAGACTACGGGATCATCCCTCTTTTTCGGATAAACCACATCCAATAAAATTAACTGGGCCGTTCCCTCTAGTTGATAACGACACAAGCGCCAGGCCGCCGTCAGCACAAATTCGCCCCGATACCAGATGGCCCATTCCGGCTGTGAATAGACAAGCACGCAGGGGATAAACGGCACTTCGCCTTGGGTCACAATCTCGAAGGCACCGTACCGGAAGGGGGCTAACTGATGCCCTGGCCCCTTCCGCCCTTCGGGGAATAAAGCCACCGGTGGAAATCGCTCAATTTGGGCTAAAGAAGAACGGGCTATAGCCCGCGACCGCTTGTCTTCCCGGTTGACAAAGACACAGCCAACAGCCTGCGCAGCCTGGCCCACCACCGGCCAGGAACGCACCTCTTGTTTGGCCAAAAAGCGCACCGGGGCAATAGCAATCAGGACCAGAATATCCAGATAAGAGATATGGTTCGGGAATATGAAACCCTGATGCCGTCTATAGCGCTCGGGGTCGGAGCAGGACCATTTGATGTTGAAGCCCCAGAGAAGGGCCCGGCCAACGGCCGTCACCACCCACATAGAAAGATGATATCCTTTCACGTGAACCGGCAAAAAAGAGGTAATCACGATGAGCGACCCTAAAGTCGCTAGAAGAACGAGGCACAAGCTGAGCCGGAAGAGACCGCGAAGAAAGCCCATTACCACAGATAAATCGGATTACTAAAAATCCAGCCGCGCTCTTGTCCTAAATAATCAAACCAGCATTCAACACGGTAGGCACCTGGCTCCGTGGGGATATGGGTTAGATGCAGATCGTTGGTCACCTCGGCCACTACCTCACCATGCCGGATGAGGCGAATGCGGGCCGGAGCAGGCGTTTTGATTTGTAAGGTCGCCCCGCCATTCAGCTTAATTTTGTCGCCCATAGTGCCTTTACTGCCACTGTGGCCGCTGAAGCGAAAGCCTGTGGTGAGATGAGGCATATCATAACCGACCCAGGAACGGCCGTTGCCGATGGCGTTCAAAATCATCTGCTTATCACGCACAACATCGCCATTGAGCGGTTCTGGGGTGAGGATATGGGTATTCACGGCTCGGAACAAAAAGTCGTAAGGGTAGATAACGCGCTTGATGGGACCGGCACTCATGGTTGTGCCATGGGCATCGCTGTTTCCTACCGCCACCACCCGCTTTCCCTCAGCTAATAATTTATCCCAAAAGGCAAGCGTCTCCGGCTCCGGACCAGTCACATACTTTTCGGGGTTGAAAGCCATACGAATAGCGGTGATCATTCCCCACCACCTGCGCTTGATCCGCAGTTTGTCCAGGGCTTCAGCTAATCGGTTCTTTACCCCTGACATATAGTTCCAGATTTCCAGACCCGTGTAGCCCTCAATATCCCAATCGTGCCAGGCGAGATTGGGTTCATTGAACAGGGGCAAATCTTTTTCATGGGGATGGGCCAGGAAGGTATAGCCACCGGCTCGTTTTGTTTCGTCAATTAATGCCTGCGGGTCGGCCATGCAAGGAGACATTTCACGTTCCGCCCCGTAGACGAGGCAGTGACTGGCCTGGGGCTGCCGCCGCACGTTATGCACTTCTTCGCCGGAGAGGACGAGGACACGGCCGTTTTCATTCTCATAATAGCGCTCCACCCCATCTATCCATACATTGTGATCCGTCACAATGATGAAATCCAGCCCGGCCGCGATGGCATCTTCGGCGATCTCGTCGTGCCACTTCACCCCATCGCTGTAAGGGGTGTGCATATGCATATTGCCTGTCAGTTCTACAAAATCAGTCACGAAATCTCTTCCCAGGTCTCTCTAATTGATGTCTATGATGCTATCATCATCAGGCCACTTTTCCAAGTTCTACGAGTATGAAAACGTTTTTGGGAGACCTCTGAGGTTTGCCAAACCTCAGAGGTCTTCGCCCCACGATTCGTGGCTATACTCAAGTTCTACCTTCCTTGGGCAACATGAAGAATAAACGGAAATTTTACCATATAGAATCTATGTGAAGCGTATTAACTCCTGAACTTGTGTCCATTCAGATCTAGACATGTGTATCAATAATGATACACTTTGCCAATGGACGACGATTTGCGATTACAGGTTTACTTTTTCAAAACAGCAAATCTCAGAAGATATCGTCCCGTGATTTGAGCCTGGCAAAACAACGCCTTAATATATTGCGAGGGACAAAATGAACGAACAACATTTAGGTGATACCTTGGATAATTTTCTCGAAGAAGAAGGCTTGCTTGCAGAAGCGGAAGCAATTGCTATTAAACGTGTCATCGCCTATCAAATTGCTCAGTTGATGGATGCACAAAATCTTTCGAAGGCCGAAATGGCTCGCCGAATGCAAACGAGTCGTGCCGCTGTGGATCGGCTACTTGATCCCAGTAACGAGTCGGCCACTCTCACAACGCTTGAAAAAGCAGCATTTGCTTTGGGAAAACGGCTGCAAGTTGCATTGGTCTAACATTTTTCTGTATACCTGGGTTAGACAATGCCCAATTTGCGGAGACGGCTGTGAATGGCCGAGGGCTGCCGTTCTAATGTATTAGCAATGACCTGGATCGCGTGCTTGTTGGCAAAAAGCTGTTGTAACTGTTCATCTTCATCGGCCGTCCAACTCTCGTAAGCGCGAGAATAATTTGCTTTAATTTGATCCAATCGCTCGTGATAGGCCGATACTGTGTTTCCCGTAGGCGGGTCAGCCGTTTCCAACCAATATACTAATCGCATAATATGCAGTTCATCATACTCAATCTCTTCATTGAAGGCATCGAAATAGGGGCGTAAGTAATCGGTGTCTAGTTCGGCGAATTTTTGCAGAACGGCCGTTTGTACATCCACCGCCAACGACGAAGCCGCCCTTACCTTTTCTATCGGCAGCATATTTCCTGCCTCTACAAAGCTGCTCAAGTGACCTAAAATCGTACGCCGCTTCACGCCATAAAACTGCATCAACTCATCCACCGATTGCCCATCAGCAAAGGCTTCTGCCACTTCCTCCATACGTGATTTGCCAATGGTCATGCGGGCTGGGGCAGTGCGCCTGGGCACGAGTTTGGGCCTTTCGCTCAGGTCATTAGCCTGGCAGTGGGCGCGAATAATGGGCAAGAAGATGGCGGCATATTGTTGAATTTTGGCCTGCCCGACGCCGTGCATTTGCCCAAAAGCATTCTCCGAGTGGGGGAAATAAATGGCCATTTCCTGCAAAGCTCGGTCGGAAAAGATGATATAGGGCGGTACACCGTCGGCATCGGCCAACTCCTTGCGTTTGGCCCGGAGTTGTTGGAAAAGGGCCAGGTCGTATTCGGCCGTTTCCATTTCCAACCCACCACCCATGATCTGCTGTTCGGCCAACTGGCCCCACACCTTCTCTTGACCCTTCATCACCGCCCAGGCACCCTTTGTCAACTTCAAGCTGCCATACTCCATATCTTGAATAAGCAGCCCCTGCTGCACAAATTGACGGGCCAGATGCTGCCACTCTATTTTGGAGAACTCCAGGCCAATGCCATAGGTGGTAAGCCGGTCATGGCCTCTTTGCAGCACTTTTTGTGCTTGTGATCCACGCAGCACATCAATGATATGGCCCATACCAAAGAACTGCCCGGTACGGTAGACACAGGAAAGGAATTTTTTGGCGGCAACGGTCAAATCGTCCTGATCTTCCCCCTGGCGCAGGCAGTTGTCGCACATTTCACAGTTGGCTTGGGCATAGGTCTCACCAAAATAGGCAATCATTTGTTGGCGACGACAAACGGCCGATTCCGCCCAGCTCACCATCGCCTGTAAACGATTTTCGCGACCGCGCCGCTCCGATTCGGCCCCCTCGTTAATGAAACGACGAATCGTTACCACATCCCCGTAACTGTACAGCAGCAAACAGTCCGAGCGCAGACCATCACGCCCGGCCCGGCCAATCTGTTGGTAATAATGCTCCATGTTTTGTGGCAAATCCACGTGCAGCACATAGCGTACATCGGGCTTGTCAATGCCCATGCCAAAGGCAATCGTCGCCACCATGATTTGCACATCATCACGGATGAAAGCCGTCTGGTTGCGCTGGCGGGTGGCGGTATCGAGACCGGCATGATACGGTCGTACTGGCAGCCCCCGTGCCGCCAGGGCCTCCGCCAGCGCATCTACTGTCTTGCGCGTGGTG
>Ga0299914_10001872_pt1 | contig 14224 bp, 14 predicted proteins | sample RVTome_10_FD_201361 | JGI IMG/M metagenome (GOLD analysis project Ga0299914, IMG submission 201361) | Soil microbial communities from uranium-contaminated site in the Upper Colorado River Basin, Wyoming, United States - RVT153D57 (version 2) ...
CGTCTCGACGGCGCCGTGCTCAACGTCGATCCGGCCGAGCAGGCGCGGATCGAGGCCTATTTCGCGCCGCCCGTTTTCGAGACGCTGCCGGCGCGCTCCGAAGGCTTCGAGCAGGCGAAGGCGCGCGACCCCGAATTCGCCCGCTTCGCCAGGGTCAACCTCTTTCCGCATAAGGTGCCGGGCTACACGGCGCTCACCGTCTCGCTGAAGCCGATCGGCGCGCCTCCGGGCGACGCCACGTCGGATCAGATGCGGGCGCTGGCCGACATCGCCGAGCGCTACTCGCTCGACGAATTGCGGGTCACCCACGTCCAGAACATCGTCCTTCCGCACGTCAGGCTCGACGACGTGCCGGACGTGTGGGCGGCCTTGGTCGAAGCCGGCCTCGCCACCGCCAATGCCGGCCTGGTCACCGACATCATCGCCTGCCCGGGCATGGACTATTGCTCGCTCGCGACGGCGCGCTCGATCCCGATCGCGCAGGAGATCGCAAAGCGCTTCGCCGATCCGGAGCGGCAGCGGCTGATCGGCCAGCTCGGCATCAAGATATCGGGCTGCATCAACGCCTGCGGCCATCACCATGTCGGCCATATCGGCATCCTCGGGCTCGATAAGGCCGGAGTCGAGAACTACCAGATCACCCTCGGCGGCGATCCGGGCAATGCGGCCGCGCTCGGCGAGCGGCTCGGCCCCGGGATCGACGGCGAGCAGGTCCCGGAAGCGATCGAGCGGATCGTCGACACCTATCTCGCGCTGCGCCGCGGCGAGGAGGAGGCGTTCATCGACACCGTCCGCCGGGTCGGGCTCGATCCGTTCAAGCATGCCCTCCAGCCGAAGGAGCCGGCCCTTGCCGCTGCTTGACCGGAAGGGCTGGAAGGCCGAGGCCTTCGCCCGCGATCCCGCGGCCGACGCGGCGATCGTCCCCTTCGCAGGGGTCGAGGCAGCGCTGGCCGCGCGCCGGCCCGGCGGGAAGATCGGCGCCGACGTGCCAAACGATCTGCATCCGCGCCACCTGCTGACGTACCAGGATCGGCTCGATCTGATCGCAATCGCCTTTCCCCGATTCGCCGACGGGCGTGGCTTCAGTCTCGGCCGGATGCTGCGCGAACAGGGCTATCGGGGCACGCTGCGCGCAACCGGGTGGATCATTCCCGACCAATTCGGCTTCGCGCTTCACTGCGGCTTCGACGAGGTTGAAATCGACGACGAACAGGCGGCGCGCCAGCCGATCGAGCAATGGCTGCGCGCGCCCGGCCTATTCAGCGACAGCTATCAGGACACGCAGGACGGGCTGGTGTCGGTGTTCAAGCGGCGGCGTGCCGCGGCGGAGGCGGCATGAGCCGCGACCTCCTTCCGCTGATCGCCGGCGCCGAACCGGTCCAACGCCTCGCCTCGCTTCGCGCGGCGGTGCCGGGCCGGATCGTCTTCACCACCAGCTTCGGCCTCGAGGACCAGGCGATCACCCATCTGATCGCCGGCGCCGGGCTCGATATCGCGCTGGCGACGCTCGACACCGGCCGTCTCTTCCCGGAGACTTACGATCTGTGGAAGCAGACCGAGGCACGCTACGGCATCAAGATCCAGGCCTTCAGCCCCGATCCCGAGGCGGTCAAAGCCTATGTCGCGACGAGCGGGCTCAACGGTTTTTACGAATCGAAGGATGCGCGGCTGGCCTGCTGCGAGATCCGCAAGGTCGAGCCGCTCCGGCGCGCCCTCGCCGGCGCCGCGGCCTGGATCACCGGCCTGCGCGCCGACCAATCGGCGGCGCGGGAATCGGTGCCGCTCGCCGGCTGGGACGAGGCGCACGCGCTGGTCAAGGTCGCCCCTCTGTTCGACTGGAGCCGCGCGCGCGTCGCCGCCTTTACCGAGGCGGAAGGCGTGCCGGTCAACGCGCTGCATGCGCGCGGCTATGTCTCGATCGGATGCGAGCCCTGCACCCGCGCGATCCAACCGGGCGAGCCCGAGCGCGCCGGCCGCTGGTGGTGGGAGAATGATGCCCAGCGCGAGTGCGGCCTGCACGTCGACTCGAGCGGACGGCTGGTGAGGGCGGCATGACCAATCTGACAAAACTCCCCGGCAAGCGCGAGCCGCGCCAGCCGGTGCCGGTTCGCCCGGCCAGGATCGCACCGCTGCCGAACCTGCCCCTCTTCCACAAGATCGAGGGCCGCATAGTGCTTCTCGCGGGCAGCGGCCCCGCTTCCTTGTGGAAGGCGGAGCTGCTCGCCGCCGCCGGCGCGGACGTCCTGATTGCCGCGGGCGACGAGGCCGGTGCCGCGCTCTACGCCGAGCTTGCCGCCGCGCCGCCGGCGGGCCGGATAAGGGTGGAGCCGCGTCCCTGGCGGGAAGCGGACCTCGACGACGCCGTCCTGGCCTTCGGCGATCTCGGTGAGGAGGCGGAGGCGCTGCGCTTCGTTGCCGCCGCTCGGGCGCGACGCGTTCCGGTCAACATGATCGACCAGACCGAGCTGTGCGAGTTCCAGGTCGGCACGATCGTCAACCGTTCGCCGGTGGTGCTCGCCATCTCGACCGACGGGGCGGCGCCGATGCTCGGCCAGTCGATCCGCACCCGCATCGAGAGCGTGCTTCCGCTCGGCCTGTCGGGCTGGGCGCGCGCCGCCGCGCACTGGCGCCCGCTCGTCAAGGCGCGCTTCTCGAAATTCCGCGATCGCCGCCGCTTCTGGGAGCGGTTCACCCGCTTCGCCTGGGAGCATGCCGATCGCGCGCCGGACGAAGGCGACCGCGAGGCGTTATTCCTCGGCTTCGAGCAGGACAGGCCTGAGGGGCGGGTGACGCTCGTCGGCGCCGGGCCGGGCGATCCGGAGCTGCTCACGCTGAAGGCGGTGCGGGCGCTCCAGTCGGCAACCGTGATCCTGTTCGATGACCTGGTCGGGCCGGATATATTGGAGCTGGCGCGCCGCGAGGCGACGCGGATTGCCGTCGGCAAGGCCGGTCACGGCCCGTCCTGCAAGCAATCCGAGATATGCGAGCGAATCGTCGCGCTCGCCCGGGCCGGCGAGAATGTCGTCCGGCTCAAAGGCGGCGATCCCCTGGTCTTCGGGCGCGCCACCGAGGAGGTCGAGGCGTGCCGCGCCGCCGGCATCGAGGTGACGATCGTTCCCGGCATCTCGGCCGCGCAGGGCGCCGCCGCTTCACTCGGTTTCTCGCTGACCGAGCGGCTCGCCGCCCGCCGCATCCAGTTCGTGACCGGCCACGGCGCCGACGGCAAGCTGCCGCGCGATATCGACTGGACGACGGTCGCCGATCCCGCCGCGACCACCGCCATCTACATGCCGCGCAAGACGCTGGCGGAGTTCGTGAGCCATGCGCTGGCGAACGGCCTGTCGCCGGACGTGCCGGCGGTGGCGATCGCGTCGGCGACGCTGCCGGCCCAGCGGCATGTCGCCGGCCGGATCGCCGACCTGCCGGCTCTGGCCGAGGCGCTGCCGGCCGGTGCGCCGGTCATCGTCATCGTCGGCGAGGTGTCCAGGAACGTCTCCGCCGAGGCGCTGCCGGCGCGGATCGCGGGGAGCGTCGCGTGATGACCGCGCAGGTGCCGATCACGCGTCACGAAACCGGGCTGACGCACCTCCAGCAGCTCGAGGCGGAGAGCATCCATATCCTGCGCGAGGTGGTCGCCGAGGCCGGCAATCCGGTGATGCTCTACTCGGTGGGCAAGGATTCGGCGGTGATGCTGCACCTCGCCCGCAAGGCCTTCTTTCCGGCGCCGCCGCCTTTCCCTTTGCTCCACGTCGACACGACCTGGAAGTTCCAGGACATGTACGCGCTGCGCGACCGGACGGCGCGCGAGAGCGGGATGGAGCTGATCGTCTACCGCAATCCCGAGGCGCTGCGGCTCGGCATCAACCCGTTCGATCATGGCAGCCGCCACACTGACCTGTGGAAGACCGAAGGACTCAAGCAGGCCCTCGACCTGCACCGCTTCGATGCGGCGTTCGGCGGCGCCCGGCGCGACGAGGAGAAGAGCCGCGCCAAGGAGCGGGTGTTCAGCTTCCGATCGGCACAGCATCGCTGGGATCCGAAGAACCAGCGTCCCGAGCTGTGGGACCTCTACAATCCGCGCAAGGCGCGCGACGAGACGATCCGGGTCTTCCCTCTGTCCAACTGGACCGAGCTCGACATCTGGCAATATATCTACACCGAGAACATCCCGATCGTGCCGCTCTACCTGGCCGCGCCGCGGCCGACGGTGGTGCGCGGCGGGCTGATCCTGATGGTCGACGACGATCGCTTCCCGCTTACGCCGGGCGAGCGGCCGGTCGAGCGCTGGATCCGCTTCCGTACATTGGGCTGCTATCCGCTCACCGGCGCGGTCGAGAGCGAGGCGGCGACCCTGCCCGAGGTGATCAAGGAGATGCTCGTCGCCGTCACCTCGGAGCGGCAGGGGCGGGCGATCGATCACGATCAGTCCGCCAGCATGGAGAAGAAGAAGCAGGAGGGCTATTTCTGATGGCCACTGCCCTGCGCGACACGGCGGCCGTCGAGGTCGACGAATATCTCCTCGCCAACCAGGCCAAGTCGCTGCTTCGTTTCCTCACCTGCGGCTCGGTGGACGACGGCAAGTCGACCCTGATCGGCCGGCTGCTCTACGATTCGAAGATGCTGTTCGAGGACCAGCTCGCCGCACTCGAAGCGGAGAGCCGGCGCGTCGGTACGCAGCCGAACGGGCTCGATTTCGCTTTGCTGGTCGACGGCCTCGCCGCCGAGCGCGAGCAGGGCATCACCATCGACGTCGCCTACCGCTTCTTCGCGACCGACAAGCGCAAGTTCATCGTCGCCGACACGCCGGGGCACGAGCAATATACCCGAAACATGGTGACCGGCGCCTCGACCGCCGACCTCGCCGTGATCCTGGTCGACGCCCGCAAGGGCGTGCTGCCGCAGACGCGGCGGCACAGCGTCCTTGCCGACTTGCTCGGAATCCGGGAGCTGGTCGTCGCGGTGAACAAGATGGACCTGATCGGCTACGATCAGACCCGTTTCGACGAGATCGTCGCCGACTATCGCGCCTTCGCCGACGAGGCCGGGATCGATCGCTTCACCGTCATTCCGGTGTCGGGGCTCGAGGGCGACAACGTTACCCGCCGCAGCGAGGCGATGCCCTGGCATGACGGCCCGACCCTGCTCGAGCATCTCGAGCAGGTGCCGGTCGGTGCCGCACCGACCGGGCCGGGCAGCTTCGCCATGCCGGTGCAGTGGGTGAACCGGCCCGACCAGTCGTTCCGCGGATATGCCGGGACGATCGCCGGCGGCCGGGTCCGGCCCGGCGACGCGGTCGTGATCCTGCCCTCGGGCCGCGAGACGCGGGTCGATCGGATCGTCACCTATGACGGCGACCTCGATTCGGCGGCGGTGGGCCAGTCGGTGACCCTGACCCTGGCCGACCAGGTCGATTGCTCGCGCGGCGACGTGATCGCCGCGGCCGGCGCGCCGCCGGCGACGGCGGACCGGCTCGAGGCGGCGTTGGTCTGGATGGCGAGCGAGCCGCTGGTCCCGGGGCGCGCTTATTGGCTTAAGATCGGCACCCAGACGGTGTCGGCGAGCGTCGCCGCGATCCAAGGCACGCGCGACCGCACGACGCTCGAGCCGGGCGACGGGCGCGCGCTCGAGCTCAACGACATCGGCCGCTGCGAGATAATGCTCGACCGGGCGGTGGCGGCGGCCACCTATGCCGAGAACGGGCGGCTCGGCCGTTTCATCCTGATCGACCGGGCGAGCAACGCCACCGTCGGTGCCGGGATGATCGGCGCCCTGCTCGACGGCGCCGGCCGGTCCGAGGGCGCGGAGTCCGGCCGGATCATCTGGCTGACGGGCTCGTCGGCGGCGGGCCGCAGCGACTTCGCGCGCCGGGCTCAGCAGCGCCTCCAGGCGCGCGGCCGGCCGAGCTTCCTCCTCGACGCCGCAGCGTTGCGCGACGGCCTCAGCAGCGACCTTTCCGGTGCACCGACCGACGAAGCCGAAAATCGCCGACGTATCCGCGAGGTTGCCAAGCTGATGAGCCGCGCCGGCGTCACCGTCCTGGTCGCGCTGGACGACGTCCCCGACGGCGAGGACAAGCCCGGCACCGAGGTGGATGTCGCCAGCGCGAGCTACGAAGGCGACTGGGTGATCTGAGCGGCCGACCAGGAACCGGTCGCGAGGCCGCCCGACCGGTCAGCTTTCATTGAACTCTCGGATCACCAGATCTTTGATGACATGGGGGTCGAAGCCCGCACCGAGCACGGTGCTGCAGGAAGGGCAGGACAGGGTCGCGCCGTTGCTCACCTCCTGTCCGTCCAGTCGGACGAAGAGCCTGTGCATGTCGAGATGCTCCACGGGTCTTCCGCAAGCCGGACATTTTCCTGAAGGCATTACCCCTCTCCCGATATGACGACCACGCGAAGGGTGCCTGTCGCGCCGTCACGAGTCCAGCCGACAGGCGGGAGCCAGGAGATCTCCGCAGGATGGGAGTTTCCGGCCGCTATTCGGGGCCGGGGTGGGCCGGTCACGCGCGCACGGCCGCGAAGCCCCGCTCGAGATCGGCGAACAGATCTTCCGCCTCCTCCAGCCCGACCGAGAGCCGCAGCAGATCGGCGTGGATGCCTGCTTCGGCCTGCGCTTCAGGCGGCATGCCGCGATGGGTCATCGTCGAGGGCTTGCAGATCAGGGTGGCGAAGCCGCCGAGCGACGAGGCGAGGGTGATCGTTTCGAGCGCGCCGAGGAAGTCGCGGGTCGCCGCCTCGCCGCCCTTCACGCGGAAGCTGACCATGAATCCGGGTCCGCTTTGCTGCCGTTTGGCCAGTGCCTTCTGCGGGAAGCTGTCGAGGCCGGGATAGTGGATCTCGAGCACGCCCGGATGGCTGGCGAATCGTTCCGCCACCCTTTTCGCCGTAGCTTCCTGGCGATCGACGCGCAGCGGCAGGGTGCGAAGGCCACGCAGCGTCTGCCAGGCATCCTGGGCGGAGGCGCTGAGCCCGGCGGCATTGGCCCACCACTGGATCTTCTCGACCAGCGCCGGATCGGCGGCGAGCAAGGCGCCGCCGAACAGGTCGGCATGGCCGTTCAGTGCCTTGGTAGTCGAATGCATGACGAGATCGCAGCCGAGCGCGATTGGCCGCTGACGGCAGGGCGTCGGCAGGGTGTTGTCGGCGACGACCATAGCGCCGGCGGCCTTCGCCTCGCGAGCGCGCGCCTCGATATCGACGATCCGCAGGAGTGGATTGCTCGGCGTCTCGATCCAGAACAAGGTGGGCCCCCGCGTCAGCGCGTCCGCGACCGCGTCGTCGTCATTCTGGTCGACGAACAGCGCTCTGAGCTTGCCCTGATCCGCGAGGCCCTGGATCAGCCGGTAGGTGCCGCCGTAACAATCGTGCGGCGCCACCACGAGCGCTCCGGCGGGAAGCAGAAGCAGCGCCAGCAAAGCCGCCGACTGGCCCGATCCGGTGACTGCGCCGCCGCTCGCGCCTTCGAGCTCGGCCAGCGCCTCGACGAGGAGGTCGCGATTGGGGTTCACCGTGCGCGAATAATCGTAAGGCGGCTTGGTATCGGCATCGGGCCAGCGATAGGTGTCCGAGGCCCAGATTGGCGGCGTGACGCTGGAAAAACCCGCGTCGGCGCGGGTCCCGGCGGTCGCGACGATCGTGGCGGGGCTGCGCTTGCCCTTCACGCGGCGTCCCGCAGGAAGGGGCCGACCAGCGTGGAGATCCGGTCGGCGTCCTTGAGGAACATGTCGTGGCCGTAGAGCGACGGCAGCAAATGGAGCTCGGCCGGTCCGCCCAGGGCTCCGGCCAGCGCCTGCATCTGCGACGGCGGAACCAGCTGGTCGCTCTCGGCGCCGATCAGCAGGGTCGGGACGGCGATCTTCGCCGGATCGACAGCATGGCGGTCGATCGAGGCCGACAGGCTGACGAAACGCTGCGGCGTCATCCTTGCGACGAAGGCGTCGCCGCGGGCGCGCAGATAGCCGCCCGGCGCGGAGCGGCCGAGCGCCGACTCGCCGGGGATACCGCCCTCGAACCGCTCGGCGAACTCGTCGCGGGTGCGGTAGGTCAGCATGGCGAGGCCGCGGGCGATCGACAGCGCCTCGTCCGGATCGCCGGTCTCGATGCCGAGCGCGACGATCCGCCGCTGCAGCTCGCGCACCGCGGTCGAGGCGGGATGCGGGCGCGCGTCGGCCGAGACGACCGCCAGCCGATCGACCCGGTCCGGGAAATGCTGGCCGAGCGCGAGCGCGATCATGCCGCCATAGGACGCGCCGACGATGGCACGCGCCTGGTCGACGCCGAGATAGTCCAGAGCGGCGCACAGGATCGCCGCCTGATCGTGAGGTGCCGGCGCGCGTGCGCCGCGCGGATCGGCGATGAAGTCCATGCCGAGGATTCGGTAGCGCGTCGGATCGACCGCGCAGCCGGCGCCGGCGAGGCCGCGCCACCAGCCCGGATCGCCGTCGGGACGCAGGGCTGGAAAGCGGTCGGCCGAGATGCCGCCGAGCACCGCCACCAGGGGAGCGCCCTCCGGCCCGTGCAGCGAGAAAAGCGTCGATCCGCCATAGCCGGCGAGCGCTGCCGGCAAAGGCAGTTCGAATTCGACCAGAGGGGCGCGGGAGGCATCCGTCGCCTCGACCGTCACTTTCGGGGCCTTGAGATCGAGCAGCTTCAATTCCTTCTCCACACTCGAAGGGACCGTGCTGCTCGAGACCCGCTTGGTTGCCGGATCGGCCGCATCGTCCCTTGTCCAGGACCGCCACCTTGCCCGGGGAGGCAGGTTGGCGTGGGCCGAAGCCCACTCTGAATGCCTTGGCGTCTTGCCCACGGGAGCGCGACGCCGAATGTTCCTGCTATGTTAGGGAGGAATGGTTGGCAAATGGTTTTTGCGGCCGACGGTAGCGCCTCGCGCCCGGCGGCCCTAAGCGGTGAATCGTGACGAAGGCAGCATCAACAGCGAGCGTCGACCGGTCCGCTCTGGTCGATTTCGCCTGCGCGCTCGCCGATGCGGCGCGCGGCGTGACCCTGCCGGCAGCCGAGGCCGGCCTGCTCTGCGAGGACAAGAATGCGGGCGGCGTGTTCGATCCGGTCACCGAGGCCGATCGCGCCGCCGAGCAGGCGATGCGTACCCTGATCGAAGCGCACCATCCCGACCACGGCATATCCGGCGAGGAGCTGCCGGCGCGGCCGGCGCGCGGCCCCTTCGTCTGGAGCCTCGACCCGATCGACGGCACCCGCGCCTTCATTTGCGGCATGCCCGGCTGGACGACGCTGATCGCGCTGCTGGAGCATGGCGAGCCGGTGATCGGGCTGATCGACGCACCGCGCCTCGGCGAGCGCTATGTCGGCGCCGCCGGCGTGGCCCGGATGCTCGGCCCCGGCGGCGAACGGCCGCTGGTTGCGGCTGCCTGTACGACGCTGGCCGAGGCGCGGCTCTCGACCACCGATCCCCACCTCTTCCGGAACGCCGAGGCTGAGGGATTCGAGCGGCTGCGCCGTTCGGTTCGGGTGACCCGTTATGGCTATGACGCCTATGCTTACGCGCGCCTCGCCGCCGGCACGATCGATCTGGTCGCCGAATCGGGACTGAGCCCGCACGATCTCAATGCCTTGGTGCCAGTGGTGCGCGGTGCGGGCGGCGTAATCGGCAACTGGCGCGGCGGCGCGGACCTGAGCGAGGGCCAGGTGCTCGCGGCGGCGACTCAGGAATTGTTCGAGCAGGCCGTGAGGGCGCTCAGCCGCGGCTGAGCTCGTCCGCTTCCGGCCCTGGAAGACGTTGCCGGTCCAATGCGCGTAGTCGATCGACAAAGGGTGTGGACAGGAGATTTTGCTCCAACTTCCACAACCCTTCCAGCAGGCCTGGCGTCGATTCCCCGATCAGGTCCAGAATCGCGCGATCGACAGTGACCAGCGCCTGGCGAAGCCGGCGGGCCGTCAATCTTCCCTCCGACGTCAGGGAGATGATCGACCGCCGGCCATCGTGGGGATCCTTGGCCGAGGTGACCAGCCCGAGCTCGCGAAGCTGCTTGATCCAGTGGATGACCAGCGGATGCGACTGCCGCAGCAGCATTGAAAGCTCGGTTACCGACAGGCTGCCTTTCTCGTCGAGCGCAAGCAGCGTCGAGGAGGTGCGCGGCGCGCTGCAAATGCCCTGCTCCGGGTGCCATTCGGTACAACCCTCGACGAGCGCATCCGACAGACGCCGCAACAGGTGGGCCATGAAGGCCGGGCCCTGGCGCCGCACGAAGTCTTCGGATCGTTGATCGCCCATCGAGGTCCCGTTCCCTGATCGGGCGGAATGAGCATGCGGAACCCCAACTTGTCAACATTTACGTAATGATTTACGTTTCTCTCGAACGTCGAGAAGGCGGCACCGAGCCGCTGTAACCGGCAGCATCGGAGGGAGGATGGTGATGGAGTTCGCACGCCGGTGCCGTCGGGTTGCGGCCCTGGGGGCCATGGTCGTCGCCGTCGCGGCCTTGCCGGTGGAGACCGGCGCAGCCCCGCCCGCGAGCGGCGCCTCGGCATCCGGTCCGACAGTCCTGGCGGACGAGCAGATTCGGGCGCTCCTGGCAGAGCGGATGGCGCACAACGGCGTGGGAATTGTCGTCGCCGTGGTCGAGCCCGGTCGCCGCAGCGTCATCGCCCACGGACGGAGCGGCGCGGCGGATGGGCGGCCGCTCGACGGCGATACCGTCTTTCAGATCGGCTCGGTTACCAAGGCCTTCACGACCCTGTTGCTGGCGGACATGGTCGTGCGCGGCGAGGTCGGCCTGGACGACCCGGCCTCGCGCTATCTGCCCGCCGGCGTGACCATGCCTGAGCGGGGCCGCCCGATCACGCTGCGCGACCTGGCGACGCATATGTCGGGCCTTCCTTCGATGCCGGCCAACCTGCCCCTGAACAGCGATCCGGATCCGTATGAGGCTTACTCGGTCGAGCAGCTCTTCCATTTCCTTTCGACCTACGAGCCGCCGCGGGAGCCGGGCGTGCAGTGGGAATATTCGAACCTGGGCGTGACATTGCTCGGGCGCCTGCTCGCCCGGCGCGCCGGCTTGGACTATGAAGCCCTGCTCCGCCGCCGCATCCTCGAGCCGCTCGGCATGAACGATACGTCAATCCGCCTTCGGCCGGACCAGCAGCGCAGAGTCGCGCAGGGCCACGACCGCTATTTGCGGCCGGTGCGGACGTGGGAGATGCTGAACATGCCGGCCTCGGGCTCGCTGCGCTCGACCGCCAACGACATGCTCAAATTCATCGCCGCCTACCTCGATCCGGGTCGAACGCCGCTGTCCGCCGCTATCGCGCTGCAGCTGCGCGAACGCCTTCCCCTGGGACCGGGGTCGCAGGCGCTGGGCTGGGCGATCACGCGCGAAGGGATCGTGAGCCATGCCGGCGGCAAGCAGGGTTATCGCTCCGCCGCCGCGTTCGATCCGACCGGGAGTCGGGGGCTCGTGATACTCGCCAACGCGCGCACCGATGATCAGCCGATCGCGCTGGCGCTTCACCTGCTGGCGGGAAGAAGTCTGCCGGCGCCTCCGGTCGCCCCGCGCAACGTCGTTGCTTCGGTCGATCGTGCGACGTTGGACCGGTATGCCGGCCGATATCGGCTCGCGAACGGCCAGATGCTGGAGATCGCGCGCAAGGAAGGCCATCTGCTCGTGCATCGCCCCGGTCAGGGCGTTTCCGAGTTCTTCCCGACCGGCCCGCGCGATTTCTTCCTCGACACCGGCAACGACGAAATGTCTGTGATCGACGCCGAGGGCGCGGTCACCGGGATCATCCTCTATGGAGACGGTCGCGGCGGCGAGGGCATGCCGGCGACGCGGCTGGATTGACGCAGGGAGGCGTACGACATTGCTCGAGAAGGATGTGTCGCGTAGCCCTCAGGGCAGGGGGCAGTTGGTTCCGTGCCTCCTCCGCAGCTCCTCCGTCACATCCTTCCACCCGAACCCACGCGCCTCCATCAGCACCATCATGTGGAACACGAGGTCCGCCGCCTCGGCGACGCACGCCTCCCGGTCCCCCGCCGCGCCCGCAAGTGCCAGCTCGACCCCTTCCTCGCCGACCTTTTGCGCGATCCGCGCCGGTCCCTCTTGCAGCAGCCGTGCGGTGTAGCTCTTCTGCGGATCCGCCCCGGCGCGGTCGCGCACGATGCGGGCGAGCTGCCCTAACCAGCCGATGCCCGGCGCGGTCGCCTCGCTGAAGCAGCTCGCCGTGCCGAGGTGGCAGGTCGGTCCAGCCGGCTGCGCCAGCACGAGCAGCGCGTCATTGTCGCAATCGGCGAACACCGCCGTGACGGCGAGATGGTGGCCGGACGTCTCGCCCTTGCGCCACAGGCGCTGTTTCGACCGGCTGTAGAAGGTGGCGAAGCCGCCCTCCAGCGTCAGCTCGAGCGCGGAGCGGTCCATGTAGCCGAGCATCAGCACCTGCTGCGTCGCGGCGTCCTGGACGATGGCGGGCAGCAGCCCGTCCATCTTCGCCCAGTCGAGCGCGTCGAGGTCGGCGGGGGTCAGCGGCGCATTTCGATCCCGCATGTCGCGAGATACTCCTTCAGCTCGGGGATGGGGATCAGACGGTCGTGGAAGACGGTGGCAGCGAGCGCGCCGCTGGCGCCGGCCTGGACGAACACATCGCGGAAATGCTCCGGCGCACCGGCACCGCCCGAGGCGATCACCGGCACCGTCACGGCCTCGACGACCGCGGCGACATGGGCGAGGTCGTAGCCGCTGCGCACGCCGTCCTTCGCCATGCAGTTGAGCACCACCTCGCCGGCCCCGCGCCCGACCGCCTCGCGCACCCAGTCGAGCGTCTTCAAGCCGGTGTCGCGGCTGCGGTCGACCCGGCCGGTATATTGGTGGACGAAATAGTCGCCGTCGCGCGCGAAGCTGTCGACGCCGAGCACCACGCACTGGCTGCCGAAATCGCGCGCCAGCTCGTCGATCAGGCCCGGCCGCTCGAGCGCCGGCGAGTTGACCGAGACCTTGTCGGCGCCGGCCTCGAGGCAGGCGGCGGCCTGGTCGCGGCTACGCAGCCCCCCGGCGACGGCGAAAGGTATGTCGATCTCACGCCCGATCCGGCGGATCCAGTCGACGTCGAGGCTGCGATCCTCGGCGCTGGCGCTGATGTCGTAGAAGACCAGTTCGTCGGCGCCCTCGTCGCGATAGCGCAGGGCATGCTCGACAATGTCGCCGACGTCGCGATGGTCGCGGAACCGGACTCCCTTGACCACCCGGCCATCGCGCACGTCGAGGCAGGGAATGATCCTAGCGGCCGGCATCGATCGCCTCTTTCAGGCCGAACCGCGCTTCCCACAGCGCCTTGCCGACGATGGCGCCGGCCGCGCCCGTCTTGCTCAGCGTTCGCAGATCCTCGAGCGAGGCCACTCCGCCGGAGGCCTGCACCTCCAGCCGGGGCATGCGCCGGACGAGTTCGTCGGTCAGCGCGACATTGGGGCCGCCCATCATCCCGTCGCGGCCGATGTCCGTGACGAGCACGTGCCGCGCCTGCGGATAGCGGCCCGCCGCCTCCCACAGGTTGGACCCGGACGATTCCAGCCAGCCCGAGGTCGCGATCACCGGCGAGCCTTCGATCAGCCGCACGTCGAAGGCGAGGGTGATCCGATCGGGCCCGAACTCGTCGAGCATGGCCGTCACCTGGTCCGGCGCGGTGACGGCGAGGCTGCCGATCACCACCCGTCCCACGCCGGCATCGAACATGCGCGCCAGCTGGTCGCGGGTGCGAAAGCCGCCGGCAACCTGAAGGTTCGGGCCCCCGTTCGCCGCCAGTCCGGCGATCAGATCGTGCTGCCGCGGCTCGCGGGCGCGGGCGCCCTCCAGGTCGACGATATGCGCCCAGGCCGCGCCCGCCGCCGCGAAGCCGGCCAGCGCCTCGCCCGGGTCGGCCGGATAGACGGTCGGCGCGTCGAACCGGCCCTGCGACAGCCGGACGCAGCGCCCTTCCATCAGATCGATCGCGGGGTAGATCAGCATGACAGGAAGGCGCGCAGGAAGCGGGCGCCGGCCTCGCCGCTGCGCTCCGGGTGGAACTGGGCGCCGATAAGACGGCCCTTGCGGACCGCGGCCGGGATGGTGCGGCCATGCTCGGCGGTGGCGAGGCTGTGCGGGCCGTCGTCGGCAGCGAAGCCGTGTGCGAAATAAACATAGTCGCCGCTCGCCAGGCCCGCGCCATTCTCGCGAACGTCGAGCCGGCTCCAGCCCATGTGCGGCACCGGCAGGCCCGGC
>Ga0299914_10001873_pt1 | contig 14206 bp, 15 predicted proteins | sample RVTome_10_FD_201361 | JGI IMG/M metagenome (GOLD analysis project Ga0299914, IMG submission 201361) | Soil microbial communities from uranium-contaminated site in the Upper Colorado River Basin, Wyoming, United States - RVT153D57 (version 2) ...
AACGGAACAGCTCCCGGACCAGCGGATCGCCTGGCGCACCACTAGCGGAGTGGGTCACGCCGGTGTGGTGACGTTCCACAAGCTGGAGGACGCCAAGACGCGCGTCATGTTCCAGCTCGACATGGCGCCGGAGACGTTCGCCGAGAAGGTCGGTGAAAAGGTCGGTATCGTCTCGATGGCGGCTGAGCGGGACATGAAGAACTTCAAGGAGTTCATGGAGTCGCGCGGGACCGAATCCGGCGCCTGGCGAGGCGAGGTCCCCCAGGACCCGCGCTAGGCCGCATTGTCGACCAGCCCACCTGATCGCCATCCGCCCGGCGATCAGGTGGGCTTGCCATATCCGGGGTAGAAGCGTTACTTCAGACGCGAGCGATAGAAGCGCTTGTTGTAGAGCGTGTATAGAGCAAACGCCGGGGTACTCCGGGCCCCATGCGCGTCCTCGGTGTCAATGCAATCTTCCACGATCCATCCGCCGCTCTCGTTGTGGACGGGCGAATCGTCGCAGCGGCTGAGGAGGAGCGGTTCAGTCGCCGCAAGCACGGCAAACGACCCGTGCCGTTCGCGGCCTGGGAGCTGCCGGAGCTGGCGATGCGGTGGTGCCTGGAGGAAGCCGGTCTGAGGCCCGCCGACATCGATGTGGTGGGTTACTCGTTCGATCCGGCCCTCAGCAAACCGGCCGACGAGCTCGGCCTATCCGATGCCTGGGATCACCTGCGGATCACCTACGCGGAGCGGGCGCCGCACTTTCTCGCAGCTGCGCTACCGGGCCTGGACCACGGGGCCGTCCATTTCGTTCCGCATCACGTCGCCCACGCCGCGTCGGCGGCGCTGGCCAGTCCGTTCCGGGAGAACAGCGTGCTGGTCCTCGACGGCCGCGGCGAGCGGGCGTCCCATCTGGCCGGCCGGTACACAGGCAGCAGGCTCGAGCTGCTCGCGAGCCAGGAGCTGCCCCACTCGCTAGGGCTGCTGTACGAGTCACTAACCGAGCACCTCGGGTTCTTGCGGTCCAGTGACGAGTACAAGGTCATGGCTTTGGCGTCTTACGGCCGCCCTCGTCACCTCGACCAGCTGCGCGAGCTTGTCTACGCCACCGGCGACGGCGGCTTCGTCGCCGAGATCCCGGACTGGAGCAGGTGGGCCCCGCGCCGAAACGGTGACGAGTGGACCACTGACCATGCCGACCTCGCGGCCTCCGTCCAGGAACGGCTCGAGGAAGTTCTGGTCGATCTCGCCCGCTGGCTGCACGCACAGACCGGCGATCGGGTGCTCACCATGGCCGGCGGGACCGCGCTCAACTGCGTGGCGAATTCACGGATATGGCGAGAGACCCCGTTCGAGGAGGTCTGGGTCCAGCCGGCGGCGGGTGACGCGGGCACCGCGCTCGGGGCCGCGCTGCAGATCGACGCCGACGCCGGCCGGCCGCCGTCTCCTATGCCGTCGGCGGCCCTCGGCCGGTCGTGGACGGATGACGAGCTGGCCGGGTGGCTGGGACGGGCGGCCGTACCGTTCACGACACCACCCGACCTGGTCGACCGGGTGGCGGAGATTCTGGCCGGCAACGGCGTCGTCGCGTGGTTCGACGGGCGGAGCGAGTACGGCCCTCGGGCGCTCGGGCAGCGCTCGCTGCTTGCGAATCCGGCGGACCCGAACAACCAGGAGCGGCTCAACGCGGTGAAGGGCCGCGAACAGTTCCGGCCGCTTGCCCCGATCGTGCTCACCGACCGGGCGGCCGAGATCTTCTCGGGCGGCCCGGTGCCGAGCCCGCACATGCTGTTCGTGCACCACGTACACCCCGGCTGGCGGGACCGCATTCCCGCCGTCGTCCACGTCGACGGCACGGCCCGCATCCAGACCGTCGACGACCAGACGCTGCCCCGGGTTGCCGCCTTGCTGCGCGCGTTCGAAGCTCGCACCGGCCTACCGGTGCTGCTCAACACGAGCCTCAACACCGCCGGCCGGCCGATCGTTGACGATCCTCGCGACGCGCTGGAACTGTTCGGTTCGACGCCTGTCGACGCGTTGGTGCTCGGCCCGCACCTGGTTCGCCGCCAAGGCATGTATGTAACCGAGGCGGACTGATGGCCTACGCGATCGTCATCCCCACCATCGCCCGGCCGAGCCTGTACCGACTGCTCGCCTCCCTCGCCGGGCAAGATCCGTCCAGCGGGCCGGAGCAGATCGTGGTCGTGGACGACCGGCCCGGCGTGCCGCCCGAGTTGGAGGTGCGGGTCGGTGGCCTCGATCCGCAGGTCGTCCGTTCCGGCGGCAACGGGCCCGCGGCGGCCCGCAACGCCGGCTGGCGGAAGACGAGTGCCGAGTGGGTCGTTTTCGTGGACGACGACGTCGAGTTGGCCGCGGACTGGGCCGCTCGGCTCGCATCCGATCTGGCCGGGCAGCCGGCCGACGTGGCTGGCGTCCAGGCCAAGATCCGGGTGCCGCTGCCGGCGCACCGCCGGCCCACCGACGCTGAGCGCAACACCGCGGGCCTGGCATCAGCGGTGTGGATCACGGCGGACATGGCGTACCGGCGGGAGGCGCTCGAGCGCGTCGGCGGGTTCGACGAGCGGTTCCGGCGGGCTTACCGCGAGGACGCCGATCTAGCGGTCCGGATACAGCGGTGTGGTTGGCGGCTGGTCCGCGGGCGCCGCGAGACGATTCATCCAGTCCGTCCGGACGGCGAGTGGGCAAGCGTGCGGGCCCAGGCCGGCAACGCCGACGACGTGCTGATGCGTCGCCGGCACGGGCTGCGCTGGCGTCAGGCCGCGGTCGCCCCGCGAGGCCGGTTGAGCTGGCACGTGGCGACAACGGCGTGCGGATTGACCGCGGTAGTCGCCGGGGCGGCCGGAGCACGCCGCACTGCTGTTGCGGCAGCAGCCGGATGGCTCGCGCTGACCGCGCAGTTCGCCTGGCTGCGGATCAAGCCCGGGCCGGCGACACCGGCAGAGATCAAACGAATGGTGACCACGAGCATCGCCATCCCGCCGGTCGCGACCGTTCACCGGTTGCTGGGCGCATGGCGGTACCGCATGGTCGAACCGCACGTCCAGGAGTGGCCATGACGAGGGTGTTGGCTGTTCGGCTCGACAGCGCCGGCGACGTGCTGCTCACCGGCCCGGCGATCCGGGCGCTCGCACACCGCTACGACCGCGTCGACTTGCTCGCCTCGCCCGCCGGTAGAGTGGCGGGCGAACTGCTCCCCGGCGTCGAAGAACTGCTCATCTTCGATCCGCCCTGGTCGGGCTATGAACCGACGCCGGTGGAGTCGACGGCGATCACATCGATCGTCCGCCGGCTCGGCCTCCGGCATTACGACCGTGCCGTCATCTTCACCTCGTTCCACCAGTGTCCGCTCCCGATGGCTCTCCTGGCGCGGCTGGCCGGCATCGGCTGGATCGGTGCGATCTCGGAGGACTACCCCGGATCACTGCTGGACCACCGGCACCGACGTGACGGGGGCCATGAAGTCGAGGCGGCTCTCGACCTGGCCCGCGCGGCCGGTGGCGAGTTGCCACCCGGTGACAGCGGCGGGCTTCGGGTACGTCAGCCGCTGCCGGACGTCGGCGGGCTCGTCCCTGATCGGCCGTACGTCGTGCTGCACCCGGGCGCCTCGGTGCCCGCCCGGGGCCTGCTGCCGGGTCACGCGCGCGACATCGCCCGGCACCTTCTCGCGAGTGGCTGGGCGGTGGTGGTCACGGGCACCGGCGCCGAAGTGGCCATAGCGGCCAGTGCCACGCCGGCCGGTGCGGTGAACCTGGCCGGCCGCACCAGCCTGGTCGAGCTCGCCGCCGTACTCGACCGCGCGTCCTGCGTCGTCGTCGGCAATACCGGGCCAGCGCACGTCGCGGCCGCGGTTGGCACGCCGGTCGTGTCGTTGTTCGCGCCGGTGGTGCCGGCCGAGTGCTGGGCGCCGTACCAGGTGCCCGCCGTATTGCTGGGTGACCAGTCGGCGGCGTGCCGCGACACCCGGGCGAGGGAGTGCCCGATTCCGGGGCACCCCTGCATCTCCGGCGTACGCCCGGAGGCGGTGGTCGCAGCCGTCCAGCGGGTCATCGCAGCCGGCCGACCTGCGGCGATGGCAGGTGCGTCGTGAAGATCCTGATCTGGCACGTACACGGCTCGTGGACCACGGCGCTGGTGCAGGGCCGCCATGAGTTCCTGCTGCCGCTTGCGCCGGACAGGGGTCCGGACGGCCGGGGCCGCGCGCAGACCTGGGATTGGCCGCCGAATGCTGTGGAGGTTCCCGTCAGCGACCTGGGCGGGGCGGAGTTCGACGTCGCGATCCTCCAGCGGCCTGGAGAAATCGAGCTGCTGGAACAGTGGACCGGCCGGCGCCCTGGCATGGATATCCCGGCAGTGTACGTCGAGCACAACACTCCGGACGGGCCGGCGGCGTCCACATCGCACCCGCTGGCCGGCCAGACCACCGTCCCCATCGTTCACGTCACCCGATTCAACCGGCTGATGTGGGACAACGGCGTGGCACCGGTGGAGATCATCGAGCACGGTGTGATCGACCCGGGCTACCGGTATACGGGTCAGCGTCTTGCGGTGGCCGCAGTGGTGAACGAGCCGGTCCGGCGCTGGAGGGTGGCCGGGACCGACACGCTCGTCGAGCTGGCGAGCCAGGTCCCCGTGGAGGTCTTCGGAATGGGCATGGCCCCGCTCGCCGAGCGTGCCCCGGACCTGGCCGCCGTCCACGAGAACCTGCGGCAGGACGCCTTACACGATCAGCTCGGCCAGTGCCGGGCCTATTTCCATCCATACCGCTGGACAAGCCTGGGCCTCGCGCTCATCGAGGCCATGGCGATCGGCATGCCGGTGCTGGGCTGGGCCGCCACTGCGGCCCCGGACGCCGTACCGGCGTCGGCCGGCGTGCTGTCTACCGATCCGGCGGACCTGGCCGCGGCGGCACGCCGGTGGCTTCACGACCCCGAGGAGGCCAGGCAAGTGGGCCTGGCTGCCCGCGCGCACGCCCTGGCGCGCTTCGGTCTCGACCGGTTCCTGGACGACTGGGACCGCTTACTCAAGGAGGTGATCCGATGAGAATCGCGATGATCTCCGAGCACGCCAGTCCGCTGGCGGCGCTCGGAGGCGCCGACGCGGGGGGACAGAACGTCTATGTCGGCGCTCTGGCCAGGACTCTGGCCGCGCGCGGCCATCGGGTGGACGTATATACCCGGCGCGATGCGGCGGATCTGCCGCCTACCGCCGAGCTTTGCCAAGGTGTCACTGTCGTACACGTGCCGGCGGGGCCGGCAGAGCACATCCCGAAGGACAAGCTGCCCCCGTTCATGCCCGAGTTCGGTCGTTGGCTGTTCCGCGCCTGGTCCGGCGACCGGCGGCCGGACGTTGCGCACGCGCATTTCTGGATGTCGGGTATGGCGACCGTGCCCGCGGCGAGGGACCTGGGAATCCCGATGGTGCAGACGTTCCACGCCCTCGGCTCGGTCAAGCGCCGGTACCAGGGGGCCGCCGATACCAGCCCTCCGCAGCGAACAAGGATCGAGTCCGCTCTCGGTCGCTGGGCCGATCTTGTGGTCGCGACCTGCCGCGACGAGGTCGCCGAGCTGAGCCGGCTCGGGACGCCCGAGGAAAGGATCCGGGTCGTGCCGTGCGGTGTCGACACGCGTCGCTTCACGCCGGACGGCAACAGCTGGCCGGCCAACGGTCGGCGTCGCCTGCTCTCGCTGGGCCGGCTGGTCGAACGTAAGGGTGTCGACACCGTCATCCGGGCCATGCCCGAGGTCCCCGACGCTGAACTGCTTATCGCGGGTGGCCCGCCGGCCGAACAGGTGGGCAAAGACCCCGAAGCCAGGCGGCTGGCCGCACTCGCCGACGAGCTCGGCGTAGCCGACCGGGTCATTCTGCTGGGAAGTGTGAACCACGACGCCGTTCCACCGGTGATCCGATCGGCCGACGCGGTCGTCACCACTCCCTGGTACGAGCCCTTTGGAATCGTCCCGCTCGAGGCCATGAGCTGTGCCCGGCCGGTCATCGGCAGCGCGGTCGGCGGCTTGCTCGACTCGGTGGCCGACGGTGAGACGGGCCTCCTCGTCCCGCCGCGAGACCCCGCTGCCGTAGCCGACGCTGCCCGCCGGTTGCTCGGCGACCAGACGTTGCGCCGCCGGTTGGGGCGCGCGGGGAGGCAGCGGGCAGAGGAACGGTTCGACTGGGCGCGCGTCGCCGAACAGGTCGAGCAGGCATACGCAGAGGTGGCGTCCCGCGAGGCGCGTCGATTGGAGGCCGTGTGATGAACCCGCAGTCCTGGTTGCCGGGCCACATCGACGAGCTGTGCCGGGCGCTGACGGTGTTCCGGCAGAACGCTGAGCTCATCGAGGCGCTGGGAAGACGGCTCGCGTGGGTCCTCGACAGTGGCGGCCGGCTGCTCACCGTGGGCAACGGCGGCAGCGCGGCGGAGGCCCAGCATCTGACCGCCGAGCTGGTGGGCCGGTTCGACGGCGAGCATCGACCGATGTCGGCGATCTGCCTGTCCGCCGAGACGTCCAGCCTGACCGCGATCCTCAACGACTACGGCCCGGACGAGGTGTTCGCCCGCCAAGTCCAGGCTCACGGCCGTCCGGGCGACGTTCTCGTCGCCCTCTCGACCAGCGGGCGGAGCCGGAACGTGCTGCGGGCCGCCGAGCGGGCGCGAGCAGGCGGGCTCGACGTGTGGGCGTTCACCGGAGCCGTGCCCAACCCCCTCGCCGCCTTGGCCGATTTCGCGGTGCCCGTGATGGCCGCCACCGCCGCGGTGGTTCAGGAGGTTCACCTGGTCGCCGTCCACGCGCTGTGCGCTGCCGTGGACGTGCACCTTCCGGCAGGTTCGGTGCACCTCGAGGAGGTGTCAGCGTGAGCAGGCCGTCGGTCGTGGTCATCGGGGACGTCGTCCTCGATCGGGACATTTCCGGCCGGGCGGAGCGGCTGAGCCCGGACGCGCCCGTCCCGGTCGTCGACGTCGACGGTGTTCGCGAGCGACCCGGTGCCGCCGGGCTGGCCGCCCAGCTGTGCGCGTCCGGGGCGGTCGAGGTGACCTTGGCCGCCCCCATCGCGTCCGACCCCGCAGGGCGGCGGCTCGCCGCGATGCTCAGCAGCGATCTCTCTCTTGTCCCGATGCCACATGAGGGCCGGACCAGGCACAAGACGAGAGTGCTGTCTCGCGGGCAAGTTGTGGTGCGGTTCGATGAGGGTGGTCCAGGAGAGCCGGTCGAACCGCCTGTGGACGTCCTGCGGGACGTGCTTCGCGCGGCCGATGTAGTGCTGGTCTCTGACTATGGCGCCGGAACGACCCGTCACCCAGCTATTAGGGAGCTGCTGGCCGACGCGGCCATGCGGGTGCCGACCGTTTGGGACCCTCACCCGCGGGGCGGGGACCCGGTTCCTGGCGTGATCGCCACGCCCAACCTTGCCGAAGCCGCGGCAGCGGCGTCTCGTGCCGGTCTCGATGTCGATGCGAGTGCCGGCTCGCTGGCCATCGCGCTCTGCGGGCTGTGGCGCGCCGGCGCGGTATGCGTCACGGCAGGCGCCGCCGGTGCACACCTTGCGGTGCCGCCCGATGAGGCTGTCGCCCTACCCGCGCCGGGGCCGGCGTCCGGTGATACCTGCGGTGCCGGCGACAGGTTCGTTTCCGCCGTCGTGCGGGCGATCGCGCACGGCGCTGCGATCTGTGAGGCGGCGGCATCCGGAGTAGCCGAGGCCACCGCCTGGGTGGCAGCCGGTGGCGTGAGCGCCCAGGTCGAGCGTCCGGTCCCGGGGTTCCGGCTGCCCGAACCGGGCCTGTCCGAAGACCTGCGCCTGGCCGGATCGAACGGCCTGGTGGCTCTCGGCCCGCCGTCGGACCGGGTGCCCTCGAACGGCGCAGGAGTGCTGGGGGCCGAGGCGGTGGCCGCGGTTCGGGCCCGCGGCGGCACCGTGGTCGCGACCGGCGGCTGCTTCGACATCTTGCACGCCGGACATGTCTCCTGCTTGGAGGCGGCTCGGCGGATGGGCGACGCTCTCGTTGTGTTGATCAATTCAGATGCGTCGGTGCGCCGGCGGAAGGGCCCGGGGCGTCCGGTGATGAGCGCCGCCGAGCGGGCCCGCGTCCTGCTCGCGCTGAGTTGCGTCGACACCGTCGAGGTGTTCGACGAGGACGACCCACGGGCGGCGCTGGACCGGCTCCGGCCCGACGTCTGGGTCAAGGGCGGCGACTACTCCGGACGACCGATCCCCGAAGCGGAACTCGTCGAGGGCTGGGGCGGGCGGGTCGCGCTGGTTCCATACCTCGAGGGCCACTCGACCACCTCGATCCTGCGGCGTTCGGCGAGGCGCCGGGCGCGGAATCTGACGGAGGTTTCATGGACGGCATGAACGACATCGGCACGGTGTACGTGACCGGCGGCTCGAGCGGACTGGGCGCAGCAGTGGCCGGCGCGGTCGCCAAGGCTGGCGGCACACCGGGAGTTATCGACCGGATACCTCCAGAGGCGGGTGTTGCGCACAGCCTCGCTGACCTCGCCGAGCCGGGCGATGCCGAGCGGGCCGTGGCCGATCTTGTCGACCAGATCGGCCCGCCGACTGCAGTCTTCACTGCGGCCGGCATCGATGCGTGCGGCCCGCTAGCGGAGATCGAACGCGAGTCGTGGGAACAGGTCGTCAAGGTGAACCTGTTCGGGACGGTGGCCACGGTGCGCGCGTGCCTGCCTTACCTGGAGCGTGCGCGCGGCACCATCGTCACCGTCGGCTCGACGCTCGGCCTCCGCGCGCTCAGCGACGCCACTGCATACTGCGCGTCCAAGTTCGGTGTCGTGGGTTTCACCCGAGCGCTGGCTGTGGAGCTGGCCGGCAAGGTCGGCGTGACTCTGCTCATCCCGGGTGGAATGCGGACCTCGTTCTTCGACGGCCGTCCAGAGCAGTACCGACCCGCGCCCAACGCTGACCTGGCCAATCCGGCCGACATCGCCGAGGTCGTGCTCGGTGTTCTTCGCCAGCCGTCGACCTGCCAGGTGCGAGAGCTCGTGGTCACGCCGGCCCAGGAGCCATCCTGGCCATGACGCCCGAGACGGTCCTGGTTCTGCGGGCGTTGGGGCTGGGGGATACTGCGGCCGGCATCGCCGCGCTTCGCGGAGTCCGACGAGCCTGGCCGGCAGGCCGGATCGTGCTGGCCGCGCCGAACCCCTACGCAGGCTGGCTGCGCGGGCTCGGCATCGTCGACGAGGTGCTGCACACCCGAGGTCTCGCCCGGCTGGACTGGCCAGGTGGTGGGCATGTGGCGGTCAACCTGCATGGCTGCGGACCGCAGAGCCATCAGGTTCTGACCGCGACTCGGCCGGCACGGCTGATCGCCTTCCGGTGCGGCGCCGCCAGTCACGAGGAAGGCCCGGACTGGTCTTGGGACGAGCACGAGGTCGTTCGGTGGTGCCGGCTCGTGTCCTACGCGGGCGGGCCGTGCGGTCCCGAGGATCTGCGGCTGCCCCCGCTGGCACCCGTCAACGGCAACGTCGTGGTGCATCCGGGAGCGGCGTCGCCCGCCCGTCGCTGGCCGGAGCGACGCTGGCGAGAGGTCGTCCGATCACTCGTGGACCGCGGTCACGACGTCGTCGTCACGGGGGACAGGACCGAACACAACCTGTGCACCGAAATCGTCACCGGGATTCCGCGGGCCTGGAATCTGGCCGGCCGGCTGTCGGTGTCGGCGTTCGCCGAGCTCGTCGCGGGTGCCATGGTGCTGCTCGCCGGCGACACCGGGCCGGCACATCTGGCGACCGCGTTCGGCACGCCGTCCGTGCTGCTGTTCGGGCCGACGTCGCCGGCTCGTTGGGGGCCGGTCATCGACCTTGATCGGCACGTTGTGTTGTGGCATGGCGAATCCGGCAACGGGGACCCGCACGCCGACGAGTTGGATCCAGCATTGGCCCGGATCGAGGTCGCCGAGGTCGTCGCCGCCGTCGTCGAGTTGCTCGCCCGGCGTGTACCGCAGCGAGCGTCCGCCGGCTAGGCGGACTGCCTGGCGGCGTCGGCGAACCAGCCCACTGTCCTCGCCAGGCCCGTGGACCAGGCCACTCGGGGTTCCCAGCCGAGCACCGTCCTGGCCAGCGTGGTGTCGGGCCGGCGCACCTGGGGGTCGTCCACCGGCCGGTCGACATACTCGATGGTGGAGTTCGATCCGGTCGCTGCGACGATGTTTTCGGCGATTCGGCGGACCGTCAGTTCGGTGGGGTTCCCGATGTTCATCGGACCGGGATGCCCGCTCGCGGCCAGGTCGAGAATGCCCGCTACGAGGTCGTCGACGTAACAGACCGACCGGGTCTGAAGTCCGTCGCCCGCGACGGTGAGCGGCTCGCCCGCCAGGGCCTGCCGGATGAACGTCGGGATGGCGCGGCCGTCGGCCGCCCTCATCCGTTCTCCGTAAGTATTGAAGATGCGCACTATCGCGGTGTCGACACCATGCGCGGTTCGGTACGCGGTGGTGAGGGCCTCGGCGTACCGCTTTGCCTCGTCGTACACACCTCTCGGACCCACCGGATTGACGTGGCCCCAATAGTCCTCCGGTTGCGGATGCACTTGCGGGTCGCCGTACACCTCCGACGTCGAGGCGAGCACGAACCTGGCCTGCTTGTCCTTCGCCATGCCCAGCGCATGCCAGGTTCCGAGGGCGCCGACCTTCAGGGTCTCGAGCGGGAACCGCAGGTAGTCCACGGGTGAGGCGGGGGATGCGAAATGCAGCACCAGATCGACGTCGCCGGACACATGAATGAAGTCGGTCAGGTCGCAGCGCAGCAGGCGGAAACCCGGTCGGTCCATAAGGTGCGCGACGTTGGCCGGTGTACCGGTGAGGAAGTTGTCGAGACACACGACCTGGCTGCCCCGGGACATCAGGGCCGCACACAGATGGCTGCCGAGGAAACCGGCGCCTCCGGTGACGACCGCCCGCTGGAATCTCCACTCCATGGCCGCTGAGTACCCGGGCGCTGCGGCAGCAAACGATCGACCGCCGGCGACCAGTAGTACACGTTGCCATCAGCAAGCAGGTCGGGTTCGACCGGTTGTTGTATTGCCTTTCTTGACTGGTCGAATCGAGCCAGAGAGCGACCCGTTGAACCCGACCTGCTTGATCAACGTGCGGTGGTCACCTGTTCGGTGGCGCGGCGCTTATGTCGGCGAGGGCCGACTGCGGGTCCTCAGTCACCGCCAGGTCTCCAATTGTGACCACGCCGTGCGGTTGGCCGTCCGCCGCGATCACCGGCAACCGGCGGATGGCGTATTCGCGCATCAGCTCGACCGCCTCCGACACGGGTTGGTCGGGAAGAGCGCTGACCAGATCCGCGCTGCAAACCTCCGAAACGGTCGTGGATTCGGGTTCACGGTGGGCAGCGAGCACTCGTACGGCCAGATCCCGGTCGGTCACGATGCCTCGCACGCGGTTGTCCTCGACGACAAGGACGTCGCCCACGTCGTACTCGCGCATCAGCTCAGCGGCCTCGGTGACCGGGGCGCTAGGGCTCACGCCGATCACCTCAGGTGTCATGACGTCGGCCACAGACTGCGGTGTCGTTGTCATTGCTCCTCCTCTTGGATCGCGAAGTTGCGAGCCAGCCGGGTTCGGGGTCTCTCCACGGCGCCGTTGCCGCGTTACCCCTGTCCATCGCCAGCTACCCGCTCGGCGGCGCAGTTCACCCGATGGTTTGTGATTTCTAAGAAGGCGCGCCGGCGGCGTCCGTATCGCGCCCGATCCACGCCACCGGTGATTCCGCCCCGTCTTCGGGGGTAAGGCGATGGCATGGCCGGCCACGTCACCATCGTCGTCGCGACGCGCGACAGGCGCGACGAACTGCTGCGCACGCTCGGGCGGCACGAAGCGCCTGTGATAGTCGTCGACAACGGCTCTACGGACGGCACCCTGCAGGCGATCAGCTCATTGCCGAACGTCACACTCGTGGAGTTGGGCGACAACCACGGCGCCTACGCGCGGACCATTGGTGCGCAGCGGGCGGCCACCCCGTACGTCGCGTTCGCCGACGACGACTCGTGGTGGGCACCAGGTGCGTTGGAGCGGGCCACGATGATCATGCAGGATCATCCTCGCCTTGCAGTGCTTGCTGCTCAGGTACGGGTGATGCCGAGTGATGAGCCGGATCCGCTGTGCCGGTTGATGGCGGACTCGCCCGTCGCGCGGATGCCTGATCTTCCTGGTCCCTCGGTTCTTGGCTTCATGGCGTGTGGGTCCGTCGTGCATCGAGGGGCGTTCCTCTCAGTCAGCGGCTTCGACGACATCGTGCGGTTCCCAGGGGAGGAGGAGCGGGTCGCGCTCGACTTGGCGGCCGCCGGGCTGGGTCTGGCCTATGTGGACGATGTCGTCGCGTACCACCGGCCCTCGCCGAGCCGGCACTCGGCCGCCGCGCGGAAGGCGGCGGTGGCGAGAAGCCGGCTGCTCACCGCCCTACTTCGCCGCCCGTGGCCGGAGGTCGGGCGCGAGCTCGTCACGACCCTGGGGTCCGGCCGGGTAGGTCGGGCCGGTGTCGTCTCGGCCGTTCCGCAGATATGGCCCGCGCTGCGCCGCCGTTCGGTCGTCCCGCCCTGCGTGGAGTCGCAGCTCCATCTGCTCGCTCGCACCGGGTACGCGTAATCCAAACCGATCAGGCGGCAGACGGCCGGCGTTTCCCGTCGCCAGGCCTTGGGTATCGACGAGTCATGGAGATGATCCGGGTGCGCAGCTCGACGATAGAAGATGGTGAACCAATCCCTCACCGGCACAGCCATGACGGACCGAACGTCTCACCGGCGATCGAGTGGATCGGTGTTCCGCAGGACGCGACCGAGGTCGTGCTGATGTGCGTGGACCCGGACGCTCCGGGCGGCACGTTCCTGCATTGGTTGCTGACAGGGCTCGACCCGCACACCGGCGGAGTGCCCGAGGGTCGCATACCCGACGGAGCTCGCGCCTGGCTCAACGACTTCGGCGAGGAGGGTTGGGGTGGACCGGCGCCGCCGCCCGGCCATGGCCCGCATCGTTACCGGTTCGAGGTCCTCGCGCTTGCCCAGCCGATCGAGCTGCCGGAGCGTCCGACGGCTAAGGATGTGCACCGTGCGAGCGAGAGCATCACCATCGCAGAAGGAATTCTGGTCGGCACCTACGAACGGTAGCCTCGATCGCATAGGTGACGTCCAGTGTGTGCCCCGCTCAGGTCCGGGTTTCTCCTCAGGCCTGATGGTCGTGCAGATAGGCCCGTAGATCGCGGCGTTCGGGCCGGTCGCCGAGCCATCTGGTGACACCGTTCGGGTCGCGTGCCGTCAGTTCGTCGAGGACGGCGTGCCGTAGGGCTGCGTACGCGCAAAGCGTGGACGGCAAATGCGTTCGCTTCATCTCTCGCCCGGTCTGCAGCCAGAGCGTGCACAGCTGCTCGCTCGATACGGAACGAATTATCTCGCGGGCGCTGGTGGGCGACTCGGCTGCGAGCGTCTTGGCATCGAGCTCGGCCGGGGTACCTGATGCTGTTCGGGTGAACAATGCAACTGTCGCCCAGGTGAGGCTGACGGCGATGACAAGGAACCAGCCGAGACCGAGCGCGACAGCGACGAGTCCGACCGCGAGCATTGCGACCCAAGCCCACCACTTGGTACTCCGGGTCCGGCGTCGTGCATGCATAGTGGCCCTGCCAATCCGATCATCGCGACAACGTAGCCGAGGGCCGCCAGCACTAGCCAGATCACAAGCGTCCGGGTATCCATCGCCGTGTCCTCTGCGCCTTCGACCCTGCGCTTGGCACCTACCCCGCCATCGGCGGCTCATGCCTGTGGGTGGTTCGGCCTCGAATGGTTCTGCTGCGAAGACCGGGGTAAACAAAGGCATCCTGCGGTGCTGGAGGTCGCGATGGGTGAGGCAAGCGAATACGAAATCGACAAGATCGACGAGCTCTTGGAGAAGTTGCAGCAGGAACGGCGAGAGTGCGCCGATCCTGCGGATGTTTTGCGGGTCAGCGAGTCGATCGATCTACGTCTGGACGAGCGGCTTCGCCTGATGGCAAGCAGGGACGGCAAGACCGGCGGGGAGCGTGGCGGCACTGGCACTGGCCGGCGACGTTATCGGCAACGTTCCTACTGAGGGCCGCTTCGAGTGGTCGGCCGGCGAACCGATCAACGGATGGGCCCGGGATCCGGCCGCGGTTCCGGCTCGGGCAAAGGACCAGGCGGTGGCCCGGTGGGACTCGGTTCGGGGGTGGGTGCCGGTGGG
>Ga0299914_10001874_pt1 | contig 14204 bp, 14 predicted proteins | sample RVTome_10_FD_201361 | JGI IMG/M metagenome (GOLD analysis project Ga0299914, IMG submission 201361) | Soil microbial communities from uranium-contaminated site in the Upper Colorado River Basin, Wyoming, United States - RVT153D57 (version 2) ...
AGGACCTCCCAGTAGAGCTCCATCGCGCTCAGGAGGCGGTGCCAGTCGATTTCGTCATGCTTCTTCAGGAGGACGTGGGCGACATCGGCACCGTCGTAGCGGTAGCGGTCCTGGAGGAAGAGCTTGGAGAGGATGAACTCCGTCGGCGGGGTGATGCGGACGGTCGTGCCGTAGACCTGAACCTCATAGACCTCGCGGAACCAGTCGTCGGTGATCGGGATGCTGGCGGTGGAGATGTTGTAGATGACGTCGAAGAAATGGTCGTCCTTCCAGACCTTGCCGATCCAGCGCTCGTCCTCGATCTCGATCCGGTAGCCCTGGCTCTTGAAGAAGCTCAGAATCTTCGGCGCGTCGCTCGGCTTGCAGAAGATGTCGAGATCCTTGGTCGGCCGAGTGATGCCGGTGTAGCAGGACAAGGCGTAGGTGCCCGACAGCAGGAACGGAAAATCGGTCTGCGCGAGCAGGCGAAGGCACGAGACATAGAAATCGACCGCCTCGGGCGGAGGCTCGAACACCGAGGCGTCGAGGGTCTCGAGTTGCACGCTCATGGAACGGTGAGAACAAAGCGGGCGCGCAAAGCGTTCCGCTTGCGTGACGAGGCCAAGGGCTTGCGCAGGGCGCTCTTCGTGAGAGCGACGTCCGCTATGCGTCCCAACGACCGTTCAGGGGCGGCGGCGCGGCCACCACAGGCGCCTGCTGGCTTATGGGGACGCAGGCCCCCATATGAGGGGCATCACCTGATCCTGAAACAAGCATCGCGTGACAGGGAGACCCGGCCGTGCTCCCGCTTGCCAGCCAGGTGATCGCTCATGGTCCATCGCGCGTCCGACGAAACCTACAAATCCTACAAGGCCGATGAAGACACGGTCGCGGGCTGCGAAGGCCGGGCAGCGGCCGATCTCGGCCGCGCGGCGACGATGGACACGCTGAACGGACGAAGGCGGCTCGAGGCCAGCGCCGCCAGCTGGAGCGCCCGCGCCGCGCTTCTGCAGCAGGCCGCGGACGGCTTCGACACGGACAGGGCGCTGGCCCGCGCCGAATGGAAAGCGGGAGAGGAAGCCGCCCGTCACGAACGCCCGGACGACGAAGCGGAGGCACCAGGGCCGGCGCGGCCCTGAGCCTCCATTCGCGAAGGATCTAGCTCAGAAGCCCATTCCGCCCATCCCGCCGCCCGGCATGGCCGGCATCGCGCCGCCCTCGTCCGGAAGCTCCGCGATGGCCGCCTCGGTGGTGATCAGCAGGCCGGCAACCGAGGCCGCATCCTGCAGCGCCGACCGGACCACCTTGGTCGGATCGATGACGCCGGCCCGAACCAGATTCTCGTACACCTCCGTCTGGGCGTTGAAGCCCAGCTGCTGGTCATTGTCATCGATCAGCCGGCCGGCCACCACGGCGCCGTCATGCCCGGCATTCTCGGCGATCTGGCGCAGCGGCGCCTGCAGCGCGCGGCGGACGATGTCGATGCCGCGAGTCTGGTCGTCATTGGCGCCCTCCAGGCCGTCGAGGGCCCGCGCGGCATAAAGCAGGGCAGTGCCGCCGCCGGGGACGATGCCTTCCTCGACCGCGGCGCGGGTGGCGCTGAGCGCATCCTCGACCCGATCCTTGCGCTCCTTGACCTCGAGCTCGGAGGAGCCGCCGACCTTGATCACGGCGACGCCGCCGGCAAGCTTGGCGAGGCGCTCGCGGAGCTTCTCCATGTCATATTCGCTGTCCGACCGCTCGATCTGCAGGCGGATCGATTCGACCCGTGCCTTGATCGCGTCGGCTTCGCCGGCGCCATCGACGATCGTCGTCTTGTCCTTGTCGATGGTCACCCGCTTGGCGGTCCCGAGCTGGTCGAGCGTGACGCTCTCCAGCTTGATGCCGAGCTCTTCGGAAATGACCTGCGCGCTGGTGAGCACGGCAATGTCGTCGAGCATCGCCTTGCGGCGATCGCCGAAGCCGGGCGCCTTCACCGCCGCGACCTTGAGCCCGCCCCGCAGCTTGTTGACGACCAGGGTGGCGACGGCCTCGCCCTCGACATCCTCGGCGATGATCAGCAGCGGCCGGCCCGATTGCGCCACGGCCTCGAGGATCGGGAGCATGGCCTGGAGGTTCGACAGCTTCCGGTCGGACAGGAGGATGTACGGCTCGGCAAGCTCGACGATCATCTTCTCGGCATTGGTGACGAAGTAAGGCGACAGATAGCCGCGGTCGAACTGCATCCCTTCGACGACGTCGAGCTCGAACTCGGTGCCGGTGGCTTCCTCGACGGTGATGACGCCTTCCTTGCCGACCTTCTCCATCGCTTCGGCGATCTTGCGGCCGACGATCTCGTCGCCATTGGCGGCGATGATGCCGACCTGCGCGATTTCGACATTGTCGGAGACGGGCTTGGACCGGGCCTTGAGATCCTCGACGACGCGGGTCACGGCCAGATCGATCCCGCGCTTCAGGTCCATCGGGCCGATTCCGGCCGCAACCGATTTCATGCCTTCGCGGACGATCGCCTGGGCGAGCACGGTGGCGGTGGTGGTGCCGTCGCCGGCATGGTCGTTGGTGCGCGAGGCGACGACGCGCAGCATCTGCGCGCCCATATTCTCGAACTTGTTCTTGAGCTCGATCTCACCGGCGACCGTGACTCCGTCCTTGCTGATGCGGGGCGAGCCATAGCCTCGGTCGAGGACGACGTTGCGGCCCTTGGGGCCGAGCGTCACGCGGACGGCATTGGCGAGGATGTCGACACCGCGGGTAATGCTTTCGCGGGCGTCTCGGGCGAATCTGACTTCCTTGGCGGACATGATGGGTACCTTCGATTGGAAGAGGAGGAGCTGGAACGGAGTCTTGCGGGCGCGAGCCCGGAATGCGGGCGGATCAGCCGAGGATGCCCAGCACGTCGCTTTCCTTCATGATGAGGAGATCCTCGCCGTCGAGCTTGACCTCGGCGCCGGACCATTTTCCGAAGAGGATCCTGTCGCCGGCCTTGAGCTCCAGCGGCGTGACCGTGCCGTCATCGGCGCGTTCGCCGGTGCCGATGGCGACGACTTCGCCCTCCTGTGGCTTTTCCTTCGCCGTATCGGGAATGATGATGCCGCCGGCCGTCTTCTCGGCGGCCTCGATCCGGCGAACGAGCACCCGGTCGTGCAAGGGTCGAAATGTCATGGTGGTCTGTCCTCTGGCTGGGCCGCGACGCATTCGTCGCTCTCACAAGCAGGAAGCCAGCGCTGCCGATTTGCGGATTGGCACTCGACATAGCGGAGTGCCAATCCGCAGGATGTGGGCCTTCCGCAGGCTCAGGTCAACCAGGTGCGACGCCCGCGGCGTGCTGGCGTGCGGGGAACCGGCTCGAGGCATGCCGGTTTCATCGGCCGATGAGCGACGCCCTGTCACCCCCTACGAGGCGCTATGCCATCATCGAGGCGCCCTCGACGCTCGGGCTGAGGTCGAGCGGCGTCGAGGAATTGCCGTCGCGTCTACTTGGCCTCGGACTGGCCGAGCGCATCCGGGCCCGGCGGGCGGCTCGCCTGGAGCCGCCGCCGCGCGAGGGACAGCGCGATGCCGAGACGCTCGTCCTGAACGCGTCGACGATCGCAAGCTGGTCGCCCGGACTTGCCGACGCGGTCGAGATGGTGCTCGATGAGGATGAATTTCCCGTCATCCTGGGCGGCGATTGCTCGATCGTGCTCGGCTCGATGCTGGCGTTTCGGCGGCGCGGCCGATCTGGGCTGCTGTTCATCGACGGGAATGCGGATTTCTTCCAGCCCGAGGCCGAACCTTATGGCGAGGCCGCCTCGATGGATCTTGCGCTGGTCACCGGCCACGGTCCGAAGCGCCTGACCGACATCGAAGGCCGCGGCCCGATCGTGCGCGAGGAAGACGCCGTCGCCTTCGCCTATCGCGACTGGAAGGACCAGGACGAATATGGGAGCCAGCCGCTGCCGGACGCCTTGAAGAGCCTCGACCTGTCCGCGGTGCGGCGCATGGGCATCGAAGCGGCCGCCCAAGCGGCGGTCGCGCATCTGACCCGAGAGGGCCTCGACGGCTTCTTCATCCATGTCGATGCCGATTGCCTGGACGATGCGGTCATGCCGGCGGTCGACTACCGCATTCCGGACGGTCTCTCCTGGAAGGAGCTCGAGGCGGCGCTGCGGATCGCGCTCGGCAGCGGAGCCGCGAGGGGGCTGGAGATCACCATCTACAACCCGCGCCTGGACCAGGACGGCATGCCCGCCGCCGGGTTGGTCGAGACGCTGGCAGCCGCGCTCGGAACTTCAGCTCCGGCGGAGGCTGCGTCGCGCCCGTTGGCCGTGTCCCGGAGTCGATAGTTGCCCTTGTGCCTGGCCGGACAGTCAGGCTGACAAAACCGCCGCCAAACATCGCAAAAGCGATCGGAGCTGTTTCAGGCCGCCTGCGGCATATGCGACGCGAACGATGCGTGCGTGATCGACACGCTCAGGCCCGCCTCACCGCCGTGCAACGCGACGTGGGCGTCGAGTTGCTGCGCCAGGGCATTGACGATGGTCGTTCCCAAACCAGCCGGAACCTGCGGCGCCTCTCCGGGGACCTTGCCCACCCCATTGTCTGACACCGTCAGCTTCCAGTCGGATCCGTCGACCTCATAGGTGACGAGAATTTGCGCGTCGGCCTTGTCCGCGGGGAAGGCATATTTGATCGCGTTGATGACGAGTTCCGTGACGATCAGTCCCAGGCTGACCGCCTTGGCGGAATCGACCGTTCCCTCGTCGGTAATGACCTTGACGGCGATCGGCTGCAATTCCCCGATCATCGACGACGCCAGCGCCCCACACAGCTTCGTCAAATAGGTCCCGACGTCGATCTGCTCGATGCCGGTCGATGCGTGGAGGTGCAGCTGCACCTCGGCCACCGACATGACCCGCTGATGGGCTTCGCGAAGATGCTGCCGGGTTTCCTCCGAGGTAACGGCCCGTGCCTTGAGCAGCAATATTGCGGCGATGATCGAAAGGCTGTTGGCGACGCGGTGCTCCATCTCCTGCAGCAGCACCTGCTTCTGCCGGAGCAGCTCCTCGGTGCGCTCCAGCAAATTCTCTTTCTCATGTTCGATCGCGCGACGGGCCGTGACGTCGCTGAACGCCAGAAGGATCGTCGCATTGGAGCTATCCTCGTAAATCACCTTTCGGGCGTTCAGAAGCATCGTCTTGCGGCCGACACCCGGGAAGTCATGCTCGACCTCGAAGCCGTCCATGGAGGTCTTCTCGGGGATGATCGTTTCAAGGAGGACGCGGAGCGCTGGAATATCCCATTGGCCGTCGCCCAAGGCGTAGAGCAGGCAGCCGCGCGTGTGTTCGGGATCGACCCTGAACGTCTCGTAGAATGACCGGCTTGCCGCGAGGACGTGAAAGCGTTCGTCGAGCACGAGAAAAGGCTCCGGAATCGTGTTCACGATCGCCTGCGCGAGGATCTGCGCGTCGTGGATATTCTCGGTCGAAGTCAGCATAAGGCGGCAAACTTATCCGGTTCGGGACGCAGTGATTTGCAAGCGGCCGGGGGCAAACCCTAGGCGGTTCCCACGCCAGAGTCGCCCCCTTTTGCCGCAACGCCTGTGTCGCCGCCGACCGGCACCGCTGCGCGTCGACGCTGCCCGGACCTCCGTTAACTATAGTCGAAATTGTTCCAAACAAAATCGAAACTAATCGGTAGACGAGTTGTTTTGTATCCAGAAGTCGATGTTTCACATTGGAGTAGGTAGTCAATGGCACATTACAGGCTCTATTCCCTCGATCTGAAGAACTTCCACATCATCGATGCCCTTTCCTTCGTCGCGGATTCGGATTCGGCTGCCATCCTGAAGGTGCGGCCGGACCAGCTGGGGATAGCGCGCGAGCTCTGGAACCTTGGCCGAAAAGTGATGGACTTTCCTCCGCGGACCCCGCCCGCCGCCGCCGGCGAGGAACCGAACCGGCTAGGAAGACTGATCGGTCCCGGCAGCTGGAGGTGGAACCCGTTGGGAGGCCATTGCCAGGGCGTCGCATAACCTTGGCTGGCGCGTTGAGGTACTGGAAGCACAGCACGGTGCCTCAAAGGCCCGACAAGCCGACCGGTGGCAAGCGGACGTCAGCTGCGATGGCGCAGCGCTTCGACCAGTACGGCGAAGGCCGGCAATTGCTGGCGCCGGCTCGGGTAATAAAGATGGTAGCCGGCGAAGGGCGCCTTAGGCGCCTGCTTTCACTGAAGAAACTGGAGCGGGCGAAGGGATTCGAACCCTCGACCCCAACCTTGGCAAGGTTGTGCTCTACCCCTGAGCTACGCCCGCTCTGAGCGGGGGCCGCGCGGCGGCCCCGGGTAAGGCGGCGGCTGCTAGCATGGGGCAAGAGCCCCCGCAAGTACCCTGACACCGCCGAACAGCGGGCTTGGCAGACTCGCCTGCCATCCCACATAGGGGCGTCAGATAGGAAGCGTTCGGAGGATGTGAAGTGGCGACATTGGGCTTGGGCGCGGACGAGCGCGAGGCGGTGGAGAATTTCCGGCGCGACGTGCTCGAGCCGAGCATGACCGCGCTGGTGATCCTCGACTTCTGGGCCGAATGGTGCGGACCGTGCAAGCAGCTGACGCCGTTGCTGGAGAAGGTCGCCGCCGATTATGCCGACCGCGGCGTCAAGCTGGTCAAGGTCAATGTCGACGAGGACAAGTTCATCGCCGCCCAGTTCCGGATCCAGTCGATCCCGACCGTCTACGCCTTGTTCCAGGGCCAGCCGGTCGCCGATCTCTCCTCGGCGCGGACCGAGAGCCAGCTGACCCGGACCCTCGACCAGATCCTCGCGCAGCTGCCGATCGAAGGCGAGGCGCAGCAGCGCGAGGCCGAAGTGGAGCCGCTGATCGCGATGGGCGAGGAAGTGCTCGCCGGCGGCGACCCGCCGCGCGCGATCAACATCTACCGTCAGATCATCGAGATGGCGCCCGAGCATCCCGAGGCGATCTCCGGACTCGTCCGCTCGCTGATCGCCGCCGGCGAGATCGACGAGGCCCGCGCGATGCTCGCCGCCGTCCCCGAGCGGATCGAGAAGGAGGCGGCGATCGCCCGAGCGCGATCGGCGCTGGCGCTGGCGGAGATCGCGCCGTCCGGCGAATCGGCGGAGCTGGAGCAGCGCGTCGCCGCCAATCCCGACGATCTCGACGCGCGCTACGAGCTGGCCGGCGCACTGATGGCCCGCGACGAACGCGACGCCGCCGCCGACCAGCTGCTCGAGATCGTCCGGCGCGACCGCGAATGGAACGAGGGCGCCGCGCGCACCCGGCTGCTGCAATTGCTCGAGGCGGTGGGCCTCGAGGATCCGTGGGCGGCCGCGCAGCGCCGCAGACTGTCCGACATATTGTTCGGTTAGCTGCGCTGATGGATTCCTCGCTCCTCCGGGTACCGATCTTCCCACTCGCAGGCGCCCTGCTGTTTCCGCGCAGCCAGCTGCCGCTGCACATCTTCGAGCCGCGCTACCGGGCGATGGTGCGCGACGCGCTCGCCAGCGACCGGCTGATCGCGATGGTCCAGCCGAGGGATCCCGGAACGGGCGCGGGCCAGGTCGAGGAGGATTCGACGGACCTGTTCCAGATCGGCTGCATCGGCCGCATCTCCGCTTGCGACGAGCTGGACGACGGCCGCTTCAACCTTGTGCTCGAGGGGCTGTGCCGGTTCCGGATCGCCCGCGAGGCCGAGGTGACCACGCCGTACCGCCAGGTCGACGCCGATCGCGACGGGTTCGAGGAGGATCCCGACGCGGTATTGGGCATCGCCCAGCGCGCCGAAGTCGAGCGCGAGGCGCGGGCCTATGCCGATTCGCTCGGCTATCTGGTCGATTGGGATTCGGTGGCGCGGCTCGACGACGAGATGCTCGTCAATGGCATCTCCCAGATCGCGCCGCTCGACGTCGGCTCGAAGCAGGCCCTGCTCGAAGCGAGCGACCTGGCGGCGCGGGCCGACCTGCTGGTTCAGTTCATGCAGTTCCAGCGGATGGCGCCCGGCGGGGTCGACGGGCCGGAAACCATGCAATGAAGCCGGCGGGCGCCGCGATTGGCTAGGGTCCGGACCGGGGCGATCGATCCGGGCCTGCTTGCGAAGCTGGTCTGCCCGGTGACGCGCACGCCGCTGCGCTACGACACGGCTTCGCAGGAGCTCGTGTCCGAGGCAGCGGGCCTCGCCTTTCCGATCCGCGACGGCGTCCCGGTGATGCTCGTCGAGGAGGCGCGGAGACTGGAAGATTGAGCGGCACACCCGGACACGATCTGACCGGACGGTGGAAGGGCATCTTCAACTATCCCAGGCTGTACCCGCCGACCGAGTTCGACGCCGAGCTGCGCGACGTGGGCGGCGCGATCAGCGGGATCACGACGGAGCCGCATTTCGACGGCGGCGGGGCAGTGATCCACGCGACCCTCGAAGGCTCGCGCGACGGTGCGAGGGTCCGCTTTCGGAAGATCTACGACGATCTCGACGACGAGTATCGGACCGTCGCCTATGATGGCCATGTCGATCCGTCGGGCGACGAGATTTCGGGCCAATGGACGGTTCCTGGCGTCTGGTCCGGCACGTTCCTGATGGTGCGCGCGGCGGGGAAGGAAGAGGCTGAGGCACGGCGCGTGAGCGAGGAAGTCGGGCATTAGCGTCTGGGGCCCAGGTGCCGCCGCCCATTCGCTCCGCGGCGAAGGGCGGGGCTCAGTCCGGCCTCTCCCCCTGGGTCCCGGCCTTCGCCGGGACACGCTGAGGGATCGAACGGACCGCGCCCTCGCTGCCAGGCCAACGTGCGCCGGAAGGCCCAGCCCCAGCCATCCCTGGATGGCCCCCCGGGGAGGAATCGCTAGATCGGCAGCCCCCGCAGGAGCAGCGGAAGGTCGCCGCTTTCGCCGCGGGCTTCGGCCATCAGGCGGTCCTTGAGCGGGCCGATGCGCTGGACCGCGCCCATGCCGAGGCGGCGGACCGCCGAGGCAGCGCGGCCGGGGACGCCGTAGAGGCGGGTCAGGCTGTCGGTGGCGAAGGCGACCATCATCGTGTCCAGGCTGCGCCAGGCCTGATAGCGGTCGAGCAGCTGGGCGTCGCCGAGGTCGAGGCCGAGGCGGGCCCCCTCGACCAGCACCTCGGCCAAAGCGGCGACGTCGCGAAAACCGAGATTGAGGCCCTGACCGGCGATCGGATGGATGCCGTGGGCGGCGTCGCCGACGAGCGCCAGCCTCCGGTCGGTGAGCCGGGCGGCGTGATGGAAGCCCAGCGGATAGCTCCAGCGCGGACCGGCCAGCGAAACGGCGCCGAGAAAGCCGCCCATCCGGCGCTCGATCTCGTAGGCCAGCGCCCGCTCGGGCAGCCCGGTCATCGCCTCCGCGTCGCCGCGCCTGACCGACCAGACGATCGCCGAGCGCGGCCGGCCGGTCTCGTCGGCCAGCATCGGCAGGATCGCGAACGGGCCGTCGGGATAGAAGATCTCATAAGCGACATTCTCGTGCCAGCGCTCGTGCGACACGGTCGCGACGATCGCGACATGGTCGTAGCGCCAGCGGGCGACCGGAATGCCGGCCAACTCGCGGATCGGCGAGTTACGTCCGTCCGCGCCGACCAGCAAAGGCGCGGTGACGAGCCGGCCGTCGTCGAGCGCCACCCGCGCGCCCGCGCCGTCGCGGACGATCTCGCCGGGGCGCGCCGGCATCATCAGGTGGACCCGCCCGGCGGCAAGGACGCTATCACGAAGAACGCTGCGCAGCAGCCGGTTCTCGAACATCATGCCGAGCGGGTCATCGCCGGCCGGCGGCTCGAACAGGATGGCGCCGGACTTGAGCCCGTCATTCACCCGGATGCCCCCGATCGGGCAGCCTTTGCCCTCGAGGGCAGCGCCGACGCCGATCGCCTGCAGCATCCGCCAGGAGGAGCTCGATACCGCGGTCACGCGGCCGTCGTAGCGCGGCGCCAACTGCGTCTCCGGCTCGGCCGGATCGACGACGAGGGCGGAGAGGCCGTGGCGGTCGAGCGCGATCGCCAGGGTCAGGCCGACCAGGCCGCCGCCGAGGATAATGACGTCCGCGCGCTCCACGACCTCGCCCTAGACCCGGTCCCGGCGCCGGGCAACGGCCCGTCGAAAAGCCGCCGGCCGTTGCCCGGCTGCAACGCCCCGCGCTTGACCCCGGACTCGCCGCGGGCGCATGGTAGGGCGGGAACATTTGGGGCACGTAGATGGCGGCAACGACGGCACGCGGTGGCGGCGGCGACGGACGGATCGCCCGGTGGCGCGAGGGCTTCAACCGGGCGGCGAAGCGCTCGGGGACGCTCATTGGCGGCCTCGCGCTGGCGTTCGGCGCGCTGTTCGCCCTGGTTTCGATGGTCAGCTATCGGCCGAGCGATCCCGCGCTGAACACGGTCGCGGCGGGCCCGGTCCGCAACTGGATGGGCAGCCCCGGCGCCTGGACGTCGGACTTCCTGCTGATGCTGATGGGGCCGCCGGCCGGGCTGCTGCTCCCGCTGATTCTGGTGTTCGGCCTGAGACTTGCGCGCGGCACGGAGACGGGGCGGTGGCTGCGGTCGCTGATACTGACGCTGGCCGGAATCGCCCTGATCGGCCTGGCGGCGGGGCTGATGGTCGGCGGCGCGATCAACGGACTTCCCGCCGGCTGGGGCGGGGCGATCGGCCTCGGCCTGGCCAGCCTGGTCAATCTCGGCCTCGACGCGCTCGGCGAGCCCGGCATCGCCCAGCCGTTCCGGATCGCCATCATCGCCCTGGCCGCGGGCGGCGGCCTTGCCTTCTGGCTGTCGGGGCTCGGCCTCACCGCCGAGGAGCGGCGCTGGCTGGCGACGCGCCGGCTGCGGCGCGGCGGCGCAGCGCCGGACGACCTGCCCCGGCCGGAGGCACGCCCGGCGCGCGCGCCGGTGATCGCCCCGGCCGAGCCGCGTGGACCGGTCATCGCCGATCGCGCCGCCGCGCGCGAGCCGGTGCGCCGGCCGTTGCGCGAGCGCCAGCCTTCGCTGGCGCTCGGCGACAGCTATGCGCTGCCGTCGATCGACCTGCTCAATCCGCCGCCGCCGCCGACCAACATCGCGCTCGACAAGGCTGCACTGGAGCGCAACGCCCGGCTGCTCGAATCGGTGCTCGACGATTTCTCGGTCAAGGGCGAGATCGTCGAGGTCCGCCCCGGCCCGGTGGTGACGATGTACGAGCTGGAGCCGGCGAGCGGCATCAAGGCGAGCCGGGTCATCCAGCTCGCCGACGACATCGCGCGCAACATGTCGGCGCTCTCGGCGCGCGTCGCCACCATCCCCGGCCGCAGCGTGATCGGCATCGAGCTTCCCAACGCCAAGCGCGAGATGGTGCTGCTGTCCGAGCTGGTCGCCAGCCCCGCCTTCGAGGACCAGGTCGCGCAGCTGCCGATCATCCTCGGCAAGAACATCGCCGGCGATCCGGTGGTTGCCGACCTGGCGCCGATGCCGCACCTGCTCGTCGCCGGCACGACCGGATCGGGCAAGTCGGTCGGCCTCAACTGCATGATCCTGTCCCTGCTCTACCGGCTGACGCCCGAGCAGTGCAAAATGATCCTGATCGATCCGAAGATGCTCGAGCTGTCCTCCTACGAGGACATCCCCCATTTGCTCGCGCCGGTGGTGACCGAGCCGGCCAAGGCGATCCGTGCGCTCAAGTGGACGGTCGAGCAGATGGAGGAGCGCTATCGGATGATGGCCTCGGTCGGGGTGCGCCAGCTGTCCAGCTTCAACGCCAAGGTGCGCGAGGCGAAGATGAAGGGCCAGCCGCTCGGGCGCCGCGTCCAGACCGGCTACGATGCCGAGACCGGCCAGCCGAAATACGAGATGGAGGAGCTCGAATTCGACGTGCTCCCGCAGATCGTCGTGGTGGTGGACGAGCTCGCCGACCTGATGATGACCGCCGGCAAGGAGGTCGAGTTCCTGATCCAGCGGTTGGCGCAGAAGGCGCGCGCCGCCGGAATCCACCTGATCATGGCGACCCAGCGGCCGTCGGTCGACGTCATCACCGGCGTCATCAAGGCCAATCTGCCGACCCGTATCTCGTTCGCGGTGACCTCGAAGATCGACAGCCGCACCATCCTCGGCGAGCAGGGCGCCGAGCAGCTGCTCGGCAAGGGCGACATGCTCTACATGCCCGGCGGCAAGCAGATCGCCCGCGTCCACGGCCCGTTCGTCACCGACGAGGAGGTGCGCGCCGTCGCCGAGCATTGGCGCGGCCAGGGATCGCCGGAATATGTGATGGCGGTGACCGAGGAGCCGGAGGATGGCGGCTACATGTTCGAAGGGCAGCCGACCGGCGAGGACGATGCCGAGACCCAGCTGTTCCGCAAGGCGGTCCAGGTGGTGGCGGAGAGCCAGAAGGCGTCGACCTCCTATTTGCAGCGGCAGCTGCGCGTCGGCTACAACAATGCGGCGCGGCTGATCGAGCGGATGGAGAAAGAGGGTTTCGTCAGCGCCCCCGACCATGTCGGCCGGCGCGAGGTGCTGGTCGACCCGGAAGGGCGGCCGCTCGGCTAGCGGGGCTCGGCTTGCCGCATGCCGGATTCCTTCTGGCGGCCATCGGATGGAATATGCGAATGAACGTCGAGCGCCAGAGGCAGCAGGTCGATCGCAACTACGACGCTTTCACGCAAATTCTGCCCTCCATCCTGCACGAGCATCGCGACCAGCTAGCGCTGATGCGCGATGGCCGCATCGTCGGCTATTACGACACGCCTCAAGAGGCTCTGCGCGCCGCATCTGCGCTGCTTCCGGACCGGATCTTCTGGATACAGGAGGTGACGGACAAGCCGATCGACCTCGGCTTCTGGTCGCACGTCGGTCATTGAGTCGCATGTCGGTCATTGAAGTGCGGGCTCGAAGCACTCGACCCCTGTGTCCCGGCGAAGGCCGGGACCCAGATGCGTGGGGTTCGCGGCGAGCGTGCCTTGGCGATTTTCTCCCGGGGTTTGTCGGAGTCCGGACTGGGTCCCGGCCTTCGCCGGGACACGGATGTGCGTCGTGCCAGCCTGAATACGAGGGAACTGCGAAGTTCACTAGGCATTCAAGCGCCGAACGCCATATGCGATGACAAATCCATCAAGGAGATCTTCATGCCGCGTTTACGCGCCTTCGCTCTTGCGGCCGCCGCCGCGCCGCTGACGCTGGCTTTCCTCGCGCCGGCGCCGGTCGTCGCGCAGGCCAATCGGGGACTGGCCCAAGTCCAGGCGCATCTGCGCGCGGTGGACACGATGACCGCGAGCTTCACTCAGACCGACCGCCGCGGCCGGACGCTGAGCGGCACGCTCAGCATGAAGCGCCCCGGCAAAGTGCGCTTCGACTATGGCCGCGACGCCAACATGCTGATCGTCGGCGACGGCCGGGCGCTCACCTTCGTCGACTACGAAGTGGGCCAGCGCCAGCGCTGGCCGATCAACGATTCTCCGCTGTCGGTCCTGCTCAACCCGGATCAGGACCTGGCGCGCTATTCGCGGGTGACCCGCGAGGACGACCAGGTGCTGCTGCTCGAGGCGCGGGACCCGCGCCGGCGCGAGTTCGGCACGATCACTATCGCCTTCGTGAAGTCGCCGGGCGCGCCGGCCGGCCTGTCGCTGCAGGGGTGGAACGTCGTCGACGCGCAGAACAATCTCACGTCGGTTCGCCTGTCCGGCCAGCGCTTCAACGTGCCCGTGGCCGACAGCCTGTTCACCTATCGCGATCCGCGCCGCCGCGGCCCGCGCGGCTGAACCGCCGGGCCCGCCGAGCGGCCGAAACGCCGGAAAACGTCGGCGGAACGCGCGAAACTGCCGCCAAGGCGTTACCCCCCGTTCATCGGGGCGACAGGTCGCGGGCGATAATGTCTGGTCTGCAATTGCGGGAGCGGGATCGGGTTTTCCCCCTGTTGCCTGAGCTGCGCTGACGCAATTGACCTCGCGTGAGAACGCTTGGTAGGCCCTCGCTCCACGCCCCCGGAGCGGGGGCCTTTCAATGTCCCCGTCATCGACAGCCGTCATCGACAGCCACCATCCCTGCCGTTAGGGTCCGGACTCACAATCGGCAACGGCCGTGACGGAGCGTATTTTGGCGCAGGGCAAGGAGCGAGGAGGGAGCGATGCTAAACGCATCGTGACCGACGAGCGACGCCGCCCTGCGCCAAAAGCCGCCCGCCCCCTTCGGGGGTCGCCCGGAGAAGGCCGCTGGTCGGCGTCGCGTGCTTGCGCGTAGCACCGCTACGCGTCTGCGCTGCGCTCCTTGCCAGCGG
>Ga0299914_10001875_pt1 | contig 14203 bp, 14 predicted proteins | sample RVTome_10_FD_201361 | JGI IMG/M metagenome (GOLD analysis project Ga0299914, IMG submission 201361) | Soil microbial communities from uranium-contaminated site in the Upper Colorado River Basin, Wyoming, United States - RVT153D57 (version 2) ...
CGCCGGCGGGATAAAAGCCGTAGAGAAACTGGCCGATGCGCGCCTTGACGAACACCCAGCAGGCGCCGCCGCCGGTGCAGTCGGCTCGGCTCTCGCCCGCGAAGTCGGCGCTGAAGACCAGCCAGTCCAGGGCCGGCGGGACGGTCCAGTAGAGAAAGGCGACGCAGGCAGCCGTCAGCACGGCGTTCACGGGCGAGGAAAACAGCCTTGCCCGCACCCAGGCCATGGCCGCCGTCACCGGCTTTCTCCGATGCGCACGACACGCCGGTTGTAGACGCTCATCGCGCCGGCGATGGCGAGGCTGATGGCCAGGTAGACGGCCATCGTGATCGCGATCACCTCGACCGCCTGTCCGGTCTGGTTGAGCACGGTGCCGGCGAACACCGACACCAGCTCGGGATAGCCGATCGCTGCGGCGAGCGAGGAGTTCTTGGTCAGGCTGAGATAGTGGCTGGTCAGCGGCGGCACGATCACCCGCATCGCCTGCGGCAGGATGACGAGCCGCAGCATCTGGCCGCGCGACAGGCCGAGGGCGGCAGCGGCCTCGCGCTGGCCTTTGTCGACGGCGAGAATGCCGGATCGGACGTTCTCCGCGATATAGGCCCCGGTATAGAAGGAAAGCCCGAGGACGAGGCCCACGAATTCCGGGATCAGCACCATGCCGCCGTCGAAGCTGAAGGCGCGGAGCTGCGGCATGGACCAGCCGGCGATGGGCTCGGTCAGGGCGGCCAGGACGGCGGCGGGACCGAGGGCGAGCGCAGGCAAGGCGAAGGCAGCGACGCGGCCGCGAAGCCGGCGGCGCAGAAGCGCTGCGGCAGCGATGCCCGCCAGCAGGGCCGCGGCGACGAGCCAGAGCTCCGCCGTCAGCAACGGCTTCGGCAGGTAGAGGCCGCGATTGTTGAGGAAGATCATGTCGAGCAGCGCATGGCTCTGGCGCGGCGGCGGCATCGCGCTCAGCACCGCGAAGTACCAGAAGAATATCTGCAGCAGGAGCGGAAGATTGCGGAACGTCTCGACATAAACCGTGGCGAGCCGTCCGACGAGCCAGTTGTCCGAAAGCCGTGCGACGCCGACCAGCACGCCGATCACGGTGGCGGCCACGATGCCGACCGCCGAGACCACCAGCGTGTTGATCAGCCCGACGAGGAAGGCGCGGCCGTAGGTCGACAACTCCGAATAGTCGATGAGATGGACGACGATTGCGAAGCCGGCCGTGCTGCCGAGGAATCCGAAGCCGGATGCGATGCCGCGCTCTGCGAGGTTGTCGAGCGCGTTGTCGACGAACCACGCCGCCAAGACGGCGACCGCGGCCAGCACCAGCCCCTGGATCGCGGCAGCGCGAAGCCGCTCGCGCCGCGCCGCGCGGCCTGCGCTCATCATGCCCCGGCGGTCAGCGCACCGGCGGGGCGTAGAGGATGCCGCCCTTGGTCCAGAGCGCGTTGACGTTGCGGGCGATCTTGAGCGGCGAACCGGCGCCGAGGTTGCGATCGAACATCTCGCCGTAGTTGCCGGTCGCCTTGACGGCGCGGAGCGCCCAGTCGCCGTCGAGGCCGAGGCTCTTGCCGATGTCGCCCTCGGCGCCGAGCAGCCGGCGAATCTCGGGATTCTTGCTCTCGGCCTGCTGCTGCTGGGCATTGGCCGCGGTGATGCCCATCTCTTCGGCGTTGATCAGGGCGAACAGCGTCCATTTGACGATCTCGTTCCAGCCGTCGTCGCCGTGCCGAACGGCGGGTCCGAGCGGCTCTTTCGAGATGATCTCGGGCAGGATGACGTGCTGGTCCTGGTTTTCCAGGCGGACGCGCTGGGCGTAGAGCCCGGACTGGTCGGTGGTGTAGACGTCGCAGCGCCCTTTCAGATAGGCCGCGAAGGCGTCGTCCGACTTCTCGAAGGTCACCAGCTTGTACTGTATGCCGTTCGAGCGGAAGTAGTCGGCGACGTTGAGCTCCGTCGTCGTGCCGGCGTTGGCGCAGGCGGTCGCGCCGTTCAGCTCCTTGGCGCTCTTCACGCCGAGCTTGCGATTCACCATGAAACCCTGGCCGTCGTAATAGATCACGCCCGCGAAGTTGAGGCCGAGGGCGGTATCGCGGCTGAGCGTCCAGGTCGTGTTGCGCGACAGGATGTCGACCTCGCCGGACTGCAGCGCGGTGAAGCGCTCCTTGCCCGACAGCGGCACGAACCTGGCCTTGGCCGCATCGCCGAGCGCGGCGGCGGCCACCGCCTTGCAGAAGTCGACATCGAGGCCGGACCAGTTGCCCGAGGCGTCCGGATTGGAGAAGCCGGGCAGCCCCTGGCTAACGCCGCAGAGGATGTGGCCACGCTCCTTCGCAGCCTGCAGCGTTTGCTGGGCGAGGACGGGGAGAGGCGCTGTCGCGAGGACGGCGAGGGCGAGCAGGAGGGTGACGGCGTAGCTTGGCATCGGGCGCATCCTTACAAGCTGGGATCGCAGGCGGCGCCGTACGATATCTCGGCCCGCCGGCTAAAGCATGGCGAATCCGCCGTTCACGCTCAAGACCTGTCCGGTGATATGGCGCGCGCAATCGGAGGCGACGAACAGCACGGCGTTGCTCACGTCCTCCATCTCGCCGATGCGGCGAAGGGGGTAGACGCGCCGGACCTTCTCTTCGCGCTCGGCGACCTTCTCCGCGCCCATCGACTGGCGCATCTTGTCGAGAATGGCGTTGCGCATCGGCGAATTGGTCGCGCCGGGCGACACGACATTGGCGTTGATGTTGTTCCGGCCGGCTTCCTTCGCGATCGACTTGGTGAAGGAGATGACGCCGCCCTTGGCCGCCGAATAGACCGCCTCGCGCTCCTGGCCGACGCGCGCGGCGTCCGTCGCGATGTTGACGATCTTGCCGTAGTTGCGCTGCATCATGCCCGGCAGCGCGGCGCGGATGCAGTTGATCGTGCCATAGAGGGTGACGCGGATCTCCTGGTCGCACTGCTCGGGCGTCTTTTCCAGGAACAGCGCGTGCTGGGTCATCACGGCGGCGTTGTTCACCAGGACGTCGAGCCTGCCCCAGTTCTTCTCGACTGCGGCTACCATCTTGCCGACCGCTGCGGCGTCGGTGATGTCGCACTGCGCCGCGACGCCTTCGCCGCCGGCCGCGGCGATCATGCCGAGCGTCTCGTCGATACCCTTGGCCGCGATGTCGTTGACCGCGACCTTGGCGCCCTCCTTGGCGAAGGCTACCGCCATGTGCTGGCCGATGCCGCTGCCGCTGCCCGTGATCAGCACCACCTTGCCGGATAGACCGAGGTTCATGCCCTGATTCTCCTGTGCTCGTTATTCCTCGGGCCGCTCAAGCCTGGGCGGCCTGCTCGCGCTTCTGCGCTGCGTAAATCGAGACGTAGCCGACCTTCGACCAGTCGGGCGGAATCCGGCAGGGACGCGGATCGTTGTGCGACCAGCGGGCGGGCTTGCCGCGGATGATCTCGCCCGTATGCGACGTCGGCGTCGGCGGCGCGCCCAGCATGAAGGCGTCGGCCGAGGAATAGACGTTGAGCATCATCGGCCGCGGCCTGTCGGCCATGGCGGGCCGCGAGCCGTGCACGGTGCGGCAGTTGAGCAGGACCAGCGTGCCGGCCGGTCCGTCCATCTCGTCCGCCGTCTCCAGCGGCACCCGCTTCAGATCCTCTGGCGATATGTATCCGGTCCAGTTGCCCGCCGCGTCCTGGTGGTCGAACAGCTCGCCCTCGTGGCTGCCGGGAATCATCGCCAGAGGCCCTTCGGCGGCGGAGACGTCTTCGAGGTAGATGCCGATCGTGACCGGGCTGTAATTGGTGTGCGGCCAGGCCGGAATGTCCTGGTGCCACTTGACCTCTTCCGCGCCGCCCGGCCATTTGAAGTTGACCTTGGAGCTATGAAATTTCACGTCCGGGCCGACCACGTCGGCGACGACGTCGGCGATCAGTCGCGACGCGGCGAACGCCCAATAAGCCGGGTGCTGGTCCACCGCGGCGCGGATGCGGCGCGGCCGCGGGGCCGCGGCACTGTGGTCCGGGCCCAGGTCGTAGCGTGCGTTGGAGGCCCTGACGCCCCGGCTCTCCTCCAGCAGTTCGGCCGTTGCGCGGCGGAGCGCGGCCAGCATCTCCGGCGGCACCACGCCCTCGGCCTTCAGGTAGCCGTGTGCGAAGTAGAATTCCCGTTGGGTCTGGCTTAAGACGTTGGCAGGGTGGCTGAGGATGTCTTCCGGTGTCATGACGCTGTCTCCCGACTGCGCGCCATCGTAGCACGAGGGGCAGGGGGCAGATCAAAGCGGGCAGCAGTGGAGCAGGAAATGAGAAACGAAATCAAAGACGTGCTGGTTGTCGGCTATGGTGTCATGGGGCGCGGAATCGCCCTGACCTTCGCCCGCGGCGGGCATCGGGCCATGGTGCTCAGCCGCGACCCGGCCCGGGCTGCGGACGTGCCGCCGTGCGTGACGGTGATTGGCGCCCTGCCGGAGACGCCGCCCGACCTCGTCGTCGAATGCATCCCGGAGGACATCGCCCTCAAGCACGCGCTGTTCGAGAAGCTCGAGGCCGCTTACGGCGCGGGCCCGATCCTTGCCTCCAACACGTCGAGCCTGCCGCTCGATGCGATGGTGGCGAAGCTGCAGACGCCGGAGCGCTTCGTCGGCATTCACTATTTCCAGCCGCCGGAGGCGCTGCCGCTGGTCGAGCTCATCCGATGCGCGGAGACAAGCGATGCGGTCGTCGAGCGGTGCCGGCGCGCGCTGGCGCGCAACGGGCAGCGCGCGATCCTGCTGCACCGGCCGATCCAGGGTTTCCTCGCCAACCGGCTGCAGCACGCCATGATGCACGAGGCGCTCTGCATGATCGAGGATGGCTACTGTTCCGCCGAGGATGTGGACGATTTCTGCCGCAATATGTTCGGGCCGCGCATGAGCGTGACCGGACTTATCATGCAGAAGGACATCAGCGGCCTGCAGACCACGGCGAAGACGCACCGCGAGCTGGTGCCGACCTTCTACCATACGCGGACGCCCTGCGCGCTGCTGCAGGAAATGGTCGCGCGCGGCGAGCGCGGCATTTCGACCGGCAAGGGCTTCTACGATTGGTCTGGGCGCGACGTCGCAGCGCTCAAGGCCAAGTGGGCCGACAAGGTGAAGCGCATACTCGCCATCGTCCAGGAAGCGTAGGGCGGCCGGTCACAGCCCGCGCGGCGGGCGGCGCATCACGAGGATGAGCGGAATCGTCGCCAGGATGAGGAAGAAAACGAGCTTGAAGTCGTTAATGTAGGCGATCAGCGTCGCCTGCCGCGTCACCTCCGCTTCGAGCAGGGCGAGGCTGCCGATCCCTTCCGGGTTCCAGTGCTCCGGCATCGACTGCCAGCGGAAGAGCTCGTTATAGGGCGTGATCTGCTCCAGCAGCGTCGCGCGGTTTTCGCGCGTGTTCCGCGTCAGCAGCGTGATCAGCGTCGCCACTCCGATACTGCCGCCGATGTTGCGCAGCAGGTTGATGATTGCCGCGCCGTCCGGCCGCAGCTCGGGCGGCATGGTCGCGAACGCCATGACCGTCAGCGGCACGTGGACGATCGATATCCCGAGGCCCTGCAGGACGATGACGCCGGCCACCATCCATGGCCCGACCTCCGCCGTGAAGCCCTGAATCCAGTAGAAGGCTACGGCCATGATCGCGAGGCCGGCGATCGCCATCGCGCGCGGGTCGACCCGGTCGATGATGTGGGCGCCGAGGCCATTGCCGATCATGGCGCCGATCGCGCGCGGCGTCAGCACGTAGCCGGCAAGTATCGCGCTGTATCCCAGCATGTTCTGCAGGAACAGCGGCATGATGGTGACCATGGTGAACTGAAGGATGCCATTCACGAACATGACCAGCATCGCCGGCGCGAAGTTCCGGTCGGCCAGCAGCTTCGGGCTGAAGAACGGCCGGCTCGACATCGAGGAATGCACGGCGAAGAGCATCAGGCAGACGGCGGCGACGGCCGCGGCGGTGACGATATTGCCCGAGGAGAACCAGTCCTCGCGCTCGCCGCGGTCCAGCATGAGCTGCAGCGCGGCGATGCCGACGGCGAGCAGGAGGAAGCCGGTGAGGGCGAACGGCCTGTCGCGCCGCACCGTTTCGGGCGGCAGGTAGACGAGGATCAGCATGAAGGCGATGGCGCAGAACGGGACGACGAGGAAGAAGGCCCAGCGCCAGCTCCATTCTTCGATGAAGTAGCCGCCCATCGTCGGCCCGAAGAACGAGCCGAAGGTCATGCCGAAGCTCCACAGGGCGATCGCCTTGCCGTGCGCCTCGCGCGGGTGGACGTCAAGCACGGCGGCCTGCGTGAGCGGCACGAGGAACGCGCCGAAGAAGGCCTGGATGACGCGCAGGACGATGATCTGCCCGAGCGAATCGGACAGGCCGCACAGCAGGCTCGCGAGCGCGAAGACCGCGACCGACACCAGGAAAAGCTGCTTGCGGCCGAAATAGGCGGCGAGCCAGCCGGTCGGCGGCGTCATCACCGCAAGGACGACGAGGTAGGCGGTGACGACCCAGGAGATCTGGTCCTGATCTACCGAAAGGCCGCCCTGCATGTGCGGAAGGGCGATGGAGATGATCGCGGTGTCGAGCAGCGTGACCATCGCCGCAATCGTGATGCCGACCGTGATGATGACGCGTTGCCAGAATGGCAGGATCGCCGCAAGCGCGGCGTCCGTCGTGGTCATGCGGGCAGGCTCCGCGTTTCCTCCGCCGTGATTTGGCACGGCCCCATCCGGGGGATGGTTTCCGCCACCATGACAGTTTCGGCACCGCGCGCCAACCGCGTACGGCCGGCTGCGTCGTCCACTGCCGGTGGCTGGATACTGGGGGTGGGCGGGGCCTAGCTGCCCATGATCTGGTCGATCTGAGACTGGCCGAGAGTGGTCACCTGGCCATGGATGATCATGCTCGCCCGGTCGACCAGCTCGCCCAGGATCGTCGTCACCTCGGTGGCGAGGATCCGGGCCTCATCGATGCGGCCCTGCTCGGTCAGCCGCTTCAGCGGTTCGACCGTGGCGCAGATGCAGCGGCCGGCGCTCTCGACCGTCATGTCGAAGGGGCTACGGAATTCCACGGGCGCCGCCGCGTAGGCGCGAATGGCCAGCTCCTTCTCGGCAAACGAGCTGTCCGTGAAATGTTCGACGTAGGACTTTGGACGCCAGATCGCCAGCTCGTCGAGCAGCTCCGGCGCGTCCGCCACCATCTCCAGGAGCATAATCGGCTCGTTGAGGTGGTTCAGATAGTCGGTCGCCAGCAGCGTCTGCTCATTTATGTTCGTCCCCTTGACCTCCGCGCGAAGGGCCTCGAGGGACTCAACGTCGCCATCCATACTACTTTGAAATTTCTCGATGTTATCGAATTCCGACCCTGCAGACGCCGATTATGGCAGGTCTGGGTTAATTGGCCCTTAAGCAATCTATGGCATTGATTTACCGCGATCGGCGTGACCCGCCTTGGTTGACCGCGTCGGGAGAGCGGGATATCCGTAGTCAAGAGGGGCGCTTGGGCGGCACGTCGGTGGCCAGCGAGGCTATTCCTGCTATGACGAATTCGCATAACCTCTATCGGGGTTTGCCTCGTATAAACGGAATGCGTCGCGCAAACGAAGCTTTCATGACGCGGCAACAGATGGCCGGGGCTCAGATGCCGTCCGGCCGCTTCGTATGGCCGTCTGCGTCCCGCAGCGTTGCCTATCTGGGAAAGTAGTCTGGACGCAGGATGAACGGTCACCGGAAGTCAAATTTTGCCTGACGCGAACGATACGCCCGTAGGAAAAGCCCCCGAAAAGGAAGGTGCGTCTCTACCTCTGTCGGCGCGCCGTTTCGTGCGCGGCCTTTCCCATGACGTCGGCCGGCGCGGCCGGTTCAAGGTGCAGCACCTGGTTGCCGCGCTCGTCGTGGTGGCGGGCGCGACCTGGGGCGGGATCGAGATCCATAGCCGCATCACGCATGTCTTCGAATACGATGCCCGCATCTCGGGCGACCTCGTTACCCTGAGCAGCCGCGTCGCCGGATGGGTAACGAAGATCGAGGTCACCGAAGGCGACGTCGTCGCGCACGACCAGATCCTGTTCCAGATCGACAGCCGCGAATCCAAGCTTAAGTTGGCAGAGCTCGACGCACGCCTGAAGCGCAACCTTGCGGACCGGGAACGGCTGCGCCGCGAGCGCGGCCTGACCGACGAGCAGATCAAGACGCGCTACGAAACGCTGGGGTCGGCGGTGAATGCGGCCGATGCGACGGTCGCATCGCTCGACGCCCAGCTCAATCTCGCGAAGGCCGACCTCGTCCGCGCCGAGGCGCTGTTCAAGTCGACGGTCATTCCCCGCCGCCAGCTCGACGAGGCGCGCGCCATGAAGCTGCGCATCGAGGGCGAGCATCGCAAGTCGGTTGCCGGGCTCGCGGAAGCGCGCGCCCGCCTGCAGGAAATGAACGCCGAGCGGGCCAAGCTCGATGTCATCGACGGCGAAATCGCCATGCTGGAGCATGAAGAATCCGAGCTGGCGGCCCGCATGGCGCAACAGCATCTCGACATGGTCGACCGCACGATCCGCGCTCCGGTCGACGGCGTGATCGACCGGAAGTTCGTCGACACCGGGGAGTACATCACGCCGGGCCAGCGCCTCGCCATCATGCACAATCCGGCGAAGGTCTGGATCGACGCCAACATCAAGGAGACCGACGTCCGCAAGCTCAAGATCGGACAGCCGGTCAAGGTTTCCGTCGACGCCTATCCCGATGAAGACTTCCAAGGCAAGGTCGCGATCATCGGCAACGCGGCGACCAGCGAATTCGCCCTCCTGCCCACCCCAAATCCGAGCGGCAATTTCACCAAGATCACCCAACGCCTGCCCGTTCGGATTTCGATAGACCAGCAAGGCCGGAAACTGCGTCCAGGCATGATGGTCGAGGTCAATATTGACATACGATGACGTCGACGCGCTGATGGCGCGTCACGGGCCTAGCTATCGTTGGTACATCACCGCCGCCGGCATCACGGGGGCGGTCGCCATGGTGCTGTCGGCGACCATCGTCAACGTCGCCGTGCCGAGCGTCATGGGCGCCTACGGCATCGGCCAGGACCGCGCGCAATGGATGGCGACGGCGTTCATCGCGACGATGGTGGCGAGCCAGCTGCTGAGCGCCTGGCTGGTCGGAGCGCTTGGCGAGAAGCTGGCCTTCCTGGTGATCAACTTCGTGTTCATGGTCGGCACGGTCATCACCGTCACCAGCCATAGCTTCGAGTTCGTCATCCTCGGCCGGATATTTCAGGGTTTCGCCGCAGGCGCCATCCAGCCGATGGTGATGGCGCTCATCTTCAAGATATTTCCGCCGCAGCGCCGCGGTCTTGCCATGGGCGTCTACGGCACCGGGATCCAGATCGCGCCGATGCTAGGGCCGATGATGGGCGGTCTGGTCATCGATGCGTTCAGCTGGCGCGAGATATTCCTGGTGCCGGTGCCGTTCTGCATCGTCTCGGTCGCGCTCGGGGTAATGTACCTGCCGGGCGGCCTGTGGGCCCGCGACCTTCCCAAGTTCGACTGGAGCAGCTTCGCACTGCTGTGCACGGCAATCGTCTTCCTGCTGAGCGCCGGCGCGAACGGCCAGCGGTTCGGCTGGACATCCGACACGATCATCCTGATGACGATGGCGGCGCTGGGCGCCGGCGCCCTGTTCGTCTGGCTGCAGTTGCGGTCGCAGTCGCCGTTGCTCGATTTCTCACTGTTCCGGAATGCGCAGTTCGCCTCCGCGGTCATGGTCTCTTTCGTCTTCGGCATCGGAAACTTCGCCTCGAACTATATCATGCCGGTCTTCGCCCAGCAGGTTCAGGGCTTCACGCCGGGCCTCTCGGGCATGCTGCTGCTGCCCGCCGGCATCCTGGTGATTTCCACGACGCCGGTGTTCGGCCGGCTCGCGGATCGCTTCCCGGCGCATCTCATGGTTATGATCGGTATCACGCTGTTCGCCTGCGGCAATTTCCTGATGAGCGGGACGGACGTCAATACGACGTTCTGGACCTTCGCGATCTATATTATCGTGGCGCGCTTCGGCATGGCGCTGATCATGCCGTCGCTCAGCGCGTCGGCGCTGCGCGCGCTGACGCCGGAACAGCTCAACAAGGGGTCGGGGACCGTCAATTTCTGCCGCCAGTTCGGCGGCGCCTTCGGCATCACGTCGCTCGTCGTCTTCACCGAGCAGCGCACCCAGTTCCACGGCGAAGCGCTGACGGCGACGCAGACGGCGGCCAATACCGCGAGCCGCGACATGCTCGACCAGGTCGGCGCCATCATGGGCGAGGCCGGCCTGCCGGAGTCGCTGCACGATTCCGGCGCGCTGCACTACCTCGGCAAAGTGATCGAGGCGCAGGCGCTCACGCTCGGCTACCAGGACGGCTTCATCATGATCTCGGTGGTCTTCGTCCTGGCGCTGATTCCGGCCTGGATCCTCGGCAAGGCGAAGCCGACGGGCCAGAAGACAACGACGTTGAGCAAGGCCGGGACGTGATGCCCGGGCCAGGACAGACGTGTCAGACTTGCTCCAGCATCGTCTCTGCGCTGGAAATCCCGTAGCTGCCTTCCGGCTCGACGTTGAGTTTCCGGACGACGCCGTTCTCCACCAGCATGGCGTAGCGGCGGGACCGCACGCCCATGCCGTTCGAGCGGCGGTCGACGTCCATGCCGATCGCGATGGTGAAGTCGCCGTTGCCGTCGGCCAGCATGATGACGTTGCCGGGAGCGCCGTGGGCTACGCCCCAGGCGCCCATCACCGCCGCATCGTTCACGGCGACGCAGGCGATCTCGTCGATCCCCTTGGCCTTGATGTCGTTGGCATGCTGGACGAAGCCGGGGAGATGCTTCGCCGAACAGGTGCGGGTGAAGGCGCCGGGCACGCCGAACAGGATTACTTTCTTTCCCGCGAAGAATTCCTGGGTGGGCACGGGCTTGGGACTGCCGTCGTCACCAAGGATACGCAGCGTCTCGGCCGGCAGCATGTCGCCTTCTTTGATGGTCATTGTCTGTGCGTCTCTCGCTCGATGACAATCCAGATGTCCGCAAGGCGTGTATTCAGCCTGCGGAACGGAATTTCCGGATTGTTAACACGAAAATCGCGTGAAGCCGAATCCGTGCGGCATGGCCGCCGCAAAATCCAGACGTAAATCGAGGCTCGTCAGCCGTTGGCGCTCGTCGCCTTCGGCTGCCACTTGTCGGCCATGCTCTCCGCCTCCTTGCGTTGAGCGCCGGAGATCTGCGAGAGGAGATTTTCGCGCTCCCGGGCGGCGACCTTGTCGCCGGCGCGCGCGGACAGCGTGAGCCACATGAAGGCGGCGACCAGATCCTTCTTCACGCCGTCGCCCTTCAGGTAGCGCAGGCCAACGTGATGCTGCGCGCGGGCGTGGCCCCGCTCGGCCGCAGCGAGGAACCATTTCGCCTCGGCTTCCTTGTTCTTCGGCACGCCGACGCCGTCGCGATAGCGCTTGCCCATGTTGTACTGGGCCTTGTCGAAGCCCTGCTCGGCGGCCATGAGGATCCACTTCGCGGCCTCGTTCTCGTTCTTCTCGACGCCGAAGCCGTAGTCGTACATCCGGCCGAGCGCGTATTGCGAACGGACTAGGCCGTGGCCGGCTGCCTGCTTCAGCCAGGAAACAGCCTCCGCGTGGTTCTGGCTGACCCCGGTTCCCGCCAGATAGGCGAGGCCGAGATTGTGCTGTGCCTGGGCGTCGCCGCTTTTCGCGGCCCGGGTCCACCAGTCGATCGCCTTGCTGCGATCCTGGGCCAGGCCTTTCCCTTCGTCATACATGACGCCGATGTTGAACTGAGCGCGCGTATCGCCCTTCTCGGCCAGCGGCTGCCACTCGTTGTAGGCCGTCACGAAATCGCCCCGCTCATACGCGTCCCAGCCGGCCTGGAAGTCGGCACGCGCGGCATTGCAGACCGTACCGGTGATCAGCGCGACCAGGCAGAGCGATTTGAGCGCGGTCGTCAGGCCCCTTTGGGGGGCCTGGACACCCCTGCGACAGCTCGTTTGGATAGGCATGACAGTCCTCCTCATCGCCAGGCTACGAGGGTCTTGCCGGGAAGGTCGTGACCTTCGCCCGGAGGATTTCGATTAGGCCGACCAGTCCCTGGTCGCGGACGATCGTCTCGAATTCGGATCGCTGCGTCGCGGCCATGCTGACGCCTTCGACCATGACGTCGATTATCTTGTAGTCAGTGTCGCCGCCGCGGACGCGCCACCCCGCGGTTATCGGCGGCCCCGCCTGACGCGATATCTCGGTCAGGACAATGGCGTCGCGGTTGCCGAGCGGCCTCGCGGACGTGATCTTGAACTGCTCGTTGCCGTATCCGCCGAGCCGCCGCGCATAGGTGCGGAGCACGTATTCGCTGAACACCGAAAGATAGTCCGCCTGCTGGTCCGGCGATGCCGACCGCCAGTACTTGGCGAGAACGAACCGGCCGATGGTCTCGAGGTCGAAATTCTTGCGCAGCAACTCGCGGATCCTGGCTTCACGGTCCGTCATGGGGACGGACTTGTCGGACAGCAGCTGCACGGCCTGATCGCCGTGCGTCTTGATGAACGTCTCTGCTTCTTCCGGCGAAGTCTTGGGCGCCGCTGCAGCCGGCTGAAGGGCTATGAAGCAAACGAACAGCCCCAATGCCAGAAGCCGTTTCAAAACCATCCGTACTCCAATGCCTCACATTATCCGAGATGCCGCCCCGATTGGGTCTCGGAGAAGCAGACTCGCGTGCCAATGACGAGATAAAGAAGCATATAGTGGAACCAGGTAATAGTGGAACAATATTCTGTAACGTTAAATAATTAACAATAACCAAACGCTGTAGGCGACAGCATTTTTACCAAATTTTCAAGCGTTGGCACCGGCTTGCTTTCCGCCAGGGCGCGAAGTGTTCGGAAGTCTCCGGTTTCGTTTTTGCCGCGGCGGAGCCGGCGGTCCGGCCGGTTCCGTCCTATGCATTTGGCTTAGTCCCTATTCGACGTACCGCACGCGCCGGGTCGGCGGGCAGAATTATTCAACAAGAACAAGTAATGCCCGAGGAACGAACCATGCTTTGGACAATCATGGGGCTAGCGGCCGGCCTTGTCGTGCTGGCCGCCGCGGCGGTCTTGATCCGCCGGCGCGCCGGAACCCGTATCCGCCTGTTCGGACGGATTGCGGCTCGCGCCGCCGGCAGCCACGGCAGCCCCTATGGCTTCACGTCGGAAGATGCGGCCCGCTTTCACCGTTCGGCGCGCGACCAGATGCGTCGACACCAGGCGCAGTGGAGCCGCGACTACCTGCCCGGCACGACCGACGGCTCCTTGCCCGGCCGCATCGCCGGCATCCCGCGGGCGTTGCGGGTTCGGCGCTAGCGACGGTCCGGCCGGCAGGGGCCGGCTGTTCGGGCTAATACGATTGCGCGCCGGCTTCGTGCTCATGCATGTTTGAGCCTCTGCGCCGACCTCCTATACGTTTGAAATATAAAGGATAAAAGCGCCGCCGGAGTGTCGGGGATGCAGTGGCCGGAATCGATCGTGATGGTAACGCGGGTGACCTGCTTCACCGTAATCGTTACGTCGCCCGCATGGATGTTCGCCGTCTACTTCATCTTTCGTACTTGACCGGGTCGCCCGCCGGCATGAGAGCGACGCCGCGCAACAGCGACTCGGTCGTGCATTCGAGCTTTCGACGGCGTCGGGCGCGACCGTCGATCGGCGGAACGGAACCGGTCACGTGGGGCGGTTGCCGAGGGGCATCCGAGAGGTTTAATGGCTGGGCAGGCAACGCGACGCGGAATGGAAAAGCAATTACGGACGCCGCGCATATCGCCCGGCGCCGTGGCTTTGGCGCCGGCGTCCTGGCTGGCGGGAGCGTAAGAATATGAGCGGGGGAGAGCCACTCTGGCGCCGGGTCGCCGGGCTGTACCTGTCAGGCGTTCCCCTCGGTGGGCGCGAGGACGGCGCGTCGCGTGCCAATCCCATGCCCAGCGACGATGGCGAAAGCGAAGCGGTGGTAAAGCAGCACGTCGTCCAGCTGGGCGAGGCGCTCGATCTGGTCACGCTCGCGCAAGGCTACGGGTCGCCTGCCGTGCCGTTGCTCCTGCGGGCGCTTGTCCGCCGCGTCCGCCAGCTCGGCGCGGCGAACGCGCCGGCCGAGGCGCCGGACGCGGCAACCGAGAGCAACGCGCCGCCGACGGCAGCAGCGGATGCCGTCG
>Ga0299914_10001877_pt1 | contig 14193 bp, 11 predicted proteins | sample RVTome_10_FD_201361 | JGI IMG/M metagenome (GOLD analysis project Ga0299914, IMG submission 201361) | Soil microbial communities from uranium-contaminated site in the Upper Colorado River Basin, Wyoming, United States - RVT153D57 (version 2) ...
ATCATTCTTCCCCTCCCACAGCTCTCTTATTATCTGGATTGCTTCTCGGGTCCTCGTAAGCCTTGCCTTTGCCCTGGGCCAATCAAATCCAAGTGGAACCTCGTTCATGGCCTCTCCGGTACCTAATCCAAGCCCAATCCGGCCTGGGTAAAGTACGTCAAGGGATGCAAAAGCTTGAGCGATAATGGCAGGGTGATATCTGTAGACGGGTGCAGTAACGCCAGTCACAAACTGTATCCTTTTTGTGTTCTCGGCGGCGGCTGCAATCCAGATCCAGGTAAAGTTGCCATAGGCATTGTCATGCCACCAGGGATGGAAATGGTCGCTTGTCATTGCTGTGGTAAAGCGTACTTTTTCCGCCTCTACAACAAATTTGAGCAATTCATGCATTGAATACTGTTCATGGGCGGCCCAGTATCCTATTGAAGCCATCACCAGAGAAGGGTGTGCTAATGGCAAGAATGTTTGTTATGATAGTTCTATTTAATTTAGGAAATAGATATTGGATTTGTGGAATAATTCATCCATCTAGAATTACTAGAGCATTTTAGTTTTTGAATGTATCGTATTCTGGCAAAAATAACATCCCTTCAAAATACAGTTTGGACATAGCTAAGAAGTGCTTGTGCATTATATTGGTTTGAGTGACACCACTATCAGCATCATAGCCAAAGCTGACGCGATTCGCAGCCTTTAGAATCTGGCTGATTATTTTGGTTCCGCCTCTGTTTGTCGATTCTCATTCTTTTGCTGCCGCGATACTGAGATTGTGATGTTGAATAGCATTTTAGGAGAATGTTGTGAAAATCGCCTATTCAAATTTAGGAAAAAGGTGTTGTATCCAACTGGTGGTAACTATTGACTTATTCTCCTAAAAGTATTTTATGATTGCATCCATTATTCTAGGATAGATCTGCTGTTCAGTTTGCGTCTTCAAATTTTTTATCTGCTGCTCGCTTTGCCTCTGAATACTTTTCCTCAAAGTTGAAAAATTCAGCAGCGCCATGATAAAGAGCCCTGCAACAATTGCAACAGAAATGAATGGCATACAAGTCAAAAATGAATCCATTTCATTCTCATATTGCTTAGGATGAAATATATCGTTTCTTACATGTGATATTTAATTGTAAGATCTGATGTTCACTTCGTTAGCAACAAGGATAAGACCAGATTAAAGATATCTTCAATGGTCTTCATCTTAGATGTGAGATGGTTATCTTAGCGCCCCTGTTTATATGTAATAACTTCCCAATGTTGACATGAGAGCTGCAAGAATTGTAAAGCCAAATGAGCCTTTAGAAGTTCAACAACTTGAAACTCCAAGGCCTAGGGGTTCACAGGTTCTAATCAAAGTTGAATCATCAGGTGTTTGTCATAGCGATATTCATTTGTGGGAAGGAGGTTACGAGGGCCTTGAAGGACAATTTCTAAAAACTACGGACAGAGGAGTAAAGTATCCACTAACTCCTGGACATGAGATAGCAGGAGTAGTGGATAGTTTGGGAGAAGAAGCGGAAGGATTTACTAAGAATGAAAAAGTTCTCGTCTACCCGTGGATGGGTGAAGGGCGGTGTCCAGCATGCAGAATTGGGCAAGAGAACCTATGCGATAACCCTAGATCATTAGGTGTGTATAGGGATGGAGGTTATGCAGAATATGTACTCGTACCAAGTTATAGATATCTATTAAAAATGGACGAAGATATGGATGCTAATGCAAGTGCCACATTATCATGTTCTGCGCTTACAGCATATGGAGCAATAAAGAATGCCGATCTGAAACCAAATGATAATGTGGTTATTGTTGGTGCAGGAGGATTAGGCTTGATGGCTATACAACTAGCAAAAGCAGTTACAGGCTCCAAAATAATTGCCATGGACTTAAATGATGAAAAATTAGAAGCTGCAAAAAATAACGGTGCAGATAACATCATAAATTCAAGAAAAGAAGACCCAGTAAGCGCAGTCATGGAGTTGACTGATAAGATGGGTGCCGATGCAGTGGTTGACTTTGTCAACGCTTCGAAGACTGTCGAGTCCGATATTCAATTTCTTAGAAGAAGGGCGAAGCTAGTTTTAGTAGGACTCTTTGGAGGTGAACTAAAATTAAGTTTAGTCAGTATGCCAACAAGAGCATACAGATTAATCGGATCATATACTGGGACACTAAGTGAAATGGTGGAATTGGTATCGTTAGCAAGAAGAGGGGTAATTAAACCACTTGTCTCAAATCGATTTAGACTCAATCAAGCAACAGAAGCATTAACAATGCTAAAAGAGGGCAAAATTCTTGGTAGAGGAGTGATAAATCCTTGAATGAAAGAAAAGTAACTACGATAAATCCTTCAACAGAAGAGGTTCTTAACGAATACGAAATAATGACCAAAGAACAGATAAATGAGAAAGTAAAGAAAGCACGAAATACATTTCAAGACTGGAAAAAAGATGCAAGCAAGAGAACCGATCTCCTTTATGATTTTGCTAATCAACTAAAGAAAGATAAGGAGAACCTTGCTAGGAAAGCAACAAATGAAATGGGAAAGGCAATAAAAGAAGCCAGATCTGAAGTTGAAAAATGTGCTTGGGCGATCGAATATTATGCTGATAATGGACAGATCCTTTCAACAGATGAAGTTGTCAACACCGATGCTAGGAAAACTGTGATAAGATTTCAGCCTATTGGAGTAATAGGTAGTATAATGCCATGGAATTTTCCTTACTGGCAAGCATTGAGATTTGCAGCTCCTTCGTTAATGATTGGCAATACTATTGTATTAAAACCTGCAAGTGCTACCATGCAATGTGGAATCGAAATAGAGAAGACTTTCAAGAGTGCCGGCTTACCAGATGGTGTGTTTCAAACTCTAGTAGGCGACTCCAGTATCGCAGAGTCACTTATTGATTCAGATATTAATGCTGTAACATTTACAGGAAGCGTTCCAGTAGGTGCAAAAGTTGCACAAAGAGCAACATCACAAATAAAGAAGACCGTTCTTGAGCTGGGAGGGAGCGATCCTTTTATAGTGTGTGAGGATGCCGACATCGAGAAAGCATCTAATGGTGCAATAAAGGGGCGCTTTATTAATTGTGGTCAGAGCTGCATAGCATCAAAGCGCTTTATTGTAGTAAAGAACGTAGCAAATGAATTCATAGAAAAGTTTGTTCAAAAAGCTGAAAAACTCAAGGTGGGAGATCCTCTATCTGACGATACAGATATAGGACCTCTCGCAAGCGCTAGTGGATTAAACAAAATAGATTCTCAGGTTAAAGAGGCAGTTAAAGGAGGTGCTGTAGTCCTCACAGGAGGAGAAAGGATAGGAGAAAAAGGTTATTTTTACAGACCAACTGTTCTCAAGAATGTTAACCCAAAAATGGAAATAGCCCAAGAGGAGGTATTTGGTCCTGTTGCTCCGATTATTGTAGCTGGTGATGAAGTGGAAGCTATACAACTTGCTAATGATTCTGAGTATGGTCTTGGAGCAAGTATATGGACCCAAGATCTAGATAAAGCAGAGAGATTGTCAAGTAGCGTAGATTCAGGTATAGTATCTGTCAATAATGTAGTAGCTTCTGATCCTAGAGTTCCATTTGGTGGAGTGAAGAAAAGTGGCTTTGGTAGAGAGTTATCAAGATACGGTATGTTAGAATTTGTTAACATTAAATCAGTCAGGTTCTATGATCAATTAATTCACAATCATTATGTAGAGTGATAGCAAATAGTGACATCTAGGGCAGAAAATTCGAATATGTCTGATGATTCTGTTGAGAATGTATTGATACTTCAAGGCGGAGGTTCCTTAGGTGCCTTTGGCTGCGGAGTCTTTAAGGCACTTGCAAATAGTAATATGAAAATCGACATAATTGCGGGTACTTCAATTGGTGGGTTAAATGCTTCTATAATTGCAGGCAGTAAGGGAGAAGATCCTCCTGAAAAGGTATTAGAACAATACTGGTTGGAATTAGGTGAGAGCAGCATCGCAAACTTAAATTCTCCTTTTATGGAAGGGTTGGCTAGAAATCCAATACCAACACTAACACCATTACCTTCCCCAGCAACAGCAACCACCGACCATTCAGCAATGACACATATTTCACAAGTCAAATCAGTAATGTCATTTTATACTTCAGCGATTTATGGAGATAATAAGATCTTTGTACCCCGATGGAGGCCTGAATTTGCATTTACAGATCCCCAGTATTTTACACCTGATAAGTGGACTTACCTGTATGACCACTCGCCTTTAGTGAAGACTGCTGAAAAGTATATTGATTATAACAAATTACAACCCAATGGTAAACCCAACTCACGTCTCATAATAACTGCAGTTAATGTAAAGACTGCAGAACCGCTGATTTTTGATAGTGCCAAACAACAAATAACTTCAAAGCACATACTTGCCGCAACTGGATATCCCTCATACTATTTTCCATGGGCCAAAGTAGAAGAAGGAATATATGCTTGGGACGGCAGTTTGCTAAGCAATACTCCATTAAGAGAGGTCATAGATGCCTCTCCGGTTAGGGACAAACGGGTTTTTCTTGTAGAAAATTACCCAAAAACATGCGATACACTACCAGACAACCTGCTCGAGGTTCAGCACAGAGCCAGAGATATCATGTTCAGCGATAAAACTCTTCACAATGTACGAATGTCCAAAACAATCACATACTATCTTAGGCTTATTAATGATCTTTATAACATGCTAGAAGATCATTTTGATTCGGAAAAAAAGCAAGAGATAGAGAAGTTTAGAAAGATCCGTGCAAGATATAAAAAAGTGTCAGAAAAACATGGGGCAGAAATAAAGCGTGTCCATTATATAACTAGGAGCGAACCATTTCCATCCCTTTATGAGAATGCGGATTTTTCAGTAGATACGATAAAGGCTTCAATTAAAGATGGAGAATTAAAGGCAAACCAAATACTAAAAGATATCAAAATGAGCTAGCTTGCCTACTATCGGGTCCATGGGAGATATTCTGGAAATTCCAACAGAAAACCATATAGCCTTCTGACTGCATAATGAAAATGATCTTTGTATTGAGTGAGGAGGATTTTGTTAAGGTAGCGAATACAAAGGATATTCAACCTTCACAAATGAAAGAAGTTGATGTTAATGGTCAAAATATCTGTGTAGTTAATGTTGAGGGAAAATACTATGCCATAGGCAGTATTTGCACGCATGAAGGGGGTCCTCTAGCTGATGGCACACTTGAAGGCTATGAAGTTGAATGTCCCTGGCACAATTCCAAATTTGACGTAAGGACAGGAGAGGTGACAAGCCCTCCTGCAAGTGAGCCAGAACCCTCTTATGAAGTAAAGGTAGATGACAATAACAACATACTAATTAAGACGCAAGGTAAAAGAAAATCCTCTCCTCAGATTGAGCTATCACTATTAGAAAAAGACAAAATTGAAGGTACTGATGTAACGTCATTTAAGTTTAGTAAGCAAAATGTTCAAGGAGGAGAAGGAGCAGAAGACAAAACACCATTAAATTATACGGCAGGGCAATTTGCCTTTTTTGATATAGGTGGAGTCTATAATGATCCCAAAGGCCCGATCAGACATTTTACTATTTCATCTTCTTCAACAGAGAACTTTATAATGTTTAGCACTAGAATCAGAGATTCGCCATACAAAAAGAGGCTTTCAACTTTAGAGGAAGGCGCAAAAGTCAAGGTAAGAGGTCCAGAGGGAGAATTTGTATTACATCAAGATTATTCAAAAGCTGCTGTATTTCTTTCTGGTGGAATAGGTGTTACTCCATTTAGAAGTATGATAAAGTATGCTACAGATAAGCAGCTGCCACTAAAAATTACGATGTTTGATTCCAATAGGAACCGTGATAGCATCTTATTCAAAAAAGAGTTTGATGATTGGGCGAACAAAAATAAAAATCTGAAGATTATCTATACTATTAGTGAGGATGAACAACAACAATCATCATCCACTGCAAATGATTGGAAAGGAGAACATGGGAGAATAGATAAAGCAATGATTTTGAAGTATTTAGACAATAACATACTAAATAATTCAATATTCTATATTTGTGGTCCTCCTAGTATGCTAAAAGCCATGCAATCTTTACTCCAAGACAATTTAGAAATTCCAAGAGAAAGAATCAAAGTCGAAGAGTTTACAGGTTACTGATGATGATGATGAGGTGGTGGTGGTGGTGGTGGTGATTTATGTTCAACTAAACGGATTTGGGACTGTTGTCATATTCTTCTGAATGATCATCTAAAGTTTTTCTTTGTTAATAAAAGATCCTTCCAGAGCCACCGCTCTAATTCCTGTACGGTTAGCTAATGACTCTTTTGAGGATAAAATAATACTCTTGCTATCGCTTGATGGTTTTTTGGAAAATCAGAATCGATAGGCTTTACAATGTTATGATTTCAGAAATGAAATTAGAATAACCAAAAAGTTGATATCATCAACGGCTTTTTCCTGCATCGGTGGGTTAGATGAATAATAATGACGATAAGAGGTCGATTATTGGAACAGAATTATCTGGAAAAGATTTGATCTCTGACCCAGTGCTAAACAAGGGCACGGCCTTTAACTATGAGGAGCGGATTAGATTTGACCTGCATGGATTGCTACCTCCGGTGATAGAGACCTTGGAACTACAATGTGTGCGAGCATATGAGGCGTACGAAAGAAAGGATGACGATCTGGAACGTCACATATTTTTACGAGCCTTGCAGGACACAAACGAGACGCTCTTTTACGCTTTACTCTATCGTCACATATCTGAGATGGCTCCCATCATCTATACCCCGGTGGTTGCACAGGGCTGCATTAATTTTTCACACATTTATCGCCGTCCTCGCGGTCTGTTTTTGTCCTATCCGTTAGCATACATGATGGATGAGATAATAGAAAACCGGCCATATGGTGATGTTGATGTAATTGTGGTAACAGACGGCGAACGTGTTCTAGGAATTGGTGATCAGGGCGCTGGTGGATTGGCCATTCCAATTGGCAAGCTTTCACTCTATACGTTGATTGGGGGAATTGACCCTCAGCGGACTCTTCCAATTATACTTGACGTAGGTACAAACAATGCTGATCGCCTGAATGATCCAGAATACGTGGGTTGGCGCCACGAAAGAATAACAGGACAGGCTTACTGGGATTTTGTGGACGAGTTTGTAACTTGCATCAAGCGAAGGCTTCCAAATGTTTTGTTGCAGTGGGAAGATTTTGCAAAACCACACGCTCGTCCAATCCTTGACAGGTATCGTGACAGCCTATGTACCTTCAATGATGATATTCAGGGAACTGCTGCTGTAACGTTAGGAGCATTGTATAAGGCATTGAAAATCACTAAGAAAAAATTTTCGGATCAACAGGTCGTTATTCTTGGTGCTGGCAGTGCGGGAACTGGGATTGCCGAGTACATTCAGGAAGCTATGGTAACAGAAGGGATGGATGAGGCGGAAGCTCGCAAACATTTCTTTCTCTTGGACACTAAGGGATTGTTGCATACCGCTAGAACAAACTTGACTCCAGTTCAACAGAAATTTACACAGTCGTTCGAACAGGTGTCCGGCTGGAGAGTGAATAATGGACAGATAAGGCTTGTCGAGGTTATTGAGAATATTTCAGCCACAATCCTCATTGGCGTTTCGAGCCAGCCTGGTCAGTTTACCGCACCAATTATCAAAGATATGGCTGGCAAGGTTGAGAGGCCAATTATTTTTCCTCTATCAAATCCATATGACCGCGCAGAAGCTGTCCCAGGAGATCTCATCCATTGGACAGACGGCCGTGCCCTGATAGCGACCGGGACAGAGTTTCCAGCAGTCTCACTAAAAGGCAGGACATTTAAGATAGCCCAGTGCAACAATTTTTACATATTTCCCGCGATAGGACTTGCCGTGAGAGCTTCAGACGCAAAAAGAGTGACTGACAGGATGATGGTAAAAGCAGCTGAGGCTCTTAGCAACTTTTCTCTGGATAACGTTAATGCCGATACACAGTTGCTGCCACCAATTGAGAGTATGAGAGATGTAGCTATTCATATTGCAGTTATGGTTGGACTTCAGGCACAACAAGATGGAGTAGCAAAGGCAATGAGTGAACAGGATTTGCGCGAGCGAGTGCGACAAAGATTTTGGATTCCACAATATCTTGGTTACAAACTTATCAGAAAGGAGGATATCTCGAATTAGCATAGGCAAATTTACCGTGCTACCTGAATAGGTTTGTCTTCGCTAGATCCACGATCTCATCTCCACGTCCACTTAGCACCGCCTTAATCATGTAAAGAGTAAAGCCCCTTATCTGCTCGAGGTTAATGCTCGGAGGTATAAGTAACTCCTGACGGTTCACAACTACGTCCACTAATGCTGGACCGTCGTGCTCTATGGCCTGGTTTAGCATTGGCTTCACCTGCTCAGGCCTTTCTGCACGAAATCCTAGGATTCCAGCGGCCTCAGCCAGCTTTGAGAAATCAGTGTCAATGAGACTTGTGCCGTGGGTCAGTATCCCGGCGGCCTTCATCTCTAGTTCTACAAAACTTAGGGCTCCATTGTTAAATACTACAATCTTTACAGGCAGCTTTAACTGTCTTAGCGAAAGAAAATCGCCCATGAGCATCGAAAATCCACCATCGCCTGAAAGGCAAATTACCTGACGTTTGGGAAAAGTTTCTTGGGCTCCGATCGCCTGTGGCAGGGCATTTGCCATCGAGCCATGCGAAAAGGATCCCAATAATCTCCGACTGCCGTTCATCTTCAGGTACCGTGCTGCCCAAAGCGTCGGAGTACCAACGTCGCACGTAAAGATTGCATCGTGAGCTGCAACATCATTAATGATTTTTGCAACGTACTGAGGATGAATTGGAATTCGTCCAGGCTCGCCCACTGCGTATGAGTCCAAATCCTTGCGAGATTTCTTGTAGTGATCCAGTGATGCCCTGAGGTGTCCTTTGTGACTTTTCTGATTGAGGAAAGGTTTCACTGCGACCAAAGTTTCACGGACATCACCTACCAGCCCGAGATCGACCTTTGTTCGTCTACCTATTTGCTCACCTCGAATGTCGACTTGAATTATGTAGGCGTTAGGTGGGTAGAATTGCTGGTAGGGAAAATCAGTACCGAGCATTAGTATCAAGTCAGAGTCCATCATTGCATGATATCCAGATGAAAAGCCAAGCAGTCCAGTCATCCCTACATCATATGGGTTATCGTATTCAATGAACTCCTTTCCCCGCATTGCGTGGACAATAGGAGCCTTGAGAAGGCCTGCAACTTGGATCAGTTCTGAATGCGCGCCGGCGCAACCTGCGCCACCGAGAATGGTCACTTTCTGCGCGGAATTGAGAACCTCTGCAAGGCTTGCGATTTCTTCTTTAGACGGGCGGACTATTGCCTTGTGCTGCTTGAAAGGTATGAATGGTCTGCCCGAAGCAGCTTCCTGCAATGCAACATCTCCAGGGAGAACAATGATTGCGACTCCGTGGAGAGAAACTGCAGTTCTGATTGCAATTTCGAGAACGCGTGGGAGCTGATCAGGATGAGAAACCAGCTCACAGTATTGACTGCATTCCCTGAACAGAAGTTCAGGGTGAGTCTCCTGAAAGTAGGTGCTCCCAATTTCCCTTATGGGAATATGTGCCGCAATCGCCAGGACTGGTACCCTGTTGCGATAGCAATCGTAGAGTCCGTTAACTAGATGCGTGTTTCCTGGGCCGCAGCTCCCTGCACAGACAGCAAGATTTCCTGTTAGGTGAGCTTCGGATCCAGCCGCAAACGCGGCAGTCTCCTCATGGCGAACGTGCACCCAGGAAATGTCCTTCTCGTGTTCCCGTATGGAATCAGTAATTGCGTTCAGAGAATCACCGGAGATACCGTATACCCTCTTTACTCCTATTGCTATTAATGACTCGATCACGAGATCGGCAACCTTCTTTACCAAGACTTACTTGAACCTCTAGGGTTGGCATTCTCCTTGAAACATTAAATACTTTTGATAAAGACGTTAGATCCCTGCATGTTATAGGAGTTCTACTTTGAAGCTATAGATGTTACACATCACCTAAGACATAAGTGTTATTTTTACCAATTGATTTGCTTCTTGTCAAAAAAAATGTGTCCTGTCGGCTCGCCATCAGGCAGAGTTGCCAGCCAAACAGGTGTAGTGGCGCCTTCTTCAACTGATCTTGTCGCATTGCTCCCTCCCATATCAGTTCGCACCCATCCAGGGCACACGGCATTAACGAGAATATTGGTTCCCTTCAGCTCTGATGCAAGCATTACTGTCAATGCATTCAAGCTTGCCTTTGACACAGAATAAGCTGGCCAATATCCACCAGATGTAGCCATGTATTCAAATTCACCTGCACCACTAGAAACATTCACAATTCTTCCAAAACTATTCTTTTTCATAAGCGGGATGAAGGCTTTGCACATACGCCAAGCACCAATCAGATTGGTTTCCAAAGTAGCCTTTACAGTTTCTAAGTCTGCATTCGACGCCACTACGTTATCTTTGTCGATAAGGATAGCCGCATTATTTACTAATATGTCAAGCCTTCCAAAAGTTTTTTCAACCTTGTCCAAAAGATTGTCAACACTGACTTGATTTGAGACATCCAATTTCATAGCCACCACTTTTTTTACACCATCTCTAGCAATCTTCCTTACTGCAGCTTCTCCATTTGCTGAATCTCTTGAAGTAAGAATCACCTCGATTTTCTTCATGGCCAACTGCTTGGCTATCTCAAAACCTATACCTCGATTAGAGCCAGTTACTAGAGCCACTTGTTGCTTCATATCTCTCATCATGTTCTCTCATTACATAGACTTTATCAAAATTAAGGTCAATATCATAAGCATAACAACATGCTTGCAAAGCGCTTAGAATAATATTGGTACTAGAACACAAAGCGTCACTCTTTTCAAACTGTATTACATACTCGATTATTTTCTCCTGGGGCACCTGTGCCCTTTGTCTTTTACTTGTCTGTTAAGTTAAACCCTCTGGCTTCTTTGAATTGGTTAAGCGATTGCTTATAAGTGACTCTCGTAGCTGGTGATTTTATCTTTTTCAAGAAATAATCCACAGAAGTTGTTGTTGTCGTTCTAATCGGTAGAGGTATGTATAGAGTAGAACGACTTATATAAGCAATTTGTTCTTACTCGTTCAAAATGGCTAGAATTCACGTTCACACTCATGGTAAATCTCATTCTACCCGTCCTACTTCGAAGGGACCTGCACCTTGGCTTAGCCACAGTAGAGATCAGATCTCAGCTCTTGCTGTCGAGTTTGCAAAGGAAGGTTTGAGCCCAAGCGAGATAGGGATAAAGTTAAGAGATCTACATGGGATACCACTTATCAAACCTGTTCTAGGCAAGAGTCTCACTAGCGTTTTGATTGAAAATAATATAAAGTCAGACATGCCAGAAGATTTAGATAAGCTAGTGAGAAAGGCTCTTGGGCTCCAGAAGCACCTTAGAGTTCACAACAGCGACCACAGGAATGTGCGGTCACTCGAGTTGGTGGAGTCAAAGATCCACAGGCTGTCAAAGTACTACAAGCTCAAGGGTAAGATTCCAAGGAACTGGAAATATGCAGCAGTGATTGCGCAGCTAGAGTAGCACTAAAAAAGGTACTTTAGATGAGTGACAGGCTTACTGATGCACTTAAACATTTTTGTGAAAAAGTAAGATCGACTGTAGAAGGCGGCAATGAGGTTGCCATCATCACGCATCTCGATGCGGATGGAATCACGTCAGGCAGCATAATGGCAATGGCACTCAGGCGCATGGGTGCACGGTTTTCTTTGAGGACAGTCTCTGACCTAAATTCCTCTGTAGTTGAGAAGATGAAAGCTGACGGCCGCGATTTTTATGTCATTACTGACCTCGGTGGAGGTTGGGCGTCACATCTGAGAAAAGCCCTTGGCGACAAATGGGTTATTATCGACCATCACGAAATTACAGAGGAAGAGATACTAACAGACGATGGAGGTCAAATACTAAATCCTTGGAAATTTGGCATTGATGGCGGAAGAGAAGTGTCAGCAGGTGGAATGGCGTATATGGTGGCAAGCGCGCTTGATTTCAAGAACCGTGACCTGTCGGCCATTGCAGTCGTGTCAGCAGTAGCCGATCGGCAAGACCAAGGCGACAAAAAGTCATTTTTCGGTCTTAATGCAGAAATACTAAAGACCGCTCAGTCGCTTGGGCTTGTGAGCGTCGATCTCGATATCATACTGACAGGAAGAGAGACGCGCCCCGTGCATGAGGCACTTGCATACACATTATTTCATTATATTGACGGACTCACCTGGAACACAGAAGCCTGTTACCTTTTGCTCAAGAATGCTGGCATAAAACTAAAAGATGACAGTAGCCGATGGCGTGCGCTAGCAGAGTTTTCACAGGAAGAAAAAAGCACGATTGTTGAAGCAGTAGCCAAGTTTGTAGATAGTTCGGATAAGAGGGTATCCGATATATTGCTGAACGATCTTATAGGCTACGTCTACACGCTTTCAAGAGAGGACAAGCGAAGCCAGCTAAGAGACGCAAGGGAATTTTCGACGATGCTCAATGCATGCGGCAGGATAGGAAAGGCAGGAGTTGGTATCGCAATGTGTATGGGAGATAGAAACATGGCATTAAGCGCAGGAGAAGAGATAATGGATTTGTATAAGATGACTCTACGCAACAATATTTCCACCATCTTTAGTGAAAAATGGAGGCTTGCCGACGACGGTAAGACCACCTTTGTCAATGGTGACGGCATTTTGGAGGAAGGCATGATAGGAGCAGTGTCAACACTGCTCAGCGGGTCGCCCTCGCTTCGGGGCAGGCTACTATTTGTCCGGACCCTAGCGAAGGAGGGAACCTACAAGTTCTCCTCAAGGAAGTGCCTGGATTGCAAATCACAGGCAAACCTTGGTGTGATTATGCGACAGTGCTCCAATGCATTAAATGGTGCAGGCGGAGGACATTCTGCAGCTGCAGGCTGTAGCATCCCCTCTTACGCTCTTGATGATTTTATTGCCGGCATAAAGGCGGAGACAAATGATCCGAAATTTGCCTTGGGAGCATCTTAACATTGCAGTAGGGGTGGAGATCCCCTTTTCGAGCAGCGTGGAAGCAAAGGCGGCCGTCAAGGCATTAATACCTGACAATGTTAACTTTCCAAAGGGTCTGTCAATGAAAATGTTTTCAAGAGGCTCTATACTTGCGATTGAATTGACAGGCAAAAAAATTCCAGCTACAACAATATTGAGCACCCTTGACGAAATACTCGAGCATATATCGGTAGCAACAAAAGTGATGGCCGGCTAGTGTTAGATCCGAGAATTTTGAAAGAAAAGCCTGAGTTAGTTCGAGAAATGCTCAAGAAGCGCAACATGACGGATTTTCCTATCGACGAACTGATAATGCTACATCGGGTCCGAGGTGAACTTATTACCAATACTCAGATGCTTCGTCGGCAAAAGAACCTGCTCTCTGAAACCATTGCAAGCAAGAAAAAGTCCAAACAGGATGCCACTTTTGAACTTGGCGAGATGAAACAGGTGAGCGCAATACTTGACCAGACGGAATCTGAAGCAACTCAAATTGAAGTGAAGTTTAATCAGCTGATGATGACTTTGCCCAACTTGTTACACGAGACGGTACCCGTTGGCAAAGACGAAAAAGACAATGTGGTTGTTCGCCAAAATGGCGAGATCATGAGGCCAAGTTTTAATCCAAAGGATCACATTGACCTTGCGACTACACTTGATCTTTTAGACCTGAATCGTGCTGCTAAAGTATCAGGGGCGAGGTTCTACTTCCTCAAAAATGAGCTTGTAAAGATGAACCAGGCACTGATCAATTTTGCGCTTGATTTTTTATTAGAGCGTAATTACACCCTTATCCAGCCACCATACATGATTAGAAAAGAACCGATGGTCGGCTCTGTCATACTGAATGACTTTGAGGATGTCATTTACAAGATAGAAGACGAGGATCTTTACATGATAGGGACATCGGAGCATGCAATAGCAGGTATGCACATGGACGAGATCCTTGAAGGAATAAAGCTTCCCATTAGGTATGCTGGTTTTAGTTCATGCTTTCGTAAAGAGGCCGGTGCACATGGCAGGGATATGAAGGGCATCTTCCGTGTTCATCAGTTTGAAAAGGTGGAACAATTTATCTACTGCCGCCCAGAAGAGTC
>Ga0299914_10001878_pt1 | contig 14193 bp, 9 predicted proteins | sample RVTome_10_FD_201361 | JGI IMG/M metagenome (GOLD analysis project Ga0299914, IMG submission 201361) | Soil microbial communities from uranium-contaminated site in the Upper Colorado River Basin, Wyoming, United States - RVT153D57 (version 2) ...
AGGCGGACAAAGTACGTCGCTGGCAGCGGGTTGAGCACGCTTACGACAATGAGGAGGTTCTCGAGGGCACCATCGTCCGCCGGATCAAGGGCGGCATGATCGTCGAGCTCTTCGACGAATTGGAAGCATTCTTGCCCGGATCGCAAATCGACGTGCGACCCGTGCGCGATTTCGACGCCTACCTCGAGCGCAGAATGGAGTTCAAAATCGTAAAGCTGAATCCGGCCAACGAGAACATCGTCGTCTCGCATAAGGCGCTGATCGAGAAAGAACTCCATGCCCAGAGGGAGAAGATTCTGGCAACCATGGAGCCGGGTCAGGTATTGGAGGGCACGGTCAAGAACATCACGGATTTCGGCGTATTCATCGACCTCGGTGGCGTCGACGGCCTGCTACACATCACCGACCTCTCGTGGGGCCGCGTCTCGCACCCTTCGGAACTCGTTGGGCTCGATGAACGCCTCAACGTCGTCGTCCTCGATTACGACAAGCAGCGACAGCGCATATCCCTTGGCCTGAAGCAGCTTCAGTCGCATCCGTGGGACGACATCAACGAGAAATTCGCCGAAGGACAGGTGGTTGAAGGCAAGGTGGTCTCCATCACGGATTACGGTGCCTTCGTCGAACTCGAGAAGGGCATAGAAGGGCTCGTGCACATCTCGGAAATGAGCTGGACGGAGCACGTCCGTCACCCCAGTCAGATGGTGGCGCTCGGCCAGATCGTGGAAGTCAAGATTCTCAACATCGATCACGAGGGGAAGAAGATTTCCCTCGGGATGAAGCAGCTCAAGCCGGATCCGTGGCACGGGATCGCCCAGCGGTATCCCGCCGGCACGGTCATGCGGGGGAAGGTCCGCAACATCACCAACTTCGGCGTTTTTGTAGAGATCGAGCCAGGCATCGACGGCCTCGTCCACATCAGCGACTTGTCGTGGACGAAGAAGGTGAAGCACCCTAGCGAGATGGTGCGAAAGGGCCAGGAACTGGACGTAGTCATTCTGAACGTCGATGAGAACGAGCGCCGGATATCGCTCGGACACAAGCAAGTTCAGACGAATCCGTGGGCGCAGTTCCAGCAGGTGTACTCGGAAGGCAGTCGGACGACGGCCGTCGTGACGCGAGCCGAGGACAAGGGCATCATCGTCGAGTTGCCGATGGGGGTCGAAGGCTTCGTGCCCTCGAGCGAACTGAGGTACGGCGGCACGCGAGGCTTCCAGGAGCGCTACGCCGATGGGACAGAGCTCGAGCTGCAGGTAATTCGGTTCGACCAGGGCGAGAAGGAAATCGTCCTGAGCGAAATCGCGCGTGAAAGGGCCGAGGAGCGCGAGCGACGGGAGGCGGAAGCACGTGCGCGGCGCGACGAGCGTGATCGGGATCGGCGCGAGGTTCGTGATTACGGCGAGGCGGCAAGTGGCCCCACTACGTTTGCAGAATTGAGTGGTCTGGAGAGTTTGCGGGCGCAAATGGCCGCCTCGGAGGAGGCCGAAACGGCCGACACAGAGGCTGCAGAAGGGGCCAAAACGCGCGCTAAGACGGCAAAAAAGAAGGCTGCCGCAGGCGCCGAGGCCGATGCGGCGGAAACCTCCCCAGCGGAACCGGGCGGCGAGTTGGCGCCCGAGGCAGCGCGTGAGGCTGCGGACGAGCCGGCCGCAGAGGCAGAGGCTGAGGCCGGGATCAAGACTGAGGCCGAGGCTGAGGCAGTGGACGAGGCCGTGGAGGAGCCGGCCGTAGAGGCAGAGGCAGAGGCAGAGGCAGAGGCAGAGGCAGAGGCAGAGGCAGAGGCAGAGGCAGAGGCAGAGGCAGAGGCAGAGACCGAGCCTGAGGCCGAGGCCGCGCCAGAGCCGACCGAGGAGAACGTCGTGGTCACCACCGCCAAAGCGTCGGGTCAGATGGAGGGTACGCCCGGCGTGACGGCCCGAAAAGGCGGAAAGCGGGCGGAGGAGTCCGGGTCAACCGAGCATCCAACCGAACCGCCCGCGAAGCGCTCACGTCGTAAAGAGGACGCCGGCGCCGTGCCTCCGGCCGAGCAATCGAAGGCCACGCTCAAGTCCGTCGGAGACACGGAAGAAGGGGCGGCGGAAGCGGCTGAGGAAGCCGTTGAGGACAAAACGCCGACGCGCGATACGGGCGAGAAGCCCCTTGCGTCATTGGAGGGGCAGTCCTCGCCGGAGGAAATCCAGAGCTTCATGGAGGCATCCGCCGAGGAGAAGGCTTCGAGGAAAGGCAAGGCTGCCAAGGCCAAGGATGCGTCGGTCGACGCAAAGACCGAGAAGAAGACGGACAAGAAGGGCGGCGAATAGCGATTACCTCGCCCTCGTATGCGCCTGTGCTGCCGTGTCGATCTGGGCTTTCTGCAGCCGCCCGGAATAGTCGACGTACACCGTCTTCGTTTCGCTGTAAAAGTCGAACACCTCCCATCCGCCTTCGCGGTGGCCGTTTCCGGTTTGCTTCACGCCACCAAACGGCATGTGAGCCTCTGCGCCGATCGTCGGTCCGTTCACGTACGTGATGCCGGCTTCGATGTCTTGCATGGCACGAAAAGCTATGCCCACGTCGCGCGTATAGATGCTGGAGGATAACCCATACCTCGTGTCGTTGGCTACGTCGACGGCCTCCTCGTACGACTCTACGCGGATGATGCTCAGCACCGGCCCGAAAATCTCTTCGCGTGCGATGCGCATGGTCGGTGTGACGCCGGTGAAGATCGTCGGCTGAAAGAAGTAACCCCGATCGAGACTCCCGCCCGTGGCGCGCTCGCCGCCGACCGCGAGGTGGGCCCCCTCGTCCAGGCCGATCTCCACGTAGCGCGAGACCTTCTCCAGCGCCTCCTCATTGATGAGTGGCCCCACGTCCACCTCCGGTTCGTTTCCGTAGCCCAGGCGCAAGCGCAGCGCGGCATCCCTCAGCCGAGACACCATCTCATCGTGAATACCCGATTGCAGAATCAGCCGGCTCGTGGCCGTACATCGTTGGCCCGTCGTGCCGAAAGCCCCCCAGAGCACGCCTTCCAGAGCCAGGTTGAGGTCCGCGTCGTCAAGGACGATCATCGGGTTCTTGCCTCCCATCTCCAGAGAGACCCGCTTGTGCAGGCGGCCGCACGTCTCGCCGATCCTTGAACCCGTCTCGGTGGAGCCCGTGAAGCTCACCGCCGCCACGCCCGGGTGCTCGACGAGGGCCGTACCGGCTTCCGCACCTCCGTGAATGAGGTTAACCACGCCGTGCGGAAATCCGGCTTCCTCCAGAACCCGAACGAGTAGCATTCCGGTGTGAGCAGCGTCTTCGCTGGGCTTGAACACGACCACGTTTCCTGCAGCAAGGGCAGGGAACATCTTCCAGGTAGGCACCGCTACCGGGAAATTCCAGGCGGTAATGAGCGCACAGACGCCCAGCGGGCGCCGAATCGTCATGTTGAATTTGGACGGCAGCTCGCTCGGGACGGTGTGACCGAACATTCGGCGTGTTTCGGACGCGGCGTAGAAGGCGGTGTCGATGGCTTCCTGGACGTCTCCCCGTGTTTCCGTGAAGGGTTTGCCCATCTCGCGCGTCATCTCTCGGGCGATGGCATCTTTTCGTTCGATCAGAAGATCCCCCACGCGCTTCAGCAGATCGCCTCTTTGCGGAGCCGGGGTGCGACTCCAGGCGGTGAAGGCCGTGGCGGCGGCCCGGACGGCGGCGTCCACCTCGGCGGCGGTTGATACAGGAAACGCTCCAACGACGTCCTCCAGATTCGCCGGGTTGCGGCTCACGAAGGTCTCACCCTCCGCCTGAAGCCAGTTCCCGCCAATGAGATTGCCAAAAACTTCAGCCATGTGCAGTCGTTCGTTATCTTGATTGAGTGGTGTCTCCGAAGCTAACGGGCCCGTGCATGAATTCCCGCACTGAGACGATAAAGCCGGCACTCGCGCTTGAAGATCGCGTGTCCCAACGGTTGAGGTCTGTGCCTCCCAGCGGAATCCGACGCTTCTTCGAGATCGCGGCAACGATGAAGGAGGTCATCTCGCTGGGAATCGGTGAGCCCGATTTCGTGTCGCCGCAGCCGGTCATCGAGGCGGCTATTCAGTCCCTGCGGGACGGGAAGACCGCCTACACCGCCAACGCCGGCCTGCTCGAACTGCGCGAGTTGGTCTCCGACGAACTGGTTCGCCTCTACGGCGTGCGATACCACCCGGAGCGCGAGGTGCTATTGACGGTGGGCGTAAGCGAGGCCATGTTGCTCGCCATGCTGGCGCTGGTCGACCCGGGAGACGAAGTCCTCATCCCCGAACCGTGCTTCGTTTCGTACGGACCCCTGGCGCGTTTTGCAGGCGCGAAAGTCACCTACGTTCCGACGTCGGTAGAGAACGACTTCCAGGTCACGGCGTCGGATCTGGAGCCGTGCGTAAGTGAGCGGACGAAAGTTCTCCTGCTCGGATATCCCAACAACCCGACGGGCGCCGTACTGCGACGCGGGACGCTCGAGGAGATCGCGGATCTCGTCGAACGGCACGATCTCCTGGTCATTTCGGACGAGATCTACGACCGCCTCATTTATGGCGAAGCCTACGCGAGCGGCCACGTATGCCTGCCGTCGATTCCATCGCTGCGGGATCGAACCGTGCTTCTGGGTGGATTCTCCAAGAACTATGCGATGACCGGTTGGCGACTGGGCTATGCCTGTGCCCCCACGCCCATCTACCAGGCCATGTATAAAGCGCACCAATACGTGGTGATGAGCGCCCCGACCATGGCCCAGATCGGGGCGACGGCGGCCATTCGGGACAGTCAGGACGTCGTCGAGCAGATGCGGCAAACGTATGACGAGCGGCGAAGGCTGATCGTCGACGGGCTACGCGCTGCCGGATTGCCCACATTTGAGCCGGAGGGGGCGTTCTATTGCTTCCCGGACATCCGCTCGACGGGTCTATCCTCCGAGGCGTTTGCGCAGGGCCTGCTGCAGGAGGAATACGTAGCCTGTGTTCCTGGCGACGCCTTCGGTCCCAGCGGGAACGGATACGTACGCTGCTCCTATGCAACGGCAACGGAAAAGGTCGAAGAGGCCGTGCGTCGGATTACGCGATTCGTGGAAAGGCATCGGGAAACGGCCGATGTCCGCAGCGTCGCGTGAGATTCGATCCCAGATCGCTGGCTGAGCGTTCGGTGGTCGCGGCGCTCTTGCTAACGATGCTCCTCTCACTCCTGCTGCACCTGTTGCTGGGATGGCAGTGGACGATTCTCGCGGCGCTTCCAATAGGCTTTTTCCGGCCACGTCGCGCATGGATCATCGGCGCGGCCGGAGTCGCCCTCGGGTGGTCGATTCTGATCGGCTACAGTCTTGTGGTCGCCGCCCGGCCTACCCTGCGCATGTTGCAGTTCGTCGGAAGCCTGTTCGGAAACCTGCCTGCACCGGCCGTCGTTGCGGTGACGGCACTGGTCGGGGGCATACTGGGCCTCCTCGGCGCATGGATAGGGCGAAGCGCCGCCGACTTGAGGGAGCGGTGGGCGCGGACCGCTGCGCCGCCATAACGTCTCGTTTTCAGGATGAAGTCCACCGATGAAATACGGGGTCTGCTGGAACGTGCTCGCACGCTCGGTGGATATCTAGACGTCGAGCAACGCGAAGAGCGCGTTGCCGAACTCAACGAGCGCCGCCTTGATCCGGACTTCTGGAGCAACCCCGAGGCCGCAACCGAAGTCGAGAAGCAGGTTGCTTCCGAGACCGAATGGATCGAAGCGTGGAGGGGTCTGAAGCGCAGAATGGACGACGTCGAGACGCTCCTCGTACTCGCGCAGGAGGAGGCGGATGCGGATCTCGGTGCGGAAATCGACCGCGAGACGGAAGAGCTCGAACGGGCGCTCGATACGCTGGAGTTGAGAAGCATGCTCAGCGGACCGGACGACCATCGGAACGCGATCCTGACCATCCATCCCGGCGCCGGGGGTACCGAGAGCCAGGATTGGGCTGAGATGTTGCTTCGACTCTACACACGGTGGGCCGAGCGCAACGACTTCAAGGCAGCCCTCCTCGAGTACCAGCCGGGTGACGTAGCAGGGGTGAAGAGCGCAACGCTCGAGATCGTCGGACCGTTTGCGTTCGGTTCCCTGAGGTCCGAATCAGGCGTGCATCGTCTGGTTCGAATCTCGCCTTTCGACTCCAGCGGGCGGCGTCACACCTCCTTCGCGAGCGTCTTCGTCTATCCCGAGATCGACAACACGATCGAGATCGACCTGCGTCCCGATCAGATCGAATTGCAGCGATTCCGATCCGGGGGCAAAGGAGGGCAGAACGTAAACAAGGTCGAGACGGGCGTGCGACTGGTGTACACAGGCGAGCTATCGAACGGGGAGACGGTCCGAGTCGTCGCTGAATGCACCGAGGAGAGAAGCCAGCTGCAAAATCGTGAACGGGCGATGACCATGCTCCGAAGCCGCGTCTATCAGCTCGAACGGGATATCCAGGAGGCGGCGCGCGACGAACTCGAGGGGCAGAAGAAGAAGATTGAGTGGGGCAGCCAGATTCGTTCCTACGTGTTTCAGCCGTACACGATGGTGAACGACCATCGTACCGACACGAAAGTGACGGACATTCAAGCAGTAATGGACGGGTACCTCGAGCCCTTCATCAAGGCGTATCTTCTGCAGGACGCGAATTCGTCCTGAGCGGCACCCGCCCATCTGCCAGATGCCCGAACGATTCGATTTTCTCGTCATTGGTAGCGGAGTGGCCGGCCTGTCGTTTGCCCTGCGGGTAGCGGAGCAGGGCAGCGTCGCCGTGGTAACGAAGAAATCGTCTGCGGAGTCCAATACCAACTACGCGCAGGGCGGTATTGCGGCGGTGATGGATGCCGCTGATTCGCCGGAGAGCCATATCGCCGACACGCTGGACGCCGGAGCAGGCCTTTGCGACCCTCACGTCGTCGACGTCGTCGTGCGCGAGGGACCCGACCGTATTCGCGATTTAATCGCTCTCGGCGCCCAGTTCACCCGCCAGAACGGCAGACTCCACCTCGGCAGGGAAGGAGGCCACTCTGCACACCGCATCGTCCATGCAGCCGATACGACGGGCCGTGAGATCGAGCACGCGCTGCTCGATCGGGTTCGCCAGCATCCAAACATCAAGCTCTTTGAGTATCACTTCGCGGTGGATTTGATCACCGAGCACCATCTCGGACAGCACGTCTCGCGCATCAGGCCGGACATTCACTGCTTCGGGGCCTATGTACTCAATGAGGAAAGCGGTGCCGTCGATACCTTTCTTGCGAAGGTTACCCTGTTGGCAACCGGAGGCTCCGGGCGCGTCTACCTGCACACGACCAATCCTTCCATCGCCACCGGCGACGGTGTCGCCATGGCGTATCGCGCGAAGGCGAGGGTCGCGAACATGGAGTTCGTCCAGTTCCATCCGACCTCGTTACATCACCCCGACGCAAACTCATTCCTCATTTCCGAGGCCGTGCGCGGTGCGGGGGGAAAACTGTTCAACCAGGGCGGTGAGCGATTCATGTCGCGCTACGATCGCCGTGAGGAACTCGCTCCGCGTGATATCGTGGCTCGGGCCATCGACGAGCAGCTGAAGCAACGCGGCGAAGAGTATGTGCTGCTGGACATCTCTCATCGGCCGGCCACCGAGATCATCGAACAGTTTCCCTTCATCTATGAGACCTGCCTCGGATTCGGGATCGACATTACCAGTCAACCGATTCCCGTGGTGCCGGCCGCGCATTACCAGTGCGGTGGCGTCCTGACCGACCTGTACGCCCGCACGTCCATCCAGCAGCTCTACGCGTGCGGCGAAGTGGCTTGTACCGGACTACATGGAGCGAATCGCCTGGCGAGCAACTCGTTGCTGGAGGCGCTCGTTTTCGGGCATCGCGCAGTCGAGCCGGCCATCGCGGATGCGGCGGCCGGGAGCTGGAATCAGGACGTGCCGCCCTGGGACGACGCCGGCACAGAGCGGCCGCAAGAGTGGATCCTCGTGTCCCACAACGAGGTCGAGTTGCGACGCCTGATGTCGGACCTGGTCGGAATCGTGCGATCGTCCCTGCGCCTCTCCCGCGCCTTTCGGCGAACCCATCTCCTGCACGAGGAGACGGAGGATTTCTATCGGCGTTCGCGCGTATCTACGGGACTCTGCGAGCTACGAAACATGATCGCGGTTGCCTACCTGATCATACGGAGTGCGCGAATGCGACACGAAAGCAGGGGGCTCCACTACATGCTCGACTACCCTGAGACAGTGGATCGCGAGCGGCGCCCTACGCTGGTTTGAAACGGCCGAAGAGGTGCTTTGGTAGTTGGGCGTAACTACAGGAAACATCGGTGTATAGCTTGCGTTATCACCGGCGAGCGACGAGTTTGCGAGGCGCCTGACTCGGGCGTATATTGCAGCCGTGGCGAAGGGCGCACTTGTTGCCGCCCTTTTTTTCGTGGGTGTTCAACTTGAGTTAGCGCTCGTCCACTCGCTGGAACGAGCGTTTTTTGCACTATAGAGGCGGGTGATGGGTGAGCCGGAACGAGAGCGGGCTCCAACACGCGAACAGCGCGTCAAAGCGCTCGTGGAGGAGGTCGTAGCGGGCTCACCGGTGTACGTGGTCGACGTCGTCGTACGCGGCGGAAAGGGATCTCGGGTCGTCGACGTCTTCGTCGAAAGCGACGAGACGCTTGACGTAGAGGAGCTGGCACGAATCAATCGGGAGGTAGGCTTCTTGCTCGACGTGGAGGACATAATCGACGGCCATTACAGGCTGAACGTCTCGTCGCCCGGCGTGGACAGGCCGTTGATGCTGCCCCGGCAGTTTCGGAAGAATATCGGCCGGCAGCTTCGCGTGCGCTATCGCGCAGGGGGCGGGTCGAGCACGGTCGAGGGCGAATTGACCGAGGCGGATGCCGGTCACATCGTCATCGTCCATTCCGGAGAGGAAGCTGCGAGGGTGGCCTACGACGACGTAGAAGAAGCCAGGGTATTGTTGCCCTGGTGACGTACCTGTATGAATCTGAGGGTCTCGCGAATGAGGCCCCTAAATATGAACGGAGATGCATAGCTCGGTACTGGTTTCCTCCTTCGCGGAAATCGCGCGCGAGAAGGGTATCGACCGCGACACGCTTCAGCTGATCATCGAAGACGTGTTCCGCGCCATTATCCGCAAGCGGTACGGTGCGGACGAGTCCTTCGAGATCATCTTCAATCCGGATCACGGAGACATCCAGATCCTGCACATTCGCGAAGTCGTGGAGGATTGGGACCTCGATGATCCTGTCACCCAGATCGAAGAGACGGACGCCAAGAAGATCGACGAGGATTTTGAAGTGGGGGACGAGGTTGCGAGCGAGATCGACATCGCCGAATTCGGGCGGCGGGCTGTCATGACGGCTCGGCAGACGTTCAGCCAGCGTATTCGGGACATCGAGAAAGACAACATCTATCAGACCTACACGGACGTAGTCGGCGAGATCGTGGTTGGTGAGATTTACCAGATCCGGAGAAGGGAAGTGCTGGTGATTCACAACAAGGTGGAGCTCATTCTGCCGCGCGAAGAGCAAATCTACAAGGACCGCTATCGCAAGGGGGACATGATCCGAGCGGTCGTCAAGGAGGTGCGCCGCGAAACGGGCATCAGTCCGCAGGTGATCATCTCGCGCGCGGATTCCATCTTCATGGAGCGCCTCTTCGAACTCGAGGTACCAGAGATCTATGATGGCATCGTAGAGATTCGCAAAATCGTTCGAGAGCCCGGGGATCGCGCGAAGGTGGCCGTCATCAGCCACGACGAGCGGATCGATCCGGTCGGCGCCTGCGTCGGGATCAAGGGCGTCCGCATTCATGCGGTCGTGCGCGAACTAGGTAACGAGAACATCGACGTGCTCGAATGGTCGGACGATTCGCACGAGCTCATCAAACGTGCGCTCTCGCCGGCGCACCCAGTTTCCGTGATCATCAATCGAGAACTGGATCCGCCGCGGGCCAAAGTGGTCGTGCGCGCGGACGAGGTGAGCCAGGCGATCGGACGCGGTGGCATCAACATCCGGCTCGCTTCGGCGCTCACCGGCTATGAGATCGACGTGTACCGCGAGATCTCCGCGGACGAGGAGGACGTTGAGATCGGTGAATTTGCCGACGAGCTCGAATCCGACACGATTCAGCGGCTCCGGGAGATTGGCTGTGATTCGGCCAAAGCAGTTCTCGAACTTTCGCAGGACGAGTTGGTCCGTCGTTCCGGCCTCGGTGAGGAGACGGCAGCCCGCATTCTGTCGGTTATTCGGGCCGAATTCGAGGAATTCGAGGATGAAGAAGAGGAGGAGATGGAGGGCTGAGGTTCTCTGTCGACGCCATTCCACTAGTAGTCTTGGTACATGACGAAGGAAGCGAAGAAATTTAAGAAAGTCAGGCTGTTCAAGGTCTCCCGCGAGCTGAACGTTACCGTGGATACCCTCGTGGACCATCTCAAGGAGGTGGGCCATGCGGAAGCGCTGGTGGGTGACGGAATAAACGCTTCAATCACGGACGAAGATGCCTACCTGGGTCTGCTGGAGGCGTTCGCGGCCGACAAGGCGACGGCCTCGCGGGTTCGGGAGAAGCGGGCGGCAATCCGCGCGGAGGACGAAGAGCGCGATCACGAGGCAGCCGTACAGGAACCGGCCGTAGTCGTACGCCCTGAGCTGGAGGAACCGGGTGCGCAGACGGAGGTGCCGCGCCCTGAAACGGAGCCAGAGCCTGAGCCAGAGCCTGAGCCAGAGCCTGAGCAGAAGGTCGACGCCGAGCCCGAGATCGAGCCGGAACCCGTACTGGATGCCGAAGCCGAGCCGGAGGCAGAGGAAGCGGTCGACTTCGTAGAAGATGAGGCCGAGTCGGAGGAGGAGCCCACCGTGGCCGTGGAGCCAGAGGCTGAGGAACTCGAGGCGGTGGATGAGCCGGAGCTCGTAGAGGACGAAGCGGCAGGAATCGACGTCACCCAAGAACTCGAAGCTGTGCCGGAACAGGATGCCCCCTCGGGAGACGGTGAGGCGGGCGTCCAGGAGCCGGACGAAGTGCTGAGCGCGAGGCGCTACCAGTTGACCGGCACCAAGGTGGTCGGCAGGATCGATTTGAAGGACGTCGAGGACAAGGACGCGAAGCGCAAGCGAAAGCGGAAGCGGAAGCGCAAGACGACCGAGGCTGCGCCGGCAGAAGTGGAGGCGAAAACCGCGGTCGAGGTTGCGGCGCGCGAGACGGATGCGCGCAAGCGCAAACGCAAGCGAGGCCCCTCCGTTGATGCGGCGGACGTCACGCAGACGCTGCAGGAGACGCTGCGCGAGCTGGAGCAGGGTGCCGGAAGGGTGAGGCAGCGCCGCCGCCGGCAGCGCCGAGAGGAGCGAGCGGCCTCGCGTCTTGCGGAAGCCGAGCGAGACCAGGCATCCGGCGGGACGCTCAAGGTGACGGAGTTCGTTTCTACCGGAGAGCTCGCCAAGCTAATGGATGTGCCCGTTGCGGAGCTCATTCGAACCCTGTTCAGCTCCGGAATGGTGGTATCGATCAATCAGCGCCTGGATGCGGATACGATTTCGTTTCTCGCGGACGAGTTCGGGATGGAGGTGGAGTTCATCACCGACTTCGGCACCGACGACATCCGGCTCGAGGTGGACAAGGAGGAGGATCTTCATCCGCGGGCGCCCATCGTGACGGTGATGGGCCACGTCGACCATGGAAAGACCTCGCTGCTCGACTACATCCGAAGCGCAAACGTCGTGGCGGGCGAGGCTGGCGGCATCACGCAGCACATCGGGGCTTACCATGTCGAAGCGACCGACAATCGTACGATCACATTCCTCGACACGCCCGGACACGAAGCCTTTACGGCCATGCGTGCACGCGGCGCCCAGGCCACAGACGTCGTGATTCTGGTGGTGGCAGCGGATGATGCGGTTATGCCGCAAACGGTCGAGGCGATCAACCATGCCCGGGCCGCCGAGGTCCCGATCGTGGTGGCCATCAACAAGATCGACAAGCCCGACTCCAATCCAGAGCGAGTCATGCAGCAACTCGCCGACCACAACGTGCTCGTCGAGCAGTGGGGTGGGAAGGTCCAGTGCGCCTTCGTTTCGGCGCATACAGGCGAGGGCGTGACGGACCTGCTGGACCGAGTGCTGCTGGAGGCCGAACTGCTGGAGTTGAAGGCCAACCCCAACCGAACTGCCAGCGGCATCGTGATCGAGAGCCGGCTCGAGAAGGGTCGAGGCAACGTGTCGACCGTACTGGTCGAGAACGGGACGCTCAACGTGGGTGATACCTTCATCGCCGGGATCCACAGCGGACGCGTACGCGCCATGTTCGACGAACGTGAGCGACGTATCGACCACGTCGGTCCCGCACGTCCCGCCCTGGTCCTCGGATTTGACGGAGCGGCGGAGGTAGGTGATCGGTTCGTCGTGCTCGAGGACGAGCGCGAGGCCCGCGACATCGCCCAGCGCCGCCAGCAAATCCACCGCGAGCAGGCCTTGCGTCAGCGCAAACACATCACCCTGGACGAAATCGGGCGACGCCTGGCATTGGGTGATTTCCGAGAACTGAACCTCATCATCAAGGCGGACGTCGGCGGCTCGGTAGAGGCCCTGACGGACGCACTACTGAAGCTTTCGACCGAAGAAGTGGCCGTCAGCATCATTCACAGTGGCGTCGGCGCCATAACCGAGAGCGACGTGATGCTCGCGTCGGCGTCGGATGCAGTGATTATCGGTTTCAACGTGCGCCCTATTCCGGGCGCGAGGATGCTCGCCGAGCGTGAGGAGATCGACATCCGCACCTATTCGATCATCTACAATGCGATCGAGGAGGTCCGCGATGCGCTGGAAGGGCTGCTCTCGCCCCTCGAGTCCGAGCGTACGCTGGGCTCGGCCGAGGTCCGGGAAACCTTCAAGGTGCCGAAGGCCGGAACGGTGGCGGGTTGCTACGTCGTCGACGGGCGGATTCACAGAAACGACCGGATTCGCCTCGTCCGGGAAGGGGTAGTCATCTATCACGGAAGTATCAGCTCGCTCCGGCGTTTCAAAGAAGATGTGAGGGAGGTGCAATCCGGATACGAGTGCGGCATCTCCATCGAGAACTACGGCGACGTCAAAGTGGGCGATCAGATCGAGGCGTTCGAAGTCGTGGAGACCAAGCGCACGCTGGAAGTCTGAGCGCCGAACTCAGCCAATCCAGAGAGGTCACTATGGGCATTCGCACTGAGCGGGTGGCGAGACTCCTCCAGAGGGAGATAGCCGACATCTTTCAGAACGAGCTCGCCCAGGACTTTCAGCCGATGGTGACCGTGACCGGCGTTCGGGTGACGAAGGACCTTTCCATCGCGTATGTGCACGTCAGTATCCTGGCTGATTCGCTGCCACAGCGTCAGACGGCTTTTGCCCGGGTACAGGAGCGGGCCCCGCAGGTAAGACAGGCCTTGGCCGCGCGCATCCGGCATCAGGTGCGAGCGATTCCCGAGGTGCGATTCTTCCTCGACGAGTCGATCCAGGAAGCGCGCCAGATGGATGACCTTTTCGATCGCATTCGAGCCGAGCGGGAACGGCGCGCCGCCGAGGAGTAGCCGTCGAACCGAACTGATGCACCAGCCAGCGGGCTCTGATCATCTCTGTCTGCCGCCGCATTTTCCGTCTTCGCCCGAGCCCCTTGTGATTCCGGTCGACAAACCCGGGGGCTCGTCCTCGTTCAAGGTCGTGCGGCGGCTACGTTCGATACTGGGCATTCGAAAGATTGGCCATACCGGCACGTTGGACCCGATGGCGACAGGGTTGCTGATCTGCCTGACGGGACGCGCGACGAAGCGTATGGAACACTACATGATGCTACCCAAGGAGTACTCTGGGACGTTGCGTCTGGGGGAGACGACCGCATCGTACGACGCCGAGATGCCGGTACTGGAATCGCGTCCGACGGCCAACGTGACGGATGAGGACCTCGTCCGGGCCGCCGCTTCATTCGAAGGCGAGATCGAACAGCTTCCCCCGATGTACTCGGCAGTGAAGGTCGGGGGCGAGCGCCTGTACAAGAAGGCAAGGCGGGGCGAATCGCTCGCGAGGCCTCCGCGGTGCGTTAGCGTCCACGAATTCACGGTGGAAGCGCGCCGGGGGCCCGATGTGCCCTTCCGGATTCGCTGCTCGAGGGGCACCTACATTCGAAGCCTGGCGCATGACCTGGGGCAGGTACTTGGTTGTGGGGCGCACTTGATCGCGCTCAGGCGTACG
>Ga0299914_10001879_pt1 | contig 14189 bp, 15 predicted proteins | sample RVTome_10_FD_201361 | JGI IMG/M metagenome (GOLD analysis project Ga0299914, IMG submission 201361) | Soil microbial communities from uranium-contaminated site in the Upper Colorado River Basin, Wyoming, United States - RVT153D57 (version 2) ...
GGCGGGGGCACCGCGTCGCGGCCGTCGGCCCGGGATGGGCGGCGGAGGAACCACGCGCGGAACGCCCTGTCGAACGGCTCGACCTCCTCCGCCCGGGTGACGAGCGTCGCCCGGAGCGTCCAGTAGACGTCGTCGGGGCGCGCGACGTCGACGTGCGAGAGCCCGGTCAGCGCGTCGCCGAGCCGGCCGGGGCCAACCTCGAGCCCCCCCTCCCGCAGGCAGCGGCCGAACGTGACCACCTGGCGGACGATCGCGTCGCCGGCGCTCATCGGCCGCCCTTTGGAGCGAGCCGAAGGCGAGGGACGCTCACGTCGCCTGGACGGCGCGTGCCTGCTCCACGAGGGCGGCCAGCGCCGAGTCGCGGACGAGCTCGAGGTCCTCGTGGTACTTGAGGACGGAGCCGAGGGTGTCCTCGACCACGGCCGCGTCGAGCTCCTCGCGCCCGAGGGCGGCGAGCGCGTGGGCCCAGTCGATCGTCTCGGCCACGCCCGGCGGCTTGGCGAGGTCGAGCCCGCGGAGGCCCCGCACGAAGGCGGCGGTCTGGCGGGCGAGCCGCTCCGGGATCCCGGGGACGCGCAGCGTGACGATCTCGACCTCCCGCTCGAGGCTGGGGTGCCCGATCCAGTGGTAGAGGCAGCGGCGCTTGAGCGCGTCGTGCAGCTCGCGCGTGCGATTCGACGTGAGGACGACGGCCGGGCGGCGCTCGGCCGTGATCGTTCCCACCTCGGGGATCGTGATCTGGAAGTCGGAGAGGACCTCGAGGAGGAACGCCTCGAACTCGTCGTCGGCGCGGTCGATCTCGTCGATCAGGAGGACGACCGGCTCGTCGCTCTCCACCGCCTCGAGGAGCGGCCGGCGGATCAGGAACTCCGGCCCGAAGAGCTCCTCCTCGGAGATCGTCCCCTCCTGGGCCGCGCGGATCCGCAGCAGCTGCCGCAGGTAGTTCCACTCGTAGACGGCGTGCTGGACGTCCAGCCCCTCGTAGCACTGGAGCCGGATCAGGCGCGCTCCCAGGGCGCTCGCGAGCGCCTTCGCCGCCTCGGTCTTCCCCACGCCGGCCTCCCCTTCGAGGAGCACCGGCTTCTCCAGCGTGAGCGAGAGGAAGAGCGCCGTGGCGAGCCCGCGGTCGGGGAGGTAGCCGGCGTCGTGGAGGGCCGTCTCCAGCCCGTCGATCGTCGCGAAGCCCACGCGGGGAGCGTAGCGGCGGGCCGCGTCCACCCGCGTCTCCGTCACGCGCCCGCGGGCGAGTGGTTAGGATCGAAGCCAGTCCACGCCCCCTCCCCCGAGAGACACATGACGAATCACACGAACGTCCTCGTCCCGCAGTCACCCGAGGAGGCGATCGCGTCCTTCGGCGACGGCGCGGACATCACCGTGGTCGCCGGCGGCACGATCGTGATGCCCGAGCTCAGCTCGGGGCGCCTGCGCCCGGAGCGCGCGCTCGTCCTCGCCCGCGCCGGCCTGGACGGGATCTCGAGCGCGAACGGCACGGTGACGATCGGCGCGACGACCCCGGTCCTCGCGCTCGTCGGCGCGACGCCGGAGCCGCTCTCGACCTTCGCGTCCTACGTCGGCGACTACGAGATCCGGAGCCAGGCGACGATCGGTGGCAACCTCTGCGCGCCGCCCGGGCCCGAGTCGCCCCGGGGCGACCTCCAGGCCCCGCTCCTCGCGCTGGCCGCGCGGGTTCGCTCCGCGGGCGCCGGCGGGGAGCGAACCGAGCCCGTCGACGACTTCCTCGCCGGCGGCGAGGGCCGCCTCGTCCTCGCGCTCGAAGTCGACGAGCCGACGAGCTCGGGCGCGGCGGCAGTCGGCCGCCCGCACGCGCACAACTACACGATCATGGCCGTCGCCGCGGCCGAGGGGGCCGACGGCGTGCGCATCGCGGTCACCGGGGCCGGCCCGCGCGCGCAGCGGCTCCCGTCGGTCGAGCAGGCGCTCGCCGGCGGCGCCGACGCCGCCGCGGCCGCCGCGAAGGCGACCGACGACGTCACGCCCTCCGACGACGCGCTGGCCTCGGCCTGGTACCGGGCCCGGATGCTCCCGCGCCTCGTCGAGCAGGCGCTGGGCCAGCTGTAAGGAGGCTGCTGCATGAAGCTCATCGTCAACGGGATCGAGCACGACCTCGAGACCCCGCCGCTCGCGTCGCTCCTGACCGCCCTGCGGGAGGAGCTCGGGATCACGAGCCCGAAGGCCGGCTGCAACCAGGGAGGCTGCGGAGCCTGCACCGTGATCGTCGACGGCGAGCCCCGCCGCTCGTGCCTGACGCCGCTCGCGGCGCTCGACGGCGCGTCGGTCACGACCGTCGAGGGGCTCGGCGCGGACGGCGCGCTCTCGCCGGTCCAGGCCGCCTTCTACGACCACTACGCGACGCAGTGCGGCTTCTGCGTCTCGGGCTTCATGCTCGCGGCGCACTCCCTCCTCGAGCGCGAGCCCGGGGCGGGGCGCGACCGGATCCTCGAGGGGCTCGCCGGCCACATGTGCCGCTGCACCGGCTACGTCAAGATCGTCGAGGCGGTCGAGGCGGCCGCCCGCGGCAACGTCGACGTGAGTCGCGACCGCGAGTCCGAAGTCCTCACCGAGGGGAGCCAGGCATGAAAGCAGTCGGAGCACGCCTGCCCCGTTACGACGGGCTGGCACAGGTCACCGGACGGATCACCTACGTCGACGACGTCCGCGTCCCCGGAACCCTCTGGGCGAAGGCGCTGCGCTCGCCGCACCACTTCGCCGGCCTGACGAAGCTCGACACGGGCAAGGCCGAGGCGATCGAGGGCGTCCACGCCGTGATCACGAAGGACGACGTCCCGCTCAACGTCTACGGCCATCTCTCCGCCCTCGGCGTCCCCGGCGACGAGCCGCTCCTCGCCGAGGATGAGGTCCGCTACAAGGGCCAGCCGATCGCGGTCGTGGCCGCGGAGACCGAGGCGCTCGCCCTGGCCGGCGTCGAGGCGATCGAGATCGCCTACGAGGAGCGTGAGCCGATCTTCGACATGCGCAAGGCGTTCGACCCGGAGGCGCCGCGGATCCACCCGTGGGGCCCCGTGTACAACCACTTCGGCCCGCACGACCACCGGCGCATCCGCAAGGGCGACGTCGACAAGGCCTTCGCCGACGCCGACGTGGTCGTCCAGGGCGTGTACCGGCCGCAGGCGATCGAGCACTGCCCGCTCGAGCCGCAGACGGCGCTCGTCGTGCCCGAGGCCGACGGGCGGCTGACGATCTACTCCTGCACGCAGGCCATGTACTTCTCGATGGGCGTCGTCGCCGCCCATCTCCAGCGCCCGCTGAACAAGCTGAAGTTCGTCGGCGGCACCGTCGGCGGCGGCTTCGGCGGCAAGGTGGACACGGCCACCGAGACGGTCTGCGCGCTCCTCGCCATGAAGGCGAAGCGGCCGGTCAAGTGGCGCTGGACGCGCGAGGAGGAGTTCCTCGCCTCGTCCACCCGCGCCCCGTGGCACATGGAGATCGCCGACGCGGTCACGAGCGACGGCTGGATCCTCGGCCGCAAGATGCTGACGCTCCACGACGCCGGCGCCTATACGCGCTTCTCCTCCTACGGGCTGACGAAGCACGCGTTCCACCACACCGGCGCGTACACGATCCCCAACCTCAACTTCAACGGCTACGTCGTCTTCACGAACCGGGTGCCGACGACTGCGATGCGCGGCTTCGGCGTCACCTCGGTCTCGTACGCGGCGGAGCTGCACATGAACCGCATCGCCGACGTCCTCGGCCTCGACCCCTTCGCTGTCCGGCTCAAGAACGCGAACCGGATCGGGGACCTGACGGGGAACATGGTCCGCCTCAAGGACCCGTCCACCGTCGCCGTGATGCTCGCGGCCGCCGAGCGGGTCGGCCACGAGCTGCCGGCCGACCTGCGGGCGATGACGAACGAGCCCCGCACGGGCGACCTCCTGCCCGAGCACCTGCAGGCCTCCGTCGCGGCGGCCGACGACCACGTCCAGCTTCCGCCCCATCTGGGCGAGGGGGAGGAGAACTGATGGCCAAGCACAGGGGTCGCGGGATCGCGACCATCGAGTACCCGACCGGGATGAACCAGAACGGGGATCCCAGCCAGGCCTGGGTGAAGCTGAAGCCGGACGGCCGCGTGGACGTCTTCGCGGGCACGGTCGACATCGGCCAGGGCTCGCGCACGGTCCACACGCAGATCGTGGCCGACACGCTGGGCGTCCCGTACGACTGGGTCACGATGGACAACACGAACACCGACTCGTCCCCGGTCTGCACGGGGAGCTTCGCCTCGCGCGGGACGTTCATCGGCGGCAACGCCGTGCGCTTCGCGGCGGAGAAGGCGCGCGAGCGCGTCCTCGACATCGCCTCCAAGGAGCTCGAGATCGACCCCTCCGACCTGGAGATCGCCGACGGCGAGGTCGTCGCCAAGGGCGCGCCCGACCGGAAGATCTCCATCTCGGACGTGGCCGCCGCCGCGACCTGGGTGCACGGCGAACTCATCACCGGCACCGGCGCCGCCCTCAAGCCCTACGCGGCCGTGGACGACGACACCGGCGAGGTCGAGCTCGAGCCGCACTCGGCCATCTCCTACGCGGCCTGCGTGGCCGAGGTCGACGTGGACGACGAGACCGGCGAGGTGACCGTCGAGAAGCTCGTCCAGGTCTACGACGTGGGCCGGGCGATCAACCCGATGCTCGTCGAGGGCCAGATCGACGGCGGGGCGATGATGGGGCTCGGCCTCGGCCTCCTCGAGGCCGCCTACCCCTACTACCCCTCCGCCGAGCACCGCGGCGGCGAGTTCGGCGCCTACCTCATGCCCTCCCTCGAGGACCTGCCCGAGCTGGACAACGTCATCATCGAGAACCCCTCGGCCGACGGGCCGTTCGGCGCCAAGGCGATCGGCGAGATGGCGAACAACGCCCAGCCGCCGGCCATCTGCGCGGCGATCCACGACGCGATCGGCGTCTGGGTCACCGAGTGCCCGGCCACGCCCGAGCGCGTCCTGAGAGCGCTCGACGAGAAGGCCGAGCCGCGCCGCGACGGCAAGCGGGTGGTCTTCGACGAGGCGCTCTCGGTGCGCGGCGTCTCCGCGAACGCGGGCAAGGACGCCGAGGGCCACGGCTTCATCCTCATCGATGACTGAGGGGGCCTCGCCCTTCGGCACCTGGACGGGGCGGGACCCGTTCCCCATCTTCCCCAACGTCTCCCTCCTCTCCGTGGGAGGCGACCAGGTGCTGCTCTGCCGCGTCACCTACGCGCCCGGGACGACCGTCCAGCTGCACTCCCACGAGCACACCGAGCAGCTGATGGCGATCGTCGACGGCTCGGTCGACGTCACCATCGCCGGTGAGAAGAAGACGATGGCCGCCGGCGACGTCTGCGTGATCAACCGCGGCGTCGAGCACGAGGTCTACTCGGAGAGCGGCGTCACCTTCTTCGAGGCGCTCGCCCCGGTGCCGCTCGACCACGTCGAGGATCCTGCCCGCGACCTCGTCCTCGGTCCGGACGGGGGGAGCGGGCATGTCGAGCGCTAGCCGGCTCCAGGGGAAGGCCGCGGTCGTCACCGGCGCCAGCCGCGGGATCGGCGAGGCGGTCGCGCGGAAGCTCCAGGAGCTCGGCGCGCAGGTGGCCACGCTCCAGCGGAGCGAGGGCCCCGGCGTCTGGGTGAAGTGCGACCTGGAGAGCGCCGAGGACGCCGAGCGCGCCCTCGAGGAGGCCGCGGGGAAGCTCGGCCGCGTCGACATCTGCGTCTGCAACGCGGGGACGATGTTCCGGGCGCCGGCGCTCGAGCTCCCCGTCGAGGAGCTGCGGCGGGTCCTCGAGGTGAACGTCGTCGGCGCCTTCGTCGTCTCGCGGGCCGCAGCCCGGCACATGCTCGACCAGGGCGACGGCGGCCGCATCGTCCACATCGCCTCGATGATGTCCTTCCACGCGGGCGTCAACACGCTCGCCTACGCGGCGTCCAAGGGCGCGCTGGCGCAGCTGATGAAGGCGCAGGCGAACGAGTGGGCCCCGCTCGGCCTCCGCGTGAACGCGGTCGCGCCCGGCTGGGTGGCGACGGAGCTGACGACCGCCCTCCGCGAGGACGAGAAGCGCTTCGCCGAGATCTCCGCGCGCATCCCCGTCGGCCGCTGGGCCGAGGGCGACGACATCGCCGGCGCCGTGGGCTTCCTCTGCCTGCCGGAGTCGGAGTACGTCAACGGGACGGTGCTGCCCGTCGACGGCGGCTGGCTGGCGCGCTAGGCTCGCCCGGTCCCGCCCACCGAGCCGAAGGAGGCAGCGCATGCCGCTGATCGAGGTGAAGCTCTACGAGCAGCGCGTGACCGAGGAGTCCGTGCCGAAGATCATCGAGGCGCTCACGGACGCACTCCACGAGTCGTCCGGCGCCGCGAAGGAGCACATCTGGGTGATCGTCGAAGGCGTCTCGCCCAAGCACTGGGGCACGGGCGGAGCCCCCGCCGCGTAGCCATGCCGGTCGTCGAGGTCAAGCTCTACGAGGAGCGGCTGACGGACGAGCTCGCGGCGAAGCTCATCGAGAAGATGACCGACGCGCTGGTCGAGTGCACGTCCGAGCAGCTGCGCGACCACACCTGGGTGATCGTCACCGCCCCGCCCGCGAAGCACTGGGGCCACGGGGGCGCGCCGGGCCCGATCGCCGGCGTGACGATGCCGCCGCCGATCTCCGCCTAGCGGAAGTCGAGCTCGACCGCGGGCGCGTCCGGGACGATCTCGAGCGTCTCGCGGCTGTGGAGGAGCGTCGTCCTGACGATCAGCTTCGCCCTGGCAAAGTTGTCCAGGCGCGTGGGCACGGGGCCGACCGGCTTCCGCAGCGCGTAGCCGGCCGCGTTCCTGCCGATCGCGCGGTAGGACTCGAGCGAGAGGAGCGGCGCCATGCCGAAGAGCTCGAGGTTGTCGAGCGGCTCGAGGTCGGCTCGGTGGATGACGGCGGTGCCTTTGGACTGGAGCCCGACGGCGACGCCGGAGCCGGAGAGGAGCGCGCCGTCGTGCCCGATGAAGGCGACGTCGGAGGAGCGGCGGACGCGCACGAGCCGCGGCGTCCCCCCTCCCTCCCGCACCCCGTCGGCGAGCGCGGCGAGCACCTCGTCGTGCCCGAGGCCGCCGATCGTCTCGCGGAGCGCGTCCCCGAAGGCCGGGCCGACGGCGAGCACGACCTCGTCGTCCTTGAGGCCCGGCTCCGCGACGGAGCCGTCCACGAGCACGGGCGGCCCGTCGGCCTCCGGCGAGGCCAGCGCGCGCGGGTCGAGGACGTACGGAAGCGCCTGGACGGCCTCCCAGTCCTCCCCTTCGAGGCGCCAGCCCGTACCGGGGCCCTGGTAGCGGTTCGGGTCGTTGACCGCCGAGTGCACCTCGCCGGCGCCGTCGATCACGGCCGACGTCTGCAGGTAGTCGGCCGCCACGCGCTGCCGCTGCATGGCGAGGACGGCCTCGGCCACACCGGCGAAGCCGCGCCGGTCGAGCTCGAGCGCCACCTGCGCCGCCGTGATCCCCTCGGAGAGCACGCGGTCGGCGGCCTCGACGTCGGCGGAGCGGTCGCGATCCGGGAGGTCGGCGCTGTCGTAGCCGTAGGTCGCCGCCTCGACCTCCTCGTCCGTCACCGCCGGGAAGGAGAACGCCTCGAAGGTCGCCTGGATCGCCCGGGCGGCGCGCTCGCGCACGGCCGTGACCTCCTCCTCGGCAACGGGCACTAGGCCGGCGTCGACCTGCCAGTCGCGCTGGATCGTGAGCCACTCGTCCAGGTCGTCGGCGTCGTAGTTGCCGCCGCCGAACATGTTGTCGTGGCGCGGCATGACGGAGTAGCCGGAGGTGACGAAGTCCGTGCCCGGGAGGAGCTGGCCCATGAGCTTCGCGGTCTTGCGGAATTCCGAGTGAGAGGCGATCGCGTCGTTCCCGGAGGCGACCTCGAGGTCGAGCCAGGCGGCGAGGACGTTCTCGGCGAGGATCTCGCGCGTCCCGGCGGGGACGGAGAGCGCGAGCGCGACGCAGGAGATCGAGCCGTTCTGGACGCCCTGGGAGCCGGCGGCGCGGATGGCGGCCAGGCAGCGGGCCTCCAGGTAGAGCATGGAGCAGCCCTGCGCGTGGCCCATGAGCGCCTCCGAGCCGCCGCCCGACGTGAACCGCACCTTGACGCCGCGGGACGCGTACGCGGAGGCGAGGAGCGCCTTCGACCAGGGGGTGTCGTCGCCGTCCACGAAGACCGGCTCGGTGCCGTAGACGGACAGCGTCTCGGCGTAGGTGACGAGACCCTGGATCGCGAGCTGGAGGTTCCGCCGCTCCTCGACCGCGCACTGGGTCATCACGCCCGGCCGGCCGGTCTGCGAGCCGACGAGGATGGCGAGCGCGTTCAGCGGCGCATAGCGCGACACGCCGACAGTCGTCTCGATCTCGGCGAAGCCGCGCAGGGCCGCCTCGGCCGCGTCGGCGGCCAGGAGCGCCGGGTTCTCCTTCAGGTTCGTGACGTGCGACTGGTTGGCGGGGCGGCGGCGGGCGCGGAGCTTCTTCAGCGCGAACATCAGCTCGACGGGATCCAGCCGGGAGACGACGCCTGCGAGGCGCGCGGGCGTGAGGCCGCGGGAGAGGCGGACGAGTTCCTCCCGCGGAACGTCCACGTCGACGAGGCGGCGCGCGAGCTCGCCGTCGTCGAGCGCCGTCGCCTCCGCGGCCACGTCGAGGTCGAGCCCGTAGCGGACGACGAAGTGGTCGATGACGTCGAAGTCGGCGGCCTGCTTCCCGTCCATGGCGACGACGCGGCCGTCCTCGACCTCGAGGCCCGGCTCGGGGTCGTTGGGCCCGTTCATGGCCACCAGCCCGAGCTCGGCGTAGGGGGCGATCAGCAGCTCCTTGCGGAGCGGCTTCTCGGCGCGGGACGCGAAGCGCTTAGACCGCGGGGGCTCGCTCATCGCTCAGCGCCAGGAGGCCGCGCTCCGCATAGACGGCGAGCGCCTCGCGCACGAACGCGGCGGTGAGCGGAGCGGCGAGCTCGCCGTCGAGGCGGGCGGCCCAGCCCTCGAGAGCCTCGGCGCTCGAGCGGCGCGGTCGCAAGGCGGTGTACAGCTCCAGAAGCGTCTCCGAGGGCACGCCCGCCAGCTCGGCGGCGCGCTCGAGGTTGGCCGCCAGCTCCGGCCGGCCGGCGTCGCGCGCCACCGCCGCCTGCAGGCGCAGCGTCTCCGGCGTCGCGCGCAGGTCCTCGCCGTCCAGCTCGCCGGAGCGGAGAGCGTCCAGCGTCAGCTCGTCCAGCCCGCGGCCGGCCGGGGTGCGGACGAGGTCGGGGCGGCGCGTCCCGAGCGGGTAGTCGGCCGAACGGTCGAGCTCCATGAACGAATGGTAGTCCGGCGCGCCCTGAGAACGACTATAACTGCGCCGTGGCTCCGGGCAACGCCTACGACTTCGAGGGCCGCGTCGCGCTCGTCACCGGCGGCGCGCAGGGGATCGGCGAGGCGACGACCGCGCGCCTGCAGGCCGGAGGCGCGAAGGTGGCCGTCTTCGACCTGAACGCGGCAGAGGGGAGCGGCGACCTCGCCGTCGCCGGCGACGTCACACGGTCGGCCGACCTCGACGCCGCCGTCGAGCGCGTCGTCTCCGAGCTGGGCCGCCTCGACGTCCTCGTCTGCTGCGCCGGGGTCAGCGGCGACTCGCTCCGCACCGTGGACGTGCCCGACGAGGAGTGGAACCGTGTCCTGGCGATCAACGCGAGCGGCGTCTTCTACGCCAACCGCGCGGCTATCCGCGCCATGGAGCCGAACGGGTACGGGCGCATCGTCAACGTCGCCTCGATCGCCGGCAAGGAGGGGAACCCGATGGCGACCGCGTACTCCTCCTCGAAGGCCGCGGTGATCGCCATGACGAAGGCGATCGGGAAGGACGTGGCCGGCAGCGGCATCCTCGTCAACTGCATCGCTCCCGCGGTCATCCACACGCCCATGCTGGGGGACATGACGCAGGAGCACGTCGACTACATGGTCGCGCGCATCCCGCTCGGCCGGATGGGGAAGCCCGAGGAGGTGGCGTCGCTGATCGCCTTCCTGGCGAGCGAAGAGCTCTCCTTCGCCACCGGCGCCTGCTTCGACCTCTCGGGCGGGCGCGCGGTCTACTGATGCCCAAGGTCGTCACCTTCGGCGAGGCGATGCTCCGCCTGTCGCCTCCCGGCCGGACACGGCTCGAGCAGGCACGCACGCTCGAGGTCTGGCCCGCCGGCGCAGAGCTCAACGTCGCGGTCGGGCTCGCCAAGCTCGGCGAGGACGTGGCCTGGGTCTCGCGCCTGCCCGCGAGCCCCCTCGGCGCGATCGTCCTGGCGCATGCCCGCTCCTTCGGGATCGACGTCTCCGGCGTGCTCCGCGCGGACGAGGGCCGTCTCGGGCTCTACTTCGTCGAGATCTCGGAGCCGCCGCTGGCCAGCCGCGCCTTCTACGACCGGGCCGCCTCGGCGTTCGCCCTGCTGGAGCCGGACGAGCTCGACTGGCCGGCGCTCCTCGCCGGCGCGGACGGCTTCCACGTGACGGGCATCACCGCCGCCCTCTCGGCGAGCTGCGCCCGGGCCGCCTCGGACGCGCTCCGGGCCGCGCGCGCCGCCGGGTGCCGGACGTCCTACGACCTCAACCTGCGCACGCGCCTCGCCCCTCCCGAGCGGTGGCGAGAGCGCCTGCTGGCCGATGCTCCCTTCGTGGACACGCTCGTCTGCTCGGTCGAGGACGCCGCTGCCGTGCTCGGCCTGGAGGGAACACCCGGCGAGGTGGCGGCGGCGGCGCGCGAGCGGCTCGGGGTCGAGCACGTCGTCGTCTCGCGCCGCGTGGCCGACCCGGCCGGGATGCGCCGCGAGACCGCTGCGGCCGGCGGCGACGGCACGGCCGAGGCGACCTCGCCGCCCTTCCGCGGCAGCGAGCCGATCGGCGCGGGCGACGCCTTCTGCGCAGGGCTCATCCACGGCCTGCTCGGAGACCAGGGCCTCGAGCGTGCACTCGTCCTCGCGGGCGCCATGGCGGCGGCCAAGCAGGCCGTGCCCGGCGACGCGGCCGTGGTCGGCCCCGAGGAGCTCGAGCTCGCGCTCGCCGACGACCCGAGGATGCGCCGGTGAGCCGCGGCTGGCGCCTCGTCCGGCTGGACGGCTCCGACGGCCGGCGCCTGGGCGCGGTCGCGCCGGACGCGCCCGACCGCGTCGCGCTCCTCGACGGCGGCGACCCGCTGGAGCTGCTCGCGCCCGGCGCTCTCGCCGCGGCCGCGGCGGCCTCGACGGAGACCCTGGAAGGCGTCGACCCCGACACCCTGCGCCCGCCGGCCCCCTGGCGGCTGGCGCTCCCGCTCGACCCCGGCGAGGTCTGGTGCGCCGGCGTGACCTACGAGCGGAGCCGCGACGCACGCCTGGAGGAGAGCCAGACGGAGGCGCGCGACGCCTACAGCCTCGTCTACGACGCGGAACGGCCGGAGCTATTCCTGAAGGACGCCGCCGGGCGGCGCACCGTCGGCCCGGACGGCCTCATCGGGGTGCGCAGCGACGCCTCCTGGAGCGTGCCGGAGCCGGAGCTGGGCGTCGTCCTGGGCGAGGGAGGCGCGCTCCTCGGGCTCACGATCGGGAACGACGTCTCCTCGCGCGACATCGAGGGCGCGAACCCGCTCTACCTGCCGCAGGCGAAGGTCTACGCCGGCGCGTGCGCGCTGGGCCCGGCCGTGCTCGTCCCGGACGACTGGGAGGCGCCGTTTCCGATCGAGCTCCGTATCCGCGACGCGGGCGGCGGCACCGTCTTCGAGGGCGAGACCTCGACGGCGCGCATGAAGCGCGGCCTCGCCGAGCTCGCCGGCTTCTGCGTGCGCGACAACCCAGTCCCGCCCGGAAGCGTGCTCCTGACCGGCACCGGGCTCGTCCCGGAGGACGACTTCACGCTCGTGCCGGGCCTGGTGGTCGAGGTCGGCATCGCCGGAATCGGCAGACTGGTCAATACCGTGGCGACCGCGACCGAGCTCCTGTGACCGTCGAAGGCACGATCCCCGCCCTCCTCACGCCCTTCACCGAGGGCGGCGCCGCCGTCGACCTCGACCTCCTGGACGAGCACGTCGCGTGGCTGGCCGACCGCGGGGTGCGCACGATCTCCCCGCTCGGCACGACCGGCGAGGGCCCGTCGCTCTCCCTGGTGGAGCGCAAGGCGGTGATCGAGCGCCTCGCCCGCCACCCGGCGGGGATGCGGCTCCTGCCCGGCACCGGCTGCACGGCGCTGCCGGAGACGATCGAGCTCTCGCGCTTCGCCGTGGAGCAGGGCGCCGCCGGGATCCTCGTCGCCCCGCCCTGGTACTACGACGCGACGCCCGCCGGCACGGCGCGCTACTACGGCGCGCTGATCGAGGCGCTTCCCGCCGACGCGCGCGTCTTCCTCTACCACATCCCCGCGCAGACGGGCGTCCCGATCGAGGACGCGACGATGCGGGGGCTCCGCGACCGCTACGGGCCGCCGGTGGCCGGCGCCAAGGACTCGAGCGGCGACCTCGAGCACGCGACCCGCTGGATCCGCGACTTCCCCGAGCTGGCGATCCTGCCCGGCTCCGACGCGCTCGCGTCGGACGCCGTCAGGGTGGGCGCGGCCGGCACGATCACGCTCCTGGCGAACATCGTCCCCGACGAGCTCGACGCCATCCGCGCGGGCGACGCCGTCGAGGAGCGCCAGGCCTTCCTGACGGCGCTGCGCGGGCTCACCCAGGACTACCCGCGCCACGCCGCGATGAAGCACCTACTCCATGTCGTCTCCGGCCTTCGCCGCCCGGCCGTGCGCCCGCCGCTCGACGAGCTCTCGCCCGGGCAGGTCGAGGAGCTGGAGACGCGATTCGACGAGCTCCGGAGGAACGCCCATGTCTGAGACCCTGCAGGCGCCGGTGAGGCCGGCGTTCGCCAACTTCGTCGGCGGCGAGTGGCTGCCGAGCCGCTCCGGCGAGACCTACGAGAAGCGCAGCCCGGCCAACCCGGCCGAGACGATCGGCGAGTTCCCGGCGTCGGGCGCCGAGGACGTCGACGCGGCAGTCGCCGCCGCCGCCGAGGCCTTCCCCGGTTGGTCCGGGATGCCCATGGCCGCGCGCGGAGCCGTGCTGACGAAGGCCGCCGCCGCGATCGAGGCCCGCGTCGAGGACATGGCGCAGGACATGACGCTCGAGATGGGCAAGCCGCTCCGCGAGGCGCGCCTGGAGGCGGCGCGCACGGCCGCCATCTTCCGCTACTTCGCCGGCGAGGCCTGGCGGCCGGTCGGCGAGCTCTACGAGCAGTCGCTGAACGGCCAGCCCGTCCAGACGATGCGGCGCCCGCTCGGCGTCGTCGGCCTCATCACCCCCTGGAACTTCCCTGCTGCCATTCCCGCCTGGAAGTCCGCCCCGGCGCTGATCTACGGCAACACGGCGGTCATGAAGCTCCCCCAGGAGGCGCCGCTCACCGGCCTCCACCTGGCGGCGGCGCTGGAGGAAGGAGGCCTGCCGCCCGGCGTGCTCAACGTCGTCGTCGGCAGGGGCTCGGCCGTGGGGACGCCGCTCGCCGTGCATCCGCAGGTGAAGGCCGTCTCCTTTACCGGCTCGGTCGCCGTCGGGCACGAGGTGCGCGACCGCGTCGTGCCCCGGGGCGCCCGCGTCCAGCTCGAGCTGGGCGGGCACAACCCGCTGATCGTCATGGCCGACGCCGACCTCGGGCGCGCGGTCGAGGCCGCCTATGCCGGCGCGTTCTGGTCGGCGGGGCAGAAGTGCACGGCGACGCGGCGGATCTTCGTGCACGACTCCGTGTACGACGACTTCCGCGGGCTCCTCCTGGAGCGGATCGAGAACGGCAAGGTCGGCGACCCGACCGACCCCGAGGTCGAGGTCGGCCCGGTCGTGACCGAGAAGGCGCTCGGGGAGATCCTCGACGCAGTCGAGAAGGGCAAGGCCGAGGGCGGCCGGCTGCTGGCCGGGGGCGAGCGTCTCGACGACGAGGCGTTCCTGCTCGCGCCGACGCTCTTCGAGAACGTCGCCGACGAGGCGATGCTCTCCTGCGAGGAGGTGTTCGGCCCGGTGAGCTCGCTCTACCGCTTCTCGACGACGGACGAGGTGATCGTCCGGGCGAACGCTGTCAAGTTCGGGCTCTCCGCTTCCATCTTCACCGACAGCCTCGCCTCCGCCAGGCGCTTCGCCACCGAGCTCGAGGCGGGGATCCTGCACGTGAACCAGCAGACCGCGGGAGCCGACGTCCACGTGCCGTT
>Ga0299914_10001880_pt1 | contig 14189 bp, 8 predicted proteins | sample RVTome_10_FD_201361 | JGI IMG/M metagenome (GOLD analysis project Ga0299914, IMG submission 201361) | Soil microbial communities from uranium-contaminated site in the Upper Colorado River Basin, Wyoming, United States - RVT153D57 (version 2) ...
GCTTCGCGTGGGCCGACGTGGACGGCGAGGGTGTTCCCGACGCGGCCCTGCTGGACGCGGACGGCCGGGTGCACGTGTTCCTCAACCTGCGGAGCGCCGAGTTCCGCGAGCGCCCGCTCCCGGCGGATGTGCCGCGCGTGGCGGCGATCGCGGCCGCCGATGCCGATGGCGACGGCCGCCTCGACCTGCTCGCGCTCACCGGCGACGGTCTGGTGATGCGCCTCTCGCCGCGCGAGGACGGCGACGGCTGGGACCAGGCGGAGATCGCCCGGGTCGACCCGCCCGAGGGGCTCGCGCCGGGCATCGCGCGGCTCTTCACCGCCGATCTCGACAACAACGCGGCGCTGGATCTCGTCCTGTCGGGCCCGGCCGGATCGCGTGTGGTGCTGGGCGCTCCGGGGCTGTCGTTCGAGCCGATGGACGCCCCGATCGGGCTGCGCGCGCTCGGCGCCGCCGATCTCGACGGCGACGGCCGTCTCGAGCTCGTGGGCCCCGGCGGTGGCGGCGCGCGCCTCGCGCGAAGCCGCGGGCAGCAGGCCTATCACTGGCAGGCGATCCGCCCCAGGGCGGCGACCGTCACCGGCGATCAGCGCGTGAACTCGTTCGGCATCGGCGGCGAAGTGGAGATCCGCACGGGCCTGCACGCGCAGATGCGTCCGATCGCCGCGCCTGTCGTGCACTTCGGCCTCGGCGGTGCGACGCGGGCGGAGGTGGCGCGCATCATCTGGCCCAACGGCTTCGTGCAATCGGAGTTCGATCTCGCCGCCGACGCCGCCATCCCGGCGAGCCAGCGGCTGAAGGGCTCGTGCCCGTGGCTCTTCGCCTGGAACGGCCGCGAGGTGGGGTTCGTGACCGACTTCATCTGGCGCTCGCCGCTCGGCCTCCGCATCAACGCCCAGGCGACGGCCGACGTCGTCATGACCGAGGACTGGGTGAAGATCCGCGGCGACCAGCTCGCGCCCAGGGACGGCGCCTACGATCTCCGCATCACCGCGGAGCTGTGGGAGACGCACTTCTTCGATCTCGTGTCGCTGCTCGTCGTGGATCACCCGGAGGGCACCGAGGTGTTCGTGGACGAGCGCTTCGCGGTGCCGCCGCCGCGTCTCGAGGTGATCGCCACGTCCGCCGTGCGGGAGTTCCTCGCCGCGCGCGACGACGCCGGCGGCGACGTGCGCGACGTGGTGCGCGCGCGGGACGACCGTCACCTCGATTTCGCCGGGCGCGGCGCGTATCAGGGCGTCACGCGCGATCACTTCGTGGAACTGGAACTGCCCGACGAGGCCCCGCGGAGCGGGCCGCTCTGGCTGGTGGGCCAGGGGTGGGTGCATCCGACCGACAGCTCGATCAACGTCGCGCTCGGGCAGGGCTCGCATCCGGCGCCCTCGGGGCTCGCGCTGCACGTGGCCGACGCCCGCGGGCGGTTTCGCGCGGCGCGCACCGATCTGGGATTTCCGGCCGGCAAGGACAAGACCGTCCTCATCGATCTCGCCGGCGTGTTCCCGCCGTCCGGCCCGCGCCGCCTGCGCCTGGCCACGAACCTCGAGATCTTCTGGGATCGCCTCGGCTGGGCGGCCGGGCGTCCCGACCTGAGGCTGGAGCCGCGGCGGATCGAGCCGGCCTCGGCCGAGCTGCGCTACCGCGGCTACTCGGTGACCGGACAGAAGGACGCCAGCACGCCGGAGCGGCCGCGGTACGTCCTCGACGGCACCACGCCCCGGTGGTTCGATCTCGAGGGCTTCCACACGCGATTCGGCGACGTGCGCGAGCTGCTCACCGCGGTCGAGGATCGGTACGTGATCATGAACGCCGGCGACGAGCTGCTCCTCCGGTTTCCGGAAGCGCCGCCCCCTGCACCCGGTATGGTCCGCGACTTCGTGCTCGTCGGCGACGGCTGGGAGAAGGACGGCGACTTCAACACCACGGCGTCGCGCACGGTGGGGCCGCTGCCGTCGCACAGCTCGCCGCAATACGTGGCGCGTCCCGGGCGTCTCGAGGACGACCCCGTCTTCCGCCGCTACCCCGGCGATTTCCAGCGCTACCATACGCGCTGGGTCTCGCCGGCGGTGCGCGGCGCGCTGCGCGTCAGGCGGTGAGCTGACCAGCCGACGGGTTGGCAGGATGCGAAAAGAGGAGCATCCTGGAAGGACATCGGCCAGATGGAAGCCCCAGAACCTGGGCGTCGTTCCATGTTCCAGCTCCAGCCGGCCGGTGTTGGTCAGCGACCTGGGCGCGCCAGAGGCGCGCCGTTGGGGGGTCCGGCGGGCGAAGCTCCCCGGTCTATTGAACGATGACGCCGTACGCGCGGCTCCTTCTCGCGGCCGCCTTCGTGGCGATGCTCGCCACGCCGGCGCTGATCCGGCGGTTCGGCCCGGGTGTGCCGGTTGCCGCCGACGCGGCGGACGCGCCCGCGCGATACGGCTTCCGCCTCACCGAGGTGGCGAAGGATTCCGGCATCGCCTTCGTGCACGAGGCGCCCGTCCTCGACCCGAAGCTCGCGCACATCATGCCGCAGGTCGCCTCGATGGGCGCGGCCGTGGCGGTCGCCGACGTCGACGCGGACGGCCATCACGATCTCTACGTCACGAGCAGCGGAGCCGGCGCGAAGAACCGTCTCTACCGCAACCGCGGCGACGGCACGTTCGAGGACATCGCGGAGCGGCTCGGCATCGCCGATCTGAACCACCTCGACGACGGCGCGTCGATGGGCGCGGTGTTCGGAGACTACGACAACGACGGCTTCGAGGATCTGCTGGTCTACCGGTGGGGCCGTCCGGAGCTGTTCCGCAACGAGGGCGGCCGCCGCTTCACCCGCGTGACCGGGACGGCGGGCCTGACGCCCTGGGCCAACATCAACACCGCCGTCTGGCTGGACTTCGATCGCGACGGCCGCCTCGACATCTTCCTCGGCGGCTACTATTCCGAGACCGTCAATCTCTGGAACCTCCCGCACACGCGCATGATGCCGGAGAGCTTCGAGTACGCACGCAACGGCGGCCGGAAGTATCTCTATCGGAACCTCGGAAACGGCCGCTTCGAGGAGGTCAGCGAGGAGGCGGGCCTCGTCTCGACGCGCTGGGCCCTCGCCGCCGTGGCGGCCGATCTGCGCGGCACCGGATATCCCGATCTCTTCATCGCGAACGACTACGGCGTCTCCGAGCTGTTCCTCAACGAGGGCGGCCGCTTCCGCGAGGCCGGACGCGAGACGGGCGTGGGCTACGCGCCCAAGAGCGGCATGAATGCGTCGGTCGGCGACGTGCTGAACCGCGGCCGCTTCGGCATCTACGTCTCGAACATCTCCGAGGACGGCATCCTCATCCAGGGCAACAACCTCTGGGTGCCGGCGGAAGCGGACGGCAGGCTCGCCTACGAGAACCTCGCGCGCGCGATGGGCGTGGAGCTGGGCGGCTGGAGCTTCGGGGCGCAGTTCGGCGACCTCAACAACGACGGGCACCTCGATCTGTATCTCGTCAACGGCTACGTCTCCGCGTCTCCCGGCGACAGCTACTGGTACGACTTCTCGAAGGTCGCCGGCGGCCACGAGGTCGTGATCGGGGACGCCGCGAACTGGCCGGCGATGCGCGACCGCAGCCTCGCCGGCTACCAGCCGAAGAAGGTCTGGATCAACGACGGCGCGGGCCGGTTCGTCGACGTCGCGCAGGCGGTCGGCGCGACTGACCGACACGACGGGCGCGCGGTGGCGCTCGCCGACCTCTCCGGCCGCGGCATGCTCGACGTCATCGTCGCCAACCAGCGCGGACCGCTCCTTCTCTATCGCAACGACGTGGCGCCCGGCCGCAACTGGATCGGCTTCGAGCTGCGCGGATCCTGCCGGCCCGATTCGCCGCCCGCTTCCTGCACCAACCGGAGCGGCATCGGCGCGCAGGTCGAGATCGTCTGGGCGGGCGGGCGTCAGCTGCAGGAAGTGTCGGGCGGCTCCGGCTTCTGCGCGCAGAACCAGCGGCCGCTGCACTTCGGCCTCGGCGCCGCGGCGTCGATCGAGAAGGCCGTGATCAGGTGGCCGTCCGGAGCGGTCCAGGAGATCGTCCGGCCGGAGATCAACCGCACCCACCGCATCGAGGAGTCCGCGTGAGCCCGCTCGTGCCGGATAAGCGTTACCTCGCGCCGGCTCTCGTCACCATGGTGCTGCTCGCGGGGCAGGTGACGTTCGGATTCCTCGAGAGCTGGTCCCGCACCGTGCTGGCGATCGTCACGGCCATCGCGGTGGAGATCGTCCTCGGGCGCCTGTTCCGGGGCCGGTGGCCGCACCTGGCGAGCGCCTACGTCTCGGGGATCAGCGTCGGCATGCTGATCCGCTCGCCCGCGTTCTGGCCCTACGCGCTGTGTTCGGCGATTTCGATCACGTCCAAGTACGTGCTTCGCATCGACGATCGCCATCTCTGGAACCCGTCGAACTTCGGTCTCGTCGCGATGCTGGTGCTGGCCGCCGACACCGTGGCGGGCTTGAGCGTGCAGTGGGGCAACACGCTGTTGCCGATGGCGGTCGTGTGGGTGTTCGGCTTCGCGATCATCAACAGCCTCGGACGCATCCACGTCACGATCACGTACGTGGTCTCGTTCGTCGGCTTCGCGCTGCTCCGTGCGGCGATCACCGGCCACCCGTGGCCGAGCGAGGTGGCGCCGATCACGGGGCCGATGTATCAGCTCTTCATCTTCTTCATGATCACGGACCCGAAGACGGCGGTGTCGTCGGTGCGGGGACAGTCGCTGGTGGCGTTCCTCGTCGCCGCGGTGGAATGCGTGTTCCGCCTGCTCGAATGGGTGCACGCGCCCTATTACGCGCTGTTCGTCGTCGGGCCGGCGGCCAACCTCGTCGAGATGCGGCTCGGCGCGCGCCGCGGCGCGGCCGCGGAGGGGGCGCCGGCCGCGGCCGGCGCGGGGCAGGACTTCGCCGCCAAGGTCGCTGTCGAGCCTGCGGACGTCCGGCGCCGCCCTTCCACCGGCTGATCGTCAGTCCGGCAGCGGCAGCTTGCGTCCCTGGGTCGAGCCCGGGGGCTCCGGCGCCCGCCGAGTCTCGGCGCGGCCCTTCATCTGTTCCTGCTTCCGCTTCCGCTCGCGCTTGCGCGCGCTGTGGCTCTGCCGTGCGCCCTCCGGGTGTTGCTGCGACTCACGGTTCCGCTTGTCGTCATCCATGGCGCCCTCCTGGTTGCGGTTCGCACAGAAGAACAGGAGCAACGACCAGGCCAGCTCCGGACGGAGGCGATCACGGCACCACCGAAACCGTCCAGCTCCGCCCGAACAGGCCTTCCGCCGCGTGCGCCTGCCGAACAGGTACGCGGCCGCGACGGGGCCCCGGGCTTCGGCCCGGGCTCATGGGCGTTCTCCACCGGGCGATCATCGTCGCGTCGGCTCATGGGTGTTGAGGTGACGGCCGTGGCGCTCACTCGTACCGCAGCGCGCGGAGCGGATCCATGGACGCGGCACGGCGCGCGGGGACCCAGGTGGCCACCAGGGCGGCGAGCAGGAGCACGACGAGCGCGGCCGTGAGGGTGGCCATATCGGCGGCGCCGACGCCGACGAGCTGGCTCGCGACGATGGGCGTGACGAGCACGGCCAGCGCCAGCCCCACCGCCACGCCGAGTCCGGCGAGTCCGAGCCCCTGCCGCAGGATCAGCCGGAGGATCGCCGAGCGGTCCGCGCCAAGCGCCATGCGGATGCCGATCTCCTGCGTCCGCTGGCTCGCGACATACGCAATCACGCCGTAGAGCCCGAGGGCGGCCAGCGCCAGCGCCAGGGTGCCGAACAGCCCCAGCAGCCACGCCGCCAGCCTCGGGATGAGCACGCTCGCGCGCAGGTGCTCTTCGATCGTCATGACGTCGAACATCGCCAGATCGGGGTTGATCGCGCGCACCGCCTGCTGCACGGACGGAAACACCACCCCCGGATCGCCCGTTGTCCGGACCATCAGCGCGACGTCGGGGCGGAACACCTGATACAGGGGGAGGTACAGGTAGTTGACCGGCGGCTCGTTGATGGCGTTGTACTTGCCGTCCTTCGCGATACCGGCGACGGTAGCCCAGCCGCTGCCGTAATCGATACGCCGGCCGACCGCATCCCCATCCTTCCAGTACCGCTTCGCCATCGTCTCGTTGATGACGACCGCGAGCGGCGCGTCGCCGGCGTCGCGCGGCTCGAGGCCGCGGCCCCTGGCGATGGGGATGCCGAGCGTCTCGAAGTAGCCCGGCGCCACCATCGCGTAGAAGATGGTCATCGGCTCCCCCTCGGCGCGCTCGTAGCCCTCGATACGGACGCTCGTATCGCTGCCGCCGCCGAGCGTGAGCGGCACGAACGTTCCGAGCGTCGCGCGCGCGACCCCGTTCACTCCCTCGACGCGCTCGAGCAGTTCGCGGTAGAACGCGGGTCCGCTCTCGCCATCGTAGCGGCCGGCCTGGAGGTCGAGGCGGGCGAAGAACCCCTCGCGCGCGTCGAAGCCGGGATCGATCCGGCTGGCGTGCTGGAGCGTGCGGAGGAACAGACCCGCGCCCACGAGCAGCACCAGCGAGAGCGCCACCTGGGCGACCACGAGGCCCTTGCGCAGCCAGGCGCGCCCCCGTCCGCCGCCCGCCGCGCCGGCCGTCTCCTTGAGCGACGGCGCGAGCGATGGCCGCGACGCGGCGAGCGCCGGGACGAGGCCGAACACGAGCGCGGTGACGAGGGTCGCGCCGAGAGCGAAGAGGAGCACGCGCGGGTTGACGGTTCCTTCGAGGCGGACGGGGAAGGGGAGCGGCGGCAGGACGGCCGTCAGGAGACGGCTCGTCCAGATCGTGAGGAGCAGGCCCGCGGCGCCGCTGGCGGCGGCGAGGACGGCGGACTCGGTCAGCAGCTGGCGCACGAGCTGCGCGCGGCTGGCGCCGATCGCCAGCCGCACGGCGATCTCGCGCTGCCGGCCGCCCGCGCGCGCGAGCAGCAGCCCCGCCACGTTCGCGCACGCGATCAGCAGCACCACCGCGACGACGCCCATGACGACGCCGAGGACGGGCAGGAACACCCCGCCCGCGCCGTCGCTCCACATCGGCGCCAGGACGAGGCGGCGGTCCTCGTGGAGCGAGGGGTGGTCCCGCGCGAGACGCGCCGCGACGACGTCCACGGCGGCCTGCGCCTGGCGGGTCGTCGCGCCCGGCGCGAGGCGCCCGAACGCCTGGAGCCAGCCGCTGCCGCGCGCGTTCAGCCGGTCGCCGGGCACGACGGTGGACTGCATCATCATCGGCAGCCAGGCGTCCGCGGCCAGGCCGTTCATCGGCCCGATGAACCCTCGCGGCGCGACGCCCACCACCGTGAACGCGTGGCCGTTGACGGCGAGGCTGCGCCCGACGATCGACGGGTCGGTCGCGAACCGCCCGCGCCACAGCGCATCGCTGATGACCAGCACGGGCGAGGCGCCCGGCGCGCGGTCGTCTTCCGGCTGGAGCGTCCGGCCGAGCGCCGCCCGCACGCCCAGCACCTCAAAGAGATTCGCCGTGACGATCTGGCCCCACACGCGCTCGGGCTCGCCGCCGATCCGCAGGTTGAGCGCGACGAGATCGTACGCGGCCACGCCGGTGAACTCCGGCAGCCGCGCGTCCCGCACGTCCACGTAGTTGGGATAGGAGAAGCTCAGGTTGTCGCGCGATCCCTGGGCGAACTGCAGCGCCACGAGCCTGTCGTCCCCCTCGACGGCGGGGACGGGGTCGAACGCGATAGCCTCGATCCAGCTGAAGACGGTCGTGTTGGCGCCTACGCCGAGCGCAAGGGTGAGCACCGCCACCGCGGTGAAGCCGGGACGCCGCGCGAGAGTGCGCAGCGCGTAGCGGAGATCGTGTAGGAGCATCGGGTTCCTCCAGGTGCGGGTGCGGAGCGCCGCGGCGTGCGGGAAGACGCCGAGGGCCCGGGTCAGCATGTCGGGCGTGCGGGGACCCCCGGGCGCGGCGGTCGCCTGATGCCAGAGATCGCCGCGCCACTGCAGGCGCCACCGGGCGCGCTGCGCGCGCGGCACCAGCGGGGCGGCCAGCGTGACGAACGCCAGGGCGACCCAGAGGGCGCTCGACGGGACGGACGGACGGTCGCGGCTCATGCCTCGCTCGGGCGCCGGCGGCCGGGGAGATCGACGGGCCGGAGGCTCTTGTGCCGCTCGAGCGCGTCGCCGAGCGCCGCGACCCCGGTGCCCGTCAGCGTGAAGTAGCGCCGCGGCGGGCGGCCCTCGCGCCGGGCGACACGCGGGTCCTCCCACTTCGACCGCAGCAGCCCCTGCTCTTCGAGCCTGTCGAGTGCCGGGTAGACCGTGCCGCTCGTCAGGCCGGTCGCGTCCATGATGTCGAAGCCGAACGCGTTGCCCGACGCGATCGCGTGGAGGATGGCGACGGCGCCAAAACTCAGGCGGCGGGGCGCGGGGCGGTGGTCCATCGGCTGGCACTATACATCGAATGCCAACATAGGGTCCAGCCCGGCCCCCGTTGGACGGCGCGGCAGGGTGGCGCTCCCCGGCGCGCCGCCGTCACTCCGCCCTGAGGGCGATCATCGGATCCACCGCGGCCGCACGGCGGCCGGGCAGGTAGCACGCCACGCCGGCCGCGACCGCCACGGTCACCGTGACGAGCGCGAGCATGAGGGGATCACGCGGTGCGACGTTGAAGAGGAGGCCTTCGAGCAGCCGCCCGGCGGCGAGCGCCAGCCCGATGCCGGCCGCGATCCCGGCCGCCGCGAGCGCCGCGCCGTGGAAGAGTACGAGCCGCATGATGTCCCGCGGCGAGGCGCCCAGGGCCACGCGGACGCCGAGTTCCGGCAGCCGCTGGCTCACCGCGTACGCCATCACGCCGTACACCCCGGCGCCCGCGAGCAGCAGGGCGACCGCCGCGAACATCGTCAGCAGAAACGTCCGGAACCGCGGCGTGGCCGTCGCTGCGTCCAGCGTCCCCTCCATCGTGGAGATTGTCACGGGCACATCCGGGTTGCGCTCGCGGATCCGGCGCGCGACCGTCTGTCCGAGCGCCTGCGGGTCGGCCGCGCCCGTGCGCACGACGAGGTTGAGCGCGGTGGCCGGCCCCGGATGCTGTTCGTACGGCATGTAGATCTCGGGCCGCACCGCACGTGAAGGCCCCGCGGTGCGGATGTCGGAGACGACGCCGACGATGGTCATGGACTGCATGGATTGGGCGTCCAGTCCGCACTGGATACGGCGGCCGATGGGATCCTGACCCGGGAACGACTCGCGCCCGAGCGCGTCGTTGATGATGGCGACCAGGGGGGCGTCGAGGCCATCACCGTGGTCGAAGTCGCGGCCCGCCTCGAGCGGGACGCGCAGTGCCCGGAAGTAGCCGGGCGTCGCGACAGTGAAGAGGGCCTGCGGCGCCCGGACACCGGAATCGTCCGGGCCCGGACCGCCCTCGATCCAATAGCCGCCGTTCGAGCGGACGCGTGTCGGCAGGCTCGTCACGGCGCCCGCGGCGGTCACGCCGGGCAGCGCGCGCACGTCCGCCAGCAGATCCCGATAGAACGCGGTCGCGCGCGGCGCGTCCGCCAGCCCCGACACGGGCACGCTCGTCCGGAGCACGAGGAGCTGCTCGGGGCTGAAACCCATCTGCACCGAGGCGAGGGCGACGAGGCTGCGCCCGAGCAGCCCGGCGCCGAACACGAGCACGACCGCCAGCGCGATCTCGGCGACGACGAACGCCTGGCGCGTCAGCCGGCCGGCGCCGTACGCCGGCGTGCCCTTGCCGCCCTGGCGGAGGCCGCCCGCAAGTTGCACGCGCGAGGCCTGCAGCGCGGGCGCCAGCCCGAAGATCAGACTCGAGATCGCCACCGTCGCGAGCGCGAAGCCCAGCACCGTCGGATCGATCGCGATCTCGTCGAGACGCGGCAGATTCTCGGGCGCGAGCGCGACGAGCGCGGTCAAACCGAGCCGCGCGAACCAGATGCCGAGCAGCCCGGCGAGAATGGCCAGGACGACGCTCTCGGTCAGGAGCTGGCGCACGAGCCGTCCGCGGCCGGCGCCGACCGCTGCCCGCACGACCATCTCGCGGCTGCGCACGGTGGCGCGCGCCAGCAGCAGGTTCGCCACGTTCGCGCACGCGATCAGCAGCACGAGCCCGACTGCCGCGAGCAGGACGTACAGCGTCTGCCGCGTGTCCCCCACCACCAGATCGCGCAGCGGCACGACCTCGGTGAGCTTGCCGGCGTTGGTGTTCGGATACTGCGCTTCCAGGCGCCTCGCGATCGACAGCATCTCGCCGTGCGCCTGCGCGATCGTCACACCGCCGGCGAGCCGCCCGACGGCGCGATAGTTGTGCGCCGAACGCGACGGCGTCTCGGGCACGACCCACGCGGGCGCGTAGATGTCCGCGCGCGTGGGATAGCGGATGCCCGGCGCCAGCACGCCCGTGATCGTGAAGTGGGCGTCCTGCATCTTCACGGTCGCGCCCACGGCGGCGGGGTCGGCGTTGAACTGCGCCCGCCAGAACGCGTCGGTGATGACCGCCGTCAGCGGCCCACCCGGCTGCTGTTCGGCCGCCGCCGGCAGCCGGCCCGCGCTCAGACGCCCGCCCAGCACGTCGAAGAACTCGGACGTGACGACGTACGCGTTCGCGTAGGCGGCCGTCCCGTTCACCACGACGCTCGTTTCGCCGCCGGCGTAATAGGCGAGTGCCTCGAAGCTCCGGCTCCGCGCCTTCCAGTCGTGGAAGTCCGGCGCCGAGACGGTCGACCCCCGGTTGCCGGTCTTCGTCCAGAAGTTCGTGATGGCGACGATCCGGTCCGCCTCGACGAAGGGCAGCGGCCGCAGCAGTACGGCGTGCACCACGGTGAACATCGCCGTCGTCGCGCCGATCCCGAGCGCGAGGGTGAGGATGGCGGTCAGGGCGAACGACGGGTGCCGGAAGAGGCTGCGAAACGCGTAGCGGAGGTCCTGGCTGAGGGTGTCCATGGCCGCTTGGACGGGATTCGGGGGCGAAGGGTTGCGCCCGGCGGGGGGGCGGACGGCGAGGCCGTCGAAGCCACTCTAGGGCGGAATCACCCGGCAGAGTCGAGCCCCGGACTCCACGCCGATCTCCTCGACCCCCGCGCCGCCGTCCCGCAGCGCCTGGAGCAGCCAGCCCGAGCCGTACGCGTACACGCGAACCTCGGCATGTCGGGGGTTCAACGCCTCGAGCGTCGTGACGGGGACGGGCGTCCATCGGGCGAGCGCCTGGTACCCGCGATCGATCGTGTCCGTTCCGAGATATCGCAGGGCGTGTTCCGGGCTCGCCACGTACACCAGGCGCGACTTCAGCTCGGGCGGTGCGTAGTACCACAGTTGCAGGAACGTCAGCCCCCCGGTGACGGCGGTCGGGCCGGGTGATCGCAGCGACTCGATCAGCAGCGGGCGCGATTCAACCGGATGAGGCATCCTGGCAACGGCTCCCATCGTCGGCACGAAGGCCGCGACGAGGAAGGCCGGCAACACCAGCTCGAGCACCCGTGCACGGCGCGCCAGCCACCACAGGCCGATGGAGAGCACCAGGCTGATGCCGACGACGCCGCCGAGCAGGTAGCGCGGCACGAGCGCGCCGGTGACCAGCACGCCGAGGAGCACGCCAGCCGCCGGGACCAGCGCCGCCAGTACTCCCGCGACGATTTCGTGTGCCGGCAGGGGCGAGGCGGGGCCGTCTCCGTGTCTGCCCATCACGAAGCTCGCCGCGCCAAGCGCCGCAATCGCCGCCGCGATCAGGCCGAGGTGTGCCCACGGCAGCGGTTCGAGCAGAAACGTGTAGCTCTCCGCCACCTGCGCGAGCGACGCGGGGCCCCAGAACGTGCCGCCCTGGCGTGCAGCCGCCCGGGCCAGGGCGACGAGCGGCAGCGCCGCAGCCGCGGAGAGGGCCAGCGCGGTCGCGATCGGCACGTCGAGGCGGCGGGTCCGGATCCCGCGAACCAGTTCGCCGCCGGCGATGGGCAGATACGCCAGCACGGCGAAGTAGTGGTTCCACAGGCCCGCGGCGAGCGCGATCGTGAGCACGGGAACCTGGACGCGACGCCGCCGGCCGGCAGCCGCTTCCGACCACGCGAAGAGCGCCAGGGCGAAGAGTCCCATCATCAGCCCGTATGGGCGCGCCTCGTACGCATGCCGGTAGCCGGCCGTGAACACCGGTATCAACGCGGCCGTCAGCGCGGCCGTGGCGTTCGCACGCCTTCTCACGATGGCGAACAGCGCCACCGTCATCATCAGGAAGCCGAGCATCGGGACGAGGCGCATGGCCACGTGGCCGGGACCGGTCACGCTCCGGACACCCCGCGTCAGCAGCGTGGTCAGTGGCGGCGCCAGGTCCATCCCGTCGTGGACGGCCGCCCACATCGTGCCGGTCGACGGGAGGCCGGCGACGAGAAGGGTGTAGATCTCGTCGTGCCAGAACGGTTTGGCGGACGCGCGCAGTCCGGTGGAGTAGAAGATCGCGGCTGCGAAGGCGAGCAGGACGATCGATCGATGGCGGTCGAGCGTGCCGGCCACCCATGTCGCGAGGCGTGTTCCAGGCACCAGGCGAGCTTATCCGATCGGGTGCATCGCCCGTACCACCGATCGTCGAGGCACGGGGGGATCCGAGATGTGGGCGGCTGCGGGCCTCAGGCTCCCGCGCACGCGCGGGCGCGGCCGAGCAGCAGGTCGCGCTCGCGGGCGTTCCGGGTGAGCGAGGCGGCCCGTTCGAACTCCGCGCGGGCCTCCTCGTGGCGTCCGAGCCTTGCGAGCAGGTCGCCCCGCACGCTGGGGAGCAGATGATAGCGTGCGAGGGACCGCTCCGATTGCAGGGCGTCCACTCGCGCGAGCCCCGCCGCCGGGCCTGACGCCATCGACACGGCGACGGCCAGGTTCAGCTCGACGACCGGGGAGGAGAGACTGGCGCGCAGCCGCTCGTAGAGCGCCACGATGCGCGCCCAGTCGGTCTCCTCGGGCGTCCGCGCGCGGGCATGGCATGCGGCAATCGCGGCCTGAATCGTGTACGGACCTTCCCCGCCGAGCGCCTCGGCGCGGTGGAGCGCGAGCAGGCCGCGGCGGATCAGGAGCTGATCCCAGGCCGCCCGGTTCTGTTCGAAGAGCACGATCGGCTCTCCCGACGGTCCCGTGCGCGCCCGCGACCGGGACGCCTGGATCTCCATGAGCGCCACCAGCCCGTGGACCTCCGGTTCGTCCGGCGCGAGCCCGGCCAGGATCCGCCCGAGGCGCAGCGCGTCCTCGCAGAGCGCGGGCCGCATCCAGTCGCCGCCGGCTGTCGCCGTATACCCTTCGTTGAAGATCAGGTAGATCACCTCGAGCACCGAGGCGAGCCGGTCCGCGAGCGCGTCGCCGCGAGGCACCTCGAAGGGCACGCGCTTCTCCGCAAGCGTCTTCTTGGCGCGGACGATGCGCTGCGCGATGGTGGGTTCGGGCACGAGGAAGGCGCGCGCGATCTCCGGCGCCGTGAGGCCGCCGAGCAGCCGCAGGGTGAGCGCCACCCGCGCCTGGGTGGACAGCACCGGGTGGCACGCCGTGAACGCCAGGCGCAGCAGGTCGTCGCCCACCTCGTCATCGAGGGCCGCCTCGAAATCGGGGACGGCCGCGTCCTGCTTCGCCTGGAGGGCGCGGCCGATCTCCTCGTGCTTGCGCGCGAGCCGCGCGCGACGGCGGAAGTGATCGATCGCGCGGTGCTTCGCGGCGGCCATGAGCCACGCGCCCGGGTTGTCCGGGACGCCGGACGCGGGCCATTGCTCGAGCGCGGCCACGAGCGCGTCGTGCGCGAGATCCTCCGCGAGGGCGAGGTCGCGGACGATCCGCGTCAGGGCCGCGATGAGCTTCGGCGATTCGATGCGCCAGACGGCGTCGATGGCGCGATGGGGGTCGGCGGCCGTCACAACCGCCGATCACATCATTGTTGGAATGGCGCCGCAAGGCGGAACGGCAGGGCTGCCTTCGTGCCTCGCGGCCCGCCGGTTCGCTCCGGCACGCTGTTCGTCATCGTCCGGCCGAGCCCTCCGCGCCGCCGGGCCCGCCCACGCCAATCTTGCGGAACCGATCCACCTGCGCGCTCGGGCCGAAGTCCTCCAGCTCGTAGAGCTGCCTGATCTCGATCTCCCCCTCCGAAATGTGGGGATTGGGCATCCGTTTGGCCCATTCGAGCGCCTCCTCGCGCGACTTCACCTGGATGAGCGTGTAGCCGGCGATCAGCTCCTTCGACTCGGTGAACGGCCCGTCCACG
>Ga0299914_10001881_pt1 | contig 14189 bp, 12 predicted proteins | sample RVTome_10_FD_201361 | JGI IMG/M metagenome (GOLD analysis project Ga0299914, IMG submission 201361) | Soil microbial communities from uranium-contaminated site in the Upper Colorado River Basin, Wyoming, United States - RVT153D57 (version 2) ...
TTCTCGGACGCAGTGCGCGCAGCCCGAAGTAAGGGCTTTACGGAGCCGGACCCGCGTGACGACCTGAAGGGTGAGGATGTTGGCCGAAAACTGCTAATCCTGGCGCGTGAGATCGGTCTCTCTGTGGAACGAGACGATGTGGCCGTGGAATCGCTCGTCCCCGCGCATCTTTTCGATGTATCCGTGGCGGATTTCATGGAACAGATCGATGAGTTGGACGCCGAATGGGGGGAGCGGATGGCTGCTGCCAGAAAGGAAGGAGGTCGTCTACAGTACATCGGACTGATCGAAGAAGGACGCTTAAGTGTCCGTACAAGGTGGATCGGTCCGGACGCCCCTTTTTCGCACCTAAAAGGAACGGATAATATGGTCGTCTACACCACCGATCGGTACGACGAATTTCCGCTCGTAATCCAGGGTCCCGGCGCAGGGCCTGTCGTCACGGCCGCCGGCATTCTCGCGGATCTTATCAAGGCCGCCGAACTGGGTGGATAAGGGATGCGACGGCAGACAGCCGGCGTTGTATTTCGAAAATTGGACAGCAGGTCATTCTCGTCCATGGTAAAATGGAAAGTCATCCATAACCACGCGCGATGAAACTGGCACTCGTAGGAACCGGACAGATGGGCCAGGCCGTCGAGGCGCTCGTCGCCGGACGTGGCCATGAAGTAGGCGTGCGTTTTAACTCGGGATTGGCCCTGAAGGATAGTGATCCGTCGGCAGTCGAGGATGTGGCTGTGGCGATCGATTTTTCGCTGCCGTCGCTCGCCGTCGCGCACATCGAGCGTTACTGTCAATGGGGATTACCTGCCGTTATTGGGACGACCGGATGGTATGAGCACTTGCATGAGGTCGAGCGATTGGTTGACGAGCATGATGCGAGCATCTTGTATGCGCCGAACTTCTCACTGGGTATTGCCGTGATGGTACGAGCGTTGAAAGCGATCACCCCGCTGCTCGACCAATTACCAGAGTATGATCCGTTCGTTCACGAGATTCATCATATCCGCAAGGTAGATAGTCCATCGGGAACTGCATCGATGATAGCCGACCTCCTCGTGCACGATCTAGGCCGTAAGAAGCGGATCGAGACGGAGGCGCAGCACGGCCGCATAGATGACGAGGCGCTGCACGTGACGTCGACGCGCGTCGGGGAAGTTTTCGGCAAGCATGTGATCGGATTTGATTCGGCTTACGACCGCATCGAACTCGTTCATGAGGCAAAAAACCGGCACGGGTTTGCCCTCGGAGCTATTCGTGGCGCGGAATGGTTAAAGGGAAGAAAGGGACTGTATAGCCTGGATAATCTATTAGCAGATTGGCTGGGGCGCCAGGCATCGGCTACATCGCGAGCGGATGAATCGTAACGCTGAAACAGAGAATATTATGGCAGAATTCATTTTCAGGGGCTCGGGAACGGCTATAGTCACGCCTTTCACTCCGGATGACGACATCGATTTCGACGCGTTCCGGCGACACGTTAATCAGCAAATTGACGGGGGCGTGGATGCACTCGTCGTGCTTGGGACAACGGGCGAGAACGCCACGATCTGGCCGGACGAGCGCCGCGAGCTGGTCGAGAAGGCGATCGAATATGTGGGCGGGCGGATTCCGGTGATCATCGGATCGGGCAACAACTCTACGAGTGAGAGCATCGTTTTCTCGAGGGAAGCCGCAGGGGCGGGGGCTGACGGGTTGCTCGTGGTCGGACCCTATTACAATAAACCTACACAGGCCGGATTTCGAGCCCACGTGGAGGCAATCGCCGACGCGACCGACACGCCCATTCTCATCTACAATGTGCCCGGGCGGACGAGCTTCAACATTCTGCCCGAGACGATTCTTCGACTCGCAGAAGAGGTGCCGAGCGTCGTCGGGGTGAAGGAGGCATCGGGAAGCCTGACGCAGATCACCGATATCCTCGCTCATAGACCCGAATCACTCGCCGTGTATTCCGGGGATGACGAGATCACGTTGCCGCTTATCGTGTTGGGAGGGGACGGTGTGGTATCGGTCGTTGGAAATGCCATCCCCGATGCATTCGCCGATCTTGTTCACAAGGCGCTGGACGGTCAAATCGAGGAGGCGCGAAAGTTGCATTACAGACTGCTTCCGGCGATGCGGGCGTGCTTTTTCGAGACCAATCCGATCCCAATCAAAGCCGTATTGAGTGCAATAGGCCTGATGGACGGCCGCTTGAGATTGCCGCTCATCGAGATGGAGGATGCGAATCGTCGACGCGTGCTCGATGCATTTTCATCATTCATCGAAGCGAACGTGTAGCTGCGTTCTAGTCGCGCGATGAGGATCAAGCTTGCCTGAAATATCGCAGGGGCATGGAGTGATCAGTGATGATCCAGTTGCCCGCACAGTAGCTCGTCGATTTTCTCTCTGAGGGCTTCGGTCGTAAACGGCTTCATGAGAAACGCGTCGGCGCCATTGCGGACGGCTCGCTCACGGATCGATGGCGTGGTATTGGCCGTGATGAATATAATAGGCGTTTGACGCGTCGCCTCGTGCGAACGTATTCCCTCGAGCACTTCGAGTCCGTCGGCTCCCGGCATCTGGTAGTTTGTAAGCACCAGATCGGGTTGATAGCGATGGGCGAGGTTGAGACCGTCGCGGCCATTCATCGAGGTGAAAGTACGGAAGCCCTCCATCTCGAGAAAGATCTCAAGTCCCTCGAGCAGATTGATATCGTCTTCTATAACAAGAATCGTACGCATTTCGCACCCATGAATAGCTGCACATGATTCGGCCTACGAAATCTGCGAGAGCGCGTTTCTGTAATTATACGGGATCTGATCTGATTGCCGAGTTCGTTTCGTAGTTGTGACGCCCGTGTTCCTGTCCGGACTACTCCATTCGAGGTTGATGAGGGCAGGTTATCGCGTATTCAGGAGCGAGGCCATGGCGCCCAGGGCGGCGGTGTAGAGCGCAGATCCAACCCAAAGTGCACCAAGTAGATAGGCGTTGCGCGTACCCGCTTCGAGGGCGAGAAAGAGGACGAGCAGGCCGTTGTGCAGCAGCGCGATCACAAGACTACCGATGAACGCCTGCTGGGGGAGAATGAGCAGCGTTTCACGCTCGTTTGCAGGAAAGAGACCGACCAAGAATCCTACGAGCGACTTTACGAACATGTGGATGCCCCAGGTGCCGTAGACCACGTCCATCAACAATCCGGTCGAAAATCCGGTCACGGCACCCGCTTGTCGACCGTTTCGGACTCCCATCCAGGCGACGAACAGGAGAACAGCATCCGGATATGCTCCCCACAGCCTCAAGCGTCCAAGGATAAGCCACTGAACCAGGAAGACCAGCACGCCAATAAGGGCTTGTCGTACCAATGAGGGCATTTGGACGCGTGGTCACTCCAGAGTTGGTTGTGCAGCGGGAATCTACGAGCCCTATTGTGCCGACGCCAGTTCCATGACGATTCGATCGATCGACTGGGTGATGCGATAGGATGGCGCCGTATAGTTGTTCGCGAAGACGGCGAAGGCGACCGTCTGGCCTGACCTCGTCGTCGTATACCCGCTCAGGGCGCGCGCGAATTCGAGCGAGCCGGTCTTGGCGAAGACGGGCAGATTCTGCAGTCGGTGCCGAAGTGTAGATTGTGGCTCGCCTCCTCGCGGCAACGATTCGAGAAAGGCATCGCGTTCGCTGTGGCTGTACATGTAGGTAAGCAGCTTCGCCATGGACTCCGGAGTTACGAAATTCTTCCTGGAGAGCCCAGAACCATCGCGGATTGATATCGCCTCTGTGGAGGCGCCGGCGCTACTGAGAAGCTCCTTTATTCTTCGTTCGCCGCCGCGTGCCGACCCGCCGTAGGAGAACGTGCGAAAAACCTGCTCGGCATAGAAGTTATTGCTCTCTTTGTTCACGAAAGAGAGTATCTGCGTCAAAGGTGGGGATACGTAGACGAAGAGCGGCGACTCTCGGTTGTATTCAAGATCCGGAATATCGTCGATGTCAACAGCTTCAGCGTTTACTTCGATATCATGCTCCTCGAGATAATGGCTGAACGATTGAACAGCGAGGGCTGTCGGATTGGTTACCGGCATCACGACCGTTCCGGCATAGTTTCGTGGAATGCTGCCTTGAAATTCAACGGTTTCGCCTCCAAGCGCGCGGTTCGTCTTTACGGCGATTCCTCGTTGGCGACCCCTCGTCGTCATGTTGTTCTTGATCTCGAGATACCCGGCAGGACTTGTCTCAATGACCGGCGCCCGGCCTGCAGATGAAGCTCTGATCTTGACTTCGACGACATTGTCATTGTACGCGAGACCGTTCGTACTTACGCCGAGGAGTCGGCTTGATTGGTTCGTGACGTAATCGATGTCCCATCCTTCTGCATACGGCTCGTCGTCGAAAACATTGTCGTCGCCGATGATGCGTCCCTCTATTCGTCGTACTCCGATTTCTGCCAGGCTTCGGGCCCAGAGCCGCAGCGGATCTCCTCCTCTGGCGAATGCACTGCCGAAGGTAGGGTCACCCGATCCTCGAAGGATCAGATTCCCGTCCAGTACGTCGCCTCTGACGGAACCGTCGAAATACAATGTGGTGCGATACCGATACGTCGAGCCCAGAACATGGAGCGCAGTGGCCGAGACAAACAGCTTCTGATTCGATGCAGGGATGAACGAGTTGGCGTCGTTGTGACTGTAAAGTATCTCGCCGCTCTCGACATCCTGCATGTAGATTCCCCAGAAAGCAGTCCGGAGACCGTCTTCGCTGATGATCTGATTGATTCCTGACGCCAACGGGCCGTTCTGAGGATAGCGCACGATGGCGCCTGAGACGAGCATCGCAAGAACGAGGGTTACGATGCGTGGAGTTGCTTTATGGATCACAAGAATTATGTCGGATAAGAACACGATTGATCAGGCGTCGTGAATCGGAACCAGACTCGAGAGCCGCGGTTCGGTCATCTCAGCCAGGAACTCTTCTTTCTTCCTCCTTTCCTACACAAACATTACATCGACAACTATGGCGAAGCGCGGCGGACGGCGGCGGACCCCCCGAGCACGTGATCAGCGGCGGAGTGCAAAGATGGTCTTCGGGCGTCGCAACTACATCCTGATTCTGGTGGGAGTTCTGGCTGTCACCATCGGGTTCGTCATTATGCGGCTCGAAAATGAGGTGGACGGCGTCATTTCTTTGTACGTCGCCCCCATCATCATCCTTGCAGGATACCTCGAAGTACTTTACGCCATCATGGTGAGCCCGGATAAAGAAAGTTCAGAGTTCAGAGTTGAAAGTTCAGAGTAAGTTGAGAGTTTAGAGTGAGTTGAGAGTTGAGAGTTAGAATGGCGCTAGTAGAGGAGGTAGGGCGCACGTCGTTGACGGAATTGCGCGACGTCAGCTTCCCATGATCCGATTATCTCGGCCGCGGATGCACCGTCTCTGAGCATCTCAAGGAGACTCTCGGTGCCCGCGAGGCGCGCCAGGCCCTCCGGCCGGCTTATAAAATCTTCGACGTTCTCTCGCTCCGCGTGCCGGTAGAAAGCGTGAAGAACGTGGATGCCGGTCTCGACCGGACGAAATGCCTCCGGGTCGTTTACGATGTAGCGAATCCCCTGAAGCTCTTCTCCCTCGAGTTTTGGCTCGGACGACATGCCTTCAATGCTTTCTGGAGTAAACTGCGACGGCTCGAAGCGCACTCCTGGAAGACCGTACCTGTTGAGAGAGTCAGCGAGTTCCTGACCATCCGCCCATGGCGCGCCCAGCACCAGGAAAGGCGTCCGAGTGCCGCGGCCCTCGCTAGCGGATGCGGCTTCGAAAAATACGTCACCGGCATAGACGAGAGCGGTCTCGAAGTCCGGGATGTTCGGACTGGGAGGAATAAATGGAAGTCCGGTTTCGGGCCAGAGCATGTCGCGCTGCCAGCCTTCCATTCGGATGACATTCAGTTCGAGATCTTCCAGCCCATCCATAAGTCCTTCACCCTGGATGAGTTGCGCGAGCTCCCCGGCTGTGAGCCCATATGCCACCGGGATCGGATACCGGCCAACGAACGATTCGTACTCTTCTTCGAGAACGAAACCTGAGACGTAGTTACCGCCGAGCGGGTTGGGTCTGTCGAGTACGTAGAACGGTATACCCTGTTCGGCTGCCGCCTGCATGGCAAGTCCGAGTGTGCTGATGTAGGTATAGAAGCGAGATCCGACATCCTGAATATCATAGAGGAGGGCGTCTACGTCCGCGAGCATCTCCGGCGTCGGCTTGCGTGTGCTTCCGTACAAACTATGGATCGGCGCGCCGGTCGCAGCGTCTCGACCATCGGCGACTACTTCCCCGGCATCGGCATCGCCTCGAATCCCGTGCTCCGGTCCGAAGAGGGCTGTGATTTCGATGTTGGACGCGCGATGCAGGATGTCGATCAGGTGCGCCGTGTCTACGCGCGCGGTATGATTGACGACGAGGCCGACGCGCCGCTCGCCGATTGTGTCGAAGCCATTGTCTGCGAGGACGCCCGCGCCAACTCTGACGTTCGCCTGCATCGTATCTGACGCCGTGTTCTGCGCTGATGCGGCATCCACTCCTGAAACCACGCCCGCTTCGCGCCGCGGCTCTCCCTCACAAGCGGTCACCGAAAAGGCGATGAGTAGGACAAAGATGTGTCGGCCGTGTAGTGACGCATGCGGCCCGGACGGTCCACCACGTGGCGACTGCATGCGCCGGCCGAGGTTCAGCAATATTGATGACGGCGTCGTTGTGGTCACGGTGTTCATCCTGCTAGTTGTTCGCGACAATTTCGTGCTCTGGAAAGAAGTAATTGGATTCACGTCTCCCATTTTCCTCGGAATCAGATCCGTGGACGATGTTCTGGCCTTTGTTGTCGGCGAACGCCTTGCGAATGGTGCCCTCTTCGGCTTCTGCAGGATCGGTTGCGCCGATAAGATCTCGAAAATGGGCGACAGCGTTCTCCTTTTCCAGAACGATCGGTACGCACGGGCCACTCGACATGAAATCGGTCAACTCCTCGAAGAACGGCCGGCCGCGGTGCACCGCATAAAAGCCTTCCGCCTCCGGCTTGGTGAGCTTGATCAATTTTAAAGCACGAATCTGGAAGCCGGAATCTTGAATGCGCCGGACCACTTCGCCGATGAGGTTTTTTCTGACACAATCGGGTTTTAGAATTGCTAGCGTACGTTCCATTTAGTAGACGATGTTTTCTTTTTGAATTTCTGTGCCGGCGGCAACTAGGCGAATGCCTCGTGGCAATGCCGCGGAGGTTCAGGGAAGCACACTACGTATTTCCCCTCCACCCGAGATGCAAGGGTGTGGAATTCTCGTGATGACGGCGATCAGACGTGTGTTTCAGCATGATAGGATGAGCGCACGAGTGGGCCGCTCTCCACGTGCGCTATCCCCTTGGCCTCGCCGACTTCTTTATAATGCAGGAAGACGTGTGGATGTATGAACGCTTCCACAGGCAAATGCATTCGGGTGGGCTGCAGATATTGTCCGATTGTCATCACGTCGACACCGTTCGCGACGAAGTCATCCATAAGATCGAATACTTCCTCTTCGCGTTCACCGAGGCCGACCATGATTCCGCTTTTCGTGCGCAGACCCTGTTCCTTCGAGCGACGAAGCACCTCGAGCGAGCGCGTGTAGTCGGCTTGCGGCCGCACGCGTCGATAAAGTCGAGGGACGGTTTCTACGTTATGATTGAGGATATCGGGCTGCACATCGAGCACGATCTGCAGCGCATCCCATATTCCACGAAAATCGGGGATGAGCACTTCGACCGTACAGCCGGGCTGGGCCTCTCGGATTTTCCGGATGGTATCGGCGAATATAGGTGCTCCGCCATCCTCGCGCTCATCGCGGTTAACGCTGGTCACGACAGCATGGCGGAGACCCATGAGCCTGACGGCCTCGGCGACACGTCGGGGTTCGTCGTAATCGAGGCCTTGATCGGGTCGACCGGTGAGGACAGCGCAAAATCCGCACGAACGTGTGCAGACGTTTCCGAGGATCATGAAAGTGGCCGTGCCGGCGCTCCAACACTCGCCCATATTCGGACAGCGCGCGCTCTGGCAGACCGTATGAAGATCATGCTCTTCGATGATGGTCGAGACGTTTTTAAACGTCTTACCGTAGGGCAGTTTTACGCGCAGCCAGTCGGGGCGCTTTCCTCTTGCATTTGCAACCTGAGGCGCGTCGACTACAGGCAATTCGAAAAATCCGGAATCACCATCACCCGAACTTCCGAGCGACTCCTTCTTTACCCGCTTCAGTTCGACATCTCCAGGCGACTTGGGGCGCGTGTTTTTATCAAGCATGTAAAGTTGCAATGAGATAAAAGAGACGAGGACAGGCAGAACGGACGAACACGCTCGATGCCGCCTGCATCCGGTATATATTTGAAGCTTTCGTTCGAACGAAAATCGGCTATCCGATTAAGGACACGTGTCAAGCTAAACGGAAGGCGTGGCGTTCGGATCCCCTCCTCAGAGCAGAGGACAATTCGCATCCGCTTCGCCAGAAGTCTCTCGCGGATTCAATATCTTGGAAGCGCTTCGGGTACAATAGTGGATGCCTCAGGGGCTACAAAGGGGTCTGGATTGCAGGCTAGAGAGCTCCACAGCAGCGCCGGATGCCGATCGTTACTCCTACTCGGTTGACGACGGTACAGTGGATGGATAACCAGTAGTCGAACCTATAGATCAATATGGATTCAGCAGTATCGAACGCGGTTGCGACGGACAGAGTTATGGATGTTTTGTCGCGGCACGTACTTACGAAGGGGATGATGCCCCTCATTCTCGATATGGAGCGCAGCCGGGGCGCGCAACTCATCGACCAGGCGACGGGCAAAGAGTATCTCGACTTCTTCGGTTTCTACGCGTCCAGCGTGCTGGGAATGAATCATCCGGCACTCGTAGAAAATGATGATTTTATGCGGCGCCTTCAGCTCGTCGCCGTAAACAAGATTACGAACTCCGACATCGCGACCGTGCACAGCGCCCGGTTTGTAGAGACATTCGCACGCGTTGCCATTCCCGACTACCTGCCGTACGCATTCTTCATCTCCGGAGGCTCGCTTGCGGTGGAGAATGCCTTGAAGACGGCATTCGATTGGAAGGTGCGGAAGAATTTCCAGAAGGGGCACCGGAAGGAACTAGGAGGTCAGGTTCTCCATTTCGAGCAGGCCTTCCACGGTCGTTCAGGATATACACTTTCACTGACCAACACGGCCGATCCGCGTAAGACGCAGTACTTTCCGAAATTTGACTGGCCGCGCGTTTTAAATCCGAAAGTGTCTTTCCCGTTGGATGAAGAACGTATAAAAGCGGTCATAGAAACAGAAAAGATGGCGCTGTCGCAGGCGAAAATGCATTTTCAACAGCGGAAGGATGATATCGCGGCCGTCATTATCGAACCAATTCAGGGAGAGGGCGGTGACAATCACTTCCGGCCCGAATTCCTGAGGGCGCTAAAGGATCTGGCACTGGAGAACGATGCGCTTCTGATTTTCGACGAGGTACAGACGGGCGTTGGAATTACCGGTCGATTCTGGGCTCATCAGAGGATGAACGTAGAGCCGGACATTATCGCGTACGGAAAGAAGACACAGGTTTGCGGAGTACTGGCGGGAAGGCGGCTCGACGAGGTCGACGGCCACGTTTTTCAAGTTCCAAGCCGCATCAACTCGACGTGGGGCGGCAATCTGGTGGATATGGTCCGATTCGACCGAATACTTGAGGTCATCGAGGAGAACGATCTCGTAAGTCGTGCTGAGGTGATGGGAGAGTATCTACAGAAACGTCTTCAGGAGTTGGCGCAGGCGCGGGCATCCGTTACGTCCGTCCGCGGCCGTGGATTGATGCGCGCGTTCGATGTCCCGGATGGGCGTTTCCGTGACGCAGTTTTGGAGCGCTGCTTTGCGAACGGTCTCATCATTCTCGGGTGTGGCCGCCAATCTATTCGCTTCCGGTCCCCCTTGACCATAACCGAGGATGAGATCGATCGAGGTGTCGATATGATCGACACCGCCGTCGAGAGTGTTGAGCGGGACCATCGGCCGGTTCAGCGTTCGCCGCTCCACGAGACGCTCGAGCATCCGCTGCGAGAGGAGTGATGAAAAAAATCAAGAACCCATTCCGATTCCGGCACCCGGCAGTAAGGTTATTGAGGGTCTAGCTCTCGTCCTGTTGTCCGTCGGCAGAGGCTTCGCCGTTCGTCGGCAACTCGCCGTCCGTGCTCACTCCGCCGCTGGTAGCACCGTCGCCCTCCAGATCGGCTTCGACTTCCTCTTCGATGACCAGCTGCGTCACGTCCGCGATTGCATCCCCTGGTTTCAGGTTGATGAGCCTTACGCCCTGCGTATTACGGCCGAGCGTACTGATGCCGGCGACATCCATGCGGATCATCAGGCCATTGTGGGTCACAATCATCAAGTCGTCACTCGATTGTACGCCCTTAATCGTCACGAGGCGCCCCGTCCTCTCCGTCGTCTTCATCGTGATGATGCCTTTTCCGCCACGGGTTTGAACGCGATAATCGCTCAGCGAACTCCGCTTCCCGAATCCTTTCGAGCTAATGGCGAGGATGTCGCGGTCCCCATTCTCGATCACGACCATGCCGACCACTTCCTGATCATTTCGAAGTGATATGCCGCGTACTCCGCGGGTATTACGTCCGATCGGCCGCGCATCCGATTCGTGAAAGCGCACCGATAGCCCCTGGGAAGACGCGAGTATGACGTGCGCGTCGCCGCTCGTTAGGGCAGCCTCCAACAGATCGTCACCCTCGGCAATGTCGATTGCGATGATGCCGTCCGCGCGGGGTCGAGAGAAGGCCTCAAGGGCCGTCTTCTTAACCTGGCCTTTCCGCGTAGCCATCATGATAAAGTGTGAGTTGAGAAAGTCCTCATTCTCAAAGTCAGCCTTGCTGATGGCGAGCACGGCCTGGATTCGGTCGTCAGGTTGGATCTGAATTAGATTCCTGATGGATCGGCCCTTGTTAGTCCTGGCGCCTTCCGGTATCTGGTAGACTCGGAGCCAATAACACTGGCCATGATCGGTGAAGAAGAGGAGGTAGTCGTGGTTGGATGTCACGAACAGATGCTCGATATAATCGTCATCGCGTCTGCCCGTCCCCTTCATTCCTACGCCGCCGCGGCCCTGCTGGCGATACTCCGTTACCGGGGTCCGCTTGATTAGAGCTTGATGGGTGATGGTCACGACGACGGTCTCATCTTCGATCAGATCCTCGATATTGATATCGTCGCCGCCGGCATAATTGATCTCCGTCCGGCGCTCATCATTAAATCTGGTCTTGATGTCCTGCAGCTCATCCTTGATGATCTGCATGCGGAGCGGCTCGCTTGCGAGGATTTCGTTGAGGCGCTCGATTTCTTTGAGGATGTCCTGGTATTCATCCTCGATTTTCTGCCGTTCGAGGCCGGTCAGTCGGCTTAGCCGAAGAGCGAGGATGGCATCCGCCTGAATCTCCGTCAACGAGAACATGGCGTCATCCGAGCGCGGCGGCAGGCTCAGGCGTTCGAGCTGGGCGTTCGTGAGGCGCTCGGGATAGACGCCGTTCATGAGGTTCAGCCGCGCCGCATCCGTATCGTTGGAATGCCGGATGATGGTGATCACCTCATCGAGATGATCCAGCGCGATGGTAAGGCCTTCCAGGACGTGGGCGCGCTCTTGTGCCTTGCGCAGGTCATACTCCGTCCGCCGGATAACCACTTCGTGGCGGTGATCAACGTAGTGTTTGACGGCATCCTTCAGTGTGATCGTCTTCGGCCGCCCGTGAACGAGCGCGACCATATTCACGCCGAAGGTCTGCTGGCACTGCGTGAACTTGTAGAGCTGATTTTCCACAACCAGAGGGACGGCATCGCCTTTCAGCTCGATGACGATGCGCATGCCGTCGCGGTCGGATTCATCCCGCATATCTGAGATGCCGTCGATGCGCTTCTCCTTGACGAGATAAGCGATTTTCTCGAGGAGTGTGCTCTTGTTGACCTGATACGGAATCTCGCGGATGACCAGTCCATTGCGGCCCGGCCGGATCTCCTCTTCCTGCATCCTTGCACGCATCACAACACGTCCGCGGCCGGTCTGATAGGCATCACGCACGCCCGTGTAGCCAAAAATGATGCCGCCGGTGGGAAAGTCCGGCGCGGGCAGATGCTGCATAAGGCCATCGATCTCGATGTCATTGTCTACGATATACGCGGTCACGGCATCGACGACCTCCCCCAGGTTGTGCGGGGGAATTTTGGTTGCCATGCCGACCGCGATGCCGTCGGAGCCGTTCAGGAGGAGATTCGGGAGGGCGGCAGGGAGTACGGTCGGCTCCTGCAGTGAGCCGTCAAAATTTTCCTGGAAGGCGACCGTCTCTTTGTTCAGGTCGCGGAGCATCTCCTCCGCGATTCTCGTCATGCGGGCTTCGGTGTACCGCATGGCCGCCGCCGAGTCTCCATCCACTGATCCAAAGTTGCCCTGGCCATCGACGAGCGGATAGCGCATGGAGAACTCCTGCGCCATGCGGACCATCGCGTCGTATACCGAGGAGTCGCCGTGGGGGTGGTACTTGCCTAGCACCTCACCGACCACACGTGCGCTCTTTTTATAGGAAGCCCCCGCCGTAAGTCCGAGATCGCTCATCCCGTAGAGCACGCGACGATGCACGGGCTTGAGGCCGTCGCGCACGTCCGGCAGAGCTCGGCTTACGATCACCGACATCGAATAATCGATGTAGGAGGACTTCATCTCCTCCTCTATGTTGATCGGAATTATCCTTGTATTGTCCTGTTCCATTCTATTCGAGTCCGGTTGCCCGGGTCACCTTAAGAGGAATTGTCAATGCGGCGATTTAGAGGCTGTTGTACATCCACAATGTTTCATCCGGAACGTTCATCCGGAACCAGCGATTGACGCCCGGCTTTCGTCGGATATCTACGATCGCGTTGGCGCCGGCTGCGGCGGCTCCGCGAAGGATGGACCGTTATCCTGCTAAATCAAAGAAAGATACGAAAACCAGGGTGGAAGTGCTACTTTGGAATCCCTCATAAGATCTGCGTAACTACTTGTAAGTACGTCATTTGAGAGCCTTTGGGATTTGCCGGAATTGCGGAATAAACGTAGCATCAATCCACTTCACTCACCACATACTTCCGTTATTGCGCTCTGATGAATATGAATAACGCGCGTTTTGACATCCAGGGGCACCGTGGAGCGCGCGGTCTGATGCCGGAAAATACCGTTCCTGCCTTCATCAAGGCGCTCGAGCTGGGTACGCCTACGCTGGAGATGGATGTCGTGATTTCGGCAGATGACCAGGTGGTCGTCTCACACGAACCGTGGTTTTCACGGATGCTCTGCAGCCTTCCGGGAGGCGGCCGTATTCCGCTGTACGAAGCGCGTCGGCATCTGATCTATAAACTGACTTACGATGAAATCACCCGGTACGATGCAGGAGGAATGCGACACCCTCGTTTTCCGGACCAGGCACTTGAATCGTGTTCGAAACCGCTACTGCGCGAAGTGATTCGCACGTGTGACGCTCGGGCGGAGGAACTCGGACGGCCGATGCCGCACTACAGCATCGAAACGAAGTCGAGACGAAAGTGGGAGGGCCGATATCATCCCGATCCGAAGAATTTTGTACGACTTCTTGCCAACGTCCTGGAAGAAGAATCAATTGCGGACCGCGCCATCATCCAGTCATTCGATATTCGCACTCTTCAGGCAGCATGGAAACTCGAGCGTCGCATCCGTCTATCCCTACTCGTTTTGCGCCGGCACGCGCGGCGGGTGAAAGGCAACGTGGACAAACTCGGATTCGTGCCTCATATCTATAGCCCCGATCATCGTGCTGTTGACCGGAACCTCGTCGCTACGGCACATGGAACCGGTATGAGGGTCATCCCGTGGACGGTGAACGACATGGCCAGAATGCGTGAATTGAAGGAGATCGGGTGTGACGGATTGATCACGGATTATCCCGATCGCGCTATGGAGAGTATCGGTTGAGCAGCCCGATTCGAGCCCTCGTTTCCAGAGTTCGGTTGAATCATTTTTCAACGCCAGCCGTGCATTCGTCGGATCTGTAACGCGTGTTCGTCGCCACAAGCTGTTTTTGCCGTTCGTGACGGGAGAATATCTATTTGCACGAAGCCTCGCCTGGTTTCTTGTCGTGCTCGTCGTTTCGAGCGCGCG
>Ga0299914_10001882_pt1 | contig 14185 bp, 12 predicted proteins | sample RVTome_10_FD_201361 | JGI IMG/M metagenome (GOLD analysis project Ga0299914, IMG submission 201361) | Soil microbial communities from uranium-contaminated site in the Upper Colorado River Basin, Wyoming, United States - RVT153D57 (version 2) ...
GCCAGGAGGGGCGCCGCGAGCGGCAGCAGCGCGAGCGGCGCGAGGAGCGCGGCCAGGTAGCTGAGGCGGTCGTAGGAGCCGATCAGCTCGGCGGCCTCCCACGGGCGCGTGAGCACGGTGCGGGCGACCTCGCCGCCGTCGGACCCCAGGGTCGCGTAGCGGTCCACGAACTCGGATCCCTGGCCCGCGTTGTAGCGGGGGATGACCACCAGCACGGCGAACGCGACCCAGGCGAGGGACGCGGCGGCCAGGGCGGCGCCGTAGCGGCGGCCCAGCCCGCGCACCGCCATCCAGAGACCGAGCATCGCCAGGGCGAGCCCCACCTCCTCCTTGGTGAGGGCCGCGAGCACCGCGAGCACGGTGAGGGTCGCGTACCGGCGCTCCTCGGCCGCCCAGACGCAGCCCAGCAGCAGCGGGGCGGCGAGGGTGACCGGGTGGAACTCGGTCAGGGTCGCCCACTGCAGCGGCGGGTAGAGCAGGTAGACGGCCGCCGCGGCCACGGCCAGCCGGTCGTCGCCGAGCCAGCGCCTGCCGAGCCAGAAGGCGGGCAGGGCGCCCAGGGCCACGATCACCGCCTGGGACACCAGCAGCGCCTGCGGCAGCGCCCCGGTCCAGGCCAGGGGCGTGAACAGGACGAGGATCGGATCGACGTGCGCGCCCAGGCGCGTGAACTGCTCACCGGCGATGTCGGTGGTCTCGAGCGGGCGGCCCTGGGCGGTGCTCCAGACCGCCTGGACCATGTTCCCGAGGTCGAAGCGGCCGGTCCAGAAGGCGTCGTGGCGGCGCACCGACAGGTACGAGAAGACGCCGGCGTAGAGCGCCATCATGGCCCACACCGCGGCCTGGGGGCTCCGCGGGCGCCGGGCCGGCCAGGCGGCGCGCGGCCGCGGGCGCGGGACGGGCGGGGCCGAGGTCACCGGCGCCGCCCCGCCAGCACGACCGCGCCGATGAAGACCAGCTCGACCACGGTCAGCACCAGGCGGGTGCCGACCGACAGCGCCACCGCGACGCTCCCGGGCACGTTCTGCGCGAGCGCGAGCGCGAAGGCGCCCTCGCGCACGCCGATCCCCGAGGGGAACACGAAGGCCACCATCGACACGGCGAACGACAGCAGGAAGGCGAGGCCGACGAAGGCCGGCCCGCCCGCCTCGGCCCCGGCCGCCGAGCGCACCAGCAGCCAGATGCCGACGCCGAGCAGGGCGGCGGTGACGGCGTACCAGGCGAGCAGGCCCGACAGCGGGCGCACGCCGAGCAGGCGCGGCAGCGGCTCGCGGCCCGCCTTGCGCAGGAGCCACGACGAGAGCGGGCCGAAGATGCGCGGGTGCAGCGCCAGCAGGCCGAGCGGCACCAGCGCCAGCAGCCACAGGCGGGCGTCTCCGCCCCCCTCCTCGTAGAACGCCACGAAGGCGACCGCGCCGGCGGCCGCGATCCCCAGGGAGAGGGCCTGCTCGTAGACCGTCGCCGCCAGGCTGGCCTTGCGCGGCACGCCCTGCTCGTGGCTGAGCAGCACCCGGCCGACCACCATCAGCACGTTGCCGGGCACGTAGCGGCCGAGCAGGGAGCGCGCCCAGATCGAGATCGTCACCCGGGCGGGCGGCCCAGGATGGTGCAGGCGGTCGATGATGGCCCCGTAGCCCAGGGCGCTCGCCACGTAGAAGGCGAGCAGCACCAGGCAGCCGAGCACGAGCAGCCCGGGCTCGATGTCCCAGTCGTAGGACGCGACGGTCGACCAGCCGTCGACCAGCGCCCAGGCGAGGAACCCGAGGACCAGGGCGCCCGCGGCGAGGCCGCCCCAGCGCCTCCACGGCCTGCGCGCCGCGAGCTCCTGCGCCGCGCCCTCAGCCCGGCCGGCCACGCCGCCGCGCGACGGCCAGCAGGCCGTGGTAGCCGGGCCGGCGGCCCATGAAGGCCGTGTCGATCTCGAGGGCCGCCCGGACCGCCCGCGACAGGAGCCGCGGCGGGGCCCCGCCCGCGGCCGTCCCCGCGCCGGCCTCGACCCGCCGGCGCAGGGCGCGCCGGTAGACCTGGCGGTGGTAGAGACCCGTGAGGGGGAAGCCCCAGCCGGTGACCTCGGGCGCGGGGAAGCCCGCGTCCTCCAGGCGCCGCGCGAGGCCGTCGAGCGTGTATCGCCGGCGGTGCCCGGCCCACTGGTCGGTCCAGTCGTAGCGGTAGGGGTTGGCCGGGACGCTCACCACGAGCAGGCCGCCCGGAGCGAGGACGCGGGCGATCTCGGCGAGCGCCGCCGCGTCGTCGTCGAGGTGCTCCAGGACCTCGGCGCACACCGCGCCGTCGAAGGCCCCGTCGGGCAGGTCGAGCCGCTCGAGGTCGCCGCGCATCACCGGGTGGCCGTCGGCGCCCCGCGAGCGCAGCGCATCGCGCACCCAGTCGCACAGCTGCGCGCTGGCGTCCACGGACGTGACCTCGAGCCCCGCCTCGACGAGCTTGAGCGTGAGGCTCCCGGCGCCGGCGCCGGCGTTGAGCACCCGCGGCCCCGGCAGGGCGGGGAGCAGGCGCCGCAGGATCAGCGACTCGCGGTAGTCGTGGCGCGGCCCGAAGAGCTCGGGGGCGTCGCCCCAGTCGTGGGCGCGCAGGTCGGCGGACGTCATGACCGGCAGGTTAGAGCGGCCCGGGCCTCCAGGGCGTCGCGCAGGTGGGTCGCCACGGCGGCCGGCGCCCCGCGGCGCCGGTACGCCTCGCGCGCGGCCCGCCCCATGCGCTCGCGCAGCCCCCGGTCGCCGGCCAGGCGCGCGAGCGCCCCGGCCAGCGCCCCCGCGTCGCCCGCCGGCACCAGCAGCGCCGTGCGGCCGTCCTCCAGCTCCTCCCGCGCCGCCGGCGTGTCGGCGGTGACCACCGGCCGGCCGGCCGCCATCGCCTGCCAGACCTTGTTGGGGACGACCCGGGCCGCCTTCTCGCTCGCGCCGAAGACGCCCAGGCAGATCGCGGCGCCCGCCACCTCGTCGCCCAGGCGCTCGTACGGCACCCATCGCTCCCACGTGAGCCCGGCGGGGCGGTCGCGCTCGAGCTCGCCCGCGAGCCAGCCGCCGAGCTGGCCGTCGCCGATCAGGCGCACCGGCGGGGCCTCCGGCCGGCGGGCCGCCTCGAGCACCGTCGCCACCCCGTGAAGCGGGGCCAGCTTCCCGTAGAAGAGCGCCGTCGGGGGGCCCGCGGGCGGGGGGGCGGGCGGGAACCGCTCCGGCTCGGCCCCCACCGGCACCACGACGATCCGCCCTCGCGCCACCCCGAAGCGCGCGGCCAGCCAGTCGGCGCCCGCGGCGGTGTCGGCCATCACGAGGTCGGCGAGTCGCAGCGTCGCCCGGTCGGCGCCCGACAGCAGCCGCGCGGCCCCGCGCCCGGCCAGCGCCCGGTCGCCCCCGAGCGTGTCGGCCAGCGAGATCATCATGTCGGCGACGAGCGGCGCCCGGTGCGCGCGCGCGGCCAGCCAGGCCGGCAGGGCGTCGGGCTGGGCGGGATAGCCGGCCACCACGGCGTCGACGCCGCGCTCGCGCGCCGCGTCCACCGCCAGCCCGGCCCACGCCGCCGCGTAGCGCCCCCCCGCGCGCGCCAGCGGGAGCGGACGCAGGAACGCGCCCGCCTTGTGCCGGTCGCGCTCCCAGACGGCGCGGTGGCGCTCGACCACCTCGACGCCGATCTCGCGCAGCCCCTGCACGAGCACGCGGGCGCGCGGGTAGTCCCGCTCGTACGTGCCGAGCCACATCACCCGCATCGGACGGCTCAGCGGCTCAGCGGAGGACGCGCTCGACCCGCGAGCGGGCCTCGTCGTCCTGCGGGCGAAGGTGGTAGCGCTGGATCATCTCGCTGACCAGGCCGATCGTGAACAGCTGGACCCCCACCACGATCAGGAGCACGCCGAGCAGCAGCAGCGGCCTGCCCCCGATGGCCTCGCCGAAGATCTTCAGCACGGCCAGGTAGAGGCAGATCACCACCCCCGAGGCGATGAAGAGCATCCCGGCGCCGCCGAACAGGTGCATCGGGCGCTGGCGGAAGCGGCCGATGAACAGGATCGTGAGCAGGTCGAGCAGGCCGCGCAGGTACCGCTCGAAGCCGTACTTGCTGCGGCCGTAGCGCCGGGCGCGGTGGTTGACCGCCAGCTCGGTCACGCGAAAGCCCTCGTCGGCCGCCAGGACCGGGATGTACCGGTACTGGTCGCCGGTGAGCGACAGCGACTCGACCACCTCGGCGCGGTAGGCCTTGAAGCCGCAGTTGAGGTCGTGCAGGTCGACGCCCGACATCTTGGCGGTCACCGTGTTGAAGACCTTGGACGCCGCCCGCTTGCCGAAGGGGTCCTGGCGGTCGCGCTTCCACCCGCTCACCAGGTCGGCGCCCGCCTCCAGCTCGGCCAGCAGCCGGGGGATCTCGGTCGGGTCGTCCTGGAGGTCGCCGTCGATGGTGACGATCGCGTCGCCGCGGGCCTCCCGGAAGCCCGCCATCAGCGCCGCCGCCTTGCCGAAGTTGCGGCGCAGGCGCACCGTGGTGATCTCGGGCTCCCGGCTGGCGAGGTCGGCGAGGATCTCCGAGGTGCCGTCGGTCGACCCGTCGTCGACGAACACGACCTCCGTGCGGCGCCCGAGGCCCCGCAGCACCGCGAGGAGCTCGTCGGCGAGCGGGCGCACGGACTCGCGCTCGTTGAAGACCGGGATGACCACTGAGACGAAGGCGAGGCGGGCGGCCACCGCCGGAGAGCCTACCAGCGGCCCGCCTCGCCCCCGGGCGGTCGGGGCTCGCGGTCGATGCGCAGCCGGATGCGGGTCCGCGGGCGGCGCCGGCGCCGGGCCGGGCCGGCCTGCCCGCCCGACAGGCCGCCCTTGCGGATCCTGAACGCCACCAGGCCGCCGAGCGCCCAGACGCACGCGCCGATCAGCGTGCCGAGCACGAGGCCCCAGGCCCCGCGCGCACCGGCGGCCGCCGTCTCGGCCAGGTACCAGACCGCGAAGACCGGGTTGGCGTCGAGGCGACCGGCGGTGGTGAGCGCGAGCGCCGCGAAGGGGGCGAGCGCGACCGCCCCGAGCGCGACCAGATGCCACGGCCGGCGGGCGGCCGTGGCGACGAGCGCCGCGTGGGCGGCGGGCAGCGCCAGCACCAGCGCGTACGGGCTCACCAGCCAGAGCACCACCAGCAGGACGGCGAGCGCGCCCAGCGCGGCGGCGCCCTCGGCCGCCGGCACGGCGCTCAGCCGCCGAAGCCGGCGCCGGGCCCACCACCACCCGGCGAGGCCCGCCGCGGCAGCCAGCACGACCCCGAGCCCGGCCACCGCGCCGAAGCCGACGTCGCCCGGCAGCGGCGGGGCGCCCGCCGCGGTCCCGGGCAGCATCCCGGCCAGGACGAGCAGGTGCGCGGCCGCAAGCGCGACGAGCAGCGGCACCGCCCGCAGCGCCACGCCGCGCAGGCCGTCCCCCAGCGGGACCCGCGCCCGGCGCAGGCGCGCGACGGCGTCGACGGCCAGCACGAGCACCGGAAGCGCCAGCAGCAGCAGGACCAGCCGCACCACGGTCGGGCGCAGGACCTTGCCCGCGAAGGCGACGCCGCCGTCCGGCGCGGGCGCCTGCTCGACGGCGTCGAGGCGGCCGAGGAGGTCGTTGGCCGCGTTGGCGACCAGCTCCAGGCGCTCCGGGGTGGGCTCCTCGCCGGCGCGAAGGGGCGACTCGGCGCGCCCGGACAGGGCCACGGCGGGCAGGCCGTCGGCGATCGCGGGGCCCTGGTCGCCGAACGTCTGGGGCACCGCCAGGCGAAGCAGCTGGGAGCCCATCGACGCCGGCCCCTCCGGGCGGCCGCCGGCCCGCTCGACGGCGGCCTCCGCCATGTACCCGAGCCCGAGCGCCTGGCGGTCGACGCGGCCGTCGCGCCAGATGTGCACCCGGTCGCCCTCGGCCTCGCCGGGGGCGTCCAGGACCACGGCCGCGGCCAGCGGGAAGGACGAGAAGCGCTCGAGGAACCACCGGATGCCGGCGTTGCCGACCGTGCTGCCGTCGGTCGAGACGAACAGGTGCGGCCGCTGGTGCCGCGAGGTGGCCGAGACGCGCGCGAGCTGGAGCATGACGGCGGTGGAGGTGACGCCGGCCGACACCCCGGCGGGCGTGTCGCGGGGCGCCACCACGAGGACCCCCGGGCGGCCCGTGCCGCCGGTCGCGCCGGGCACGGCCAGGTACACGTTCTGCAGGTCCACGCGCTCGCGATCGCGGCGCGCCACCAGCTCCTGGACCTGGACCCGTCCGGCCGCGCCGGGCACCTGCGAGAGCTGGCCCTGGATCCAGCGCGAGGCGGCGAGGTCCGGCCCCGAGCCCGCGGGGCGCTCGGGCGCCACGGCGGCGAGCTGGCTCGCGAGGTCGAGGGTCGCCTGCCCGTCGATCGACGAGGGGAGCACCGGCTCGGGCCCCGAGTCCGGGCTCTCCAGGGTCAGGAGCGCGACCACGAGGGCCACGCCGGCGACCAGCCAGCAGGTGCGATAGAGGCGGGCGTTCAGCACGGTCGGCGGCCGCCGTGGGCGCGGCGGTGGTGGATAGAGTGTCACACGTTGCCGTGCCGGCCGATCCGTCGGCGCACTCTCACCCCGGGGGTCCCGCGTGATCCGCAACGTCAACGTCGGACACAAGTCGCTCGCCGACTACCACAGCATCGTGTCGCGCGACCTGATGTCCGAGATCCGGGCGCTGGCGGGGGCGCTGGAGGGCAAGCGGGTCCTCCACGTGAACGCGACGAGCTTCGGCGGCGGCGTGGCCGAGATCCTCTACAGCCTCGTGCCGCTGATGAACGACGCCGGGCTGAAGGCCGACTGGAAGGTCATGTACGGCCGGGACGAGTTCTTCCACGTCACCAAGACCATGCACAACTCGCTGCAGGGCGACCCCCGGGAGCTCAGCGACGCCGACAAGGCGGTCTTCGAGCGCTACAACCTGATGAACGTCGGCGGACTGACCGACGACTACGACTTCGTCATCATCCACGACCCGCAGCCGGCCGCGTTCCGCATGCACGCCGCCGACAACCGCGCCAAGTGGATCTGGCGCTGCCACATCGACCTGTCGACGCCGAACCCGCAGGTGCTCGAGTTCCTCCTGCCGATGCTGGAGACGTACGACCTGTCGGTGTTCCACATGGCGCAGTACATTCCGCCGGGCGACCGCCTCCCGGACCCGGTCGTGATGCCCCCCGCCATCGACCCGCTGGCGCCGAAGAACATGTCGCTGTCGCCCGAGGACGCCGCCTACATCGTCGACCAGTTCGGCCTGGACATCGAGCGGCCGATGATGCTCCAGGTCTCGCGCTTCGACCCCTGGAAGGACCCGCTCGGGGTGATCGACGCCTACCGGATCGTCAAGGAGCGGTTCCCCGATCTGCAGCTCGCCCTCGTGGGCTCGATGGCCACCGACGACCCCGAGGGCTGGGAGTTCTTCCAGCGCACGGTGGACTACGCCGGCGACGACAGGGACATCTACCTCCTGTCCAACCTCAACAACGTCGGCGCGGTGGAGGTGAACGCGTTCCAGACCCATGCGGACGTCGTGGTGCAGAAGTCCATCAAGGAGGGCTTCGGCCTCACCGTCACCGAGGCGCTGTGGAAGGCCCGTCCCACGGTCGCGGGCAACGTCGGGGGCATCCCGCTCCAGATCGTGGACGGCCAGACCGGCTTCCTCGTGAACTCGGCCGAGGAGACCGCCCAGCGCACCATCGAGCTGATGGAGGACCGCGAGCGCGCGCGCGCGATGGCCCGCCGCGGCAAGCAGCACGTGCGCCACGACTTCCTGACGCCGCGGCTGCTGCGCGACTGGCTCGGGATCTTCACCCGCCTCTCGGAGGGATGACCGCACGGGACGCCGCCCGACACCGCTGATCCTGGTCTCGAACCGCGGCCCGGTCACGTTCGCCCACGGTCCCGAGGGCGACCTGGAGCGCCAGCGCGGCGGCGGGGGGCTGGTCACCGCGCTGCTCGGCCTCACCGAGCACTCGCCGGCGCTGTGGATCTCGGCCGCAATCTCGGACGCCGACGAGGAGATGGCGCGGCGCGCGCATGGCGGCAGCTTCGAGCTGCCGGGCCTGGGGGTGGACACGCGCGGGCGCTTCGTGACGATCGACCACGAGACGTACCACGCGTACTACAACGTCGTCGCGAACCCGATGCTGTGGTTCATCCAGCACTACCTCTGGGACCTCAGCAACGCGCCGGACGTGCGCCGCGAGGAGAAGGACGCCTGGAAGCACGGCTACCTGGCGGCCAACCGGGCCTTCGCCGACGCGGTCAACCGGGAGCTCGCCGAGGACCCGGAGCGCGTCGTGATGCTGCACGACTACCACCTGTACACCGCCCCCGAGGCGATCCGCGCCGAGCACCCGCGCGCCTTCCTGCACTTCTTCGTGCACATCCCCTGGAGCCAGCCGGACTACTGGCGGATCCTGCCGCCCGACATCCGCGAGGCGATCCTGCGCGGCCTGCTCGCCAACGACATCATCGCCTTCCACACCTGGCGCTACGCGCGCAACTTCCTGCTGTGCTGCGAGGAGCTGCTCGACCTGCCGGTCGACTACCAGCGCCGCCAGGTGCGCTGGCAGGGGCGCGACGTCTGGGTGCGCTCCTATCCGATCTCGGTGAACGCGCCGATGTTCGAGGAGCTGGCCCGCTCGCCCGAGGTCGCCGGCGAGGAGGGCCCGATCCTGCGCCGCCGGCGCCAGTACCTCGTGGTCCGCGTGGACCGCACCGACCTGAGCAAGAACACGCTGCGCGGCTTCAAGGCCTACGACGTGTTCCTCGACCGCCACCCCGAGTTCTACGAGGACATCACGTTCTTCGCCCTCCTGCAGCCGTCGCGCCAGGACGTGGACGAGTACGTGGAGTACGTGGCCAAGATCCGCGACATCGTGAGCCACATCAACACCAAGCACGGCAACACGGACTGGATGCCGATCGACCTGCGCATCGAGAGCAACCTCAACCGCGCCGTGGCCGCCTACAAGCACTACGACGTGCTGATCGTGAACCCCATCTTCGACGGCATGAACCTGATCGCGAAGGAGGCCCCGCTCGTCAACGAGCGCGACGGCGTGATGATCCTGTCCGAGAACGCCGGCGCGCACGAGGAGCTGGGGTCCTTCGCCCTGACGATCAACCCCTTCGACGTGGACGCCACCGCCGAGGCCCTGCACCGCGCGCTGGTGATGCCCGCCGACGAGCGCGCCGACCGGATCCGCGAGATCAAGCGGATCGTCCGCGAGAACGACGTCGGCAAGTGGCTGTCGGCCCAGCAGGCCGACATCGCCCGCAAGCGCACCGCGGACCGGCGCCGGGTGCAGCGCACCCGAGCATGAGCACGCCCGACGGGCGCCGGCCGCCGGGAGGGCGGCCGAGCCGCGAGGAGGGGTGATGGGAACCCCGCCCGACCCCCGCCTGACCCACCTCGACCCGCGTGGCGAGGCCCGCATGGTGGGCGTGGGCCACAAGCCGCCCGTCGCGCGGCGCGCCGTGGCGCAGGCGCTCGTGCGGATGGCGCCCGAGAGCGCCCGGGCGATGTCCGAGGGGGCGCTGCCCAAGGGCGACGCCGCCGCCGTCGCCCGCGTCGCCGGGATCATGGCCGCCAAGCGCACGCCCGAGCTGGTCGCCCTGTGCCACCCGCTGCCGCTCGACCGGGCGGGCGTGGAGGTCGAGGTGGACGCGCCCGCCGGGCTCGTGCGGATCACCGCGACGGTCGAGACGACCGCGCGCACCGGGGTGGAGATGGAGGCGCTCACGGCGGTCTGCGTGGCCGCGCTGAACGTCTACGACCTGGTCAAGGGGATCGACTCCGGGCTCGTGATCGAGGGCATCCGGGTCCTCGAGAAGACGAAGGCCGCGCCCGACGAGGGCCGGCCGGGCCCGCCGTGAGCCTGCGCGTCGCCGTGATCACGGTCTCGGACCGCTCGGCGCGGGGCGAGCGCGAGGACCGCTCCGGGCCCGGTCTCGCCGAGGCGGTGGCGGCCGCCGGGGGCGAGGTGGTGCGGCGCGAGGTGGTCCCCGACGACGTCCACGGGCTCACCACCCTGCTGCAGGCGCTCTGCGACTGCCCCCACCCCCCCGACCTGATCCTCACGACCGGCGGGACCGGCCTCGGCCCCCGCGACCGCACGCCCGAGGCCACCCGCGCGGCCTGCGAGCGCCTGGTGCCGGGCATCGCCGAGGCGATCCGGGCGCGCTCGCTGGCCGTCACTCCGCACGCGATGCTCTCGCGCGGGCTGGCCGGGGTGCGGCGCGCCACGCTGATCGTCAACCTGCCCGGCTCCCCGGGGGGCGCCCGCGACGGCTGGGAGGTCGTCGCCCCGATCGCGGTCCACGCCGCCTCCCAGCTTCGCGGCGGCGACCATCCCGGGGGGCCGCCCGCTCCACCCTCCTCCGTTGGAGGGGCATCGCAGGGGGAGTAGGTTGGCGCCCGTGCCCGCGCCCGTGCGTCTCGAGCTCTCCGCGATGGGCGCGGTGCGCCCGCCGGCCGACGCGGTGCTGGCGGCGGCGCAGCGCCGCGAGCAGCAGGGCTTCGACGCGATCTGGTGGGCGGACCACTTCCTGCATTGGTTCCCGCACGAGATCTGGACGGCCGACCTCGTGCCCCAGGCGGCCGCCGGCCAGCGCAGCCCGCACGTCTGGTTCGATCCCGTGCCGGTCGTCGCGGCCGCCGCGGCGGCGACCCGGGAGATCCGCCTCGGCATCGGGGTCACGGACATGGTGCGGCGCCACCCGGCGTCGCTGGCGCAGACCGCCCTGACCCTCGACCACCTCACGCGGGGGCGGTTCGTCCTGGGCGTCGGCTCGGGCGAGGCGCTCAACCTCGTCCCGTTCGGGATGTCCAACGAGCGCCCGCTCTCGCGCCTCGAGGAGGGGCTCGAGGTGATGCGCCTGCTGATGTCGACCCCCGACCCGGTGGACTTCGACGGTGACCACTTCACGCTGCGCGGAGCGGCCGTCGGCCTGGCGCCGGCCGGCGACGGCCCGCCGCCCGTCTGGGTCGCCGCGCACCGGCCGCGCGGGCTCGCGCTGGCCGGGCGGCGCGCCGACGGCTGGCTGCCGCTCGCGACCGACCCTGACCAGTACGCGGGCATGCTCGGCGCGGTGCGGGAGGCCGCGCGCGCGGCGGGGCGCCCCGAGGACGCGGTCACGCCGGGCCTCTACGCGCGCATCGTCGTGGCCGAGAGCCGCGAGGCGGCCGAGGCCGTCATCGACGGGTCGCTGCTCATGCGGTTCATCGCGCTCACCCGGCCCGCCGAGGGGTTCGCCGCCCGCGGCGCCGTCCACCCGCTCGGCGAGGGGCAGTTCGGGCTGACCACCTTCCTGCCCACCAGCTACGGCCGCGTCGAGGCGCTGCGGCTCGCCGAGTCCGTCCCGGCTGACGTCGTGCGCGACTCGGTCATCCACGGCACCCCGGACGAGGTGGCCGCCACGATCGCCGAGTTCGCCGAGCGCGGCGCCCGGCACGTGCAGCTCACCAACATGACCCCGCTCGCCGCGCCGGCGATGGCGGCCGCGAGCGAGGCGCTCCTCGCCGACACGGTCGCCGCGCTGCGGACGGGCGGCCCCGTCGAGGCGTGAGCAGCCCCCGGCCGCTGGACAGCAGCCCCCGGCCGCTGGACACCCGCCGCGCCCTCGCACTCGCGCTGGCGGCCGGCGCGGCGCTCGCCCTGGCCGCCGCGCCCGCCGCCGGCGCGTCGCGGACCCTGACGCTGGAGGGCTGGCACGACCGGGCGCTGGCCTTCAGCGGCGACCGGCTCGTCTGGACGGAGGCGGCCACGGTCCGGGTCGATCCCAGGCGCATCGCCGGCTCGCCCGCCGGTGCCCGGCGCTTCGACTACTACCGCGCCGAGACCTTCCAGGCCCGGCTCGACCGGCGCTCGCGGCGCTTCGCCGGCCCCGCCGAGGCGCCGGTCGCGGTGCGCACCAGCATCGCCCGGATGGGCTCGGGGAGCCTCACGCCGACCGGCGACGGCGGCTTCGTGACGGTACCGCGCTCGCTGCGCTTCGCCGCCCCGGTCATCTGGTGCTGCGACCGCGACGGCATCGAGTCGGTGATCGCCAGCGACGGGCGCGAGGGCGCGCCGCTCGCGCTGGCGGGCTTCGCCTCGGACGGCACCGTGACGTACCTGACGCTCTCGGCCGGCGTGCTCAGCGCCTCGGCCGCCGCGGCCGCGGATCCTGGCGGGACCCGGCGCGTCCTCGGCACCCTCGGCGCCGCGGCGCCCGGCCTTGTGGGAGCGGACGGCGGCGTGGCGGCGTGGGTCGACCCGGCCGCCCCGACGACCCTGCGGCTCGCCGCCGTCGGCCCGGCCGGCATCGGCCCGCTCGCGCCGGTGCCGCTGCCGGGCCCGGCGATCCGCCTCTGGGTGTCCGGGCCGAAGCTGACCGCCGTCGCCGTGCGCGCGGGGGCCGGGGTCCAGGTGCTGAGGGTGGATGCGGTGCGCTCGAGCGCGCGCCGGGTCTGGTCGGGCCGCTCCCTGCCACGCGTGGCCGTCGGCGGCGGCACGATCGCGATCGCCGACGGGCGCCGCGTGCTCGCCTCCCGCGGCTCGCGGCCCGCCCGGCGCGTGAGCACGGTCCGCAGGCGCGTGGACGCGGTGGGGGTGGACGGCCGGCGCATCGCCTGGGTGGAGCGGGGGCGGCGCAAGGGCGCGCGGGTTGGCGTGGTCCGCATCGGGAGGCTGCGGTGAGGGCCGCCCTCCTCGCCCTGGCCGTCCTGCTGGCCGCCGCCGCCGGCGCGAGCGCCGCGCCGATCGTCTCGCTGCAGGACGACGACCTGGTCAACCTCGGCGGTCCCGGCCTGGAGCGGCGGCTCGACGCGCTCGCGGCCACCGGGACCCGGGCCACCCGGGTCGACGTGCTGTGGCGCCAGGTGGCGCCCACCCGCCCGCGGGACGCGCGCGACCCCGCCGACCCGGCCTACGACTGGAGCCGCTACGACCAGATCGTGCGCGGGCTCGCCGCGCGGGGCATCGCCACGGTGCTCGACTTCTACTTCACTCCCGCCTGGGCCTCGCGCAGCGGCGAGACCAACGCCGCGCCGCGCCCGGCCGACGGCGCGCGCTTCGCCGGGGCGATCGCCCGCCGCTACTCGGGCGCGTTCCGCGACGCCGCGGGGGTGCTGCTGCCCGAGGTGCGGCGCATCGAGATCTGGAACGAGCCGAACCTGCCGGGCTTCTGGATGCCCCAGTGCGCCCGCGGGCGGCGGGGGCGCGAGGCGCTCGTGTCGCCGCGCCGCTACGCGGCCCTGCTCGCCGCCTCCTACCGGCAGGTCAAGGCGGCCAACCCGAGGGCGATCGTCATCGGCGGCGTGGCCGGCCCGGCCGGGCGCTCGCCCAGGACGTGCCCCAAGGACGGCCGCGCGGCCGTCGGCAGCCTCGACTTCGCCCGCCTGGTGGCGGACGAGGGCCCGCCGCTGGACGCCTGGAGCATGCACCTGTACCCGATCGGCGCGCCGCTGCAGGCCTTCTTCGTGCCCTCCTGGAGCACCGTCCCGCGGGTGGTCCGGCAGGTGGATAGGCTTCGGCCGGGCGCGCCGATCCACGTCACCGAGACCGGATACCACACGTCGTACAACCGCTTTCACCGCTATTTCGTGAGTGAGGCCCAGCAGGCCGCGTGGGTCGACGAGACCGTCGCGGCCGCCGCCCGGAACCCGCGCGTCGGGCTCGTGACCTGGTTCAACTTCCAGGACAACCCGCGCTGGACCGGCGGGCTGCTGCGCGCGGACGGCAGCCGCAAGCCGTCATACGACCGCTTCGCCGCCCAGGCCGCCGCCAACCCGCCGCCGCCGGGATGGGGTCCGTGACGGGTGGGCGCGCCCCCGGCGAGGACCGGGAGCGCCTCGGGCAGGTCCAGGCCTACTACGACCGCCTCGCGCCGCGGCTCGTGGCGGTGGAGGCGCGCAACTGGCACCTGCAGAGCCGCATGTCGTTGGTGCTCGGAACCATCGATCAGTACGGACCCGATTCCCGATCGGCGGAGGGCACGAGCGGCATGGACGCCGCGGACCGCCCCCGGCGGTCTGAGATCCTCCCCCCAGGAGAGGCGGGTTCGGAGCCGATCGGGAGTCGTCGCCATGTCCTCGATGTCGGCTGCGGCACCGGCTTCCTGCTGGAGCGCCTGGCCGAGCGGGGCTTCTCCGGCGTCGGGATCGACCTGTCGCCGGAGTCGGTCGAGCACGCCACCCGGCGGCTGGCGGAG
>Ga0299914_10001883_pt1 | contig 14184 bp, 5 predicted proteins | sample RVTome_10_FD_201361 | JGI IMG/M metagenome (GOLD analysis project Ga0299914, IMG submission 201361) | Soil microbial communities from uranium-contaminated site in the Upper Colorado River Basin, Wyoming, United States - RVT153D57 (version 2) ...
GGATCATCGGCGTGGGTTCGGTGACCGCTTCCGCCTTCCCTCGGATCTCGACACCTCTTGGCTGCCACGGCGGCAGGACGTCGTCGATGACGAGGGCGGCGCGCCCAGTTCGCGCCACGTCCCGGAATTTCTTGGTCGCGGCGAAGTCGTGCCCAGTCACCTCGACGACGCCGGTGGCCGCGTTGTAGGCCCACCCGACGGGAGTCACGTGAGGAGTGCCATCGGGTCCGACGGTCGCCACCCGGGCCAGGCGGCGCTCGGACTGCAAGTACGCGAGCTCGTCGTCGGTGAAGATGTTGGCGGTCATGGTGTCCTCCAAACGAGAAGTTCACAGCACGTATAATTCCTCTAAGTGCACCCGATGTGAAGTTATTCCAGAGGTGGGATAGGAGATTGGCGAAGTCGATCGTCCAGCCGCAGAACGCTCGAAGCCGGCGGACTGTCGAGGCGCTCCTGTCAGCCGCTCGAGCGATCATCGAGGAGGACGGCTTCGAGTCGCTCACCATGGCCGCGGTCGCCGAGCGTGCGGGGGTGTCGCGCCGGGCGGTCTACCTGCACTTCGACAGTAGGGCGCAACTGCTTGCCGAGTTGTTGCTGCACCTCGGGCAAGCCGAGGAGCTAGGTGCCTCACTCCAACGGGTCTGGGATTCAACCGACTCACTGGCCGCTCTCGACGAGTGGGCGCATCACCTGGCGCGCGCACACCCGCGGATCATGCTGATAGCTCGAGCCGTCGACCAGGTGCGGCGCGCCGACCCCGACGCCGCGGCGATGCGGGCCGAGATCATGCGACGGTGGCTGCTCGGCTGCAAGCGATTAATGACCTGGCTGGACCACGAGGGCAACCTGGCCGAAGCATGGACGGTCGATTCGGCAGCGGACATGCTCTGGGCGCTCATGTCGTGGGACGTTCTCGAGGGCCTTCTCATCGAGCGCGGCTGGTCGCCGGAGAGCTACGCGGAGCGGATGGCGTTGCTCTTCCGGGCGACGTTCACCTCACATGGCATGCCGCCCGTCCGGAGTTGAACCCCTCTAGGACTGTTTACTGATCGGTAAAGCCTTTACACGACTCTATGTCGCATCTACGGTGTTGATCGTCCCGGTAGTAAGGCAGACCCAGCGGGGGCAGCGGTCGCCGGCCGTTGAGGAGGTCTGTGCCGTGGCCCGACGACCTATCGTCCTTTCGCTGAGCATCGTCCTGACCTTCGGGTACATCCCGGTCGCCACCGCTGCGCCGCCCGCCCTGCCCGGCCAGTCCGCACTCCAGCACCTATCGGCCAACCCGTTGCCGGAATCCGGCGAGACGGCCGAGATGTGGGACGGCCTCGGCCTGGATCCGTCGGCCTTCGGCGCCGGCGATATACCGGGCGGCTCGGCCGAGCCGCCCACCGGAGTGGACGATGACGTAGAGAACGCCCTTACGGCCGATGGCCAGGCTGAGGTGATCATCCGGCTTTCCGACCAGGCCGACCTGGTGGCCCTGGAGCACGAGGCCGAACAGCGAGCGCGAGCCGCCGCTGACGCCGAGCGTCGCGGCCGGGCGACGCCGCACGAGGCTGCAGAGGCTGCCCGCGCGGCTCGGGCAAGGACTGTGGTCGACGGGCTGCGCATCGCGGCCGAGCGTTCCCAGGGGCGGGTCCGAGCGGTCCTCGACGAGCACGCTGCGACCAACGTCACACCGTTCTGGATCTTCAACGGCATTGCGGCCACCATCGACGCGGACGCGTTGGACGATCTTGCCGATCATCCAGACGTCGCGAGCGTCACGCTCGATGCCGAGATCACTCTGGACGAGCCGATCGAGGAGCCTGGTGACCCCTTGCTGCCTACCTGGGCACTTGAGCACGTCAACGCCCCGGACACGTGGGGCGAGTACGGAATCCGCGGTGACGGCGTTGTCGTGGGCATCATGGACAGCGGCGTGGATGGCGACCACCCCGCGCTTGCCGCCTCCTGGCGCGGCAACAACGGGGGCGACGTGGAGGCGAGTTGGTGGGTCGGCACCGGCGAGAACTACCCCGAGCCGGGAGACGGCCACGGGCACGGCACCCACGTCGCGGGCAGCATCGTCGGCAGTGCGCCCGGTGAGATCACCGGTGTGGCCCCTGACGCCGAGTGGATCGCTGCGAAGATATTCCGGGACGGCGGCTCGACGAGTGAGTCGATCATCCACGCCGCCTTCGAGTGGATGCTCGCTCCGGGCGGTGACCCGGCCGCGGCCCCGCACGTGGTGAACAACTCCTGGGGTGCCGACGGGCCGAACCTCACCACCTTCTGGGACGACGTCGAGGCCTGGGTGGCCGCCGGCATCGTCCCGATGTTCGCCAACGGCAACAACGGACCGGCTCCGGGCACGGTCGGATCGCCAGGGAGCTTCCCACACGCGATCGGCGTCGGCGCCACCGACAGCGACGACGTGATCGCGAGCTTCTCCAGCCGCGGGCCGGTCAGCTGGGATGGCGAAACCTACATTAAGCCGCAGGTCAGCGCACCGGGGCAGCAGATCCGCTCGACCTGGCCGACCCGGCTGATCGCCGAGGGCTACCGGACGATTTCAGGCACGTCCATGGCCACGCCGCACGCCACCGGTGTGGTGGCCCTGATGCTGTCGGCAAATCCAAGCCTGAGCGTCGACGAGGTACGTGAGCATCTGCAAGCCAGCGCCCGGGTAGAGCCCCACATGGGCGCCGTCCCGAACAACCGGTACGGCTCCGGAATCGTGGACGCCTTTGCCGCTGTCACCGAGGTGGCGTTCTCCGGCACCCTCACCGGCACGATCACTGGGCCGGACGGGCCGATCGAGGCGACGGTCGCCGTCGCCGGGCGTTCCGCGACCTCCGATCCCGAGTCTGGGGATTTCGAACTGACCGTGCCCGCAGGCACGCACGAGCTCACCGTCACGGCCTACGGGTTCGCCACCTACGCCGCGACCATCACGATCATCGCCGGTGAGGCGGCGACTGCCGACATCGCGCTGGCGACAGTGCCTTCGCACCGGCTCACCGGCACGGTCAACGGTCCAGGTGGGCCGATCGAGCACGCCAGGGTCGTGGTGGAGGGCGCGCCATTGCCGGCGGTGCGTACCGATCCGGACGGCCGGTTCGAACTCAATGTCGCGGCCGGTTCTCACACCCTCCGGGTGACGGCCGCCGGACACATCCTGCAGCGGGTCGATGTCGAGGTCGACGGTCCGCGAGATGTCGAGATCGCTCTCGACCGGCTGGACCAGCCGAGTGACCCCGGCTGGAGGCAGTACCAGAACAATGCCCATCGCACCGGCCTGGCCAGTGAAAGCATCGCGCCGGAATCGCTCGAACCCAGCTGGAGTGCGCAGGCCGGCAGCAACACCGTCTTCGCCGCACCCGTTCTTGACGGCGATACGGTCTTCATCGGCTCCGACGGCGGCCGCCTGCTCGCACTCGACGCGGCGACGGGCGCGGAGCAGTGGAGGTTCACCACCGGCAGCAATCTGCGCGGCGCTCCTGCGGTGGCCGACGGCATGGTGTTCTCCGGCGGTGGCCAGAGCGGCGGCCTCTACGCCCTGGACGCAGCGACCGGCCAGGTGCGGTGGACGCTTGACACGCCCGATCGGTCGACGATCTACACCTCGCCGGCAGTGGTGGACGGCGTCGTCTACGCGGCGACCGGGCCGACGTCCAGCCGTGAGGACACGGTCTTCGCAGTGGACGCCGCGACCGGCGAGCCGTTGTGGACCACGGATGTCGGCTCGGCCGTATTCGCGGGACCGGCCGTGGGGGACGGCCTTGTCGTGGTCGGCAACGCCGGAAATGGGGAGTTGGTCGCACTCGACGTCGCCACGGGGGACGTCGAGTGGACATACGGCCGGGACGACGACTACTTCGTCGGCGGCCCGAGCCTCGCCGACGGGACCGTCTACATCGCTACCACCGACGGTGACGGCGGGGGCAGCGTGCTGGCAATCGAGTCGGCGACCGGTGAGCTTCGCTGGGAGAACGCTCGACACGGTGACGGTCAGGGCAGCACGCCCGCCGTCTACGGTGACCTGGTGATCGCCGGGTCGCACGGGCTCGGCGCGGTGGTCGCGTATCACGCGGCCAACGGTGAACCGGCCTGGCGGTACGACGTCGACGGTGCGGTCAGCGCGTCGGTCATGGTGACCGACGACGGCTACGTCATCGGCGGGTCTCAACTCGACCACCGGCTGTGGGCCCTCGACGCGGCCACCGGCGAGCTGGTCTGGGAGGAGCCGGTCGGGGCGAACGTCACCTCGTCCGCCGCCTTCGCCGACAACCGGCTCGTCACCGCCGATGCTCGCGGGAACATCCGTGCGTTCCATCCGACCGGGACCGTTTCCGGCACAGTGACCGGACCGGACGGCATCGGCCTGTCCGCGACCATCACGGTCGCCGAGACGGGGGCCAGCGTGACCGCTGGCGACGACGGCGGCTTCGAACTGCGCGACCTTCCGGGCCGGGTGACGCTCACGGCCGCGCTGTTCGGATACAGCCAGGAGTCGGTGGCCGTCGAGATCCGCGCCGGCCGGACCGTCACCGCCGACTTCTCGCTCACCGCCGTAGGGAACGGTGCGGTGAGCGGCACGGTCGTCGACGAAGCGGGCGTCCCGATCGCGGGCGCCATCGCCACGCTCGGCGGAACGCCGCTCGAACCGGTGACGACCGGAGCCGACGGTGAGTTCGAGTTTCCCGCTGTCTCGGCGGGGACGTATCGCCTCACGGTGGACGCGGACGGCTATGCCGGAGTAGAGCAGCAGGTCAGCGTTGCCGCGGGCGAGACAACGGCCGTTCAAGTGACCCTGGAGCGGTTCGACATCGCCGTCGTCGCCGATTACGAGAGCCGGGTCTCCGACGTGCTCGAAGATGCCGGCTGGCGGGTCGACCGGGTTTCGTTCGACGAGATCGACGGCGCGGTGGACAGGTACCAGGCCGTCGTGGTGGCCGGTATGGGCGACGATCGGGCGGACGCCGACCGGGCTCGCTTCGGGCGGCTCGTGGCCGATGCGGACCTGGCCGGGACGAGTCTGGTCTTCCTCGACACCGGCGGGCCGAGCTACGGCTCGATTCGAACGTTGTCACAGGTCACCGGCGACCCGGCGGGTGACACCGCGGTGCTCAGCAACCGCGGGGCCGTGTGGCTCGAGGACGTCGTACCGCACCCGATCACCGCGTCGCTTGCCGGCGAGCGCGTGCCGTTGCTGGCCAGCGGCAGCTGGCACGCCGCGTTCTCCGGGTATACCGGATACACGCTCGCCACGATCGGCAACGACAGAGACGGGCGGCTCGGCGCCGGCATCGGCTACCAGCGCCGGACGCTGTCCAGCAGCCACATCTTGCTCTCCGCGGCCGCACCGTCACCGTGGACGACCTGGGAACCTGCGGTTGCCGACCTGCTACGCGATGCGGTAGACCACGCCGCGTCGGCCGATTACGGGGCCGTCGGCGGCGTCGTCACCGACGGCACCGGCGAGCCCATCCCGGCTGCCGTCGAGGTGGTGGGAGGGTTCGAGGCGGCGGCGGCCGGCGGGTCCGGAGCCTATGAGCTCATCCTGGAACCCGGCGAGGTGACCTTGCGGTTCCGGCATCTCGGGTCGCAGACCGTGGAGCGCACGGTCACTATGGTGGCCGGCGAGAAGGTGACGCTAGATGTGGCGTTGCCCGCGGCCGCGCAGGGCACGATCGCAGGGCAGGTGACCGACGCCAGTCGCGGCACTCCAGTCGCCGGCGCCACCGTCAGCCTCACCGGTACGGGGCTGCCCGCGGCGACTTCCGGTTCCGACGGGCGGTATGTCGTCGAGGACGTACCGGCGGGTGCCTACGATGTCGAGTTCACGGCCTCGGGTTACGAGCCGCTGGTGATCAGCGATGTGGTCGCGGCGGACGGAGTCGTCACGACCCTGGACGCGGAACTGGCCCGATCCCCAGCGGTCGTGGTCGTGGGTGACCGCAACAGTGAGATCACCACATTCCTCGAGAACAGGTCTATTCCGGCCGAGCAGGCGGGATGGGAGGTCACCGAATCCCTCGAGGGCGTATCCGTGGTGATTCTGCACAACCCGCCGGACCCTGGCCGGGACGCTTTCCTGGCCGCGCTGGATGCCTTCGATGACGCCGGCGTGAGCGTGATCTTCCCCGCGGATGGCTGGTCGACCCGCACCCGCGGCGTCGACATGCTGTCGCGGTACACCGGCAACCCGTCCGGCTACGGCCGGCTGGGCGGAATCTCGGGCCCTGCGATCTTCCTGCACAACGCGGCAGACCATCCGGTGTTCGACGGAGTGGACGGCGATCCGATCCAGCTGCTCAATCCGTCGTCCGAGGCGGCGTTCTTCCCGGACTACGCCGGCATCACGCTCGCCGATGTCGGGGCCGGTCAGGCCAACCCGGCGGGGATCGGTATCGCCTACGACGTGCGCACCCCGACCAGCGTGCACCTGCTGCTGAGCGGACTCGCGTCCACGCTCCGGAACGTTCCGGAGAGTAGCTGGACCGAAGACGGCAAACGGATCTTCCTCAATGCCGTCCGGTGGGCGGCGGCACCGGCGCAGGGCGGCGTCACCGGGACCGTGACGAACCACGAAGGTCAGCCGATTCCCAACGCCATCGTGCAGGTCGCCGGGTCGCACTGGCGGGCGGTCACCGACGAGAACGGCGCATTCGAGATCGGTGTGCCGCCGGGCGAGCACACCCTCGAGTACCGAGCCTTCGGATACGTCGGCATGTCGCAAACGCTGACCGTGGGGCCGGACCAGGTGGTCGACGCCTCGGTGGCACTCGGCGTCGGCGACGTCGGGGCCATCGCCGGCGTCGTGCGCTCCAGCAACGGCGGTGCTCTGGAGGGTGTCCGGGTCGATCTGCTCGGCACCCCGTACGAGACCGTCACCGGGCCCGCGGGCGAATACACGTTCGCGCTGGTCGAGGCTGGAGCGTACGAGCTCGAGGTGGAAATCGAGGGACATGTTCGGACGCTGTCGCCGGTCTCGGTCACGACCGGGCAAGTCGCAACCCACGACGTTGAGTTGCGCGTCTCGCCGGTGGTGGGTGTCATCGACGACTCCGACTTCTCGAACTCTCGCGACCGAGCCAAAGAGTTCCTCGTCGACTGGGGCTACCAGGCCGAGGACATCGGATTCGATTCGCTGGACCGCATCCGTGAACTTGATCTGGTGGTGGCGAACGTCTCTGACTTCGGCCTCGAACTGACGGCCGAGCGGTTCCAGGCCTTCGAGGAGGCAGTCAACCGGGCGGGAGTCCCGGTGCTGTGGATGGGTCAGCACCAGCGCGGGGCGATCCGGTTCCTGAACGAGCACACCGGCGATCCCGGAGTGGTCGGCGAGGGGTTCAACGACGGCTCGGTTACCGCGACAGTCGTCCAGGACCATCCGCTGGTGGCCGGGCTGCCCGACCAGTTCGACCTGATGGTGCCGAACGGCCGGTACACCTTCTTCGACGACTTCGGCGGCACCACGGTCGCGACGCTTAGCACCTCGGACGGGCCGCTCGGGGCGACGATCGCGTACCGCGGCCGGACGGCGAGCACGGTCGACGTCCTGCTGTCCACTATGACGGCCTCCACCTGGGGAGCGCCGTCCACCCGCCAGTCGCCGTCATTGAACTGGACGCCCGCGGCCGAGCGCGTCTACGTCAACGCGCTGGCCTGGGCACTCGATGCCGGCGAGCTGGGCGGTGAGGTGCGCGGCACCGTGCGAAGCGATCGGGACGGGCTGGTCCCGAGCGAGGTCGAAGTGGTGGAGACGGGCAGACGCTATGCCGGACGAGCCGGCGACGGGACGTTCCTCGTCCCGCTCCAGCCGGGAACGTGGACTCTGGAGGTCAGCTGGTTCGGTCATGCGACCGAGACGATCGAGGTGACGGTCGCGGCCGGCCAGTCGGTATCCGAGACGGTGACACTCAGCGCGTTGCCGGCGGGGAGCGTGACAGGGACGATCACCGGTCCGGACGGCGCGCCGGTGGCCGGCGCGGACGTCCGGCTGGTCGGCACGCCGCTTTCTGGAACGTCGGCGGCCTCGGGTGGGTACCTGCTCGACAAGGTGCCGGCAGGGGACTGGACGCTGCGGATCGCCGCGGACGGGTTCCGCTCCGCAGAAGTGCCGGTCTCGGTGGTCGCCGACATCGCCACTCGGGCGGACGTCCAGCTCAAGGCGACATCGCCAATTGCGATCGTCGACACCACGGGGTCGAGCACGCCGGGGCTCGCGCTGGCCGATCTCATCGCCGGCGAGGGCTACCAGGTGGAGATGGCGAACCGGGCGAACCTGGCGGAGCTGGCAGGCCGGATCGACGACTTCGAGCTCGTGATCTTCAACTCGACCCTGCTGAGCTCGCAGCTGGCGGCCTTCGGCCAGGCGGTCGAAGCCGCGGACGAGGCCGGGGTCTCGGCGATCATCCCGGGGCAGTGGGGCGGCTACGCCCTCGGTGCCATATCCAACCTGCGCGGCGACCCGGCGGCGGTCAGCTGGGGATTCGTCCCGGACGGTGTCGACTATGTCGCGGCGCGTGCGCACCCCATCTTCTCTGGCCTTCCGGTCGGCGAGCCGATCGAGCTTCTCACCAACCCGGGGCAGAACCAGCAGTGGGCGTCGTACTCCGGCTGGAGCGGCGAGACGCTGGCCACCGTCCACGCGAGGAACGGCGGCGCGGATCTCGGTGCGGCGGTCGGCTACCGGTTCACGTCCGCTACGAGTGTCGAGATGCTGCTCGGCGGCTTGGCCGCCACGTCGCCGTACGGGTATCCGGGCGAGCGATGGACGGCGAGCGCCGAGCAGATCTACCTCAACGCGGTCGCCTGGGCGATCGACGCCACGCAGGCCGAGCTCACCGGCGTGGTGAGCGGTGATGGGCAGCCGCTGGCCGGCGCGACCGTGACCGCGGTCGAGACCGGCGCGGTCGCGGTGACGGGCGTGGACGGGCATTATGCGCTCGGCCTGCCCGGCGGCGCCCACACGATCACGGTGGAGGCGCATGGCTTCGCCACCCATACCGAGGTGGTCGAGCTTCCCGAGCAGGGATCTGTGCGGCTGGACTTCGATCTGACCCGGCTGCCTCGAGGCTCAGTGGCCGGCACGGTGACATCGGTGGAGGGCGGTCCGGTCGCAGGGGCGGAGATCGATGCCTCCGGGCCGATGGAGTGGTCCGCCGCGACAGGAGTGTCGGGTGAGTACGCGGTCGGCGATCTGCTCGAAGGCTCGTACGACGTGACGGTGACGGCGGACGGGTACCTGCCCGCGGAGGCGTCCGTCACAGTGGTCGCCGATACGACGGCGCAGCTGGACGTCACACTTCGGCCTCTGGACGTCGGCGTGCTCGGTGATGTCGATTCGACGCTGACCTCGTATCTGCGTGATGCCGGCGTGGCTGCGGCGCCACTGGAGTGGGGCGCCGACGTGTCCGCGTACCGGGTGGTGATCGTCAACGGCGGCTCACCGGATGCTGAGACCTTCGACGCGTTCCTGGCCGCAGCGGACGACGTCCAGGCCAGCCTGATCTTCACCGGGACGTGGGGTGTCGACCGGGGCGGTGTGCGGTTGCTCGAGCGCTATACCGACCGGGTGTCGGTCGGAGAGCAAGGTTACGGAGACGGCGCTGTCGTGCTGACCGAGTTCGATGCGGCGCACGCCCTGTTCGCCGGGCTTTCCGACCCCGCCGAGCTCGTCGTCGATGGCGGCTACTACAGCGTGCTGGAGTCCTATGCCGGGCTGCCGCTGGCCTCGCTCTCGGTGGCTCGGGACGACGGCTCTTCGGTGACCGGGCTGAGCGCCGGCTGGGATCGCCGCACCTCCGGCAGCGTGGAGATCGTCCTGTCTACCAGCGCCGTCACAGAGGTGCAGGGGCCAGGCCGGGGCTGGACGACTGAGGCCGGCCGGCTGCTCGTGAACGCCGTCGAGTGGGCTGAGTTCGTGTCCGGCGCGTCTTGGGACACAGCCGGTCAGGGCAGTTCCACTACCGTGATGCTGCGCCTGGCCGGCAGTGAGGCTTGGCCGCCGCCGGCGGACTCGGCCACCGTTGTCGTCCGGGACGCCGACACCGGTGAGGAACTCGTTCGCCGGCAGATGACCTGGGCCGGCCTGTTCTACGTCGCGACGCTGCGGGCCCTTGGAACAGGGGAGTACGCCGTAACCGCCGACGTGGTGATCAACGGTGTGCGCTACCAGCTCCCCGGCCCACTGCTTTCACCGTGATCCACCCGTTGCCCGCGTTGATCGACACGATCAAGCGGGCAACGGGTCAGGAGACAGGGGCGTGGCGCTCGGCGATGTCGTCGATACTGTGGGCGAGTTCGACGTCTTTGGCCGTCACGCCGCCTTCTGAATGCGTCGAGAGCGCGAACGTCACAGTGCGCCACCTGATGTCGATGTCCGGGTGGTGATCCATCGACTCGGCAACCTGGGCGACGTCGTCGACAACCCGGATACCGGTGAGGAAATCAGGTGCCTCGACGCTTCGTTCGAGGCGGTTGGCGTCGCCTCTCCACGCGGGCAGTTCGAGCAGAGCAGCGCGGACGCCGTCGTCGCCCAACAGTGCCATGGCGATCCTTCCGAGAAGTCGATCACAGGCGATCTGTGCCGTTCAGCGTCGGCATACCACGGAGCACGTAAGGTCAAACCTGAATGGGTGAGGATCATTCGACCGCGGCGGAGGACGCGGCGTCGGGCTCGCTGCGGGTATCCCGCCGGCGGATCTTCGAGCCGAGCCACACGACCGGGTCGAACTTGCGGTCGACGACCCGCTCCTTCATCGGAATGATCGCATTGTCGGTGATCTTGATGCCTTCCGGGCAGACCTCGGTGCAGCACTTGGTGATGTTGCACATGCCGAGACCGGCTGCCTCCTGCGCCAGCCGCCGCCGGTCGTTGGTGTCGAGCGGGTGCATGTCGAGCTCGGCGTACCGCAGGAAGAACCGCGGGCCGGCGAAGGACTTCTTGTTCTCCTCGTGGTCGCGGACGACGTGGCAGACGTTCTGGCAGAGGAAACACTCGATGCACTTGCGGAACTCCTGGCCGCGCTCGACGTCCTGCTGCTTCATCCGGTACGTGCCGTCCTTCTGCCGGGGCTCGGGCGCGAACGACGGCAGCTCTTCGGCCTTTCGGTAGTTGTACGAAACATCGGTGACCAGGTCGCGCACCACGGGGAAGGTGCGCATCGGTGTGACCGTGATCGTCTCGGCCGGCTCGTACTCCGACAGGCGGGTCATGCACATCAGCCGCGGCTTGCCGTTGATCTCGGCGCTGCATGAACCGCACTTGCCCGCCTTGCAATTCCACCGGATGGCCAGGTCGCCGGCCTGGGTCGCCTGCAGCCGGTGCAGTGCGTCGAGTACGACCTCGCCCTCCTCGACAGGGACGACGTACTCGGCCAGGTCACCGCCGGACGCGTCGCCGCGCCAGACGTGCATGGTCAGGTCGTAGCCCATCTATGTCAGCTCCTCACAATCAGATGGCTCGGCCGCCCACCAGGGGTAGCCGCGAAGGAACATGCCCGCGTGCGTGTAGGTACGTCGCGCCGCCTGCCGAACGTGATCGAACCGGACGTCACTTGAACAACTCCCGAAGCTCGTCGGGCATCTGCGGCAGGGGACGCCGATCGATGGCGACCGTCTCGCCGGCCAGCACGCAGTGCAGGTTGATGGTGCCCCAGCTGTCGTCGGTGGTCGGGTAGTCGTCGCGGGTGTGCCCGCCACGGCTCTCGGTCCGCTCGAGGGCGGCCCGGGCGATGCATTCGGACACGCGCAGCATGTTCTTCAGGTCGAGAGCGAGGTGCCAGCCGGGGTTGTACTGCCGGTGCCCCTCGACGGTGACGCGAGCGGCGCGGGTCTTCAGCTCGGCGATCTGCTTGAGCGCCTGCTCCATCTCGGCGGAGGTTCGGATGATCCCGACGAGGCCGTGCATCACGTCTTGCAGGTCGGACTGCACGGTGTACGGGTTCTCGTCGCCGGCGCCCGCGAACGGAGCCAGCGCGGCGTCGGCGGCTTCACGGATCTGCTCGTCCGAGGCCTTCGGCCGCTCGCGGAGCCGTCCGGACCGGTAAGCCGCGTTGAGCCCCGCCCGCCGGCCGAACACCAGCAGGTCGGACAACGAGTTGCCACCCAACCGGTTGGCGCCGTGCATGCCGCCTGCGACCTCACCGGCGGCGAACAGGCCCGGGACCTCGGACTCGGCACTGTCCGGCTCGACCGCTACGCCGCCCATCACGTAATGGCAGGTCGGTCCGACCTCCATCGGCTCGGCAGTGATGTCGACGTCGGCCAGTTCCTTGAACTGGTGGTACATCGACGGCAGCCGCCGCTTGATGAACTCTTCCGAGCGCCGCGACGCGATGTCGAGGAACACGCCACCGTGGGGTGACCCGCGTCCGGCCTTGACCTCGGCGTTGATGGCTCGGGCGACCTCGTCGCGGGGCAGCAGCTCCGGTGGGCGGCGGTTGTTCTTCTTGTCGGTGTACCAGCGGTCGGCCTCTTCTTCGTTGTCGGCCGTCTCGGCCTTGAAGAACTCGGGGATGTAGTCGAACATGAACCGGCGACCCTCGCTGTTGCGCAGTACGCCGCCGTCACCGCGAACCGACTCAGTGACGAGGATGCCTCGCACCGACGGGGGCCAGACCATGCCGGTCGGGTGGAACTGCACGAACTCCATGTTCACCAGGGACGCGCCGGCCTCGAGTGCCAGCGCGTGACCGTCGCCGGTGTACTCCCAGGAGTTGGACGTCACCTTGTACGACTTGCCGATGCCGCCGGTTGCCAGCACGACGTTGGGTGCGTCGAAGGTGATGAACCGGCCCGACTCGCGCCAGTAGCCGAAGGCACCGGCGATGCCGTTCGAATCCTCGAGCAACCGCGTGATGGTGCATTCCATGTATACGTCGATGCCCAGGGCGACGGCGCGCTGCTGCAGGGTCCGGATGAGCTCGAGGCCGGTGCGGTCGCCGACGTGGGCCAATCGGGCGTACCGGTGTCCGCCGAAGTCGCGCTGGCTGATCAGCCCGTCCGGCGTCCGGTCGAACAGTGCTCCCCACTCTTCGAGCTCGTGGATGCGGTCCGGCGACTCCTGGGCATGCAACTGCGCCATCCGCCAGTGGTTGAGCATCTTGCCGCCGCGCATGGTGTCGCGGAAGTGCACCTGCCAGTTGTCTTCGGGGTACACGTTGCCCATCGCGGCGGCCGCGCCGCCTTCGGCCATGACGGTGTGCGCCTTGCCGAGCAGCGACTTGCACACGATCGCGACGTGCGCCCCTGCGTCGTGGGCAGCGATCGCGGCCCGTAGTCCGGCGCCGCCCGCACCGACGACGAGAACGTCGTAGGAATGCCGCTCGATGGTGCTTGGGTCGGTCATGAATTTCTCTCCGGGTTGTCTGGTCGAGCTCCGTCTCTCCGCTTCGCTCGGGGTACGGCTCGCCCTAGTTGATCAAGCGCAGATCGGTGATCCAGCCGGCTGCCACCGCCATGATGTACGCGTCCGTGACGAATAGCGTGCCCAGGGTGATCCAGGCGAACTGGGCGTGCCGGGTGTTGATCCGGGACACGAACGTCCACCACCGGTAGCGGATCGGGTGCTTGGAGAAGCTCCGCAACCGTCCCCCGGTCACGTGCCGGCACGAGTGGCACGACAGCGTGTAGAACCACAGCATGATCACGTTGCCGACGAGGATCAGGTTGCCGAGCCCGATGCCGAAGCTGTAGTCCTCGCCTCCGAACGCCAGGATGGCGTCGTAAGTGTTGATGAGCGTGATGACGAACGCGGCGTAGAAGGTGTACCGGTGGATGTTCTGGAAGATCAGCGGGAACCGGGTCTCACCGGTGTACTTGCCGTGCGGCTCGGCGACCGCGCACGCCGGCGGCGAAAGCCAGAACGCCCGGTAGTACGCCTTGCGGTAGTAGTAACAGGTCAGCCGGAAGATGAGTAGCAGCGGCAGGCTGAGCGCCGCGTACGGAATCAGCGGATGGTCCGGCAGGAACTGGCCGAAGTGCGACGCGGCCGGAATACAGCCGTCTGAGAAGCACGGCGAGTAGTACGGCGTCAGGTAGTGATGTTCGCCGACCCAGTAGTTCTCCTGGAGGAACACCCGCACCGTGGAGTACGTGACCCACGCGGTCAGGCCGATGAATGTGAGGGCCGGCGGTAACCACCAGTGGTCTTGACGAAGGGTACGGGCAGAGATGCGGGCCCGGGCGGGC
>Ga0299914_10001884_pt1 | contig 14184 bp, 13 predicted proteins | sample RVTome_10_FD_201361 | JGI IMG/M metagenome (GOLD analysis project Ga0299914, IMG submission 201361) | Soil microbial communities from uranium-contaminated site in the Upper Colorado River Basin, Wyoming, United States - RVT153D57 (version 2) ...
GGCCGACGTCGGTGCCGACCTCGTCGGCAAGGTCGAGGCGGGGATCCCCGAGGACGACCCCCGCAACCCGGCGGTGATCGCCGACAACGTCGGCGACAACGTCGGCGACTGCGCCGGCATGGCCGCCGACCTGTTCGAGACCTACGCGGTGACCGCGGTCGCCGTGATGCTGCTCGGCGTGCTCACCTTCTCCGGCGAGTTCGCCCGCGAGGTGGCGCTGTTCCCGCTCGTCATCGGCGCGGTCGCGATCCTCGGCTCGATCGTCGGCGCGCTCGCGGTGCGGACGACGACCGACCGCGTCGAGGGCGCCCTGTACCGCGGCCTGGCGGTCTCCGCGCTGATCTCCGCGGCGGCCTTCTACCCGGTCGCCAAGTGGCTGATGGACGATCCGCTCAGCCTCGGGATCGAGGACCCGGCGAGCGCCCTGTTCGGCGCCTCGGCCGGCGACCTGTGGCTCTGCGCCCTGATCGGCCTCGCCGTCACCGCGGGCCTGTTCATCATCACCGACTACTACACCTCGACCCGCTTCCGGCCGGTGAAGACGATCAGCCAGGCGTCGATCACCGGCCACGCGACGAACATCATCCAGGGGCTCGCGCAGGGGTTCCAGGCGAGCGCCGCGCCGGCGTTGCTGATCGCCCTCGCGATCCTCGGCGCGAACGAGCTCGCGGGGATCTACGGGATCGGGATCGCGGTCATGGCTCAGCTCTCGCTCACCGGTCTGATCGTCGCCCTCGACGCCTTCGGACCGATCACCGACAACGCCGGCGGGATCGCCGAGATGGCCGACCTGCCCGAGGACGTCCGCAACGTCACCGACCCGCTCGACGCGGTCGGCAACACGACCAAGGCGGTCACCAAGGGCTACGCGATCGGCTCCGCGGCGCTGTCGGCGCTGGTGCTGTTCAACGCCTTCCAGATCGAGCTGCTGGCCGAGGCGGGGCCGGACGAGGTCGAGGACCTCGTGTTCTCGATCGCCGAGCCGGCGGTCCTGATCGGGCTGATCCTCGGCGGCCTGATGACCTACCTGTTCGCGGCGTTCGCGATCGAGGCGGTCGGGCGCGCCGGTGGCCAGGTGGTCGAGGAGGTCCGCAAGCAGTTCCGCGAGCGGCCGGGGATCATGGAGGGCACCGAGCGTCCCGAGTACGGCGGCACGGTGGCGATCGTCACCGCCGCGGCCCAGAAGGAGATGATCCTCCCGGCGATGATCCCGGTCGTCGTCCCGGTGGTTGTCGGCGTCCTGAGCGCCGAGGCGCTCGGCGGACTGCTGATCGGGGTGATCGTGGTCGGCCTGTTCATGGCGATCTCGATGACCGCCGGCGGCGGCGCCTGGGACAACGCGAAGAAGCTGATCGAGGATGGCGCCTTCGGCGGCAAGGGCTCGGAGGCCCACGCCGCGGCGGTCACCGGCGACACCGTCGGCGACCCCTACAAGGACACCGCCGGCCCGGCGATCAACCCGATGATCAAGGTCGCCAACGTCGTCGCCCTGCTGATCATCCCGATAATCGCCTTGTAGGCCGCCGGCTCGTCGCCGCGGTCGCCTAACGTTTGATCGCTGGCCGAGCCTGCGACACCCACCGCGCGTCTGCGGCGCTGGAACGTCGTCGTCGGACTGCTCCACGCCGCGCAGGCCGCGATCCTGCTGGCGCTCGCGAGCGGTGCGTCCCTGCCGGTCGTCTCCTCGTACCTCACCGGCCCGCCCGGCAGCGGACAGCGCTCGCAGGCCGAGACGCTGTTCGAGCTCCCGTTCGCGCCCGCGGTGGCCGCGTTCCTGCTCCTCGCCGCCGCCGATCACCTGCTGATGGCGGCGCCACGGATCAGCGGCTGGTACGAGCGCAACGTCGCCCGCGGGGTGAACCCCGCCCGCTGGTGGGAGTATTCGGTCAGCGCGTCGCTGATGGTCGTGCTGATCGCGATGCTGACCGGGATCGAGGAGATCACCGCGCTGATCGCGATCTTCGGCGCCAACGCGGCGATGATCCTCTTCGGCCTGCTGATGGAGCGCGCCAACTCGCCGCAGCGCCCGGTGGACTGGCTGCCGTTCGTCTGCGGCTGCCTGATCGGCGCCGTCCCGTGGATCGCGATCGGCTACCAGCTCGTCCGCTCCGAGCTCGCCACCGACGGCGACGTTCCGGGGTTCGTGTTCGCGATCTTCGTCTCGCTGTTCGTGCTCTTCAACTCGTTCGCGGTCAACATGGCGCTCCAGTACCGTCGCCGGGGTCGCTGGCGCGACCCCTACTTCGTCGAGCGCGCCTACATCGTGCTCAGCCTGGTAGCGAAGAGCGCCCTCGCCTGGCAGGTCTACGCCGGGGCCCTGGCCGGCTGAGCTGACCGCGCCCGTCCGCTGGGGGCGAGGCGCCGCGCCGGCGGGAAGCCTTCAGCGGCTCGGGTGGGGATGGACCGGGACGCCCTTGAGACGCAGCCTGAGGGCGTTGCCGTAGATCCGCGCCACGGAGGCGAGCACCTGCGGCGGGTGCGCGAGCGGAACCGTCGTCATCGAGGCGCGCCCGAGCTCGCGCCGCCGGAGGGCGAGCGAGGCCTCGAGGACGAGCTCGCCGCGCTCGCGATTGGCGATCCTCACGCCGAGCCGCTCGCCGGGCTCGGTCGACGCCCACTCGTAGGTCTGCGCCATCGACATGAACGGCGAGACGTGCATCCGCTTTGCCATCCGTCCCTCGATCGCGCGGCTTCCCGGCCGCCGCTCGACGACGTAGTGGTGGCGCTCCCCCCACGGAGTGCTGGTGACCTCGGCGATCATCGCCTCCACCGCCCGCGCGGGCTCGTCGTAGAGGTAGTAGAAGCTGACCGGGTTGTATCCGGCTCCCAGCGTCCGCGCCATCGTCAGCAGCCGGACGGGCCCGGCGGGACGGCGGCCGATCCGCCGCTCGACCAGGTCGCGGGCGGCGCACGCCAGGGAGCGCGTCGGGTCGCCGAGGTAGTCGGCGCGTCGCAGCCGGATCGGGGCCGGGCGCCGGGCCGACCACAGGGGGTGGCGGTCGAGCGCCCCGGGCAGCTCGTCGAGATCGGCGAGCAGCATCCAGACGCGGTACGAGAACGAGTGCTCGACCGGCGCCAGGCGGCGGTGGCGGACCCGGCCTTCGTAGATCGCCGACGCCGTCATGCGGCGAGCGCCGGCTCGGAGGGATCGAGGATCCGCCGGCCGCGCTCCAGCGCTCCGAGCCGCTCGCAGGCGCGAAGCGCGCTCCAGACGCCGTCCTCGTGAAACCCCCAGCGCCAGTAGGCGCCGCAGTAATGGACCCGGTCGCGGCCGCTGACCTCCGCCCAGCGGCCCTGCGCCGCGATCGCCGCACGGGTGTAGACGGGATGCGCGTAGGCGATCCGCCTGAGCACGCGGTCGGGGTCGATCGCCTCGGTCCGGTTGAGCGTGACCAGGAACTGGCGATCGGCGACGATCGACTGCAGCCGGTTCATGTGGTACGTGACCGTGGTCCGGCCGGCCGGCTCGGGGGTGAGGTGGAAGTTCCAGCTCGCCCAGGCGCCGCGACGGCGTGGCAGGAGCCGCTCGTCGGTGTGCAGGACGGCCTCGTTCGGCTGGTAGTCGATCGCCCCGAGGACCTCGCGCTCGGCCGGGCTCGGATCCGCGAGCAGCGCCAGGGCCTGATCGGAGTGCGTGGCGACGACGACCTCGTCGAACCGGTCGACCCCGCGGTCGTGGACGATCTCGACCGCGTCCGGCCGCCGCCGGATCTCGCGCACCGGGGAGTTGAGGTGGATGCGGTCGGCGAACGGCCGGGTCATCGCCTCGACGTAGCGGCGGGCGCCGCCGGCGATCGACCGCCACCGGGGGCGACCGACGAGCTGGAGCGTGCCGTGATTGGCGAAGAACTCGGCCATGAAGCTGGCCGGGAACGACCACAGCTGCTCCGGGTCCGCCGACCATATCGCCGAGACCTGGGGGACGATCAGGCGCTCGATGAAATAGTCGGAGTAACCCTGGCGCTCGAGGAAGGCGCGCAGCGTCGGCCCGCCCCCGTTCGCGCCGACCAGCCGCCGCGAGTCGCGGAAGAAGCGCACCAGGTCGACGAGCATCCGGTGGAAGCGAGGATCGAGCAGGTTCCCGCCCTGCGCGAACACCCCGCGCGGCCGGCTCGCCCATTCGAAGCCGCCGTCGGCGTCGGCGACCGAGAAGCTCATGCTCGCCGGCTGGGTCGCGACGCCGAGCTCGTCGAGGAGGCGCTCGAAGTTGGGGTAGTTACGGTCGTTGAGGACGATGAACCCCGTGTCGACCTCCCAGGCGCCGGCGTCGCTCTCGACGCTGATCGTGTTCGTGTGCCCGCCGGCGTAGGAGCCGGCCTCGAGCACGGTGACTTCGTGACCGGCGCGATCGAGCTCCCGAGCGGCGACGAGGCCGGAGACCCCGGCGCCGACGACGGCGATCCGCGAGCGCCTCACGCCAGCGCCCGGTCGAGGCCGGAGCGGGCTCGGTCGCCGATCCGCCGGAAGGCGAGCCGCATCGGCAGCTCCGCCGCGCGGAGCACGCCTTGCAGGCGCAGGTCGGCTTGGTAGGTGACGGCGGTCCCGCCGCCGGGGAGCGCCCGGAAGTCGATCGCGTCGGTGGAGACGACGCTGTCGCTCGTCGCCCGCACGACGACTCGGCGCGGGCGGTCGAGCTCGACCGTCTCGTAGACGAGCGGGACGTCGCGGCCGAGGAACCGCGCGACGACCTCGAACCGCGCCCCCTCACGCACCTCACCGCCGTCGAGACGCCTCGCCTCGCGCACGCCCGGATCCCACTCGGAGACGCTGGAGAAGTCGGCGAGGTAGTCGAATGCCTCCTCGGGCGGTCGGTCGGTGGTGACGGTTGCTGCGTATCGGGCCATATCAGCCTCCTCGGTGTCGGGGGTCGGTCTCGGCGCCGGCGCTCTCGGCGCCGGCGGTCATCCGGGTCAGCTCCGCCCAGAGCTCGCGGCGCTCGGCGTCCGACTCCCGCGTCCAGGGAACGCGGTGATCGGGTCGCGGCCGCCGGTCGTGCCAGAAGGCGCCCGGGTGGCGCTCGATCGCCGCAGTCGCCAGCAGCCAGACCGCGGTGTCGGCGCCCTGGGCGGGATCGCGGAGCAGCGGGCGAAGCAGGCGGTGGAACCGGGGCAGCGACTGCCGGAGGCCCGGGGTGTCGACCCAGCCGGGGTGCATCGACGCGAACGAGACGCCGGTGCCGCGCTCGCGCTCCGCCCAAAGCCGCGCGAGGATCACCTCGATCCGCTTCGTGTGGGCGTAGAAGCGAGAGCCGTCGAAGTCGCGGCGGGCGAGCTCGAGGTCGCCGGCGTCGAGCGACGCCGTGTACATCCCCCCGGACGAGAGGAGGATGACGCGGGAGGGGGCCCCGCGCCGCAGCGAGGGCAGCAGCAGGTTCGTGAGCGCGAACGGGCCGAGGACGTTGGTCGCGAACGTGAGCTCGTGACCCTGGCGGGTGCTGACCCGCCGCCGCGGTAGGACCCCGGCGTTGTGGAGGATCCCGCCGAGCCGCGGAGTCGCCGCGGCGAATCGGGCCGCGAACGGTGGGACGGCGTCGAGGTCCGACAGGTCGCAGATCCCGAGCTCGAGGCGCTCGCCGGCGTCGTCGGCCTCGCCGGGCAGCCGGTCGAGGATTCGTTCCCGCGCCGCGGCCCCGCGGCCGGGGTCGCGGGCGACCATGTGCACCCGCGCGCCGAGCTCGATCAGACGTGCGGTCGCGGCCTCGCCGATTCCCGAGCTCGCTCCGGTGACGAGCACGGTCCGGCCCGCCAGCGCGCCCCGTCCGGGGTTCGCGTCCCAGCCGCGACGCCGGAGCCGGTATCCGGCCGTCGTGTAGCCGGGGACCACCGCCCAGTCGAGGAGGCGATCCAGAATCTGCACAGTCTTTGTCAAGGGTTGCACCCGGCCTTTGTAGCAGGTAAGCTGGGGTCTGTCAAGATTTTGTCCAATGTTTGCCGATGATGCCGAGAGAGACGACGGGGCCCGCCTGCGAATCGGCGAGCTCAGCCGCCGGACGGGGGTGAGCGCCGACACGCTGCGGGCGTGGGAGCGCCGCTACGGCCTGCTCGCCCCCGCGCGCAGCGACGGCGGCTTCCGGCTCTACAGCGCCGCCGACGAGGAGCGCGTCCGGGCGATGCGGGCGCTGATCGGCTCCGGCGTCGCGGCGGCGGAGGCCGCCCGCCTGGCGCGCTCGGGCCCGGCCGCGGCGGCGCCTGCTCCGCACGGGATCGCCCCGCTCGAGGAGCCCGATCGGCGCCTGACCGACGCGCTCCAGCGCTTCAACGAGACCGAGGCGACGGCGATCCTCGACGAGGCGATCTCGGCGCTCTCGGTCGACGCCCTCGTCGACCGGGTCGTGCTCCCGGCGCTGCGGAAGGTCGGCGAGCGCTGGGAGCGCGGCGAGGCGACGATCGGCCAGGAGCACTTCGCGACCGCGGTGGTGCGCGGGCGCCTCGCGGGGCTGGCGCGCAACTGGGGGGCCGGGGCGGGGCCGCTGGCGATCCTCGCCTGCCCGCCCGGAGAGCTTCACGACATGGGTCTGTTCGCCTTCGGGCTCGCGCTCCGCGCCCGCGGCTGGCGGCTCGCCTATCTCGGAGCCGACGCTCCGATCGACACCGTCGGCGAGGCCGCGAGGCATCTCGAGCCGCAAGCGGTGGTCCTCGCGGCGCTCGCGGCCGAGCCGTTCCGGTCGGCCGCCCGCGATATCGAGCGGCTCGCCGAGGGGACGCGAGTGCTGATCGCGGGCGCGGGCGCCGACGCCGAGTCGGCCCGCGCGGCGGGCGCCGAGCTGCTCCAGGGCGACCCGATCGAGGCCGCCGACCGGCTCACCCGCGAGGCGGCGCGATGAAGGCCGGGGGCGGGGCGGACGGCGGACGGTTGGCGCTGGTCGCCGGGGCGACGGGCTTCATCGGCGGGCGGCTCGCCGGGGCGCTCATCGACGGCGGCTGGCGGGTGCGAGGCCTGGTCCGCGATCGCTCGCGGGCGCGCGAGCTTGCCGACGAGGGCGTCGAGCTCCACGAGGGCGACGTGCTCGAGGCCGAGTCCCTGCGTGGCGCCGGCGAGGGGGTCGAGGTCGCCTACTACCTGGTCCACGCGATGGGTCGCGGGAGCGGTGGAGGGTTCGAGGAGCGCGAGCGCGTCGGAGCGCGCAACTTCGCCGAGCTCGCCGCGCGCGAGGCGATCGGGCGGGTGGTCTACCTCGGCGGCCTCGGCGGCGTCGAGCGCTCGCGGCACCTGCGAAGCCGAGGGCGGACCGCCGAGATCCTGGCCGAGCACGGGCCCCCGCTGACCCATTTCCGCGCCGCGATGGTCGTCGGGGCCGGAAGCGAGTCGTATCGCACCCTGCGCTACCTGGTCGAGCGCCTGCCGGCGATGATCGCCCCCGCGTGGCTCGCCACCCCGACCCAGCCGATCGGGGTCGACGACGTGATCTCGTACCTCGCCCGGGCCCCCGACGTCGCCGCGTCGGTCGGCCGCGAGGTCCAGATCGGCGGCCCCGAGGTCCTCTCATACGGCGACATGCTCGATCGGATGGCCGACGCCCTCGGCGTTCGCCGGCGCCCTCGGGTTCCGGTGCCGCTGCTCACACCCTGGCTCTCCTCGCTCTGGATCGGGCTCGTCACCCCGGTCGACGCGGCGATCGCGCGCCCGCTGGTCGAGGGCCTGTCGACCCCGACGACGGTCACGGATCCCTCGGGGGCGCGGGGGTTCGGCGTCGAGCCGATCCCGTTCGGGGAGGCGCTGCGGCGCGCCCTGGCAGAGGATCCCGAGGTCGATCCCGGGGTCGAGGGCGTCAGGCTCGAGCTGCTGCCGGACGAGTTCGACGAGGTCGAGCGGACGGGGGCGGTCGGATCGGCGCAGGCGGCGACCCTGATCGTCCCGGCGCCGCTGTCGGCGACCGTCGGCCCGGAGTTCCTCGATCGGGCGGCGGAGAGCTACTGGAGGGCGATCAGGCGGGCATCGGTCGGGTTGATCCGGATCGTCCGCGCCCGCGACCACCAGGCCGTCGTGCTGCTCGCCCGTCCGCTCGCACTGCTTCGATTTCGCCCGCCCGAGCACGCGCCGATCGACGGCGGCGTCGGGGTCACCTGGCGGATCGAGCGCGGGCTGCTCGTCTCGCGCGAAGGTCGCGACAGCGGGTTCCTTCGCCTGTCGGTGGTCGAGATCGACGCCCCGGCGCCGGAGGGGAGCGTCGCCGTGCGGATCCAGGTGGAGGTCCGCAACTTCTATCCCTGGCTGCGGGGGCGCGGCCGCTTCGCCCGGCTCGGCGTCTGGGTCTACGGCCACACCCAGCAGCGGATCCACCGGTTCGTCAGCCGCAGGTTCCTGCGTTCGCTGGCGCAGTCGGTCGCGCCCGCGACGCGGGCCGGCGCGGCCGGACCTCCGCCCGCCTCCGACTAGCATCCAGGCCATGTTCGTACTCATCGTCGGCCTCGGGCGGGTCGGATCGTCGGTGGCGCGGGCGATGCTCCGCGACGGGCACGAGGTCTCGTGCCTCGACGAGGACCCCGAGTCGCATGCGCGGCTCGAGATCGAGCTCGATCGCTCGTGGGAGGACATGGGCGGGCAGTTGACGGTCGGCACCGCGCTCGAGATCGAGGCCCTGCGGACGGCCGGCATCGAGCGCGCCGACGCCTTCGTCGCCGCGACCAACGGCGACAACACGAACATCGTCGTCTCGCAGATCGCCAAGCGGCGCTTCGACGTCCCGACGGTGATCGCGCGGGTCCTCGATCCCTACCGGGCGGAGTGGTACGAGGCGCAGGGGGTGCACACGATCTGCCCGACGCGGGCGGCGATCGACATGCTCGAGGCCGAGGTCCGAAACGCGGCGACGCGCGCGAGCGCCGGCGCGGGGAGCGTCGAGGGCGCGGCGGCGGGCGAGGGCGGCGCCGGGATCGGCGACGCCTAGGACGATGGGGGAGCGGATGCAGATCCTCGTCCTCGGCGCCGGCAAGGTCGGCTGGAACCTGACCAGGGAGCTGATCGAGAAGGGACATGACGTCACCCTCGTCGAGCGCGACCGCGACCGCTACCTGACGGTCGAGCAGGAGATCGAGCGGCGGATCCAGTACGGCGACGCGTCCGAGCTCTGGGTGCTCGAGCGGGCGGGGATCGAGGACGCCGAGATGGTGATCGCGGTGACCGGAGACGACGAGGACAACATCCTCATCTGCCAGGTGGCGAAGGAGAAGTACGGCGTCGAGCGGATCATCGCCCGCGTCAACAACCCCCGCAACCGCCAGCACTTCGAGCTCCTCGGGATCACGCCGCTGGTCTCGGCGACCGACCTGATCCTGCGGCTGATCGAGCACGAGGTGCCCGAGTACGGCCTCGTCCACCTGCTCGACCTTCCCGAGCAGCAGCTCGAGATCATCGAGCTGCTGCTGTCCCCGCACTCGAAGGCGGCGGGGCGGCGGGTCGCCGACCTCGACATTCCCGACGGCAGCCTGCTGATCTCGATCCTCCGCGAGGGCCGCGGGTTCGTCCCCGGGCCGGCGACGGTGCTCGAGCCGGGCGACGAGGTGCTCGCCGTGCTCGACCCCTCGATCGAGGAGGACCTGACCGCGTATTTCGCCGAGGACGGCGGCGCCGATGGCTGAGCGCCGGATCGACCACCTCCTGGTCGGCGGCGGGATGGCGTCGGCGTACTGCGCGTCGGAGCTGCGACGCCGGGGCGCCGAGGGCTCGATCCTGCTCGTCGGCCGTGAGCCCGAGCCGCCGTACGAGCGCCCGCCGCTGACGAAGGAGTACCTGCGCGGCGAGAGCGAGCGCTCCGACGCCCACGTCCAGCCCGCGGGCTGGTACGAGGACAACGCGGTCGAGCTGCTCACGGGGACGAACGTGATTGCGCTCGATCCGGGCGAGCGGCGGGCGAAGCTGCAGGGCGGCGACGAGGTCGTCTTCGAGCGGGCGCTGCTGGCGCCGGGGGCGAACGTGAACATCCTCCGCGTCGACGGGGCGGAGCTCGACGGCATCCACTACGTGCGCACGTTCGGGAGCTCCGACGCGATCCGGGCGGAGGCGGAGGGCGTCGAGCGCGTGGTCCTGGTCGGCGGCAGCTACATCGCCTGCGAGGTGGCGGCGTCGCTGACGGCGCTCGGCAAGAGCTGCGCGATGGTGATGCTCGAGGACGCGCCGCTGTCGCGGGGGTTCGGCGACGAGGTCGGGCGGTGGTTCGAGGGCGTGCTGGTCGAGCACGGGGTCGAGGTGATCGGCGGCGAGGAGCTCGAGGCGTTCGAGGGCGACGGGCGGGTGCGCGGTGTGCGGACGAAGAGCGGGCGCCGGGTCGCGGGGGAGATGGTCGTCGTCGGCGCCGGGGTGAGGCCGGAGACGATGCTCGCCGAGCGGGCGGGGCTCGAGGTCGGCGACGGGATCGTCTGCGACGCCAAGCTCGAGACCTCGGCACCGGGGGTGTTCGCGGCCGGCGACGCGTGCTCGTATGAGAGCGTCGTCCACGGCCGGCGGCTGCGGGTCGAGCACTGGGACGTCGCCCTCCAGCAGGGGCGCCACGCGGCCCGCGGGATGCTCGGCGAGGACGAGCCCTACCGCGAGGTGCCCTACTTCTTCAGCGACCTCGCCGACTGGGTGAGCCTCGAGTACGTCGGCCCCGCATCCGAATGGGACGAGGTGGTCTGGCGCGGCGACCGCGATGCGGGCGAGTTCAGCGCCTGGTACCTGCAAGGCGGCCGCGTCGCCGCCGCCCTCGCCATCGGCCGCTCCGACGACCTCGTCCACGCCCGGCGGCTGATCGAGGGCGGGGCGGATGTGTCTTCACAGCGCAGCGCCCTGGCCGATGCCGAGGCGGAGCTCGACGCTCTCGGCTAGGCGGTACGCGAGGCCAGGAATCAGACTCCGGGGCTAGGACTCGAACCTAGATTTCACGGTCCAGAGCCGTGCGAATTTCCATTATTCGACCCCGGAAGGGCAGCCTCGGAGGATAGCCACAACCTGCTATCGCTGGCGCCGGAGGGAGGCTGGGGCGGAAGTGTTTCCGTCTGACCCCGATACGAACATGTGTTCGTATGAACGAGGGGTTCGACTGGGGCGCGATCCGCGACTACTACGCCGTCGGGCACACGCGGCGAGAGTGCCAAGCATCTCCGCCACGTCAACGGCGACGGGCTCGACAATCGGCTCGAGAACCTCGAGATGCTCTGCGGCAACTGCCACTCCCAGACCGACAACTACGGCGGGCGGAACGCGCACCGGCGGAGGCGCGACGGGCACGCCGGGGAGGAGGACGACTCGGCTTCGCGCCCGCCCGAGGGCGCTGAAACCGGCAACCCAGGGGCGCTCGGGAGTCCGGGCACGCGCTAGCCCTTTGTTAACTTCGCCCCGTGGACGTCTACCAGCGCAGGCGCCTGGTCGCACTGAGCGCGGTCGTCGGGGTCTTCGTGATCGTCGTCCTCGCGGTGGCGAGCGGCGGCGACAACGAGGAGCCCCCCGCGCCGGTCGCGGCGACGGGCGGCACCGGCCAGCAGGGCCCGCAGACGCTGAGCCGCGAGCAGTACCGCAACGAGGCCGATCGGACGTGCACCGAGGCGGCGAACTCGCTCGCCAGCATCGACCCCACCGACACCGCCGACGCCGCCCGCCGCGAGGCGCAGGTGATGTCCGGCATGCTGCGGAACCTCGAGAGCCTGCCGCCGCCCGAGCGCGGCGCGCGCCTCGCCGACGGCTATGTCGACCAGCTCCGCACCCAGGTCCAGGCGCTCCGCGAGCGCCAGCTCGCGCTCGAGAGCGGCGACGACGCGACGCTGATCGAGGCCGACGCGACGATCGCCACCGCCGAGGTCGAGGCCCAAGCCGCGGCGGCCGAGTTCGGGTTCGAGGTCTGCGGCGACCCCGCGGCCGCCGCCGACGCCACCGAGGTGCCCGTCGACCCGGCGCCCGTGGATCCGGCGGCGCCGGTCGAGCCGGAGCCGGTCGAGCCGGCGCCGACGGAGCCCCCGGCCGACGACGGCGGCGGCACCGCGCCCGACAGCGGGGGCGTAACCCCCGACGACGGCTCCGGCGGCGTCAGCCCGTAGCGGCACGCCACGCGGGCCGCCCGCGTGTCGACTTGATGACGCTGAGCGCAACGAAGTCGACACGCGCCCGGGTGCGGGGCCCGGCGGCCCCGCACCCGCGCGGCGTTGTCGGATCCTCGCTACGCCGCCGCCTGCTCGGCCCAGGCCCCGTAGAGCCGCGCGTAGGCGCCGCCGCCGGCGATCAGCTCGTCGTGCGTCCCGGTCTCGGCGATCCGGCCGTGCTCGATGACGACGATCCGCCCCGCGCGCCTGATCGTCGACAGCCGGTGCGCGATCACGATCGCCGTCCGGCCCGCCAGCAGCCGCTCCAGCCCGCGCTCGATCACCCGCTCGGTGCGGACGTCGACATTCGACGTCGCCTCGTCGAGGATCAGGATCCGCGGCTCGGCGAGAAGCGCCCGCGCGAACGCGACGAGCTGCCGCTGCCCCGCCGACAGGTGCACGCCGCGCTCGCCGACCTCGGTCTCGTAGCCGCCGGCGAGCCTGGCGACGAACGCGTCCGCGCCGACCGCCTCCGCCGCAGCGCGGATCTCGCCGTCGCCGGCGTCCGGGCGGCCGAAGGCGATGTTCTCGCGGATCGTCCCCGAGAACAGGAACCCCTCCTGCGGCACGATCCCGAGCTGGCTGCGAAGCGCGGTCGAGTCGAGGTCGCGCAGGTCATGTCCGTCGACGAGCACCTCGCCGTGCTGCGGGTCGTAGAAGCGCGAGACGAGCTTCGCCAGCGTCGACTTCCCGGCCCCGGTCTCGCCGACGAGCGCCACCGTCTGCCCCGCCGGCACGTGCAGGTCGATCCCGGCGAGCGCCCACTCGCCGCCGGCGTCGCGCGCGTCGCCGCCGCCGGCGTAGGAGAACCAGACGTCGCGGAGCTCGATCTCGCCTCGGAGCGTCCCCGGGTCGATGGCATCGGGGCGGTCGACGATGTCGGGCCGCGTGTCGAGCAGGTCGAAGATCTTGTCGAGCGCCGCCATCCCCTGCTGGTAGGTCGTGTAGAGCTGCGAGATCTGCTGGATCGGATCGAAGAACGCCTGCAGGTAGCCGACGAACGCGACCAGGATCCCGATCTCGACGTCGCCCTCGAGCACCCGGTAGCCGCCGTAGAGGAGGATCACAGCGGTCCCGATCGCCGACAGCAGCTCGACCGCCGGGAAGTAGGCCGCGTTGAGGTAGACGGTCCGCATGTTCGCGACCCGGTTCTCCTCGTTGAGGCCCGACATCCGCTCGAGGTGGCGCTCCTCGCGGCCGAAGCTGCGCACCACTCGCACTCCCGAGAGCGTCTCCTGCAGGTAGGCGGTGATGTTGGCGATCTTCTCCCGCGTCAGCCGGTAGGCGCCCGCCGACGCGATCCGGAACGCGATCGACGCCAGCGCGAGCAGCGGGAAGGTGACGAAGGTGACGAGCGCCAGCGGGACGTCGAGGACGAGCAGGATGACGACGACGCCGACCAGCGTCAGCGTGCTCGAGAACAGGGTCACGATCCCGTCCGTGACCAGGCTGTCGAGCGCCTGGACGTCGTTCGTCAGCCGCGAGATCAGGACCCCGGGACGGTTGCGGGTGAAGAAGCCGATCGACATCGCCTGCAGGTGCTCGTAGATCCGCTCGCGTAGGTCCTGGAGCGCCCGCTGGCCGACCCACCCGACGAGGTAGGTCTGCGCGTAGGTCGCCGCCCACAGCAGCCCCACCGAGCCGAGGAACACCGCGACGATCAGGTTCAGCGTCCCGAGGTCGCCGGCGCGGATCCCGTCGTCGATCGCGAGCCCGGCGAGGTACGGCGGCGCCAGCGCCGCCGCCGTCGCGACGACGAGCGCGACCGCCATCAGCGCGACCTGGAGCCGGTACGGCCGCAGCAGCCCGAGCATCCACCGCACCTTGCGCCCGCGCTGGTCCTCGCCGCGGACGAGCCGCCAGAGGTCGCGCCCGAGCAGCAGCGTCCCCGCCAGGCGCCCCGGCTGGTTCGCCTCGTCGGCCGTCTCCTCGGCGACCTCCGAGCCCTGGGTCTCGGGGTCGACCGGCGGGGTCGAGGCCTCGCCTTCGGGACGGCCGCGCGCTCCGCCGCGGAAGGGGTTGAGGATCACAGGCCCGCCACCGCCTCCCGCTGCTCGAGGTCGCGCTGGAGGAAGAGCACGTCCTCGCAGCCGAACTCGGCGATCTCGGCGTAGAGCGGCGAGCGCTCGACGAG
>Ga0299914_10001885_pt1 | contig 14178 bp, 12 predicted proteins | sample RVTome_10_FD_201361 | JGI IMG/M metagenome (GOLD analysis project Ga0299914, IMG submission 201361) | Soil microbial communities from uranium-contaminated site in the Upper Colorado River Basin, Wyoming, United States - RVT153D57 (version 2) ...
TCGTCTCCGCGGTCAATCTCACCCGACGTGAGACCGAACAGGCCCATCTCGTGCTCGGCGGCCCGGGTCTGCACCGCTCAGACGAGCGGCGCTGGGCATTCGAGGTCTTGACCCATGTGATGGGCTCGGGAATGTCGTCCCGTCTGTTCAGAGAGGTGCGCGAGGAGCGCGGTCTCGCCTATGCCGTCTACGGGTTCAAACTCGCCTACTCCGACAACGGCGCCTGGGGAGTCCATGTCGGCACCACACCACACCAGACCGACACCGCACTGACGGTCATCCGGGACGAGTTGGCCAAGGTGGTGGTGGAGGGGATCACGACAGAGGAGCTGGAGCGCGCCAAGGGATCGATGCGTGGCGGCCTCGCCCTTGCCCTCGAGGACGCCAACAGCCGCATGGTCCGTCTGGGGAGGGACGAGCTGGCGGGCATGCCCCATCTCTCCGTCGACGAGCGTCTCCAGAAGCTGGATGGTGTCGACCTGGACATGGTGAGGTCGGTCGCCGGCGAGATCTACGGCGCCCCGACCCGGGTCATGGGCGCAGTGGGACCCTTCGACGAAGAGGAACTGGACAAGTATCTCGAGGTCTGAGTGCACGCGTGCGCGCTCAGCGCGCTTCGTTGCACAGTGGGTGATTTGGGGTGGTCAGGCTTGACGTGGGTTGACTTGGAGCGGTGGTGCGCCGCCCCGGTAGGCCGTCAAGAGCCGAGGTCGAACTCCACCGTCATCGGCTTCTCGCCGATGTCGATCGTGCCCACCAGTGGGTCGCCAGGTGCTTCGATGACGAGTGCACCGCCGAGCTCGTGGACACCGTCGGTCGAGGGCCAGCCCACGGTCTTCACGAGGGAGACGTTGCCGGCGAGGGAAGTCCAGAGGATGGTCTCGTTCGACTGGACGAGGCTGACCAGGAGGTCAGCCCCGTCGGTCGGTGACACATTCTCGCCGGGCCCACCCGCCGCGTAGACAGCGACCGCGCCCCCGGCTGCGGTCAAGGTCAACAAGGCGGCCAATCCCCACCCGACAAGGTTTCGTGTGATCACTCTCTGCATGCATTCGTCACGGTACGTGTTCGCTGCTCAACGGGGTATGGCTATTTCGACAAACGATGAAAGGACTAGTCCGTAGCCGAGGGCCAGGATCACTGTCGCCAGAACCGCGCCCAGGACATTGCGTCGCCGGTGGTCGGCCCACCTGGCGAGGAGAAATCCCACCACCACCCAGAAGGTGATGTCGAGCGGCCAGGCCAGGAGCAGGTCACCGAAGAACACACCGATGGCCGCCGAGACAGGAAGGCCTCCATAGAGAAGGGTGAGGGCCAGGGTCTCGCATCCTCCGTTGCAACTCTGGTCGGTCACCAGCGTCAGCCCGATCGCCATGAAGGCCAGTCCTGCGCCGACGAGGATGCCCACACCCATGGCCGTGCTGCGACAACCGGCAGGCTGGGAGTTCTTCGGCACGAGGCGATCGTATGACCCGACCGGGGAAATGGCACAGTTCGGGTTAGGTTGGCCCCGACAACCAGGGAGATTCGATGACCTACCGCAACATCCTCCTCGTGCTCCACATCGCAGGAGCCGGGACATGGCTCGGCGCCAACGTCGTCCAGGCCGTCGTTCCGCCAGTGGCCGCTCGTTCCGGGGCCGCGGTCCTCGCCGGGTGGTACCGGGTCACATCCGTCATGGCCCGCCGTCTCTACATGCCTGCCGCGATCCTGATCCTGGTGACCGGTGTCCTCCTGGTGCTCGAGAGCGACGCCTACGGGTTCGGCAGTGTCTTCGTGACCATCGGGTTCGGCATGATCGTCGTCGGAGCCCTGCTCGGAATCGTGATCTTCGGGCCGGGTGGTGAGGCCGCCGCCGAAGCCGTCGAATCGGGCGACCAGTCGGTGATTCGGGCGGCTGTGGCCAGGATCACGCGCTGGGGCCTCGTCGACACCTTGCTGTTGCTGTTCACGATCACCGCGATGGTGATGCGCCTCGACTGAGCCGTACCATCGTCGGGTGACCCATCGTCTCCTCTGCGTCCTCGTCACCGTGGCCCTGTCCGGCTGTTGGGACGAGCCGGGAGGTGGGGGCGTCAACATCGGGGCTTCCACCACCACCGCCACCGTAACCGCGCAACCCTCGACGACGCCGCCGACGACCGCGACGACGACGACCACCACCACGACCACCACCACCACCACGATGGTCCCCGTCCATCATGTGTCCGGCAGGGTGATCACCGAGGATGGCTCGCCGGTGGCGCGGGCTTTCGTCACTATGGGCGAGGAGCGCGCCATCACCGGTCCCGACGGGTGGTTCGCGTTCCAGACCACCGATCCGGGGGAGATGAGTGTGGTGAAGCCGGGATGGAAGGGCACCGAGCTCGACTGGGACCTGGACACCACTTTCTACGAGGCAACCATCGCACCCGAGACCATCAGAGGAGTGCGGGTGAGCCCCGAGGCGGCGCAGCGTGACCAGGTCTTCGACGATCTGCTTCGCCTGGCCGACGAGACGGCGGTCAATGCCCTGGTCTTCGACAGCAAGCAGGAGGGCGGCACCGTCCTCTACGACACCGCCGTCCAGGAAGCCGTTGACATCGGCGCCGTCGAGGTCTTCTACGACCCGGTGGCCCGGATCGCCCAAGCCCACGATCACGATCTCTACACCATCACCCGAATCGTCACGTTCGAGGACGCGCGACGCGCCGGCGCCTTCCCGGTCGACCGGCTCGCCGGCCCCTGGCTGGACCCGACGTCGACGAGCGCCCGGAGCTATAACCTCGCCATTGCCGAAGAAGCGTGTGAGCTGGGCTTCGACGAGATCCAGTTCGACTATGTCCGCTATCCGGCCGGCCAGATCGCCGATGTCTCCGGGCAGCGGGATTTGACCCAGGACCAGCGCACGGCGGCCATCGCCGGCTTCCTCACCGAGGCCCGGGAATTGCTCCACCCCATGGGCTGCGCGCTCAGTGCGGCCGTTTTCGGCATCGTTGTCTCGTTTCCCGACGACCAGGGCCTTGGTCAGCGCCCCGAGGAAGTGTCGGCCCAGGTCGACGCGCTGAGTCCAATGGTCTACCCGAGCCACTACTCCGACGGGTGGCTCGGCTTCTCCGATCCCAACGACCACCCCTACGAGGTCACCGCCGATGCCATCAGCGACGCCACGCCCAGACTCCAGCCCGGGTCCACGCTTCGTCCGTATCTCCAGGCGTTCTGGTGGACCAACGAGCAGATCCGGCGCTCGATCCAGGCGGCGGAGGATGCCGGGGTGGGTTGGATGCTCTGGAACATCGCCTCCAACTTCGACAGGGAGGCGATCCCCACCGACGCTGAGCTGACTCCTTGATGGCCGATAACAGTGATGGTGCCCGTCCGTCGGCGCCCTGGTTCGAAGATCCCCCAGACTGAGACAGGGGCTACTCGCTGTGGCCGGTGCGAACGTCCGGCGCGCCCATCCGCGCCGCGTCGGCAGTGTGGTCGTCGGGCTGTTTCTGGGAGTCGAGCTCTGCGCGCACCCTGGCCTCGTAGTGGTCGATCTCGCGCTGGACCGTCGCCTGGTCCCAGCCGAGGATCTCGCCCATGATCGTGGCCACAGTCGGTGCCGCCCCCACCCCGCGATGGCTGGTCTCGATCGACATCCTGGTTCTTCGGGCGAGGACGTCGTCGAGGTGCAGCGCACCCTCGTGAGTGGTGGCATAGGCGATCTCCGCCACGAGATAAGGGGCGTCGGCCACCACCGGCCGGCCGTAGTGGGGGCGGGCTGCGATCGACTCCCCGATGTCCCCCTTCAGACTGCCGTACCGGGTGTGGATTCGCTCATCCAGAGGAGATGTGGCACCCACCAACGGCACCTCACTGGTGCGGGATGGGGGTGGATCACCGTCGAGATACCGGGTGACGGCGTCGACCGCGTCCGACGCCATCACCCGGTAGGTCGTGTACTTGCCTCCCGCCACGCTGATCATCCCGTTCCCGCGGTCGATGACGGCGTGTTCCCTGCTCAATTTGGACGTCTCCTCCGATTCACCGGTGAGCAGAGGGCGTAGGCCCGCGTAGACACCGACGATGTCCTCGGCACGCAGAGGAGTCTCGAGTGCGCCGTTCACCCAATGCAGCAGGTACTCGATGTCCGAACGGCTCGCCGCAGGGTGGGCTCGCCCCAGCGACCAGGGGGTGTCCGTGGTGCCGACGATCCAGTGCCGATCCCAGGGGATGACGAACAGCACGCTTGCCTTCGTGCGCAGCAAGATCCCGGTTCGTGAATCGATCGTCTCTCTCGGGAAGAGGAGATGGATGCCCTTCGAGGCGCGCACATCGATCCCCGCCTCTCCGGAGAGCTCCTCGAGGTCGTCGGTCCACACCCCGGTGGCATTGATCACCGATCGGGAGGCGATGCTGATCTCGTCTCCCGCCTCCAGATCCTTGACGTGGACTGCTCGGATTCGCCCCGCTTCCTCTTCGAAGCCAACCACCCGGGCGCTGCTGGCGAGAAGAGCCCCGTGGGCGGCGGCGGTGCGGGCCAGGGTCAAGGTGTGGCGGGCGTCGTCCACGACGGCGTCCCAGTAACGAACCCCGCCGAACGCCGCCAGGGCGGGGGCCAGATCTCTCAGGCCCTCCCGTCCCAGATGGGCGTGCCGGGGGAGCGGATTGTCGGCCAGACGGGCCAATAGCTCGTACAGGAGGACTCCGGCCCCGACGTAGAGCCGCTCCCAGATTCGGTGCCGCAACGGGTAGACGAACGAGGTCGGCCGCACCAGGTGAGGGCACAGGACGTTGAGCATGAGGTTTCGCTCGGCGAGGGCCTCCCTGACGAGAGCGAAGTCGAAGTGCTCGAGATACCGGAGACCGCCGTGGAACATCTTCGAAGAGCGACTCGAGGTCCCGGAGGCATAGTCCCGTTGCTCGACCATGGCCACCCTCAGACCACGGGTGGCCGCGTCGAGGGCGGTGCCGGCACCGGTGACCCCGCCTCCGATCACGACGACATCGAATGGCTCCGATGACATGATTGCGAGGTGCCGGGCGCGCTGTGCCGCATTGAGAGCTGAGGGGTCGTCGACCGGGAACACCACATTCGAGCTTACGATCGGGGGATGAAGATCGGTGTGCAGTTGCCCGAAGTCGAGCGAGAGGTCGGGTGGAACGAGCTGAGGGACGTGGCGGTGGCCGCCGAGGACAGTGGCCTCGACTCGATCTGGGTCGGGGACCATCTCCTCTATCGCGCCGAGGACGGCTCCACCCGGGGCCCTTGGGAGACATGGTCGGCTCTCGCCGGGCTCGCCGAGGCAACCGAGCGAGTGGAACTGGGCCCGCTGGTGGCCGCGACCTCTTTCCACGCTCCGGCGATGATCGCCAAGAAGGCAGCCACCGTGGACGAGATCAGCGGAGGGCGCCTCATACTGGGGCTCGGGGCCGGCTGGAACAGGACGGAGTTCGACGCCTTCGGCTTCCCCTACGACCACAGGGCGTCGAGATTCGAAGAGGCGTTCACGGTCATCCGCACCCTGGTTCGCGAAGGCGAGATCGACTTCGACGGGCGCTTCTACACCAACCGGGAGATGCAACTGGTGCCGCGGGCTCGACCGGACATGAAGATCCTGGTGGGGTCCAACGGGCCGCGGATGATGCGCATCACGTTGCCCCATGCCGACATGTGGAACACGTGGCATCTCGATTACGGGAACCGGGCCTCAGGTCTGGGTGATCTGCTCGACCTGGTCGACGATGCCTGCGCAGACGTCGGGCGGGACCCGGCCGACGTGGAGCGGACGGCGGCGGTGTATGTCCAGCTCGACCGTGGTTCGGGGCGTATGGCCGGAAACAGCGAGAAGCAGGCCTCGCCACCCATCACCGGCAGCCACGAGGAGATCGCCGCAGAGCTGAGCGCCTTCGCCGAGGTCGGGCTCGGTCATGTTCAGGTGGTCCTCGACCCGATCGACGCCCCTGGAGTCGAAGAGCTCGGTGAGATCGCTCGTATGGTCAGATAGATAGGGTCTGGGCTATGGAGATCTCGACGAACAGCTTCAGCCCGGGTGGTCCGATTCCAGCCCGTTACGCCTTTGCCAAACCCCACCCCGAGTCGCGGGCGACCCTCTCCGAGAACGTCAACCCCCATCTCGAGTGGACGGGCGTGCCCGACGGGACCCGGTCGTTCGCGCTGATATGCCACGATTACGACGTTCCCGGTGAGGGCAGCGACGTCAATCAACCCGATCGGGAGGTCCCGGAGGATCTGCAGCGAGTCGATTTCTTCCACTGGGTGCTGGTGGACATCCCCGCACACAAGTCATCGATCGCCGAGGGCGAGTTCTCCGACGGTGTGGTGCCCCGTGGCCAGGACGCACGCCAGGGCCCCCACGGGACCCGGCAGGGACTGAACGACTTCACCGGCTGGTTCTCCGGCGACGAGGACATGGAGGGCAAGTACTACGGGTACGACGGCTGTGCCCCACCGTGGAACGACTCAGTCCTCCACCATTACGTGTTCACCGTCTACGCCCTCGATGTCGAGAGGGTGGACGTCGAAGGCGATTTCACCGGTCACGACGTGAGAGAGGCCATAGACGGTCACGTGCTGGCCGAGGCCTCGCTGGAAGGGACCTACACCCAGAATCCTCGTCTGCTGAGTTAGCGGCGAGCCTCACTTCTCGGTGATGGTCACCTTGTTGATCACGATGTCCTCTTGCGGGCGATCGGTGTGATCGGTATCGGAGGCGGCGATCGAATCGACGGCGTCCATTCCCGAGCTCACCTGGCCGAAGATCGTGTAGCTGTGGGGGAGCCCGACGTCGCTGTGGCAGATGAAGAACTGGCTGCCGTTGGTGTTGGGCCCCGCGTTGGCCATCGCAACCGTTCCCCTCTTGTACTCGCCTGACCCTTCCAGCTCGTCACGAAATTTGTACCCAGGGCCGCCCCGCCCGGTTCCGGTGGGGTCCCCGCCCTGAATCATGAAGTTCTCGATGACACGGTGAAAGACCACGCCGTCGTAGAAGCCCTCGTTGGCCAGGAACACGAAGTTGTTGACGGTCAGCGGCGACCGCCCGGGGTCGAACTCGACGACTATCTCGCCGTGGCTGGTGTCGAGGGTGGCTTTGTAGCTCTTGGATGCGTCGATGGTCAGGTCTGGGGCGGAGTCGTATTGCTTGGTCATGGGTTCCTTGTTCGAGGGGGTCGCTATCCGAAGTAGGCGGGCTGGTTGCCCGGCTTCCACTTGATGGAGCAGCCCATGGACGGGTGTTGCTCCTCGGTCACGGGCCGGCCGGCAAGCACCGCGTCCATCGCGGCCCGGAGCTCGTTGCCGGTGACCGGGATGCCGGAGTCAGGCCGTGACTCGTCGAGACGCCCCCGGTAGACGAGGGTGCGGTCCGGCCCGAACAGGAAGAAGTCTGGTGTGCACATCGCGGTATATGCGGCCGCCACGGACTGGTCGTCGTCGTGCAGATATGGGAACACGTAGCCGAAAGTGTCTGCTTCTTCCTTCATTGCCTGCGGCGAGTCGCCGGGGTAGTTGTCGGAGTCGTTGGCGCAGACGGCCACGATCCCGATCCCGGACCCTTCGTAGTCCCTGCCCAGATTCGCCAGCTCCTGGCGAACGTGCTTGACGTAGGGGCAGTGGTTGCAGATGAACATCACCAGTAACCCGGCCTTGTCCGAGTAATCGGAGAGCGACACGGTGTTCCCCGACACCACGTCGGGCAGCGAGAAGTCGGGAGCTTCGGTCCCAAGGGCGAGCATTGTCGATGTAGCAGCCATGGTTCGAGTCTAAGTGGTGGCCAAATTAGCGATGACCTCACCGAAGATCTCGACCGATCCCTCGTCGATCACATCGGGTATCGCCACGATGGAGTGGTCGGCTCCCTCCGAGTACGCGGAGAAGAGGTCGACGACGTCGTCGATCGTGCCCGCGTTGTTTCGCTGCATGAACGACTCGGCCGTCGTGTTGCGCCCTCGCAACCGATCCACCCGGTCCCTGAGGTCCGACCGACTCGCCGCGGCGAGGGCGTTGGTGAGGTGGGTCACCTCGATCTCTTCAGGATCACGGCCGATGTCAGAGCAGTGGCGGGCGAGAACTGCGGCCTTGTCCCGCACTCGAGCCGGATCTCCGAACACGTTGCAGGCGTTGGCATATTGCGCCACGAGACGCAGAGTCCGCTTCTCGCCCCCGCCCCCGACGAGGATCGGGATCGGGTCCTGTACCGGGCGTGGATAGCAGATGAGCTCCGGCGATTCGATGTGCTCCCCGCGGAATTCCGGTGTGCCCTTTCCCCAGAGGAGCGGGAGCATCCGCAAGGTCTCCTCGAGGATCGAGTAGCGCGTGGCGAGATCCGGCAGCTCGATCCCGTACGCGGCGTGCTCCGCATCGTCCCATCCCACACCGAGACCACAGACCGCCCTACCGCCCGAGAGCGCGTCGAGGGTGGCGATCATCTTCCCGAGCACGATTGGTGGGCGATGGGTGATCGCCGTTACCAGGGCGCCGAGACGGATGCGTGTGGTGGACCCTGCCATGTATCCCAGGGCCGTATACGCCTCGGGCAGGTCCTCCCATGGACGGCCGATGCCCCTTATCTGACGAAAGTGGTCCATGACCCAGATGTCGCGGAACCCCGCAGCCTCTGCCCGACGGGCCACCGTGGCCAACTGCTCGCCACGGTCTCCGTCCGGCCAGTCCATTCGGGAGACGATCAAACCGAAGGTGTGGCCATGGCCCGCCTGGTGTTCTCTCACCGCGACGTCGTCCCGGTCGCGGGCAGAGACCCTGGTTGCCACCACCGCCACCGCCTGTTCGGTGTGGATCCCATCGAATCCGTCTTCGGGCAGACGCGCCCTGACACTCGTGAACCGGGAGAATTGCTTCCTCAGGACGGTCTTGGGGATTGCCCGCACCCGGGCCTGGTTGCGCTCTTCGCACAATTGTCTTGGGGTGTCGAACACCACCGCGTGCGCCGCCACACCTGCGTCGTGCGCCCTCTGCACCCAGCGCCCACGGGCCTCGTCGTCATATCCGAGGGTGTCGACGACGGTGGTCAGCCCGCGCTGCAGCCGGTGGTCGACTATCTGGTCCAGGAGCTCGAAGGCGGCCTTGCTCGCCAGCTGGTCGTCCTCACCGGCACCGACCATCGCACGCAGCGAGTCGGAGGACACCACCTCGGCGGGCGCGAAGTGCTCCCGGGCCCATGTCGTCTTGCCGGAACAACTCGGACCGACCAGGACGATCAGGCTCGGCGCGGGCAACTTCAACTCCATCGCCCACGTTTCTAATCGGTCTGCCGGTAACCTTGCCTCTGTGACCGACGCACCTTCACCACCGTTTGGGCTCCTGGCGACGGCGATGGTGACTCCCTTCGACGACACTGGAGCCGTGGATCACCAGAAGACCCACGACCTGGCACGTCATCTCGCCGAACAAGGGAGTGACGCCCTGGTCGTGGCCGGGACCACGGGCGAGTCGCCAACCCTCTCCGACGACGAGAAGGTCGCCCTCTTCAAGACCGTCGTGGACGCGGTGGCCGAGAAGAGGACCAAGGTCGTCGCCGGAACCGGCACCTACGACACCGCCCACTCCGTGAAGCTGACCGAGCGGGCCGGAGACCTGGGTGTGGACGGCGTGCTGGCAGTGACCCCCTATTACAACAAGCCGTCGCAGAACGGTCTCGTCGCCCACTTCGGAGCCATCGCCGATGTGGGGGTCCCGGTGATGCTCTACAACATCCCGGGGAGGACCAGCCGGATCATCGAAGTCGACACCCTGGCTCGTTTGGCGTCCCATCCCAACATCGTGGCGGTCAAAGACGCGGTCATGGATCTCGAGCACACCTCGTCGACTGTCAACCTGGTTCCGAGCCTCGCCGTCTACTCGGGCCAGGACAGCCTCACCCTCCCGATGATGGCGGTGGGCGCCGTCGGGTTGGTCTCGGTGATCTCCCACCTGGCCGGGCCGGTGGTCAAAGCGATGCTGAAGGCCGCTGAGGACGGCGACTACGCCGAGGCCCGCCGTCTCCATCACCAACTCCTCCCCCTTGCATATGCCTGCTTCCTCGAGCCGAACCCCTCGCCCGTCAAAGGTGCCCTGAGCCGGTTCTGGGAGCCTGTGGGAGATGTCAGGCTGCCGTTGGTGGCCGCCAACGACGACACCCTCACCGAGGTCGAGAAGGCGATGGGTGCGATCCAGGGCTCGTGAGCGTCTCTGTCACATTCCTGGGGGGGCTGGGCGAGATCGGCCGCAACTGCGCCGCTCTCGAGATCGACGGCAAGATCGCCCTGATCGACGTCGGGCTCATGTTCCCCGAGGAGGACATGCTCGGCGTCGACCTGGTGTTCCCCGACTGGTCCTGGCTGGTGAAACGTAAGAAGGACGTGTCCTTGGTCCTGCTCACTCACGGCCACGAAGATCACATGGGTGCCCTCGCCTACTTCCTTCGGGACATCCAGGTCCCGGTGTACGGGACAGAGTTGAGCGTGGGGATGGCCGAGGGGCGCATCGAGGAGGTCGGTGTCGATGCGGACCTGCGCATCATCGAGCAGAACAAGTGGATCAGCCACGGGCCGTTCAAGTTCATGCTCATACCGGTGAGCCACTCGGTCCCCGACGCATCGGCGATCGCATTCGACACCCCTGAGGGCATCGTCCTCCACTCCGGCGACTTCAAGCTCGATCCGACCCCGATCGACGGCCGGCCCACCGACCTGCCCGCACTCGCCTCGCTCGCCCGGCGCGGGGTTCGTCTCCTCCTCGCCGACTCCACCAACGCCGAAAAGGACGGGTTCGAGCCCTCGGAGAGCTCGGTGGGCCAGCCGATCGCCGATGTGATCCGCGGCGCGCCGGGAAGAGTCATCGCCGCCTGCTTCTCCTCACACGTCCATCGAGTGCAACAGATCGCCGACGCCGGGGTGGCCGCCGGCCGCAAGGTCGCCTTCTTCGGCCGATCGATGCACCGGTACACGACACTGGCCGCCGACCTGGGGATGCTCGAGGTCCCCGAGGGATCGATGGTGGACATCAAGGAGCTCTCTGACTTCCCGCCACAGGAACAGCTCCTCATCACGACCGGCTCCCAGGGTGAGCCCTTCGCTGCTCTGTCTCTCATGTCACAAGGGCGCCACAAGTTCGTCGAGCTCGGCTCGAGCGACACGGTCCTCATCTCGGCGAAGCCCATCCCGGGCAACGAGACCGCGGTGTCGAAGGTGATCTCCAATCTCATGAGGAGGGGAGCAAGGGTGGTCCACGGGCGCAACTCCCACGTCCACGTCTCCGGACATGCTGCCCGGGAGGAGTTGCTCACCTTCTTGAATCTGATCCGGCCCATGGCATTCGTGCCGGTCCACGGCGAGTACCGACATCTCGCGGCCCATGCCGACCTGGCCCGGGCCATGGGTGTGCGTCAGGTCGACGTCCTCGAAGACGGCGATCGGGTGACGGTCGACGGGAAGAAGACCTATGTGGAGCGTCGCGCGGTCCCGGCTGGATATGTCTATCTCGACGGATCGGCGGTGGGTGACGTGCAGAACGCGGTCCTCCGTGATCGGTCCCACCTCGCCGACGAGGGAGTCGTGGTGGTGACAGTCGGCATCGATCACGACAACGGCGACGTCGTCTTCGGCCCCGATCTCGACAGCCACGGGCTGATGGACGATCCCAGCGCGGTGCTGGACAAGGCCGCCGACGCGGTGCGCTCCGCCATCGCGTCGCACGACTCGGGCAGGACCGATCACGCCGAGATGCAGAAGACAGTGCGTCAGGCTGCCGGCAAGGTGATCCGCGCCGAGACGGCGCGCCGCCCGGTCATCATCCCGGTCATCATGGAGGTCTGACCGCAACCTCAGGTAGCACGACCCGTATCCGGGTCTATCTGTCTCGAGAAACGGAGGGCTATCGCCAACCTCGTGTTCGACCCGCTGGTGACCCGAAGTGAAGCGTCAGATCAGAGTGGGCGCCGAGGGAATTCACGGTAATTGCGAGACGGCTGGGTATTGTTTGCGATCACATGCCAACCCGGACATCCACCCGTAAGGGCTCCGGGCGGAGACGGGTGTCCTCGAAACACAAGAAGAAGACCAAGAAGAAGGCTCAGATCAAGTCGGGCACGCAGAGGCTGGCTGCAGTTCGCGACTGGGTCAGCAACACTCTCGGTCGGCAGACCGATGACGTATGGGGTCTCGTGCTCCTCGTTCTCGCAATCCTGGTCACACTGGCGTTCTTCGAGCTGGCCGGCCCGTTTGGAGACGGATTCGAGTCGGGATCGCGCTTCCTATTCGGGATCTGGAGATTTGGCCTGCCAGTGGCTCTGGCCGGAATCGGCCTGACCCTGATCATCGGCAAGCCGCGTGATGGGGCGCGCCGGCTCGTCCTCGGCGGGATCGCGACCTTCGTCGGGACTCTCGCCCTGTTCCATCTGCTCACAGGTGCGATCGCGTTTCGATCCAGCGTCGAGTTGATCCAGGAACGTGGTGGTGCCGTCGGCTCGCTCATCGCGTTTCCGTTGCGACGGATACTGGGCCATTGGGGCGCTTTCGTGGTCCTCGCATCGGCCATCGGCATGGGGGTGCTCGTCATGACTCAGACCTCGGTGCGCGAGCTCTTCCACGGGATAGCCGATCTCTGGAGGAACATGCGCAGGATGGCGCGCGAGGTCGTCATCAACCAGCCCGCCGAGAGAGGTGCCCACGTTGCCCGACCCGTGCAGGTCATCGAGCAGAGGCCGAGGGGCAAGCACCAGAAGCCGGCAGATCAGCGTCCTCCCAAGAGGGAGAAGGATCCCGAGCCTGAGATCGAGAAGGTGCCCGATCCGGATCCGGTCGAGGTCACCCTCGACCTCTCCGGCTCCGACTACGAGTTGCCGCCTCTGTCTCTCCTCGACGGTGGCACCGGTGGGGAGATCAACAAGCGGTCCCTCGAGGAGACGGCCCGCCAGCTCGAGGACACTCTGGTCCAGCATGGTGTCGACGCCCAGCTGACCAAGATCGTGCCCGGTCCCACGGTCACCCGGTATGAGATCGAGCTCGCCCCGGGTGTCAAGGTCAACCGGGTGTCCAACCTCTCCCACGACATCGCCTACGCCCTGGCCACGCCCGATGTCCGTCTCCTGGTGCCCATCCCGGGCAAGTCGGCGATCGGAGTCGAAGTACCCAACGTCAAGCGGCGTCTGGTCTCCTTGGGCGACATCCTCTCCAGCCCGGAGGCAGCCAGGCCGGCCCATCCACTGACGGTCGGTCTCGGCATGGACATCTCGGGCCAGGCAAAGCTCCTCGATCTCTCAGAGCTGCCCCACGTGCTCATTGCAGGAGCGACCGGGGCCGGGAAGTCATCCTGTATCAACTCCATCGTCACCTCGCTGCTGATGCGCACCCATCCCGACGACGTCCGGGTGATCATGGTCGACCCCAAGCGGGTGGAGCTGGGCCAGTACAACGGTGTCCCCCATCTGCTCACCCGTGTGATCACCAACCCGAAGAAGGCCAATGAGGCGCTCAAGTGGGCGGTGGCCGAGATGGACCGTCGATACGACCTGCTCGCAGACGCCGGCGTGCGCGACATCGAGGGTTACCGGGACAAGCTCAAAGCCGGTCGCCTCGACCCAGACGGCTTCGACCGCTTTCCCTACATCGTTGTGATCATCGACGAGCTCAACGACCTGATGATGGTGGCCGGGCGTGAGGTCGAGGAGTCCATCGTGCGCATCGCCCAGATGGCCCGCGCCGTCGGCATCCATCTCGTGATCGCCACCCAACGCCCCTCGGTCGACGTGATCACCGGGGTCATCAAGGCGAACGTGCCCAGCAGGCTGGCATTCAGCGTCGCCTCCCAGACCGACAGCCGGGTGATCATCGACTCCGCCGGCGCGGACAAACTGGTCGGGATGGGTGACATGCTCGTGGTCACCGCGAAGGAGCCGCGGCCCCAGCGAATCCAGGGCGCCTGGGTGCGTGAGACCGAGGTCCATGCCGTGGTCGACTGGGTCAAGAGACAACGCGAGGCTCAATACCAGGACAAGCAGGTTCTCGAGGCCGCGGCCGCGGCCGCCGCGGCCCAGACGGCCGAAGAGGACGACGAGGACGCCGAGCTGATTCGCCAGGCAATGGATCTGGTCGTCCGCTCGGAGCTGGGATCGACATCGATGTTGCAGCGGAAACTGCGCATCGGGTTTGCCCGAGCGGGGCGGGTGATGGACGCCCTCGAGCGCAAGGGCGTCGTGG
>Ga0299914_10001886_pt1 | contig 14177 bp, 15 predicted proteins | sample RVTome_10_FD_201361 | JGI IMG/M metagenome (GOLD analysis project Ga0299914, IMG submission 201361) | Soil microbial communities from uranium-contaminated site in the Upper Colorado River Basin, Wyoming, United States - RVT153D57 (version 2) ...
CCCGGTGAGGTAGCGCTGGAGGTTGGGAGCGGCCGGCGGCCGGCGTCGAGGCCCTTACAATCGAAGGCCCTCCCGGAGAGGTGGCCGAGTGGCTGAAGGCACTCGCCTGCTAAGCGAGTAGGGGGCGCAAGCTCTCTCGCGGGTTCGAATCCCGCCCTCTCCGCTCGCTCCCGGTGCTCGCGCCCGGCCGACCGGCCACAGGTCGATCACGTAGCGCGGCTCGCGCAACGCGGCGCCGTGCCACTCGCGCACCCGCACCGACGGCGGCGGCGCCGGCGCTCGTCGCGCGGCGAACGGTCCACTCCCGGCCGGTCTCGGTGGTTGCGATGAGAGCACGCTAGCTCGCCGCTCGGGTTCCGGGACCGCCTCGGGCGTCGAGTACCCTCGCTGAAGGGGCGGGAGCGCCGGCGCTCGACCGGGAGCCCGCCACGGTTGAGGCATGCGCTCGTCGCGGTGGACCCACCTGATCGCGCTCGCCGCGGTGGCGGCGCTCGGTGCCCTGGCGCTGTCGATCGATGGTGCCGGCTCGGGGGACGCCGAGCCCGCCGAAGAGGTCGCGCCCGCCGCCCCGTCCGGCGGCGGTCAGGCCCCGGAAGCCGCCGAGGCGGGTGCCCGCGCCCGGCCCGGCGATCGGCGCGCACCGGCCGCCGAGCGCGGCCGTCACCGGCCCGCGCTCGAGTCGCCCCAGGGCACCACGCCGGTGATCTGGGTGCGGCCGCGCCGGAGCGTCGCGATCCGCGCCGAGCCCGGCGGCGAGATCGTCGAGGTCGTCGGCCGCGAGACCGAGTTCGGATCGCCGACCGTCCTCAGCGTGGTCGAGGTCCGGGGGCGCTGGGCGGGGGTGAGCACGCCCGCGGTGCCCAACGACCGCCTCGGCTGGGTGCGCCTCGACGCCCGCAGCCTGCGCTCCGGCTGGAGCGAGCAGACCCTCGTCGTCGACCTCTCCGAGCGTCGTGCGGTGCTTCGCGAGCGCGGCGACGAGCTGCGCTCGTTCACGGTCACGATCGGCGGCCCGGGCTCGGAGACGCCGACCGGGCGCTACGCGGTCACCGACACCTTCCGCGGCGGCCTCAACCCGGTCTACGGCTGCTGCGCGGTCGCGCTCAGCGCCGTCCAGCCGAACGTGCCCTCGGGGTGGCTGGGCGGCAACCGGATCGCGATCCACGGCAACGGCACCGGCGGGCCGCTCGGCGTCGCCGCCTCGAACGGCTGCCTGCGCGCCGCCGACGCCGACGTCGACGCGCTCGTCGACACCATCGGCCTCGGCGCGCCGGTGTTCATCCGCGAGTAGGAGCCCCCGGGTTGGGCGTCGACGCGGATGCGCTGGCCGAGGCGATCGACGGCGAGCTTCGCGACGTCGGCACCCGCGAGCGCGCCGAGGGCGAGCGACGCTACCTGAAGAGCGAGCTCGAGCACGTCGGGGCGACGGTCCCCCAGATCCGGCGGATCGCCAAGCGCGCCGCCGCCGACCACCCCGAGCTCTCGCACGACGAGCTCGTCGCCCTGGTCGAGGCGCTGTGGTCACGGCCGATCCACGAACGGCGGATGGTCGCCGTCGAGCTGCTCTCGCTTCGCGCCGACCTGGTGACTCCGGACGACGTCGACCTGATCGAGCGCCTGCTGCGCGAATCGCGGACCTGGGCGCTCGTCGACGGCCTCGCCGCCGACGTGGTCGGCCAGCTTCTCGCCGGCGAGCCCGCGCTCGCAACGCGACTCGAGGCGTGGGCTTCCGACGAGGACCTCTGGCTGCGGCGCGCGGCGCTCCTCGGCTGGCTCGTCCCCCTGCGCGAGGGTGCGCCGTTCGGACACTTCGCCGCCTCCGCCGAGGCGATGCTCGCCGAGCGCGAGTTCTTCATCCGCAAGGCGATCGGCTGGGTCCTCAGGGAGGTCGGCAAGCGGCGACCCGCCGAGGTCTACGACTGGCTGGCTCCGCGCACCGACCGCGCATCCGGGGTGACCGTCCGCGAGGCGGTCAAGTACCTGCCCGCCGCGCGTCGCGAGGAGCTGCTGGCGGCCTACCGGGGGCGGCGCCCCGCCCGATGACCGCGGCGCCGGACGATCCCGTGGGTCGCGGCGTAACCTGGCGGCCTCCGCGGAGAATGTGAATGAGATGAGCGACGGACGCGATCCGCTCAGCACCGACGTCCTCGACGTCGTCGTCCAGCTCCTGTTCGAGCTCGGCGACGAGGGCGACGCTCCGTGGGTCTTCTACGACCGGATATGCGAGGCAGTGTGCCGCCTGACCTCGATGGAGCGGGCGGTGCTCTTCCTCTACGACGAGGACCGCAAGATCGTCCTCCCCGCCGGCAGTCACGGCGTCGGCCACGAGATCCTCGCCCACGCCTACGGAACCGTCGAGGAGACGCCGATCGCGCGCCGCGCCGTCGCCGAGGGCGAAGTGCTCGAGACCACCGACCTCGCGCGCGACGTGCCCGCTCGCTACGCCAGCATCCCCGACATCGTCAAGCTCACCTGCACCCCGGTCGCGGCGGCGGGCCGGGCGCTCGGGGTCATCTTCGCCGACCGTGGTGACCAGGACTTCGCGCTCTCCGAGGGCGACCGGCGGACGATGAGGGCGCTCGGGCGGACGGCCGCGCTGGCGACCTACGTCCGCCAGGCCACGGTCCAGCGCGAGCGCGGCCGGACGCTGCTCGAACGGGTCGAGCTCGCGCGCGAGGTCCACGAGCGCGTGATCCAGCGGCTGTTCGGGGTCTCGATGGTCCTCGGCACCGAGGGCGACCTCGACCGCGACGACCGCGAGCGGGCGGCGGCCGAGATCGAGTCGGCGCTCGGAGAGCTCCGCGACGCGCTCTCGCGCTCGCTCGAGCCCACCGACGAGCCGTCGCGGACGACGCTGCGCGCCGAGCTCGAGCGCCTCGGGCTCCAGTACAAGCATCTGCCGCTCGACGTGAGCTGGGAGGAGGGGGCCGAGGTCCCCGACGGGCTCGAGCCGCTCGCGGTCTCGGTCCTGACCGAGGCGCTGACCAACGCCGAGAAGCACGCCGAGCCGTCGCGGGTGCGGGTCACGGTCGGTCGCTCCGACGGCGCGTTCGCGCTCGAGGTCCGAAACGACGGCCTCGCCGACGACCAGTCCGGCGCCCGCTCGCGCGGCGTCGGGACGGGGCTCGGGCTGCGGCTCGCGGCCTACGAGTCGCTTCAGCGCGGCGGGATGCTCGAGTTCGGCGCCGAGGGGCCGGAGTGGAGGGTGCGGCTGGTGCTGCCGTCGGGTGACGTCGCCGGCATCGTCGGAACGGCGGCGGAGCCGTGATCCGGGCCCGCGCCGCCCAGCGAGGGTCGCGTTGTCGCCGCTCAGGCGTGGGACGTCGACGCTCGGCGCGCCGGGAGCCGCGTCCGTGAGCGCGCGGCGCGACGGCGACGACGGGCCCCTGCGTGTCCTCGTCGTCGACGACCATGCCGTCGTCCAGTGGGGGTTCAAGGTGCTGCTGGGAAAGCAGCGCTGGGTCGAGCGCTGCGCGCTCGCCTCGGACCCGGAGGAGGCGATCGAGCAGACGAGGCGACTGATGCCCGACGTCGCGCTCGTCGATCTCTTCCTCGGCGAGCGCTCCGGGGCCGAGCTCTGCGAGGCGATCCGCGCCGCCTCCCCGCAGACCAAGGTGCTGCTGATCTCGGGCGTCGGCTGGATCTCACCGCAGGCCGCGCGCGCTGCCGGGGCGTCGGGCTTCGTCTCCAAGGACTGGAGCGCCGACGAGGTGGCGATGGCGGTGCGGATGGTCGGCCGCGGGATGACCGTGTTCGCGCGCCAGGAGGAGGGCCCGGTGACGCCGCTGTCCGAGCGTGAGCGCGAGGTACTGGGGCTGATGGCCTCGGGGGCGACGAACCGCGAGATCGCCGCTCGCCTCTACCTCTCCCCGCACACCGTCAAGGAGCACACCAGCGCGCTCTACCGCAAGCTCGGCGTCCGCAACCGCGCCGAAGCCGTCCGCCGCGCCGAGCGCCTCGGCCTGACGAGCTGAGGGTTTGTTAGGGGTTCTTAACCCCCCACATGGGGGGTTTGTGGGCCTGGAGGGTTCACCTCTTACCGCGAGCGCGGTAAGTCACCTACGTGAGCGCTTCCCCCGAACACGACCTCGCCCTCCTGTTCCCGGGCCAGGGCGTCGGCGACGAGTCGGCGCGCGACCTGGTCGCGAGCGAGCGCCCCGACCTGCTCGAGCTCGCCTACGAGCTCGTCGGCGAGGACCCCTTCGCCCGGATCGGCGACGGCACCCGGTTTGCCCAGCCGGCGATCTACTGCGCCTCGATCGCCGGCTTCGAGCGCCTCGGCCGCCCCGATGCGGGAATGCTCGCCGGGCACTCGCTGGGTGAGATCAGCGCCCTCGCCGCCGCCGGCGCGATCGACGACGCCGACGGCCTGCGGATCGTCGTCGAGCGCGGACGGCTGATGGACGCCGCGGCCGCCTCGGGCGAGGCCGGCGGGATGCTCGCAGTCGGCGGCGATCGCGACCAGGCCCGCGAGCTCGCCGACCGCCACGGGCTGACGCTCGCGAACGAGAACTCGCCGAAGCAGTTCGTCCTCTCCGGCCCCGAGAAGCTTCTCGACGCCGCCGCCGCCGCCGCCAAGGAGGCCGGGCTGCGGGCGAAGCGGCTCGCCGTCCGCGGCGCCTTCCACTCGCCGGCGATGGAGACGGTCGTCGCCTCGTTCCAGGACTTCCTCTCCGGGGTCGAGTTCAGCGAGTCGCGTGTCCCGGTGCTCTCCTGCGTCACCGCGGCGCCGTTCGGCGCCGACGTCCGCGCGACCCTCGCCGCCGCGCTCACCCGCCCGGTGCGCTGGGTCGAGGTGCTGGTGCGCCTGCGCGAGGAGGGCGGAGCGCGGTTCGTCGACGTCGGCCCCGGGAAGGTGCTCGCCGGCCTCGTCAAGCGCACCCTCGACGGCGTCTCGGTCGAGACCAACCCGCTTCCGGAGGCCCACGGTGCCTGACGCCCCGACCCGCGCCGACGGCGCACTCGAGGCCGCCGCGACCGCGAACGGAGCCGGTCGCGCCCGGCGGCCGCTGCGAACCGCCGGGATCGCGTCGATCGCGACCGCGGTTCCCAAGCGCGCGGTGCCGAACGCCGAGATCGCGGCGCCGCTCGGCGTCGACGACGAGTGGATCGCCTCGCGCACGGGGATCCGCGAGCGCCGGATCGCCGGCGACGACGAGACGCTGGTCGAGCTCTCGACCGTCGCCGCAGCCGAGGCGCTCGAGCGCGCCTCGATCGACCCGGGCGAGGTCGACCTCGTCCTCGTCGCCACCTTCACCCCCGACGACCTCCAGCCCCATGCCGCGCCGCTGGTCGCGAAGCGGGTCGGCGCCGGGCGCGCCGGCGCCACCGACGTCGGCGCCGCCTGCTCGGGGTTCCTCTACGGCCTCTCGCTGGCGAGCGCCCAGGTCGAGGCCGGCCGCGCCGACTCGGTCCTGGTCGTCGGCGCCGACTTCGTCAGCCGGGTCACCGACTTCACCGACAAGCGCACCGCGGGGCTGTTCGGCGACGGCACGGGCGCCGCGGTCGTGACCGCCGACGGGCCCGGCGAGATCGGGCCGGTGGTCCTCCGGGCCGACGCCGGCGGCGCCCACTTCATCACCGCCACCCACGACGAGCGCAAGCTGCGGATGGACGGCCGGCCGACCTTCCGCGCCGCCGTCGCGGCGATGAGCGAGGTGACGGTCGAGGTCGCGGAGCTCGCCGGCCTCGGCCTCGACGAGATCGACCTCTTCGTCTACCACCAGGCGAACGGGCGGATCCTCTCCGCCGTCGGCGAGCGGCTCGAGCTGCCCGCCGACCGGGTCGTCGACTGCATCGAGCGCTACGGCAACACCTCCGCCGCGACGATCCCGATCGCGCTCAGCGAGGCCGCCGCCGACGGGCGCCTCGTGCCGGGCGCGACCGTGCTGCTGGGCGCGTTCGGCGCCGGGTTCACCTGGGCCGGCGGAGTCGTCGAGTGGGGGGGTGTGGTGTGAGCGGCGCGGTCGACACCGCCACCGTGACCGCCGCGGCCACCGCCGCCCGCACCCGCGAGGGCTGTGCGCTCGTCACCGGCGCGTCGCGCGGAATCGGAGCCGCGGTCGCCCGCGCGCTCGCCGCCGACGGCTGGCCGGTCGGCGTCAACTACCGCAGCGACGTCGACGGTGCCGAGGCGGTCGCCGCCGAGATCCGCGGGGCCGGCGGCGACGCGCTCGCGATCCGGGCCGACGTCTCCGAACCCGGCGCGGCCGACGCGCTGCTGCCGCGACTCGCCGACGAGTTCGGGCCGACGCTGGTGCTCGTCAACAACGCCGGCCTGACCGCCGACAACCTCTCGATGAGGCTTGGCGACGACGAGTGGGACCGGGTCCTGGAGACGAACCTGACCGCGGCGTTCAGGATCACCCGCCAGGCCCTCGGGTCGATGATGCGGGCCCGGTTCGGCCGGATCGTCAACGTCGCCTCGGTCGTCGGGGTGCGGGCGAATCCGGGGCAGGCGAACTACGCCGCCTCGAAGGCGGGCCTGATCGCGTTGACGAAGACGGTCGCGGTCGAGGTCGCACGCCGCGGCGTGACCGTGAACGCCGTCGCCCCCGGGTTCATCGACACCGAGCTCACCTCCGATCTGCCGAAGGGCGCCGACGACGCGCTCCTCGACGCGATCCCCGCGCGGCGGACCGGTACGCCGGAGGAGGTCGCGGCGTGCATTCGCTTCCTCGTCTCCGATCAGGCCTCGTACGTGACCGGATCGATCTTGACCGTCGACGGCGGAATGACCGCCTGAGCGGCCCAGTGGCTGAAAACCAAACGCAGAAGGAGAACACAGTGCCGGAGACAGTGACCAAGGAGCAGATCCAGACTCGCGTCATCGACGCGCTCGTCGAGTTCGGCGAGGAGCGCGAGGACGTAAGCCTCGAGGCGAAGTTCGAGGACCTCGACGTCGACTCGCTCGACCTCGTCGAGCTGGCCCAGATCGTCGAGGACGAGTACGGGGTCGAGCTCTCGGATTCGGACATGGACAAGCTCGAGACCGTCGGCGACGTCGTCGACCTGATCGCGGGGCGCGCGTAGCCGCCGCGATCGACGGATTGGAGGAAGTGATGACTCGCAAGGTCGCGATCACCGGCGTCGGGGTGGTGAGCCCGCTCGGCGTCGGCGCGCGGTCGCTGATCGATCGCTGGACCGCCGGCGAGTCGGGGATCGTCGACGGGCTCGCTCCGGCGACGGAGTTCGAGCCCACCGACCACCTCACCCGGCGCGAGGCCCGGCGCTCGGACCGCTTCACGCAGTTCGCAGCCGTCGCCGCCCAGGAGGCGATCGACGCCGCCGGGTGGGGCGAGGAGATGCCGTACGACCCGAACGAGGTCGGCTGCGTGATCGGCACCGGGATCGGCGGAATCTCGACGATCGAGGAGCAGCACACGCTGCTGCAGCAGAACGGCGGCGAGGGAGGCGTCTCGCCGCTGTGCGTGCCGCAGATGATGGCCAACGCCGCCGCGGGCCAGCTGGCGATCCGTCACGGCCTCAAGGGCGAGTGCTACGGCACCGTCTCTGCCTGTGCCGCCGGCGCCCAGGCGGTCGGCGCCGGGTTGCGGATGGTCCAGCACGGCGACGCCGACGCCTGCGTCGTCGGCGGGACCGAGGCGGCGATCACGCCGCTGGCGACGACCGCGTTCCGGGAGATGGGCGCGACCTCCAAGGAGGGCATCTCGCGCCCGTTCGACCGACTTCGCGACGGATTCGTGATGGGCGAGGGCTCGGGCGTGCTGGTGCTCGAGGAGGTGAGCGCCGCCGAGGCGCGGGGCGCGTCGATCCTCGGCTACATGACCGGCTACGGCGCGACCGCCGACGCCCACCACCTGACCGCGCCCGACCCCGACGGCGACGGCGCGTCGCGGGCGATCGAGCGGGCGCTGGCCGACGCCGGCCGCGAGCCGGGCGAGATCGACTACGTCAACGCCCACGGCACCTCGACGCCGCTCAACGATCGCTCCGAGACCGAGGCGCTCAAGCGGGTCCTAGGCGAGCGCGCCGGGAGCGTCCCGATCTCGTCGCTGAAGTCGTCGATCGGCCACCTGCTCGGCGCCGCGGGCGCGGTCGAGGCGGTGGCGACAGTCCTCGCGCTGGGCGACGGCGTCGCCCCGCCGACCCTGAACTACTCCGAGCCCGACGAGGGGCTCGACCTCGACTACGTCCCCAACAAGTCGCGGACGCTGGAGCGGAACGGCCGGCCGCTGGTCGGCATCTCGAACTCGTTCGGCTTCGGCGGCCACAACGTCGTCCTGTGCATGGAAGGAGGTCCATGACCGTAGCCGTCGCACCCCGCACGCAGGTCACCACCCGAACCGAGGCCGAGGAGGCCCGGGAGTCGCTGACGCCCCTGGAGCGCCTCGAGGCGCTCTGCGACCCGGCGTCGTTCCGGGCGATCCGCAGCGGCGTCGTCTCGCACCGGGCCGGGGACCGCGCGCGCTCCGGCGACGGCGTCCTCGCCGGCGCCGGCACGGTCGACGGCCGGCCGGTGTTCTGCTACGCGCAGGACCCCTCGTTCATGGGCGGATCGCTCGGCGAGGCGCACGCCGAGTCGATCGTGCGGGTGATGTCGCTCGCCGGCCAGGCCGGCGCCCCGGTCGTCGGCTTCGTCGAGTCGGGCGGCGCCCGCCTCCAGGAGGGCCACGCCGCGCTCGCCGGCTACGGGCGGATCTTCCGCGCCAGCGTCGAGCTCTCGGAGCTCGTGCCGCAGGTCACCGTCGTCACCGGCGTCTCGGCCGGCGGCGGCGCCTACTCCCCGGCGCTGACCGACTTCGTGCTGATGACCGACCGCGCGCGGATGTTCCTCACCGGGCCGAAGGTCGTCCGTCAGGCGCTCGGCGAGGACGTCAGCATGGACGAGCTCGGCGGCACTCGCGTGCACGAGCGAAACGGCGTCTGCCAGCTCACCGCCGGCAGCGAGCTCGACGCGACCGAGCGGGTGCGCGACCTGCTCTCCCACCTGCCGAACGCGCTCGGCGAGCGGACCCCGGCGCTGCCGCCCGCGCGGCCGCACGGCGGCGCGCCCGACGCTTCAGTGCCCGCCGAGGCGCGCCGCGTCTACGACGTTCGCGACGTCGCCGGCGCGATCGTCGACTCGGGGCATCTGCTCGAGGCGTCGCCGCGCTGGGCGCCGAACATGGTCACCGCGTTCGGCCGGATCGAGGGCCGGTCGGTCGGGATCATCGCCAACCAGCCGCGCCGGCTCGGCGGCGTGATCGACTCGGTCGCCTCCGAGAAGGCGGCGCTGTTCGTCGACGCCTGCAACCGCTTCCGTCTCCCGCTCGTCGTGCTGGTGGACACCCCCGGGTTCATGCCCGGCACCCGCCAGGAGGGCCTCGGCGTGATCCGTCACGGCGCCTCGCTCCTGCGCGCCTTCGCCGGCGCCCGGGTGCCGAAGGTGACCGTGGTCCTGCGCAAGGCCTACGGCGGGGCGGTGATCACGATGAACTCGAAGGACCTCGGCGCGGACATGGTCTTCGCGTGGCCCGACGCCGAGATCGGGATCATGGCCGCGAACCAGGCGGTGGGAATCGTCAACCGGCGCCAGATCGCCGAGGCCGACGGCGACGAGGGCCTGCGCGAGGCGCTCGCGGGCGCCTACGCCGACGAGCACCTGAACGCCGACGCGGCCGCGGCCAGCGGCTTCGTCGACGAGGTGATCGACCCGGCGGAGACCAGAGAGCGCCTCGCCTGGGCGCTGCACGCGCTGGAGCGATGAGTCCGCAGCGCGATCACTACGCCGTCATCGCCAGCGCCCTCGCGAGCCACCCACCGGTGACGGGTCGTCAGTCCTCCTACGCGGCGCTCGGTGACAGCTTCACCGCCGGGACCGGATGCGACCCCGGCGTGAGCTGGGCCGACCGGCTCGCGGCGGGGCTGCGGTCGCGAAACTCGCGGCTGCTCTACCGGAACTTCGCCGTCGACGGCGCGACGAGCGCCGACGTGCTGCGCCAGGTCGGCCCGGCGCTCCAGCTCGAGCCCGACCTGGTCAGCGTCGTCTGCGGCGGAAACGACGTCCTGCGGACCCGCCGCCCTGACGTCGAGGGCTACGCCGAGCGGCTCGATCGGATCTTCAGCCGGTTCGAGGAGCTCCCGGGCGTGACGCTCGCGACCGCGACCTCGCCGACCCGGTGGAGCTTCCTCGGCCTCGGCCCGCGAACGGCGCGCCGGGTCGAGGCGGCGATCGCCGATGTCAACGAGGCCACCCGTGAGATCGCCCGGGCCCACGACGTCCTCTGCCTCGAGGTCGCCGGGCATCCCGGCCTCGAGGATCCCGAGAACTTCTCCGAGGACGGGCTGCACCCTTCGGCGCTCGGCCACGCTCGCACCGCGCGCGCCTTCGCGAGCCTGCTCGAGCAGCGGCTCGGCGGGATGCCGGACGTCGGCGACGAGGTGACCCGTTGAGCGCGGCGCCGGAGCGTGGCGCCTTCTCGCGCGACTTCGACCGGCTCGAGGTCGGCGCCGGCGCGATCACGCCGGGACGGACGATCACCGAGGCCGACCTGGTCTCGTTCTCCGCCCTGACCGGCGACTGGCACCCTCAGCACGCTGACGCGAGCTGGGCGGCCTCGAGCCAGTTCGGCGAGCGGATCGCCCACGGGATGCTGGTCCTCTCCTACGCCGTCGGCCTGCTGCCGATCGATCCCGACCGCGTCGTCGCGCTGCGCGGGATCCGCAACGTCGTCTTCAAACGACCGGTGCCGATCGGCGAGACGATCCGCGTCCACGCCGAGATCGCGGAGACGAAGCCGCTCGACGACTCGCACGGGCTGGTGACGATCGGCGTTCAGGTCAGGAATCCCTCCGGCAGGCTGCTCACGCGCTGCGCGATCGACGCGCTCTGGCGCCGGCAGCCTGCGGCCGCCGGCGGCGGCAACGGCTCGGCCGCGGGCGCACGCGACGCCTCGGCGGTCGACGGCGGAAGCGTCCTGATCTGATGCCCGCCGATACCCCTCAGCTCCTCGCCGGCAAGCGCCTCCTGCTGACCGGCGTCATCACCCGCAAGAGCATCGCCTACGCCGTCGCCGAGCAGGCGCAGCTCGCCGGAGCGGAGATCGTCCTCACCGGCTTCGGCCGCTCCCGGCGGCTCACCGAGCGCGCCGCCCAGCGGCTGCCCGAGCCGCCTGACGTCCTCGAGCTCGACGTCAACAGCGAGCCCGACCTCGAAGGGGTGGCGAGCGATCTTCAGGGTCGCTGGGACGGCCTCGACGGGGTGCTGCACGCGATCGCCTTCGCCCCCGAGGACGCGCTCGGCGGCCGCTTCCTCGAGACCTCGGCCGAAAGCGCGGCTACCGCGTTCAAGACCAGCGCCTACTCGCTCGCGGCGCTCGCCCGCCACCTGGCGCCGCTCTATGAGCGCAGCGGCGGCGGCAGCATCGTCGGCCTCGACTTCGACGCCTCGGTCGCCTGGCCCGCCTACGACTGGATGGGGGTCGCGAAGGCGGCGCTCGAGTCGACGAGCCGCTACCTCGCTCGCGATCTCGGCCCGCGCGGGGTCCGCGTCAACCTCGTCTCCGCCGGCCCGATCGCGACCGCCGCCGCGGGCGGCATCCCCGGCTTCCACGAGCTCGCCGGCGTTTGGAAGCAGGGCGCGCCGCTCGGCTGGGACAGCTCCGACCCGGTCCCGGTCGCGCGCGCGGTCTGCTTCCTGCTCTCCGACTGGTCGCAGGCGATCAGCGGCGAGATCGTCCACGTCGACGGCGGGCTGCACGCGCTCGGCGCGCCGAGCGCCAACGGAAGCGGGACGGAGGCCGAGGCCGAGCCCGCCGCCGAGCCGGCCTCCGACTGAGCGGCGAGCGTTGGCGAGTTGGTGGCGGATAGCGCCACTAACTCGCCAACTTGAGCCTCAGCCACGCCCAGGCCGGCACCACCGGTGTATACCTTGGGCGTGCGCCCGGCGACTCGGTATGCGACGACGGACGACGGGGTCAGCATCGCCTACCAGGTCGTCGGCGAGGGCCCCCAGGACCTGGTCCTGATCTTCCCGTTCGTATCCCACCTCGACCTCCACTGGGACAGCCCGGCCTCGACCCGGTTCCTCGAGCAGCTCGGCACGCTGGCGCGGGTGATCCTGTTCGACAAGCGCGGGATGGGTCTGTCCGACCCGGTCGACGAGGCGCCGACCCTGGAGGTGCGGATGGAGGATGCCCGGGCGGTGATGGACGCCGCCGGCTCCGAGCGGGCGACACTCTTCGGGATGTCGGAGGGCGCCCCGATGGCGGTCCTGTTCGCGGCCACCTATCCGGAGCGGGTCTCGGCGCTGATCCTCTGGGGGGCGATGGCCCGGGCCGCCGCCGACGCCGACTATTCGTGGGCGCCACCGCGTCAGGCGCTGGTCGAGGCGAACGAGGAGCTGATCGCTCCCCTCTGGGGCCAGGGCGAGACGATCGAGATCTTCAATCCCAGCCTCGCCGGAGACCCGCGGGCCCGCGAGCTCCAGGCGAGGCTCGAGCGCCAGGCCGCCAGCCCCGGCCGCGTCCGTCGCCTCTACGACATGTTCCTCGACTTCGACGTCCGCGACGTGCTTCCCCTGGTCCAGGCGCCGACGCGGGTGATCCACCGAACCCGCGACCTCGCCGTGCCGGTCGGCGCCGGTCGCTGGCTGGCCGAGCAGATCCCGGGCGCGACCTTCGTCGAGCTGGCCGGACGCGACCACGCGCCGTGGATCGGCGACGCCGACGCGGTCCTCGCCGAGATCGAGGAGATGCTGACCGGCGCCCGCCCGCCGCCGACGCCGGAACGGGTGCTGGCGACGGTGGTGTTCACCGACATCGTCGGCTCGACCGAGCTCGCAGCGGAGCTCGGCGACGCCGAGTGGCGGCGGGTCCTCGAGACCCACCGCCGCGCGGTCCGGACCGAGATCGAGCAGTTCCGCGGCCGCGAGGTCAACACGACCGGCGACGGCTTCCTGGTCATATTCGACGGCCCCGCGCGGGCGATCCGCTTCGCCCGCGCCGTCACCGAGCTCGTCGATCGGGCCGCGATCGAGCTCCGGTCCGGGCTTCACGCCGGCGAGTGCGAGCTGCTCGGCGACGACGTCGGCGGGATCGCCGTTCACATCGCGGCGCGGATCTGCGGCCTCAGCCGGCCGGGGGAGACGCTCGTCTCGCGTACCGTCAAGGACCTCGCTGCGGGCTCCGGAATCGGCTTCGATTCGCGTGGAAGCCACCGCCTCAGGGGCATCCCCGACGAGTGGGAGCTGTTCGCGATCGCCGCGACGTAGCGTCGCCGCCGCGCCGCGGCTCCTGCGCGCGGGCGGAACGCGAGCGAGGCTAGAGGCCCAGCAGGCCGGGCAGGTCGGCGATCGAGTCGATCGTCGCCGTCGACTCGATCCCCGCCGCCCGGACGGCGTCCTCGCGGTACTTGCCGGTCCGCACCAGGACCGCGCGGATGCCGGCGTCGAGCGCCCCGCCGACGTCGGCCTCGACGTCGTCGCCGACCATCAGCGCATGATCGGAGTCGACTCCGAGCGTCGCCAGCGCGTCGGCGAAGAAGCCCGGCGCGGGCTTGCCGACGACGACCGCCTCGACCCCGGCCGCGTACTCGAGCGCCGCCGACCAGGCGCCGACGTCGAGCACCAGGCCCTCGGCGCTGCGCCAGTAGCGGTTGTGCTGGAGCGCGATCAGCTCGGCGCCGTCGATCAGCGCCCGGAACGCCGAGTTCAGGGCCCGCTCGGTGAAGCCGAGCCCGAGGTCGCCGAGAACGACGGCGTCGGCGGGGGCGTCGTCGGTGGCATCTTCGAGCTCGGCGAGGTCCTCGCGCAGCGAGTCGGGAACCATCAGCATCACCGCCTCGTGGCCGCGCTCGCGGCAGCGGCGCACCGCCAGCCGGGCCGGGGTCATCACGTCGTCGGGTTCGACGTCGAATCCGATCCGTCGCAGGCGCTCGACGATCGCCCGCCGCGGCTTCGAGGTGGTGTTGGTCACCAGCAGCACGCCCGCGGTCGGCGAGCGCAGTGCCTCCAGCGCCTCAATCGCGCCGGGGATCGGATCGTCGCCAACGTGCAGGACCCCGTCGATGTCGAGCAGCAAGCCGATCGAGGCGGGATCGCGGTCGAGCATCACCGAACAGTAGACGCCCGGCCGCGGGCCACGGGCCGCCGGACACACCGATCGAGGTCCCGGCCCGGGACGCGCCTACTCGTCGCCGACGATCGCGAGCACCTCGTCGGCGTGGCGCTCGAGGAA